>Ga0172380_10001044_pt1 | contig 49402 bp, 42 predicted proteins | sample Leawe162metaG_FD_119747 | JGI IMG/M metagenome (GOLD analysis project Ga0172380, IMG submission 119747) | Leachate microbial communities from a municipal landfill in Southern Ontario, Canada - Leachate well 162 metaG | ecosystem: Engineered > Solid waste > Landfill > Unclassified | place... | reverse complement strand
GGTTTTTCCGCCATAGGCGGATCCGCCTCCGGCGGAATACCGGCTATCCTATGCCGAAGATAGCCGACGTAAAGTCGGCTCTACATGAAAAAGTCGCCCCGCTTTGCGGGGCCTAATTTGATCGGGGAGCCTTATGCGAACTGCGGAAGAATTGAAGGCGCGCGCCATAGGGTTGAGCGATTTTGTGGACTATGCCTCCGGCGCCGTGGTCAGCAAGACACTGATCGACAAGAAAGTCGGGACGTTGACCCTCTTTGCCTTCGACGCCGGCCAGGGGCTCAGCGAGCATACGGCCCCTTACGATGCCGTGGTGCAGATACTGGATGGCGAAGCGGAGCTTGTCATTGCCGGCAAGCCGGTCAAAGCCGGTCCCGGCGAACTGGTGATTATGCCCGCCGGTGTGCCGCATGCGGTGCGGGCCGCGCGGCGGTTCAAGATGTTGTTGACCATGATCCGGGAAGAATAAGCGGTCGGCCGGTTTGCCCGGCAGTTTGGGAGAATCATATGAGCGCATTATCGATCAGCACCGTGAATCCCCGGATAAACATCATCGCGTTGAGCGGCCGTCTGGCTGTGGAAACCGAAAATCTGATCCAGTCCCAGTTGATGGAAGCAATCAAGCGAAGCCCCCAGGGCCTTGTTTTGGACATGGAAGCGGTGGTTTTTGTCAGCAGCGCCGGGTTGCGCATGCTGATCATGGTCTATAAAAGCGCCGCCGCGAGCGGGACCAAATTGGCCATGATTCGGCCCTCGCCGGAAATCTATAAATTATTAAAATTAGCCGCGCTGGATTCGACTTTTAACGTGTTCGAAAACGAGGCCGATGCCGTCAAGGCGATCGGCCCGTAGCCTGATTTCAAGAGAACAACACATGGACCTGAAAAAATCAGATCCGAATGTCAAGTCCGCGGCCGATGCGCTCATGGCCCAGGCCGGCGAAGCCGCCGCCATTTTTACCCAGTATGACCAGGAACAGGTGGATCGTATCGTGGCGGCGGCGGCCAAAGCCGGCGCCGCCCAACGCCTGGAACTGGCCCGTCTGGCGGTCGAGGAAACCGGCATGGGCGTATTCGAGGATAAGGTCATCAAAAACCTGTATGCCACCGAATATATCCACGATGACATTCGTGACATTAAGACGGTCGGGCTGATCCGCGATTGCCCCGCCACGGGCCTGATGGAATACGCCGAGCCGCTTGGCGTTGTCCTGGGCGTTACGCCGATCACCAATCCGACCTCGACGGTCATGTTCAAGAGCCTGATCGCGCTCAAGACCCGCAATGCCATTGTCTTCTGCGCCTCGCGCAACGCCTTGAAGTGCAGCAACGCCGCCGCCCGGATTATTTATGAGGCCGCCGTGGCGGCCGGCGCGCCCGATTACGTCATCCGCTGGGTCGAGGAACCGTCCCGCGAAATGACGCAGGCGTTGATGACGCATCCCAACGTGGCTTTGATCCTGGCCACCGGCGGCACGGGCCTGGTTCAAGCGGCCTACGGATCGGGCAAACCCGCCATCGGGGTCGGTCCCGGCAATGTGCCGGTGTATATCGATAAAAGCGCCGATATCCCCCTGGCCGTGAACGACATTCTGCTGAGCAAGACCTTCGACAACGGGATGATCTGCGCCTCGGAACAGGCGATTGTAGTTCACCGGGACATCCGCCAGGCGGTGAAAGACCGCCTGGTTTCCCAGGGCGCTTATTTTCTCAAGCCGGCCGAGACGGCCGCGATCCAGGATATCGTCATCGACCCGGTGAAACAGAGCATGGCGTCCAAGGTCGTCGGCAAGAGCGCCCGCCATATCGCCGGGTTGGCGGGTATCGCGGTTCCGTCCCAGACCCGCCTGCTCATCGCGCCGCTGGCCGGCGTGGGCGAGGCTGTGCCGTTATCACGCGAGAAATTGTGTCCGCTGCTGGGCTATTATGTGGCCGACAACCTGGATAAGGCCATCAATATTTGCACCGACCTGACCCATTTTGGCGGGCTGGGCCATTCGGTGTCGATTTTCTCGCGCGACCAGCAGGCCATCGACAAGTTCAGCCGCACCTTGAACGCCGGGCGGATTCTGGTCAATTCGCCTTCGGCGCTGGGCGGCGTCGGCGGCATTTATAACCGCCTGCATCCGTCGCTGACCCTCGGTTGCGGGACCGGCGGCTGTAATATCACGACCGACAATGTGACGGTCACCCATTTGTTGAACATCAAGCGGGTTTCCAAAAGGATGATGAATATGAAATCGTTCCGCGTGCCGCCGCAGATTTATTCCAATCCTGGTTGTCTGGACGTATTTTTCACGCACGAGATCGAAGACCTCGGCGCCAAACGCGCCCTCATCGTCTGTTCGGACTCCGCCGCAGGGGAGGGAGCGGCGGATCGCGTGGCCGCCTATCTCGCCGAAGCCGGCATTCAGTCCCTGGTGTTCGCGGATATCGGAACGGAGCCGACCGTGGGCGCCATTGCGGCCGGGGTTGCCGCGATGCAAAAGCACGATCCGGACTTGATTGTCGCCCTGGGCGGCGGCGCGTCGATAGACGCCGCCAAAGTCATGCGGTTGATGTGCGAGCATCCCGATTTGAAATATGAAGACCTGAGCTTGCGGTTTCTGGACATTCGCAAACGCATCGCAAGGGTTCCAGCCGTGGGGCAAAATGTTCGCCTGATTGCCATTCCCGCCGCGAGCGGCGCCGGCTCGGAAGTGACGGCGTTTGCGACCGTGGCGGATGAAAAGACCGGCAAGAAATATCCCATTGTGGATTATGCCTTGATGCCGGATATCGCCATCATCGACCCGAATCTTGCGCCGGAGGTCCCGCCCGCAGTCACGGCGGATATGGGGCTGGTTGCGCTGGCGCATGCGCTGGAAAGTTATGTGTCCATAGCCGCCTCGGACTACACCGATCCGCTGGCCCTGCGCGCCGTGCAGTTGGCGTTCGAATACCTTCCGCAGGCTTTTCGGGATGGGCGCAATACCATGGCCCGGGAGAAGATGCATAACGCCGCGACCATCGCGGGGCTGGCCTGCGCCAACGCGTTTCTGGGGATCAACCATTGTCTGGCCGGCGCTCTGGGCGCCGCGTTCAACATTCCCTATGGCCGCGCCAACGCGCTCGTGATGATTCCCGTTATCCGCTACAACGCCGCCTTGCCGCATAAATTCCCGGCCTCCCCGAATTATCCCTCGCCCAAGGCCAAGGACCGTTATGCGGAAATCGCGGCGGCGCTCAAACTGGACGCTTCCACGCCGGAAAAAGGCGTGGAAAATCTGATCCGCGCCGTGGCGGAATTGAAGAAAACATTGAGCGTCCCCGCCAGCCTGCGCGAAGCGGGGGCGCCGGAAGCCGAATTCAAGGCCAAGCTGAGTTCCATGGCGGCCGCGGCTTTCGACGACCAATGCGCAGGCGCCAATCCCTCGTATCCGCTCGTGAGCGATTTGGTCAAAGTGCTCGAGGAAGCCTACACCGGCTAATCATGAAAAAACAAACGTCGGTTAACCCTATGTAAGGAGAACACCATGCGTGAACCGAATTTTAACAACCTACTCAAAGTCTTGCGCTGTGAAGTCCCTGAACGTCCTACGTTGTACGAGTTTTTTCTGAACAGGCGCATATATCGGAAGTTGGCGGGTTCGGCCTGGACGGAAGATCCGGACATGCGGGCGCAAGGGCGGATGCTGATCGCCGCGTTTAGGGCGGCCGGATACGATTACGCCTCGGTATCCGGCTCGCCCTTCCGGTTCTATGGCGGCGAATGCGATCATTCTCAGAAGACCATTTCGCTCAACCAGGGGTTTGTGATTACGGACCGCCGGAGCTTCGATGCCTATGCGTGGCCCGACCCCGACAACTTCGATTACACGGCCTTGCGCGCGCTCGCCCCGGATCTGCCGCGCGGCATGAAGCTGATCGTCCATGGGCCCGGCGGCGTGCTGGAGAATGTAACCAGCCTGGTGGGGTTCGACAATCTCTGCTTTATGCTGGCCGACGATCCCGGCCTGGTGATGGACATCTTCGAGGCGGTCGGCAGCCGATTGGTGAAGCACTATCGGAAAGCCGTCGTTTTCGATACGGTCGGGGCCTGCATGTCCAATGACGACTGGGGGTTCAAAACCCAGACAATGTTGTCTGTGGCGGATATGCGCAAGTACGTTTTCCCCTGGCACAAGCGCATCGTGGAGACCATCCATGCGGCCGGCCGGCCGGCGATCCTGCATTCCTGCGGCGCGGCGGAGGACGTCATGGAGGATATGATCGTCGATATGCGCTATGACGGCAAACATTCTTATGAGGACGTCATCATGCCGGTCGAGGAAGCCTATCGCCGCTGGGGCGGGCGGATTGCCATATTGGGCGGCATCGACCTCGATTTCATCATACGCTCGTCCGTCGAGGATATCCAAAAACGGTGCCGCGCCATGCTGGAGCTGACCGCCGCGAAGGGCGGCTATGCGCTGGGCACAGGCAATAGCGTGCCGGAATTCATCGACGACGACAAATACCTGGCCATGACTGCCGTGGTGACGGGTTGAGCATGAATGTTCGGTTCCACGGCGCATCCGGCGCCCGATGTCACCCCGCCGATCGAGCGGCGTCCCATGAGCGATGTTTCTTGACGCCGAAGCCCTCTTGTGACACAGTGTGCACATGAAAACAATAACTGTTAGAGAGCTTCATATGAATACCGGACGATATGTCCGCAAGGCGGTGGAGGGAGACTTGGTGGTTACGGACCGCGGCCTGGCCGTGGCATCCCTCTCGCGCTTCACAGGATATGTCAAGGGAACGCCCTTGCCGGATCGCGAATCGTTTATTCTTAAACTCCCCCGTATCCAAGCCGATTCCGCGAAGATGGTTGCCGAAGACCGGAGCGGGCGGTGATCTATTTCGACACGTCCTATATCGCCAAATGCTACTTGAATGAGCCGCATGCGGACAAGGTGCGGCAACTGGCAATGCGCTCCGATGGACTGGCCTGTTCCTATCTGGGGCGTGTCGAATTTTGGTCGGTTCTTAATCGGCATGTTCGGGAAGGACGGATCGCCTCGAAGCAGGCACAGGCCATTCGGCGGGTCTTTGTCGAAGACGAAGTAAATGACGTATGGCATTGGTTTCCCGTTACCAGTGATTTGATGATGAAAGTCTGCGGGGCTCTTGAACATTTGCCGCTGGATTTATTTGTCCGGTCGGCGGACGCGATTCACCTGGTCAGTGCAACAGAGCATGGTCTGAACCAAATCTACAGTTCGGACACTCATTTATTGCGATGTGCCGCTTGTTTTGGTTTGCGCGGCTGTAATGTGATCCCGTAAGGATAATCGCCAAAGTCCGTCCGCCTGCATCCTGACCTTGCGGAAGGCTGGGACTACGGATAACAAATAGCGGTTAATGAGGCCTTAACATGCTTGCCAAAGTTCATTCCGGCGCGGTGTACGGGGTTGACGCCTATGCCGTCGAAATCGAAGTCAACACGGGCAGGGGCGATCCGCAGACGGTCATCGTGGGGCTGCCCGATGCGGCGGTCAAGGAAAGCAAGGACCGGGTCAACACCGCCATCCTCAATTCGGGCTTCGAGATGCCGAAGGACCGCCTGACGATCAACCTGGCTCCGGCGGATATCAAGAAAGAAGGACCTGTTTTCGACCTGCCGATTGCGATCGGGGTGCTGGCCACGATGGGCGATATCCCCATGGAGGCGCTCGACCGATTTTCCCTGGTGGGTGAGCTGGCCCTGAGCGGCGAGGTGCGCCGGGCGCGCGGTGTGCTTCCCATCACGATGGCCATGCGCGAAAAAAAGCGCCCGGCCATCCTGGTGCCCTACGATAACGCCGATGAGGCCGCCGTGGTGGAGGGCATCGATGTCTATCCGGTTAAAAACCTGCGCGAGGCGGCGGATATCGTCGCGGGCCGGATCGCCGCCAATCCTTACCTGGTGGATGTGGCCAAAGTCTTTGAAACGCACTTGATCTATGAAGAAGATTTTGCCGATGTCAAGGGCCAGGAACATGCCAAACGCGCGATCGAAGTGGCCGTGGCCGGCGGGCATAACCTGCTCATGATCGGGCCGCCGGGCACGGGCAAGACCATGCTGGCCAAGCGTGTGCCTTCGATCCTGCCGCTCATGGCGCTGGAAGAAGCCCTTGAGACGACCAAAATCCACAGTATTGCCGGCGCCCTGCCGCCGCGCCAGGCCCTGGTAACCCGGCGTCCGTTTCGTTCCCCGCATCACACCGTGTCCGACGCCGGCCTGCTGGGCGGCGGCACGCATCCCATGCCGGGCGAAGTCAGCCTGGCGCATCGCGGCGTGCTGTTCATGGACGAACTGCCCGAGTTTCACCGCAACGTGCTGGAGGTGTTGCGTCAGCCGTTGGAAGATGGCACGGTGACCATTTCACGGGCCTCGGCCAGCCTGACGTTTCCCTGCGAATTCATGCTGGTGGCGGCCATGAATCCCTGCCCGTGCGGGTATTACGGCGACTCGAAGCACAATTGCCGTTGCACCCCGTTGCAGATTCAAAACTATCGCAACAAGATTTCCGGTCCGCTCCTGGACCGGATCGATATTCATATCGAGGCGCCCTCGGTTCGCTACCAGGAACTGGCATCCATCGGCACGGGTGAGCCTTCAGCGGTAATCCGCGCCCGCGTTCTGGCCGCGCGCGCGGTTCAGCAGGAGCGGTTTAAAGGTTTGCGCAAAGTGCGCTGTAACGCGGGAATGCGCGTGAAGGAACTGCACAAGCATTGCCAATTAAAGCCCGACGCCCAGGCCCAATTGAAAATGGCCATCACCGAACTCAATTTCAGCGCCCGCGCCTACGACCGCATCCTCAAGGTTGCCCGCACCATCGCCGATCTGGCGAACTCCGCGGACATTCAGTCCGACCACGTCTTCGAAGCCATCCAGTACCGCAATTTGGATCGGCAGTTCTGGATATAACTCATCCCATCGGCCTGCCGATAAATTTGATAATCACGGCCTTGTCCTGCCGGATGGCCCCAAATCCTCGCCTAAGACCGGCGGACTGTTTTACGAACGCGCTTTTCGCCCTGTGCCCGCGCGGCGGTCGAGGCCGCCCGCCCTCCAGAAGGATCATCGCGTGAATCTCGATAATGGTTCATGGAGGGCGACGGGCCCCCGTCGCCGTACGGGCGTGTGGTTCGCGCCGGGTTCTTGGCAAGATGGCGTATCCTTAGGCGATGATTCTGGATGGCCTTGCCATATGCAAATAGATTTGCATATAGATTCTACTTCGTAGAATCTAAGGAATTTCGAGGCCATAATCAGGTATCTCCCGATTGGGGGAAATATCGTTCGGTTATAGTTTGATCCCAAACCAGGTTGGATTTTGAAAATAAACGCTTGTGTTGAGACTATCGTTAAATATGCTTGTTATAGATTAACGTATTGGACCTCCACCCATTAGAAAGGGCACGGCCATGGGCATCCGACTTTTGATTGCCGACGATCACAAGATCATGCGCGACGGCTTGAAAGCGCTGGTTGAGAAAGAGGCGGACATTGCCGTGGTCGGGGAGGCGGAAAGCGGACGGACGACTGTGAGCATGGCTCAAAAACTTGCGCCCCATGTTGTGGTGATGGATATCGCCATGCCGGATCTGAATGGGATCGAGGCGACGCGGAAAATCGTTAAAACGAATCCGAACGTCAAGATCGTGGCGCTCTCCGCCCATGCCGACCAGCACTTTGTCCGCGAAATGATGGCCGCCGGAGCTTCGGCTTACATCCTCAAAGACACGGCCTATGAGGAACTCGTCCGGGCCATCCGCGAGGTGATGAAAGGCAAGAAGTATCTGTCTTCGGACATTGCGCGCGGGGTGCTGGATACGTATGTCAAGCTTTCCCGGCCGGCGAGCGCGAATCCCGCTTTTGTGGTTTTGACCGACCGGGAACGCGAGGTGCTGCAGATGATCGCGGAAGGCAAAAGCACCAAGGAAATAGCCGGCGACGCCGCGGTCAGCGTGAAAACCATCGAAACTCACCGCCACAACATTATGGAAAAACTGGGGTTGCACAGCATTGCGGAGCTTACCAAATATGCCATCCGCGAAGGCGTGACCTCGGTCGATGCGTGACAAGAAGAAGAGGTCAGCAACAGAGGTCAGAGGTCGGAGGTCAGAGGTCAGCAAAAATATTCGGGCTTTCATTGTCTGATCTCTGACCTCTGACCTCCGGATTACCATGAAAATTCTGCTCGTTGACGATCATCCCGAAACACGCAAAGAAATGGCGGCGCTCATCGACGCCGAAAAAGACCTGCGCGTCGTGGCCGAAGCGGCCTCCGGCGAAGAAGGCGCGGCGAAAGCGGGCGAACTTAAACCCGACTTGGTGGTGATGGATATTCTTCTGCCCGGCATCAACGGCATCGAGGCGACCAAGACCATCCTTGCCAACGATCCGGCGATTAAGATATTGGTTCTGTCCAATCATTCCGGCCATATTTTTGTGCAGGCCCTCTTGAAGGCCGGCGCCATGGGTTATGTTCGTAAAGCCAACGCATTCGAGGAACTGGTTCCGGCGATCCGTTCCGTTGCCGCGGGCCGACAATATCTTGGGAAGGGGATCGACGATTAATGTTTTTCAGGGATGAACGCGGGGAACGGGCTCGATATGTCTATCCGAATAAAACTTACGGTTGTGTTCCTGGCGCTGGCCTTGATCCCCCTGCTGTTGGTCGGCGCCTTAACTTTTAATAATTACAAGCATTCGCTGGAGGCCAATCGCCTGTCGCAATTGAGGGATGCCGGCTATTTCAAGGCCGACAAAATAGAGACGTATTTTGCCGGGTTAAAGTGCAACTTGGATTTGCTTCAAGACTCCGCGGTCATCAAAAAGAACCTCCCCATTCTGATCCGGCTGGCCAACCGCCCCGCCGACCTCGAATTTATCGGCGCCAGGAATAAAATCGACGATGTTCTGCAGGCTTCGGTCGCAACGCTCGGCGTATTCGACGTCATGCTTGTCGATGGCGGCGGCAAAGTGGTATATGCGTTTAGTCGAAAACATTACCTCTCGGAATTTCACCGAGCGCTTCCCGATCCCGGCCGCAAGGCGCCGCTAAAAGGAAGAGGCGGCTTTGCCTTGTCCGATATATACTTAAATAAAATCGACAACAAGCCCGCTCTGTTGGTGACTGTCCCGGCCCGCGATATGAGCAATGTTGTTATAGGCGCCGTTGCCATGGAAGTGGATATGGCGCCCATTTTTAAAAACATACAGGATGTGACCGGTTTGGGCGATACCGGCGAGACGCTGATAGGCAAGAAAGACGGCGATCGGGTTGTGTATTTGAATCCGCTCCGGCACGATCCGCAAGCGGCTCTTAAACGGTTTGTCCCTATGGGCGGCGTTGTCGGTTCGGCCATTCAAGCGGCGGCCACAGGTCATACTGGGGTCGGGCGGACCATCGATTACCGAGGCGCGCAAGTCGTTGCGGCCTGGCGCTATATTCCGTCTTTGGACTGGGGGTTGGTCGCAAAAATTGACGCGCAGGAGGCTTTCGCCGACGTGCTGAATTTGAGAAACCTGATCTTCATGATCCTGGGGATTATCGCGGTTTTATCCGTCATCATGGCGGTTTCGATTGCCCGGTCTATTTCTGAACCGATTCGAAAAGTCGCCGCAGGCGCGGTGATAATCGGCAACGGCAACCTTGACTATAAAATCGGGACTAATCTCAAGGATGAGATCGGCCAGTTAGCCGGGGCGTTCGACAAGATGACCCGGGATTTAAAAAATCTTAATATGGCGCGCGACGCGGAGCGGCAACGATTATACGGGGTTTTGGAGGCTCTGCCGGTTTACGTAATCCTGTTGACCGAAGATTATCGTGTTTTCTTTGCCAACCGTTTTTTCCGGGAACGTTTCGGCGAATCCCACGGCCGACGCTGCTATGAATACTTGTTTCAACGCCGCGAACCTTGCGAAAATTGCGAGACCTACAAAGTCCTGGAAACCGGCGCGCGCCATCACTGGGAGTGGACCGGCCCGGACGGCCTCGATTACGATATTTACGACTTTCCCTTTACCGATTCGGACGGTTCCCGGATGATTCTGGAGATGGGCATTGACATCACCGCGCGGAAGCGTGCGCAAGAATCCTTGCGTTTGGCTTCGCTCTATGCCCGCAGTCTCATTGAAGTTTCCCTCGATCCGCTGGTGACCATTTCAAGCGACGGCAAGATTACCGACGTCAACGAGGCCACCGTCAAGGTCTCCGGCGTCCCGCGCGAACAGCTTGTCGGCACGGATTTCTCCGATTATTTCACCGAGCCTGACAAGGCCCGCGCGGGTTACCGGCAAGTCTTTGCCCAGGGTTCCGTTATCGATTATCCCCTGACGATCCGTCGCAAGGACGGTCATTTAACGGACGTTCTCTACAATGCCAGCGTCTACAAGGACACCCATGGCAACGTGCTTGGTGTTTTTGCCGCCGCCCGCGATGTGACCGTGCTGAAACAGGCCGAAACGGAGCTAAGACGCCATCGGGATGATCTCGATGCGCTGGTGAAAGAGCGCACCGCCGCCCTCGAAATCTCGAACAAGGAACTGGCCCGCACCAACGAGAACCTGGCGCAATTCGCTTATGTCGCCTCGCACGACCTTCAAGAGCCCTTGCGAATTATGGCAAACTATTCGCAGTTGCTGGAAAAACGCTACAAGACGATGTTGGATAAGGATGCGGATGATTTTATCGACTTTATTGTGGATGCGGCCAAACGCATGCAGAAATTAATCGCCGATCTTCTCGAGTATTCCCGCGCGGGCGATAAAAACATTAATATGACAAAAGTCGATTGTAATGAAGTTTTACGAAAAGTGATCGCCGGCATGGCGCCGATCGTTGCAAGCGATTGCGCCCGTGTCACCCATGACGACCTGCCGGTCTTGACCGCCCATGAAACCGGGTTGATCCAGCTTTTTCAGAACCTGATCGGGAACGCGCTGAAATTCCACGGCAAAGAGCCTCCGCTAATTCATGTGGCCGTCCGGCGGGATAAAAACGATTGGGTTTTCGCGGTGCGTGATAACGGCATCGGCATCGAACCGCAATACAAGGAGCGCATCTTCCAGATTTTCCAGCGCCTGCACTCCCGGAGCGAGTATCCCGGCACGGGCATCGGTCTTGCGATCTGCAAAAAAATAGTGGAGAATCATGGCGGGCGCATTTGGGTGGAATCGGCGCCGGGGGAAGGCGCGACCTTCTATTTTACGATCCCGGCGCAGGTCTTTGATTCGCAACTTCTCAGGAGCCGGGATTCAGAGGTCAGCCCGCCTGCAACGCTGTGCGCAGCACCGCGGGCAGGTAGTCAGAATAAAGAACCCGTATAGTGCCTGAGAACGTGTGGAAAAATTAATCCGGACGCCGTGTGAGGGCGCACGGCCTACAATTTCCCCATAATGGCTGATTCTTGCGTATTTTGTTCTGTATCCTGAATTCTGACTTCTGACTACCTGAGTTGCGCCTTGATTCTTATGCGTCGCGGAATAAAAGAAAGGAGCGGATCATGACTAATGGAAACGAGGCGACCCCGATCGAAATCCTCCTGGTCGAGGATAGCCCGGCGGATGTGCGCCTGACGATCGAGGCCTTGAAAGAGGAAAAACTGTACAACAATCTGCATGTCGTGCACGACGGCGTGGAGGCCATGGCGTTCCTGCGCCGGGAGGGCCGTTATGCCAAAGCCGCGCGGCCCGACCTGATCCTGCTGGACTTGAACCTTCCCAGGAAGGACGGACGCGAAGTTCTGCGGGAAATCAAAAGCGACGAAACGTTGAAAGTCATCCCCGTTGTGGTTCTCACCGTCTCCAAGGCGGAAGAAGACGTGTTGAAATCGTACAAGCTGCACGCGAATTGTTACATCACCAAGCCCATCGATTTGGACCAGTTCTCCAAGGTCGTGAAGACCATCCAGGATTTCTGGCTGATGATCGTCAAATTGCCGCCGAAACCAAGGTAATCGTCATGCCGGCAAAATTGCGCATATTGGCCGTGGACGATAATCCGGCGGATGCCCGCCTTTTACGGGAATACCTCTCGGAATGCCTCGCGAAAGATTATGAAATCAAGCAGGCCGGATGCATTCGGGAGGCCCTCGCGCTTTTGGCGTCCTCAAATTTCGACGTTATTTTCCTGGACCTCGATCTGCCGGACAGTCGCGGGCTGGGAAGCCTGGAAAAAATCGCCGCCCAGAAGACGAATGCCGCGATCATTGTCTTGACCTGCCTGAATGACGAAGAAACCGGCTTGCAGGCCATCAAAAAACACGCCGCGGACTATCTGGCCAAAGGGCAAATCGACGCGAACATCCTGGCCCACGCCATCCGCTATGCCGTCGAGCGCAAACGCTTCGAAAACGTCTTGGCCCTCGAGCGTAATAATCTCCAAATGATTTTCGACGCCGTGAACGTCGGCCTGCTTCTGGTCGATGAAAAAGGCGTCGTTAAGCGCATTAATAAAGTCATATCCCGCTGGATGGGAAGCGGCCGCCCGGCGTCCGGCAATTCCCAGCCCGGCGATATTCTGGGGTGCATTCATGCGCTCGATAATCCCGCCGGGTGCGGCCGAACGCCGCATTGCGATACGTGCCCCATCCGTGGGGCTTTTGAGTCTGTTTTACGCTCCGGCAAACCGGTCCACGGCGTCGAAGCGGAAGCCACCCTTTCGATCGCCGGGTCCCAGGTTCGTTTATGGCTCGATTTCAGCATAGACCCTGTTTGCATGGGCGGTGAAAAACTCGCCGTTTTTTCCATTAACGACATCACCGAACACAAGCGGACGGAAGCGCGTGAAAAAGACGCTCTGGTCGTCGCCATGTCCGCGCGCACGGCCATGGATACTCTGCAAGCCATGGGCGAGGGCGTCTTGCTCACGGATATGAACGGCCGGATATTATCGGTCAATCCGGCGTTTAAGCGGCTGAGCGGCCTGACTGAATTGCTGGGCCGGCCGCTTATGGATATCATCCTCCCCATGCTGGAAGAAAAGGACAGGCCGATGGCCCTGGAGGCATACCGCACGGCGCTAAGCGGGGAAAGTCCGCAATTACAGCCCTTGATATTGATCGTCAAGCACGGGCGGTCGATTCCCGTCATTCCGACGGTCACATTTATCCGCAATTCGAGCGGTAAAGCCACCGCCGTTATTTTAACCGTGCGCGATATTTCTGAAATTCGCGCCATGCAGCACGACTTGGAGGAAAACAATAAGCGCCTGCGGGCCCTTGCCGAAAGGCTTTCTTCAACCGAGGAGCGGGAGCGCCGCCGCATCTCAACCCAGATTCACGATACCGTGATCCAGACGCTCTCGCTTTCCAACATCAAGCTGGGGGCGCTCTTGAAGGAATTGACCGATAGCGGCGCGCAAAACGGCGCCGCTTCGGTGCAGGCCGTTCGCGCCATCGTTGAAGATGCCATCCGCGAATCCCGGTCCTTGATGGCCGAGTTGACCCCGCCTTTGCTTTATGAACTCGGCCTGGTCCCCGCGCTCGACGACTTGGCGCAAAAGCTTTCGAAACAGCACGACATCCCGATTCATGTCAAGGACGATGAGCGGCCCAAGCCGTTGGACAAGGCGGTCCAGGCCATTCTGTTCCAGACGACCCGCGAACTCATCCTGAACGCCCTCAAGCATGCGGGGAAATGCGTCATCACCGTAAGCCTGGCGCGTGAAAACGGCCGATTGCGGATTTGCGTGGAAGACAACGGTTCGGGCTTTGCGGTCCCGGAAAAAGGCCGTTTTGTGTTTCGCAACAACGGGGGATTCGGGCTGTTCGCCATCCGCGAGCGCCTTGAAGGCATCGACGGCCGCCTTGTCATCCGTTCGCAGGCCGGCGCCGGCACAAGCGCATCGCTCTTTGCGCCGCTGGCAGTCGAGCGCTCATGACCATTCCGGCCTTTGGGCTGTTCTGAATCTTGATGTACAGGAATTTTCCGCCTTTGGCGGATCCGCCTACGGCGGACAATTCAGGTAGAGCCGGTTTTTCCTCCATAGGCGGATCCGCTTTTGGCGGAATACCGGCTATTTTATCCCGAAGATAGCCGACGTGAAGTCGGCTCTACATGAAAAATTCGCCCCATTCCTCGGCGCCTATTTCAATTCCTTCTCATGTTTTTCGTCTGTGTTTCTAAGCAATCTCCGCATTGCGAGCGATGTTGCGCGATGCTATCATGTCCGCAATCGAAAGGGACACCGCCGGCTTGGCGGCCAAGCCGCGGCAGGTAAAACAGAAACAGAGATTCGCTAATTCATCCACAAGGAGGCCGGCAGATGCAAGCATTCAACGCTCAGATTCAGACCGCCGACTGGAAGTCGGAAAAACACGTCACGATTATCGAGTGCGCCGAGCAAGTCAAGGGCGGCGAGTTTTTCAAGGTCACGGTGACACTTGGCAAGGCCGTCGCCCATCCCAATACCACGGAGCATCATATCCGCTGGATAGCGTTGTTCTTCCAGCCGGACGGCGAAAAAGCGCCTTATCAGATCGGCCATTTCGAGTTCTGCGCCCACGGCGAATCGGCGAAAGGACCGAACGAGGGCACGATTTACACCAACCATGAGGCCGCCACCACAATGAAGACCGGCAAGCCCGGGACTTTGTATGCGTTGGCGCTCTGCAATATCCATGGCTTGTGGCAATCGTCAAAGACCATCGCGATAGGCTGATGTTAAGTCGGAATTTCAACGTGACGTGTATTCTGGATTCCAGCTTTCGCGGGAATGACCCCGTTTCGCACAGATGCTGCGCTGGGCAGGCGGAATGAACGGACATTATTCGTCATTCCCGACGTGATCGGGAATCCAGTGTTTTCAATTGCGGCCCTTGGGGTTAACTTGAAAAAGAAAAACGAGGGAAATATGAAGCGGCTTATTGCAGAAGGGGTTTTTTTATTGGGGGCGGTTGACTGGAACCGGCGGCTTTTCGACGCTCTGATTCCGCTGCCCGACGGAACCAGCTACAACGCCTATTTGATCGAGGGGAGTGCGGCCACGGCTTTGATCGACACGGTCGATCCGTCCAAAAAAGACATATTGCTGGCGCAACTCAAGGGCGTCGAAAAGATCGATTATCTGGTCGCCAATCACGCCGAGCAGGATCATTCCGGCTGTTTGCCGCTCATTGCCGCCAAGTATCCCCAGGCCAGGATTATCAGCACGCCGAAATGCAAGGACATGCTTATGGACCTGCTGGGGATTCCGGCGGAGAGATTTCAAACGGTCGAGGATGGGCAAACCATTTCGCTGGGCGATAAGACCCTGGAATTCATTCACACGCCCTGGGTGCACTGGCCGGAAACCATGTGCACTTATTTGAAAGAAACGCAAATCCTGTTCGCTTGCGATTTTTTCGGGTCGCATTACGCCACGACGGAATTATTCGCCAGGGACCATGCGCTCGTGTACGACGCGGCCAAGCGTTACTATGCCGAGATTATGATGCCCTTCCGGACCGTAATCAGGAAAAATCTCGATAAAGTCAGGGCCCTGGACATCAAGATGATCGCCCCGAGTCACGGCCCGATTTATGACGAACCGGCGTTTATCATGGACGCCTACGCGGATTGGATTTCCGAAAACGTCAAAAACGAGGCGGTGATTCCCTATATTTCCATGCACGGGAGCACGGAGGCCATGGTGCAGCATTTGACCGGCGCCTTGGCCGAGCGCGGAGTCAGGGTGCGCCTTTTCGACCTGACGGTGACCGACCTCGGCAAGCTGGCCATCGCCCTGGTGGACGCCGCCACAATCGTTATCGGCACGCCGACGGTGCATGTCGGCCCGCATCCGGCCGTATTTTATGCCGCGCACCTCGCCAATGCCCTGAGGCCCAAACTGCGTTTCGCCTCGATCATCGGCTCCTACGGCTGGAGCAGCAAGGCCATCGAGCGTATCACCGAACTGATCCCGAACTTGAAGGTCGAAATTCTCGCGCCGGTTCTCTGCCGCGGCTACCCGCGCGAAAACGATTTTCAGGCCCTGGATACGCTGGCCGATACGATCGCCGGTAAGCACCGGAGTTTAACGAATCGAGCGAAGAATTAACCGATCGCAAATGAAAGGAGCGCAAGCCATGAGCAAAGCCAAACGCGTCGTGAAAAAGAAGGTGCAACCACGGGAAAAACACGCTTTGAGCAAAGACAAACCAAGCCGGCAAAAGGAAATCTATTTTGAAATTTGCGCCGAGCCGGCCTGCAGTGTCTGCATAGCGGGGTCGTTCAACGGCTGGCAGCCGCAGGAATTGAAGGATGACGGCAACAATGGGAAATATACGGCCATTGTGACTTTACCGGCCGGGCGGCACGAGTATAAATTCCTCGTCAACGATATGTGGATGCATGACGCCAACAATCCCAATATGGTTGTCAATTCATTCGGCTCGCTGAACAGCGTCGTCGAGATTTGAGCCCGGCGGCGCAAGAAAGGGGGTGGAGCGATCGCAAAATAAACGGCACGGCGGCCAACGCCGCGGAGAAGGAACTGGCGGCCAAGCTCGTCGGCGACATCAACGGGGTCAGCAACGTGGTCAACAACATGACCATCGAGCCGATGAGCAAATAGGCCGGGTTTGAAAAAAAGCGGCGGGGGGGGCAACCTAATGAGGTCGCGGGCTAAGGTGTAGCGGCCGTTCGAGAGAACGGCAATCCGCGGTTCTGTCGAACCGCATCTACACCTCCCCCCCCATTCACTGAGAATCTGTGAAATAATTACCGAACGATCCGATCATGTTTTTTGTCTGTCATGCTGAGCGAAGCCCGGCGCAGTCGAAGTATCTCCATACCAAGCAATTATACATGGGTTGGAGATTCCTCGCTTTGCTCGGAATGACGTGTGCATTTTAATAACGCCAATTATTTCACACATCCTGAGGCATTACGAAAAAACCATGCATAAAATAAAATTGATGATATCCCTGCTGGCGATGCTGACGGTCAGCCTGGCCGTTATCGGCGTCGCCGGTTGCGGCCGGCCCGCGGCCGAACAACGAAGCGGCCAACAGGCCCGGCAATACACCTGTCCGATGCACCCGGAAGTGGTTCAGGATAATCCGGGCAATTGCCCGAAATGCAATATGAAATTGGTCGAGAAACAATGACCGGGGACGGAGGACAAATTTCCAATGGCGGCTTTTATCAATGTTTCCAACCGCCTGCCCGTCACCCTGGGCGCAACCCTTGCGAAATCATCGGGCGGCCTGGTGGCCGCCCTCGAGGAGTTGCAGTCTGCCACCCCGTTCACCTGGATCGGCTGGCCGGGCCAGGCGGCGGACGATGCCCGGCCGGAAGAAATCGAAGCGTCGCTCAAAAAACAATTCGGCTATGTGCCCGTGTTTTTGTCCGCCGATGAAGTGGCGGCGTACTACCATGGTTTTTCGAACGCGAGCCTCTGGCCGCTGTTGCATTCCTTTCCCGACCGCATGCGTTATGAAGAAAAATGGTGGACCGCCTACCGCGAGGTCAACCGGCGCTTCGCCGATAAAATCGTCGCGGCCGCGGGAAAAGACGAGACGATCTGGGTGCACGATTATCATCTCCTGCTTGTTCCGGCGGAAGTGCGCGCGCGCCGCCCGGATTTGCGGATCGGATTTTTCCTGCACACGCCCTTTCCCTCCTCCGAGTTGTTCCGTTGCCATCCCCGGCGCAGGGAATTGCTGGAAGGCCTGCTGGGCGCCGATCAGATCGGTTTCCACACGTACGGGTATCTGCGGCATTTCAAAAGCACCCTCCTGAGGATTCTCGGCCTTGAATCGGAAATGGACTATACGGCGCACGCCGGCCGGAAAGTGTTCACTTCCGTCTATCCGATCGGCATCAACGCCGACAAATTTGCCGCGGAACTGGCCCGTCCCGGGTTTCAACGGCTGAGAAACGAGGTGCGCGGACAATACGGCAACCAACGCCTGGTGCTCAGCGTCGAGCGCCTGGACTACACCAAGGGGCTGGACCGGCGCCTGCAGGCGATCGACTTGTTTCTCGCCAATTGCCCCGAAAAGGGGCGCGTCGCTTTCGTCCTGATTTGCGTGCCGTCGCGCGAGGAAATCCCCGCTTACCAGGAACTGCTGGCCACGATCGAAAGCCAGGTGGGCCAGATCAACGGCCGGCACGCCACCGTGGGCCACACCCCGCTGCATTTCCTGCACCGGCCGATCGACTTCGGCGAGTTGTGCGCGCTCTATTCGATTTCCGAGGTCATGCTGGTTACCTCCCTGCGCGACGGCATGAATCTGGTCGCCAAGGAATACGCGGCCTGCCAGATGGAAGAGCCGGGGGTCCTGCTGCTGAGCGAGTTCGCCGGCGCGGCCGAGGAGCTGGTCAACGCGCTCATCGTCAATCCTTACAACATCGAGGAAGTGGCCGGGCGTCTCCGCGAGGCGTTGAACATGCCCGCGGCGGAAAGGCGTTTTCGCATGCTCCAGATGCAAAATCGGGTGCGCCGGTTTGACGCCCGTTACTGGGCGGAGCGGTTTCTGGCGGATCTGCGCGCCCGCGTCTTACCGCCGGAAAACGCGCCGGCTTTCGCCCCGGCCGAGCTGAAGGACATCATGGCGCGCTTTGCCGCTTCCCGGCGCCGGGCCATTTTCCTGGACTACGACGGCACCTTGCGCGAACTGCAGCGCCGCCCTGAAGCGGCCGCGCCCACGCCGGAGATCGCGGCGTTGCTCGAACGCCTGGCGGCCGACCCGGCCAACGCCGTTTTCCTGATCAGCGGCCGGCAAGCGGCGGACCTTGACGCCTGGTTCGGCGGGTTGCCGATCGGCCTGATTGCGGAGCACGGCTACAGCTTCCGCGACGCCGGGCAAAAGGAATGGAAAGTTTTCGATCCAGAGGCCGATTTATCCTGGAAACCGCGCATCCTCGATGTTTTTTTCAACTACGAAGGAACCACGCCGGGAAGTTGGGTGGAGGAAAAACACGCCTCGCTGGTCTGGCATTTCCGCGGGACCGACCCGGAATTCGGCTTGACCAAGGCGCGCCAGCTCGTGAGCGACCTTTCCGAGATGACGCACAACCTGCCGGTCACGGTGCGGCACGGCAATAAGATCGTGGAGGTTTGTTCGATCCAGGCGGACAAGGCCATGGCCGTGAAAAAATTCATCCAGGAAAATTCGTTCGACCTGGTAATCTGCGCCGGGGACGATCAGACCGACGAGGCGATGTTCCACGTGGAGGCGGCCAACCTGATCGGCATCAAGGTGGGCGCCGGGGACACGGCCGCCCGCTACCGCGTTTCCTCGCCGCAGGCCTTTCGCGCGCTCGTCGAAAAACTGTTGGCCGCCGGGCCGGGCTTCAGCGCGGCATAAACCTCCGAATATTCCCGCGCCGCTTTATCCCATGAAAAATCGCGCCGCATGGCCTGACGGCGCAGGAGCGCAATATGGCGCGGCCGGTCGAACCATGTCGAAACGGCCCACCCGATGGTGTTATACAAGGCCCGCGGCGCGGCATCCTGGAACTTGAAGCCGGTCCCCCGGCCGGAAGCCTCATCGTAATTTTCCACCGTGTCGGCCAGGCCCCCGACCGCCCGCACAATCGGCAGCGTCCCATAAAGCATGGCGTACATCTGGGTCAGCCCGCATGGCTCGTACAAAGACGGCATCAGGAAAAAATCGCCGCCGGCCTCGATCAGATGGCTCAATTTATCGGAAAATTCGATCCGCGCGGCCGCGCGCCGGGGGTGACGGCGCGCTAAATTCAGCAGAAAACTTTCGAAAAACCGGTCGCCGGTTCCCAGGGCGACAAACTGGATGGCCATATTGTCCAGGACGCGGGGCATGATTTCGGCCAGCAGTCCCAGGCCCTTCTGGCGCGCGAGCCGCGCGACGATGCCGAAAACCGGCAGGTCCGGTCTTTCGTCCAGACCGAATGTCCGTTGGAGCGCGGCCTTGCACACGGCCTTGCCGCCGGGCTCGGCGGCCGTGTAATGCGCCGGCAGCAACGGGTCGCGCGCGGGGTCCCATTCCGCATAATCCACCCCGTTAAGGATGCCCTTGAAATCGCGCTTGCGCTCCAGCAGTTCCGCGGTCAGCCCGCCGCCGGAGGAAAAATCGAGCAGTTCGCGGGCGTGGGTTGGCGACACGGTCGCAAGATAATCGGCGCATTTTATCCCGGCCTTGAGGAAGTTGATCCGGCCGAAATATTCCAGCTGCCCGGGAATGGAATCCGGCGGGCCGATTCCCAGATCGGACAAGGCCCCGGCGGGGAACAGGCCCTGGTAACCGATGTTGTGGATCGTCAAGACCGATGCCGCGCGGGCCGGGCGCGTTTCGGAATATTCCGCGGTTTTCAGGAAGAAAGGGAGCAAGGCCGTATGCCAGTCATGGCAATGAACGATATCCGGAATGAAGGGCCCGCTCCGGCATGTCTCCAGCGCGGCCCGGCAAAAAAAAGCGAAGCGCGCGGCGTTGTCGGGGTAATCGCCCGAGGTGTCGCCGTAAATGCCGGGGCGGTCGAAAAACCGCCCGCACTCGATGAAGCGGACGGGGACATCGGCCATCCGGCCGCTCCATACGGCGGCCGGATAATCGCGCGGCCCCATTTGCACCGTGAAAGGGCGCTCGAAGACAATTCCGTGCCGCGCCCGGTTCACGCCGGCGTAAAGCGGCAATACGATTCGCGCGTCATATCCCAGCCGCCGGAGGGCCTTCGGCAACGCGCCGGCCACGTCCGCCAGGCCGCCCACCTTGGCGAACGGCGCGCATTCGCTGACCACGAACAATATGCGGGTGGCAGTCATATCGTAAACCCGTCAAAATCATAACAACCGCCCGCAAGAACGCAAGGCAACAACTCAGGCGGTCAGGAGTCGCTCATTGGGGGTGTAGATGCGGTTCGACAGAACCGCGGATTGCCGTTCTGGCGAACGGCCACTACACCTTAAGCCCGCAACCTAATTGGGTTGCCCGCCCCCATTTGCTGATCCATTACGGTAGTCAGGAGTCGCTCATTGGGGGTGTAGATGCGGTTCGACAGAACCGCGGATTGCCGTTCTAATCGGGTATTTCGAACCGGAATCTCAGCGCCTTCCCGATGGGGATGATCCGGCCGATCGGTTAACATTACACCAAAAGAAATCGCGAAAGCCGCCAAACCGGGAGCCGGCCAAAACATGAACGAAGCATCGCCCAAAGGCGCGTTTATTGTCAACGACTGCGCCGCGGCCATTATCGGCACCGGCAATCGGGCGCGGGACCTGCTGGAGTTGCGCTATCAATTGCTGGGCGTTCATCCCGGCTGCATTTATTATCATTTCTGGGGAACGCTGTTGCAACCCGGTTTCGAAAATCCGGAATACCTGAACGACTTCGCCGAATGGGCCAACAGCGGACTGCGCGACGTCAAGCTGGCGGAAGAGCTCGGGGTGCTCGATCCGCTCGATTTCCCCGATCTGGACGCCCTGCGCCGGGAGATTGTCGAGGTCATTGACGAACACCTCGACGAAATAAAAATCGTGCCCTCCGCGCCGCCGGACCGCCAGTTCCATTTTAACCGGTCGCAGATCATTATTTTCGACACCAAGCGCTCGGCCGCGACTCTCCCGGAATTGGCGGAGCTGATCCCGCGGCTTTCCCCCGGCAGCGTGTTCTATCATTTCATCGATGCCCGGCGCCGGACCGAAAATGGCGAAGACGACTTTCGGGCGTGGCTGCGGGGGTATGGCGCGGCGCACGCGCCCCTGATCGAAAGCATCGCCCGCATCCATCCCTATTTCGCCTCGCTGTGCGCGTTGCGCGAACGCTTGGCCGCGGTCTTCGGCGAATATCTAAGCGGGGTGAAACAATGAATTCCGGCCTCAATTCGGAGACGCTCCTGAAAAACTACGCGCCGATCACCGGGCCGGACATTATCGAGCAATTACGGCAGCTGGCGGAACCCATGGCGGGGATGAAGGTCGTGCACGTCAATTCGACCCGGCTGGGCGGCGGCGTGGCCGAGATTCTCGCCAAACTCGTGCCGATGATGAATGAGCTCGGCCTGCAGGCGCGTTGGGAGGTTATCGGCGCCGAGCCGGTTTTCTACGAGTGCACCAAGACCATGCATAACGGTTTGCAGGGCAACGCCGTCAACCTGGCGGCGCATCTGCAAGACGCCTATCGCCGCATCAACGAGCGCAATGCGGAAGAATTGCGCGAAATTCTCGGCGAGGCCGACGTGGTCTTCATTCACGATCCGCAGCCCGCGCCGCTGCTGAAGCTGACGCCCAAGCGCAAAGGCAAATGGATCTGGCGCTGCCACATCGACATGAGCCATCCTTACCGTCCGGTGTGGAAATTCCTGCGGCCTTATGTCCAGGACTACGACGCGAGCATCTTTTCCCTTTCCACCTTCGCGCAGCGGCTGTCCCACACCCAGTATCTCGTCCCGCCCAGCATCGATCCGCTTTCCGACAAAAACATCGAGCTGGACGAAAAGGAAATCGCCGGCCGGCGCGAACAATTCGGCCTGGACCCCGGCCGGCCGCTGATCGCGCAGATCTCGCGTTTCGACCGTTTCAAGGATCCGCTCGGCGTGATCCAGGCCTATCGTTATGCCAAGCGTTTCCTGCCGGCCCTGCAACTCGTGCTGGCCGGCGGCGAAGCCGCGGACGATCCCGAAAGCGCACAAGTGCTGCGGGAGGTGAACGGCGCCGCCGAGAATGACCGCGATATTCACGTGCTCCTGCTGCCCCCGACGGCCAACCGCGAAATCAACGCCCTGCAGCGCGCCTGCGATATCGCCGTGCAAAAATCCGTCCGGGAAGGTTTCGGCCTGACGGTCACCGAGTCGCTCTGGAAAGGCAAGCCGGTGATCGGGGGCGACACGGGCGGCATCCGCCTCCAGGTCGTCAATCATCACACGGGATTTCTCGTGCGCACGCCGGAAGGGGCCGCGCTGCGGATTCAATATCTTTACGGCCATCCCGAGATCCGCAAACAGATGAGCGGCGTGGCCCGGGAATTCGTGCGCGAAAATTTCCTGCTGACCAGGCATCTGCGCGACTATCTGGCGATCATGTTCGCTTTGACGCATAATGTCGGCGAATGGATCGAAGCGCGCGGCCGCTACAGCATTATTACCGACCGGGCGCCGGCCACCTGAGCCATGGCGAATCCGGGCGGATGGCGCCGCCGGAGGCGGGTAAACTTTATGCGACGGCGGGAGGCGGATCCGCCTTCCGTCGGACAATCTTCTGTAGCCGCGCCCGTAAGGGCGTGGATTCTTCAGCGGCCACAAAATCAGGGTTTGCCCGGCCCAATCTCGGGTTTTCCCCGATGTTCAAACCGATCGTCTTGTGAAAAAATAAAGACAAGAAAAGCATTAAAAGGAGGTGTAAAATGGCCGCAAAAGGCGGGATCGGAAATGTGAATGTCCGCGCCGAAAGATTCGTCGCCGGCCGGAGTATCGCGTTGGCGGCGGTACTGGCCGCCGGACTGATGACGGCGGGGTGCGCGGTTTTCGTTGTCGGCGCCGCCGCCGGCGCCGGCGCCGCGGGCGCGGCCTACATCAAAGGGGATCTGCGGGCGCGCGTGAAGGCCGATCCGCGCGCCGTCGAAAAGGCGTCCCTGAAGGCGTTCGAAGTCCTGGATATCCGCAAGATATCGTCCGTCGGTTCCGCCGTGGATGCGGAGGTGATTGGGCGGACGGCGGCCGACAAGAAGGTCGCAATCAAGGCGAAAGCCGAGGCGGCGGACGAAAGTTCCGTGTCCATTCGGATCGACACCTTCGGCGATGAGCCTATGAGCCGCAGGATATACGATGAGATCGAAACGCGACTGCCGGACGCCGCGCGCGCGCTGGAGAAGGAACTGAAAGGCAAACAGCCGTAACAAGGGCCCGGCGTGTTTCAGATAATTAACTTCTGTGCACCTTGGATTTCGCAGTTGTAGCCGCGAGACGACCCGCCTGCAGCGCTTCGCGTAGCGATGCGGGCAGGTAGGCTCGCGCGGACGCGGACGTCGGTCTGCCGTCCGACGGCTACAGAAGAAGTTGTCCCGCTTCGCGGGGTATTCAAGTGAAGTTATGTATCTGAATGTCTATGCCTGGGTTGTTGCGTTCGCGCAAAAAAAAGGGGGGTCCGATGTCCGAGAACAAACCGGCCATGCTGCTTTCCGGGAAGGCGCTTTCTCCGGGCTTGGGTATGGGCGCGACGTTCATATACCGCGACGTCCTGACGCGTTTCGACGAGTTCTATGACATCGCGGAATCGCAGGTCGAAGAGGAGCTGAAGCGCCTGGAGAAAGCGATCCGCAGAATCTCGGACGATCTGAATGTCTTGATCGGCCGGGTGAAAAGGGAGATGGATTCGGACCTCTCCGGCGTCTTCCAGGCGCACATCGCCATGGTGCAAGACGCCAGCTTGAAGGCGGAAGTGGAGAAAGAGATAAGGGGCGAATTGGTCAGCGCCGGCGCGGCGGTGCGGACGGTGTTCCGCCGCTGGGAACGCCGGTTTCGCGCGATGGAGGCGGAGGTCGCCAGACAAAAAGGCGACGACATGCGCGACCTGGCGCGCCGGCTTGTGTCCTCACTGGCCGGCATACGCTCGCATGGGCTGGAGAACCTTCCGCATGGCAGCGTGCTGGTGGCCAATCGCCTGCTGCCGTCCGACACGGTGTTCCTGAGTTTCCGCGGCGCATCGGCCGCCATCCTTGAAGCTGGAGGCGCGGGTTCGCATGCCGCCCTGTTCGCGCGCGAGATCGGGCTTCCCTGCGTCGCCGGACTTCCCGGGGTTGTGGAGGCGGTTCCGCCCGGCGCGCTCGCTTTGGTGGACGCGGATGCCGCCGAGGTCATCGTCAATCCCAGCCGGGAGCAAGTGCAAGCGTTCGAGTCGAAGTGTCGGTTGCAGAAGCTGGCGGCATCCGAGGCGCTCGTTCATGTCCATGAGCCGGCCGTGACCAAAGACGGCCGGGTTATAACGGTCCTCGCGAACGTCGCGGGTCCGGACGACACGAAGAAAGCGATGGAGAACGGCGCCGCCGGCGTCGGTCTGTACCGCATCGAGCAGGCCTACCTGGGCCATCGGGCGCCGCCCGAAGCCGCCGAGCTTCTGGAAGAGATGCAAAAAACGCTGGCGCCGGTCAAGGGACTGCCGGTGTATGTAAGATTGCTGGACGTCGGAGCGGACAAACCCCTGCCTTTTATGGAATCGTTTAGAGAGAGCAATCCTTCGCTGGGGCGCCGCGGGATCCGTTTCCTTCTGGAATATCCGGACCTTCTGCAAACGCAGTTGGACGCTTTGCTCCGGCTATCCGCCGGCTTCGATTTGAACGTCCTCGTGCCGATGGTCACTCTGCCGGGCGACATGCAAAAGGTGCGGGACCTTTTGTTGAAATCGGCGGCGCGGCTCGGGATATCGCCCGCGCCGAAACTTGGGGCCATGATCGAAACGCCGGCGGCGGCCCTGGCCGCCGCCGATATCGTTCAATACGCCGAATTCCTGAGTTTCGGCACAAACGATCTCACGCAGTATTCCTTCGCGGCCGACCGGGAGAATGCGGCGGTGGACGCCTATTTCGACGACACGCGCGACGTCATCTTCAGATTGCTGCGAATCGTTCACGACGACGTGCCGCACATCCCCCTTTCCATTTGCGGGGAATTGGCCGGCCGCCCGAAATACACGGCGAGGCTCCTGGAATGCGGCATCGTTTCGCTGAGTGTCGCCCCGCCGTTGATTCCATCCATCAAAGAAGCCATTCGAAAATGCGGCGGCGCATAGCACCTTAAAACAGGAGGCGGCATTATGACGGACTTGAGCACGCGATATATGGGTATCGACTTAAAGAATCCGATTATCGTTGGGGCCTCGGCTTTGACGTCCGATCTGGATTCGATCGTGAAGCTTGAAAAAGCGGGCGCCGGCGCTCTGGTGACCAAGTCGCTTTTCGAGGAGGAAATACAACTCGAACAGTTCAAATTCGATGAGGACTTGGGCGAAGGCAATTGTCGCTATGCGGAAATGATCACCCTGCGCCCCAACCTCAAGTTCGCGGGCCCGGCCGAACACCTTATGTGGGTGGGCCTGGCCAAGAAAGCCGTGAATATTCCGGTGATTGCCAGTCTCAACGCGGTGAACCCGGCCACATGGCTTGAATATGCCAAACGGCTCGAAGCCGCCGGCGTGGACGCCCTGGAATGCAATCTGTTCGCCTCCCCCGGAAACATCGAAAAAAAAGGCGCGGATATCGAAAACGAACAGATCGAGCTTGTCCGCAAACTGAAAAAATCCGTTTCCATTCCAGTGGGCGTGAAATTAAGTTCCTGCTATAGTAACATCGAAAACGTTGTCCGACAAATGGACCAAGCCGGAGCGGATGGCTTTGTGCTCTTTAACCGTTTGGCCGAACCCGATATAGATATCGTCGCCGAAAAACATCTTTATCCTTTCAACTTCAGCCATGGCACCGACCACCGGATTCCACTGCGCTATGCCGGGCTGCTGGAAGGCGCGATCAAGGCCGATATTTGCTGCGCCTCGGGTGTCTTTCAAGGGGAGGACGTTATCAAGATGATTCTGGCCGGCGCGGCCGCCATCCAAACTGTCAGCGCCATTTTTGACATGGGGTACGGACATATCCAAAAAATGCTGGCGGACATTCAAGCCTGGATGGACCGGAAAGGCTACAAGAATATATCTGATTTTCGCGGGAAATTGAGCAAGCGGCATAGCAACGATCCTTTTGCCTACAACCATGCCCAATATGCCCGGCTGTTGATGAACTCCGATGTTCTGATGAACGACTCCCCCGGAGGATGAGAAATTCCTGGATAACGGCGTCAGCCGTTTGGGATTCGACCACGATCGACTGTTCACCGGCAAAGAGTGTGCCGTTGTCGAAAGTTTTGGAGGCCATGATGCTTTGAACGGCAAAGGGAATATCGGCGCTGGCGTCGTTTTTAGAAATGATCCCGACCGTTTTTTCGTGTTTGATGCTTTTGTGGAGGATCTGGGTGGCAAACACATGCTGGAGGGTTTTGTGTTGCCAGACGCCTATGCCAGGTTTCCGCCTGGGCCGTCTTGGCCAGCGTGACCCGGCGATCGATTGTATCGCCCGGACGATTGCCATCAACATTTTTATCGGGCGAATTGTAATGGCTTTGATGCCAACCCAAATCCGCGCCTAAGGATGTGGTATCTTGCCGGGAATCCCACGCAAACCATGCGCCCGTACGACGACGGGCCCGTCGCTCTCCATGAACCATTATCGAGATTCACGAGATGATTTTTCTGGAGGGCGGGCGGCCTCGACCGCCCGACCGCAAGCCGCTATGTCGGATGCGCCCCTTTCCACCTCGGCGAGCGTCGTATCGGATCCGGTCATGTCCATCCGTCAGCCGCTTTATCTGAAGGCCGGCGAGGGCGTAACGCTGGATGTGATCGCCGGGATTGGGCCGCGCCGCGCGGAGGCCCTGACCCTGATCGATCAGTATCATGACCGCCGCATGACCGACCGGATTTTCGAAATGGCCTGGACGCAAAGCCAGGTCGTTCTGCGCCAGTTTCACGCCACGGAGGAAGACGCGCAATTATACGCCCAATTGGCGGGCGCCCTCGTTTACGCCGCTCCACGCCACCGCGCGGCCGCCAACCTATTGGCTCGCAACCGCAAGGGGCAGAAAGATTTGTGGCCATACGGAATTTTCGGCGATCTGCCCATCGTTTTGGTTCGGGTCGCCGACCCCGCCTCGATGGATTTTGTGCGAAAGCTCATCCAGGGCCATGCCTATTGGCGCGCCCGCGGACTTGCCGCGGATTTGTTTATCTGGGCCGATGCCTATGCCGGTTATCGCCAAGCTCTGCTGGACAAGATCGTCGGAGTCGTCAATGCCGGACAGGAAGGCAAAACGCTGGGCCAACCCGGCGGCATCTTCGTGAAGACCAGCGATCAATTGCCCGAAGACGATCGCCTGCTCTTGCAAGCGGCGGCCCGGATTGTCCTGTCGGATCGTTCGGGAACCCTGGCCGGGCAGGTGAACCGCCGCTTGCGGCTTCCGCCGGGAATGCCGCTCCTGCGTCCCGTCCGCCGGCGCGAATTTTTTTTGCCCGGCGAACGCGAAATGCCATCGCGCGACCGGACCTTCACGGGAGACCGCGGGGAATTCATCGGGCGCAATCGGTCCGCGGCGAATCCGGCCGCGATGCAGGCGGCGCGGTTATCCGGCCGCGTGGGAGGAGGCCTCGATCCCTGCGGCGCGATGCAGGCGGTGGTGACGCTCGCTCCCGGCCAACGGGAGGAGATCGTTTTCGTTCTGGGCGCCGCGTCGAACGAATCCGAAGCCCATGCGCTCTTGACCCGCTACGCGAGTTCCCAGGATACGCGCCCGGCGTTCGCGAGAACGGCGGTCAATACACGCAAGCGGCGGTCTGGGTCGCGATGGCGCTGGCTGAACTGCGAAAGGGCGAGGAAGCCTGGCGCCTGCTCCAAATGATCGATCCTGTTCGGCGCGCCGGGACGGCCGCGGGCGCGGCCTTATACAAGGTGGAGCCATATGTCATGGCGGCGGATGTCAATACGGCCGCAGGCCGCGCGGGACAGGGCGGTTGGACGTGGTACACCGGGTCCGCGGGATGGATGCGCCAGTTGCTGGTCGACAAATTGCTTGGATTGACGCGGGAGCGCGACACACTCTCGTTCGCGTCGAGGTAGGTTGAGCGACAAGCACGGGGGACAAGCCGATCGTTTTCGCCTTCCACGACTATCCCTGGCTGGTCCATAGGCTGACCTGCCGCCGGACCAACCACAAGGGGGGCGCGCGTACGCGGTGGAAGAATACCGTCTTCCAATCGACTCATTGTAACTGAACAACGAACCCCACGCCGCCTCTTCCGCCGGTGTACGGGATAATGTTATACTTTCGATCAGGGGTGATGATCACGGTGTCGTTTGAATTGAAAGTAAAACCAACCCCGCCCACCCACCAATTATTATGGAAACCATCGGAACCTTGTCCTACTACTACTTGATAACTGTCGGAGCCGCCAATTGTCAAAGTGCCGTTAAAAGCAAAATTCAGATTTTTCGGCCAACCATCCCCAAAATCGCCGGTCGTCAGCGCAACGCTTGCTCTATTCTTAAACCATTGCGCGGGGCTTGTGCTGCCTTTTCGTCCGGCCTTCGCGTCGAGAGTGCAAGACACGCTTTCATTGTCCACACTTACACCTTGCCACGGTTGCCCTCCCGTTATGTAATAACCGGCGTCATTATTGTAGGCAATGGGACCGAGGTCGGGGTCAGCGACCCAAAAAGTCACGATATTATCGTGTACGGAGGCTTTCAGCGGAGGCGCATAATCGCCTCCGCCCCAAATCATCGTCTGTGGAATATACCCCATACTGGAGGGACAAACGCCCCAGAGTCCGTCGGAACCGCGATACCATGCCGGATCGGCCTTGCCGTCGCCGTCATAGTCGCCCGGCACGGGCGCCATGCCCGGTCCGCCGGACGCGGCGCCGCGGATTGTCCCGGATTTTGACATTTTGACCAGCCAGCTTCCGTCAGATTCCCTATAGACGGCTGGGTCGGCGTGTGCGTCGCCGTCATAATCGCCGTACACCGGTTGGTAATCGGGGCCACCCAGCCATACATACGACACCTCGCCGTTGGCGGCGCGCACAAACCACGAACCGGATTCCTCTTGATAAATGGCCAGGTCGGCTTTTCGGTCTCCGTCATAATCTCCCGGCGCCGGAACATAGCCGACACCGCCAAAGCCTGTCAGGCCTTCCGGCATGTAGTTTTGGGTTGACCGCCGATAAAGCCATGTCCCGGACTCTTCGCAATAAACCGCCGGATCGGCCTTGCCGTCGCCGTCGAGATCGGCATTTACGGACTCGAATCCCAATCCTCCGAACCCGGTTGCCTCCGCCAACGCATAGCCGTTATTGGAAAGCCGCGCATAAAGCGCGGCCGCCGGCGCGTCATAGACCGACGGATCCGCGAGACCGTCGCCATCGAAATCGGCGGACAATGGCGGAAGACCCGATCCCCCAAACACCGCTGTGCCGAGCGTGTAGTTGCGGCTGGAAAAAAGGACGCCCCATAGACCGGAAACGGGGTGATAGAGAGCGGGATCGGACTTGCCGTCCCCGTCGAAATCGTTGCGTATATCCGCTTTCTTAAGAGGGAATGTGACGGCATCGTCAATGAGCGGGGGATCATAGACGCGCGGGATCTCGTCGGAATCGTTCTCTTGAACGGAGGCGACGACAATTTCCCGCGCGGTTGCCGTGTTGTTTTCCGGATCGACGGAGACCTTGAGATACCCCAGCTTCCTTGTTTCTCCAAACTGATACCAGACTGCGGCGGGCCCGGTGAGGTCGGAACATCTGCCTCCGGCAATGCCGACAATAAAATAGGGTGTCCCCTTTACCAGAAACCTCTGGTAATTGTGGGTATGGCCCGCGAAAGTGGCGCTGATTTTGTACGCATGATACAGGTTTTCCCATGACTCAAGATCGGAATTAATATCGGTCCGGCCGTTGTCCCAAATCGGATGATGATGGATTGTGAATGTTCCCGCCATGGCGTTGTCCAGCTGTTCTCTGAGCCAGGGCGCCTGACTCCGGGCAAGCGCCGGGGAAGTTTGCGGATCGTCGCCATTGGCATTATTCGGGTCGGGGGAGTCAAGAACGACGAAGCGGATGCCGGAACAGTCGAAGGAATAATTCAAGGGCGCATCCATATCCGTATCGAATGCCCAATGGTATTGATCGGCTGGTGTGGGCCCGTTGGTTGTCCCGCCATTGTGATATTCATGGTTCCCGATGGCGGGAAAGATGGCGGTTTTTGCGAGCATCCCGTCGGCAACCTCGGAAAATGTGGTCCACAAGTCCTTGGAATCATGCCCGGCATAATCCCCGCCATGGAGGATAAAAAGCGCATTGGTCTCCTTCGCAATGGCGTCGGCCACGTACTTGAATCGTTGCCGTTCGGTATAATTATGGCCTTCCTGTGAATCGCTGATTACAATAAAGGTGAATGGACCGCTGACCGGCATCGTTCGGAACGCGCGGTTGCCGAATACGTCCTCATTCCCCGAAGGTTTTACCCTGTAGATATACGATGTGTTCGGCTCAAGGCCGGCCAGCAATACATGTTGATAGTTGGTCATTGCCGGCGCCGCCGCCGATTTCTCGAATCGGTGATGTTCGTTATAATAACTCGACGCGGCGTATTCTATCGATCCCGTCCCATTGTTTGCCCCGCGCCAGTTGATGACCGCCGAATTTGTCGTGGTTTTTGTCACCCACGGCGCCCAATAAGCGGTTGACGTTTCCGCAACGGCCGGAACAACGCATAAGAGGCAGAAACACATCGCCGCCGACAAATATGAGCGGGCCTTTGAGGTCATATTCATTTTTATTTTCCCTGAATTCGGAATTCGTGTTTTATTTAAAACTACACCCCTCCCGCGCCGCGTGTCAACACGATATTCGACCCCAAAATCATCGTAATGGTTTTGGCGCCAATACGGGTTGTTGACGCCAAGGTCGTTTTCCCGTATTATATCTCCGATAAGAAAGGCGGAGGTAAGCATGCATATCCTGCAACAAGTCGAATATATCGAGCGCTTCCACCTGCTGTTTCTGGCCCAGTTGGGGCAGAAGCTCGATAAACGTTTTTATGTCTTGAAAGGCGGCTGTAATTTGCGCTTCTTTTTTAAGAGTATTCGCTATTCGGAAGACATGGATTTGGATGTTCAGACCATTCCGGTTGGCGAGTTGCGTGGCCGGGTTGCCGGCATTCTAAAATCGGCTCCGTTCCTGCAAGCGCTGGCGGTTCACGGGATCGACATCGAACACGTCACCGAAGCCAAGCAAACCGAAACCACGCAACGATGGAAATTCGGTTTGCTGACCCCGGTGTCGACAACACCCGCCCCCACAAAAATCGAATTCTCGCGCCGCCGGCCCTTTGACGACGCCGTTCTGGAAAACGTGGACCCGTTGCTGGTTCGATCACTGGGGCTCCCTCCGATCCTGGCCTGCCACTATCCGGCAAATGCAGCCTGGCGCCAGAAAATCCAAGCGCTGGCAACCCGGTCTGTGACACAAGCCCGGGACCTTTTCGATCTGGATTTATTGCTGAACTCCGGCGCGATAGTTCCCGCCAACGAAACCGTGTCCCTTGCGGCCGACCTGCTTCAAGAGGCTGAACAACGCTGTTTGGCGATGCGGTTTGTGGATTTTAAGAGCCAGGTCTTATCGTACCTTGCCCCGGATCAGCAGTCCGCTTATGACGATCCCGAGGTGTGGGACCATATGGTTCTGCGCGTGACGGAAGCCTTGCGAGGCCGGCGATGAAAACGATTGACGCCCTCGCCCGGCTCGCCGAGTTGCGCGCGCCGATATTCACGACCAACGACGCCGCCGCGGCGCTCCGGTTGACGCGGCCCCACGCCAGCAAGACCTTGGCGCGCCTGGCAATGGCGCGACAGGTGTTGCGGCTCCGGCGCGGCTACTGGGGCTTTCCGGATAAGATTGATCCGCTGATACTACCGTCTCTGCTGACGGCGCCCGCGCCCTGCTACATTTCCCTCCAGAGCGCCCTCTATGCGCACGGCATGATTTCCCAGGTGCCCTTGCGAATCTATGCGGTATCGCCGGTGCGGACCCAGGCGTTCAGCACGCCATTGGGAGCTGTGTCCGTTCACCATGTAAAGCCTTCCTTCTTCGGAGGCTTTGAAATAAATGACCGCACTGGCATCGCCATGGCCACACCGGAAAAAGCGCTTGTGGACTTCCTCTATCTGAGCCCCGCGCGCTCCCGGCTTTTTGCCGCTTTGCCGGAATTGGAGTTGCCCAAAGGCTTTCGGCGCCCCCTTGCCGTTAAATTTACCCGCCTCATCGACTCCGCCTGCCGCCGCAAGGTCGTCTCCGCGCGATTGGATGAACTGCTAAACAGCAAACGGGTCATTCAGTTATAATCAGGGCATGATGCTTTGGAAGCGATATGACGATTCCTTTTACCCGCAAGATGTTGATGGACTGGGGCGGCGCCGAGGTGTTCCAGGCCGGTTTGGCCATGTTCGAGAAGGGGCTTGTCCAGGCCGTGACCTATGAGCACCCCGTGGTCAAGGGCACGGTCACGGCCGGCGCCGGGACGCTGGCCTGCCAGTTCACCCTGCGGTCGAAAGGCGGCGCCGAAAACCAGTGCCGCTGTTACAATTGCCGGGAGCGTTCCCTGACCTGCGTTCACATGATCGCCGTCGGCCTGGAACTTCTCCGCCGGCAGAGCGATCCCGACCGCGCGGTCAAGATCAAGGCGGAACAGCGCCGCGCGGCGCGCCTGGCGCAAGTGGATGAGGCGGCCTACCTGAAGCGCGCGCCGGAGGGCGCGCCGGGCGCCGTCGCCGCCGCCTTGTGCCTGACCCTTGGCCGCGACTGGATGGCCGGATACCGCGCCGGCCGTATTCCACTGCATTGCGCCATCGAGCGCGACGGCCGCCGCGCGGCGCCCGAAAGCGTTCCGCGCAATCTGCCGTTGACCTTTCCTGCCCGGGACGAAGCCCTGCTTTTCGTGCTGGAGGATATTTCGGAAGGCCCGCTGAAAGGCCGCCTGGAAATTGGGCCGCGCGATTTCACCAATCTCCTGCAAATTCATGCCGGCAAAATCCTGGGCATTGAAGGCGACCCGAATCCCGTGACGGTCAATACCGTTCCGTTGGTTTCCATCCTGAAGCTCGACATGGATGAACACTCGGGCGAACTGACCCTGGCGGTGCATAATGAACTGCCGGTCAGTGAGGCGGGCGCGGCGCCCTTCTATATCGTTGCCGGTAAAACCGGCTGGGTTTTCGGCGCCGGCCAGTTCTGGCCGCTGGAGAAACTGCTCCCGCTCCCTTTCCAGCCGCTCTATGCCCAGCCGGTGACCATCCCGCGCCCGGCTGTGCCCCGGTTCATGAACACCGAACTGCCGTTGCTCGCGAAACATATGCCGGTGGCGACCGATCTTTCGCCCGATCTGTTCAGTTTGGAACCGGCCGAGCCCCGCTTCCGGCTGGAATTGCGCGGCAGTCCGGCTTCGCTGGCCGCCACGCTCTCCGCCGAGTACGGCGCGGTCGCGGTGGTGGCCGGCAAACCCGATCCGGTCGATCCGTTGGCCGTGGCGGATCCGGAAGATGTGTTGCGCTATCTGACCCGCAACCCGGAACGCGAACAGCAAGCCCTGCGGCGGATCAAGGACTTTGGCTTCGACGGCGAACGCGGCGACGCCCTTACACCGGTGGTTGGCGAGCGCGAGGTGCTCAACGTTCTCGGCGGAGGCATCCACGCCCTGCGCCGGCTCGGCTGGAAAGTGGAATTCAATGGCTCGGTCAAGCCATTCATGGACTCGTTGGAGTCCGCCATGCCCGTCGTGCACGTCCAGGACGATGCCGACGCCGGTTGGTTCGATGTCGGCTTCGCTTTCGAAGACGGACAAGGGCAAAGTTTGTCGGAGTCCGAAATCCAAAGGGCCCTGCTCAAGGGCGACTCCTTCATCCGGAAGGGCGGGCGCACTATCCTGCTCGATTCCGGCGCGATCGAATCGGCCCGCGATATTTTTGCCGACTGCGCCGGCGGCGAGGGCGCGCGCGCCGGCACATTCCGCCTCGATGGCGTGTATGCCGCCTACATCAAATCTTCCTTGGACGCCCTGGAAGGGATCGATGTCGAGGCGCGGCCGGAATGGCTGGAGAAGATCAGGGGCCAGGAGAGCGGCAAGCTGGTCCTGGAGCCCGCGGCCCTGCCGCCGGATTTGGAGCAGATTATGCGCCCGTACCAGAAGGAGGGCGTCGCCTGGCTGAGGTTTTTGGAGCAGAACAAGTTTGGCGGCATCCTGGCCGACGACATGGGCCTGGGCAAGACCTTGCAAGCCCTGGCATGGCTGGGCCTGGCGCGCCGGCACGCGTCGGCGGAGGGCAAGCCGGCGCTGATTGTCTGTCCTTCGAGCCTGGTGGACAATTGGGCCGAGGAATCGGCGCGTTTTACGCCGCGTCTGCGCGTCCTCGTGATGAGCGGCGGCGAACGGCACGCCAAATGGAGCGATCTTGGTCAGGCCGATATTGTCGTGACCTCCTACGCGCTCTTGCGCCGGGATATCGAGTTGCTGGCGGCCTTGGACTTCGCCGCCATTGTGCTTGACGAGGCCCAGCACATCAAGAACCGCTCCACCCAGAACGCCCAGGCCACCAAGCGCTTGAAAGCCGTTCATCGCCTGGTCCTGACCGGCACGCCGATCGAGAACAGCGTGGCCGACCTGTGGTCGATCATGGACTTTCTCATGCCGGGTTATCTCGGGCCTTACGAGCGTTTTCGCGCGGGCTACGAGGCGCCCATTGCGCAGGGCGACGCGGCGGGCGAGGCGGCGCAACTCAAACTGCGCCGCAAACTCCGGCCTTTTATGCTCCGGCGCTTGAAGCAGGATGTCGCCAAGGACCTGCCGCCCAAAATCGAGAAGCTGGCGACCTGCGTGATGACCCGCGACCAGCAGTTGGTCTATAAAAACCTGTTGCAGGCCTCACAGCGCAAGATCAGCGACCTGGTCGCCCGTAACGGTTTCCAGCGCTCGCGCATGGAGATTCTCGTGACCCTCCTGCGCCTGCGGCAGACTTGCTGTCACCTCGAACTGCTCAAGCTCAAGGATCTCGACAGTCAATATCCCTCCGGCAAGCTGGATCTTTTCTGCGAATTGCTCGATGAGGCGATCGATGGCGGACACCGCGTGCTGGTCTTCAGTCAGTTCACCGCCATGCTGGCGATCCTCAAGCGCGAACTGGAAAAGCTGGGATTGACTTACAGTTACTTGGACGGCGCCACGCAGAATCGCCTGGCCGTGGTGAAGGAGTTCAACACCAACCGTTCGATCCCCGTGTTCCTGATCAGCCTCAAGGCCGGCGGCACCGGCTTGAATCTTACCGGGGCCGACATGGTGATCCATTTCGACCCGTGGTGGAATCCGGCCGTCGAGGCGCAGGCCACCGACCGGGCCCACCGTATTGGCCAGCACCGCACCGTTTACAGCCTCAAGCTGATCACGAAGGATACCGTCGAGGAAAAAGTCCTGGCCATGCAGCGCCGCAAGCAAAGCGTGATCGACGCGACCCTGGCCGACGACGAGCAGGTCATGCAAAAACTGACCTGGGAGGATGTGAAGGATCTGCTGAGCTTGAATTGAAGGCATTCCTCGGTTCGTGCCCATCCGCATGCGTTGATATATTGCCCAAATCCTCGCCTAAGCACCCTTGTGAATGGCGAGATAGTTGATGCGGACCCTTGTGGCAACGGCCCAGCCGGCCGTCGTCGCGCCGAAGCGGCGCTATGCCGTGCCGCGAAGGCGGAGGCTGGGCCCTACCTAAAGACATCCATGGACTGTATAGGGCTTCAGGTAGGGCTCGGCGTCCCTGCCGAGCCGTGGAATTAGGGCATCGCCTGATAACCGCAGAAGAGCGTTTTGTCTTAGGCGAGGATTTGGGTATTGGCTTCCGACTTGACTTCGCACCGCCAATTTAAGAAAATTTAACTATGACAACAGTAACCGTTACATAAGTTGCCAAAGACTTTGCCGGGACTCTTCGCCGCGTCACGGTCGGGCATGAATCCGTTGTTCTTAAGCGTGGACGCCGTACCGTGGCCGTTATGTTGTCGCCGACTGTGTTGGACACGCTGGAAGACCTTGAAGACGTTCGCCAAGCGGATAAGGCAATGGCTGCGTATGAACACGATCCGTCCGGCGCGATCACGCTGGACGACTTGAAAGCCAATATCCGGGACGCTGTGGAATGCCATTTCGATGCGGCGGAGATGCCGCGCATGGTGCGCCTCGCACGTTAAATAGTTGGGGAGATAACGTGAAATGAAGAAGTTGCGGATATATGCGGATACGTCGGTCTTCGGCGGGTGTTTCGACGAGGAATTTCAGGTCGAGAGCCGGAAACTGTTCGACGCAGTCAGAGGCGGCGCTTTCGTTTTAGTCGTGTCCGACGCTGTCTTGGCTGAATTGCAGGGCGCACCCAAGAAGGTTAGGGATATCGTGCGGGGACTCGATCCGGCAACCGTTGAATTTGTCGCCATTACAACGGAGGTGGAGAATCTACGCGATGCATATTTGAATGCTGGCGTTGTAGGGCCAGACTCGCGTGAAGACGCCGAACATATCGCCATCGCCGTAGTGTCGGACGTGGATCTTGTGGCAAGCTGGAATTTCAAGCACATTGTGCATTACGACAAGATTGCGGGGTATAATGCGGTGAATCTGCTGAACGGCTATCGGCCAGTGCAAATATTCTCGCCGAAGGAGATTGTGGAGCCATGAGAACGGAAAAGACATTCGATTGCGTGCAGATGAAATGGGACATCCAGCGGAAACTGCGGGAAGAAGAAAAAGGGCTTTCTCTGGATGAACGACATGCCCTGATGCAACGGAAAATATTGTCGGACACAATCCTCGGCCCTTGGTTGCAGAGGATTACGCAAAGGCAATCGACGCAAACAGCGGACGTCCGTGTGGCGGAAGCCGGGGGCGTTTACGGGTCGCAAACGAAGTAATGGGGCTTGCTCGCTGTTCCCTGCGGTATGGGTCGTCCTGAGTTTGGCGCGAAGTTGAGGATGGAACGCGACACGTCCGCAATGAAATTGACCAAGGGGCATGCGTTGCTTGGGTTGCGCCGTCACCCGCCAGACCGGCTCGCATATCCGTGTGACTACGTAGCAAAACGGCCAGCATCATGAAACAATGCCAAATCATTCGCCGCTCAAGGTGGGCACACTGAGCGGCATTTTAAAAAGCGTTGCAGGGCATCACCAGATAAACGTTAACGTTCAATCATGGTTCACTCTTCGTCCGTCATTCCGAGCGGAGTCGAGGAATCTAATGTCCCGCGAGGCATGTTGCTTTTACATGATGACCAACAAGGAACATACGACGCTGTAATGCTCGGACTCGTGGCGGCGCCCTCGCCGGGGTGGAAGAGGACGGAGATCCCTCGACAAGCTCGGGATGACGACAGGGGCGGTAGGATATCGCCGAGGATAGCACTCAATGCGGAATCCCACGCTAAACCCGGAAGAACCCATTCGGGAAACAAGAAAACAAAGGTGTGCAATGGCCCTGACGCGAGATTATAAAACGACCGTATTGGCGAGAATCAAACGCGATCCAAAATTTGCGCGGGCGCTGTACGCGGAAGCAATGAACGCGATCCTTGAGGGCGAGACGGAGGAAGGGCTTTCCATGTTGCGCGACCTTATCCACGCGCAAATCACGTTCAAGGAGTTGGCGCGCCAAACCGGGTTTGGCGAAAAAGCCTTGCACCGCACCCTGTCGCGCCGGGGCAATCCGACGGCCCGGACTTTGGCGAAGATCGTTGGCGCAATCCGCGAAGACCTGGGCTTCATCCCGCGCGTGCGAGTGGCGTGACCATTGTTCGATCCGTTGGCAATAAGAATATCACGAATGGATTGACACACGATGAAGATCGCCGAACTGAAAAAACTGCTCAAAGCGGGTGAATGGAACGATGTCGAGTTCAAGGAAGCTCGCGCGGATGTTCCGAAGTCAGCCTTCGAGGCCGTTTCCGCTTTTGCCAACACCCACGGTGGACGCCTGGTGCTCGGCGTTGCCCAGCATGGCGAAGCCTGCGAAATCGCTGGTGTTGAAAAACCGGACAAGGTCCAGAACGATTTCCTTTCGGTCCTGCATGCCGACGCCAAGATCAACCATGATGTGCGGGTGACCGAACAGCGGTTGGGCATTGGCGGCAAGACGGTTTTGATCTTTCACGTTGTCGAAAACCCGCGCACGCGCAAGCCGGTCTATTTGGATGGCGACATACGGCGCACTTTTTTGCGCAAGGGCGGCGGCAACTATAAGGCGCAGATGCAGGACATTGAGCGGATGCTGCGAGATGCCACCGCCGACCGCTGGGACAGTCAGCCCTTTGAACGGGTTTTGCTCAAAGAGGCGTTTCATCCCGGCAGCTTGCGTTGGTATCGCGACCGCTTTCATCAAGTCAATACCGGTTTTGACCCCAAACAGTCGAACCGGGACTTCCTCTATCACTGGGGCTTCCTGCTGAGGCAGGGAAAGCAGTTTGTTCCCACCCGGGCGGCCATTATGCTTTTCGGATCGTCTCTGGCCGTTCACCAGATCATTCCCCGTCCGACGCTGGATGTCCAGTTTCTCGGTTATGGCACGGACGATGCCATGCCGGAAACCCGCTGGATCGATCGGATCGTCTGCGAGGAAAACATTATCCAGACGTGGGAACAACTGGTTACCAAATACAAGTTTTTCATGCCAAAGCCGTTCCGGGACATCGATCCGGTGACTCTTGGCCGACGCGATGATCCGCCCGGATTGCGGGTTTTTCGCGAGGCGGCGGTCAACCTGCTGATTCATCAGGATTATGGAGACCATTCCCGCAAGGCTGTGATCAAATTCTTCCGTGACGGCATCCAATTCTGGAATCCCGGCGATGTGTTCGGCGACGACTCCCGTCTCTGGGAGCCCGGCGAGAAGGAAGTGCGCAACCCGTCCATTGCCATGGCCATGCGGCGCATCGCCATGTGCGAGCAGGCCGGCACGGGCATGCGCATGATGCGCGAAGCGTGGCGGAAACTCGGTCATCCAACGCCTACCTACAAGAACGACCGGGCGGGGAAAGCCTTCGAGTTCTTTATCCCGGAATTGGACAAAGAAGTGGACATGGCATCCGATCTGGTGAAGGCCATGTTCGGAGCAAAATTACCACCCCAGTCGGGGGCCCAGTCGGGGGCCCAGTCGGGGGCCCAGTCGGGGGCCCAGTCAATAGCGGTTCTCAATGCGCTTCTCGCTTTTCCGCTTTCAACGAATGAAATAGTGAAAGCCTTGAAAATCAAAAGCAAGACCGGTGCTCTTAAGAGAACCGTCAGTGAATTGTTCGGGCAAGGGCTGATAAAATACACTATCCCGGACAGGCCCGTCAGCCGTCTTCAGAAATACCGCCTCACCGCAAAGGGGCAAACTTGGCTGACTGCGCATCGGAAGGAGATCAAGGATACATGACCGCCGTAGGTCGTGCTGAAAGGGTGGGGCTCGGCCTCCGGCCGGGCCGCGAAGGCGGAAGGCTGGCACCTTATCTTGATGCCAAGGACTTTTCCGCCAGAGGCGGATCCGCCTCCGGCGGAATACCGGCTATCCTGTACCGAAGATAGCCGACGTAAAGTCGGCTCTACATGAAACAGTCGCCGCCTTTGGCGGCCTGACTTGATTTATTCATAACGAAGAACGAAGAACCAGGAACAAAGAACCAGGAACAAAGAACGTTTTATCCCATCCATGTCAAAAAACATTTCCAATCGAACCACCCGCTCCCAGGCGGCGGCGATCGTTGAGCGCTGGCTCGCTACCGGGGACTTTCCCAACGAGATGCTGGAGGACGTTCGCGAACACCGCGCGTTTCTCATGGAGCTGGTCTATGGCATCGTGCGCTGGAAGCGGCTCTTGGATTGGGTTATCGCCCGTTATGTGCGGCGCTCTCCGGTTCCCGCCCAACAAGCATTCCTGCTGGTTGGCTTGTACCAGCTCCTGAAAATGACCGAAGTGGCCCCGTATGCCGCGGTCCATGAAACGGTGGAAGCCGCGAAAGCGGCCCTCGGCGAGCGCCAGGCCGATTTTACGAATGCGATCCTGCGCCGGACCTTGCGCGAAAAGGACTCCCTGCCGGCGGAATTGGCGCGCCAGCCGCTGGGTATCCGGCAGTCCCATCCGGATGAACTGCTGGAGCGCTGGACGCGTCATTTCGGGCCTGGCCCGACCGAGGCCCTGTGCGCCTGGAATAATCGGCGCGCCGATGTGATTGTCCGCGTCAACCTGTTGAAAACCACGCCGGATGATTTTCTCAAAGCGCTGGCGGCGGCCGGGGTGGGGGACAAGGTTTGTCCGTTTAACGCGGGCAAAGCTACAACCGAAGCAAACATCGAACATCGAACGAAAGATTTTTTCCCCGCGTGTTTTACTCTGGCGCATGGCGCGCGGGTTGCCGACCTGCCGGGCTATGCCGAGGGTCATTTCATGGTCATCGATCCGGCCGCGATTCAGGCCGTGGAATTGCTCGATCCCCAGCCGGGGAACCATGTCCTGGATGCCTGCGCCGCGCCGGGGGGCAAAACCGCGCTCATCGCCGAGCGGATGCGGCTCAAGGGTCAACTTGTGGCCATGGATCTGCGCGAGGACCGCTTGCCGCGTCTGCGCGCCAATTTGGAACGCCTGGGCTGCGCCGCTTTTGCGAAGGTCGTGCAAGGCGATGCCCGGCGCTTGCGGCCGGAGTCGTTCGGGCGTTTCGACCGCATTCTATTGGATGTGCCCTGCAGTAACACCGGGGTTATCCGGCGCAAGCCGGATGTCCGCTGGCGGTTTTCGAAAACCGGGTTGACGCGCATAGGCGCCGCCCAGCGGGAATTGCTGGAACGCGCGGCCGGTTTGGTGAAGCGCGGCGGTTGCATCGTTTACAGCACGTGCAGTCTGGAACCGGAGGAAAACGAATTGCCGATCGCCGCCTGGCTGAAGTCGCATCCCGAATTTCGCCTGCGGAGTTTCCGCCAGTCGTTCCCGCCGACTTCCGGGCGGGATGGCGCCTATGCCGCGTTGCTTCAGGCGTAATACGGGGCGTATTTTTCCATCGCGTCCATCAGGGCCTTGACGTTGTTCAGGGGCACGCCCGGATATAACCCATAGATCATTGTCAGTCCGCCTTGTTTGCGCCCCAGCTTCTGCACTTCTTCGCGAATCAGATTGTCAATTTGCCGGGGGGTGCCATGCGGGGTGATTTTCTGCCGGTCAATGTCCAGATCAATGCAAATACGTCCGGCAAACCGGTCCGCGATCCAATCAATGCCGTTCACCAGGTCCTGGAGATTGACGACCTCGACGCCGCCTTCGATCAGGTCATCGGCGAGCGTGCGGATGTCGCCATCCGAATGCATGTGCACGATGCAACCCCGGTCCCGGGCCGGTTTCATGATGCGCTGATAGACCGGCTTGATGTAGGCGCGGAAACAATCGGGTGACAGCATGGGCCCGTTCTGCATGCCCAGGTCTTCCGGGTAGCTCATGATGTCAGGCTTCAGGTCCAACCATTGGGTGACATACGCGTAGTTGAAGTCCGCAATCATTGCAATGAGCTTGGTCAGGTTCGGCTCCTGGTCGAGCATGTCGAAAAGCAGGGCCTCATATCCCCGCAGATCCTGAAGGCGCAGAAAGGTATGGCCATGCGGCAGACCGCCACACACCAGTTCGCCCTGTTCCTTTTGGCGGTCGACGGTTGCCCGAATACTTTGCCAATTGACAGGATAGGTCCCATCGGTATCGTTCGGGTTGGGGGCGGTGAAACGAGCGAAGGCGGCCCAGTCCGCCAAGGGATGCGTGTGAACGGAACCTACGATGCCGTCGTCGGTCGTTTGCCATACGCAGCCCCAGAAATCCGTATAAGGTTCATTCCTGCGGGCGTTGAGGGCGTATCCAGGCTTTACCTCGCCGGGCGGGCGATGATAGGCGGGGAAGAGTAACGGGTGTGCCGCCATCAGGTCTTGAAGCGCAGTCTGGTCATAATGATGCCAGCATGCCTGGTTAATATGGAAGGTCATGGGGATGCGTTCGGGCGTTTCGAACCGAATGGCGCGCAATACGTTTTCGCGATGATTCATCCGTGCTCCTTGTTGTTGAGATGCGAACGAACCGATTTATATCAGATTGGCGTCGCCCTTATAAGAAAAATATCGCATTTCATGCTTGGTTTTTACACGCCGGGCGCGCACCATACAAGACTGAAGTTTGTATGCGGATTTTGGAGTGATTGGGAAAAGCCGAATCGCTCAATCGTTAATTCACTCAATTTCTTCCCATGCCACCCGAACTCACACCGCAAGCCGCCCTGGAGCGTCATTTCGGATTCCGCGAGTTCCTCGACGGGCAGGAAGGCGTCATCCGCTCGGTCCTGGCCGGCGACGATACCCTGGTGGTTATGCCCACCGGCGGCGGGAAATCGCTCTGCTATCAGCTTCCGGCCTTGCTGTTGGACGGCATCACGGTGGTGGTCTCGCCCCTGATCGCCCTGATGAAGGACCAGGTGGACAGTCTGACGGCCAAGGGCATTCCCGCGGCCTTCATCAACTCGTCCCTGAGCGATCGCGAGCTGGATGACCGCATCGCGCGCATGATTCGCGGCGAGTTCCGGCTGGTGTATATCGCGCCGGAACGTTTCAAAAGCGCGCGGTTTGTCTCCGCCCTGGCGCCCCTCTCCATCGCCTTGTTCGCGATCGACGAGGCCCACTGTATTTCCCAATGGGGCCACGATTTCCGCCCCGACTATCTGCGTTTGAAACACGCGCTCCGCGAAATCGGGCAACCGCCGGTGATCGCGCTGACCGCCACGGCGACGCCGGAAGTCCGCGCCGACATTATCGCGCAACTGGCGCTGGTTCAGAATGGAACCCGCGCGCCTAAAATATTTGTGACCGGGTTTGCCCGCCATAATCTTTCCTTCACGGTCACCCGCGTTGGCAACAATTCCGAAAAGATGGAGCGCGTCCTGGCGGCGGTCCGCGCCGGACAAACCGGCATCGTGTATTGCGCCACGCGCAAAAATGTCGAACGGCGCTCCAAAGAACTGCGCAAACTGGGCGTCGATTGCGTGGCCTACCACGCCGGCCTGACCGATGAACAGCGCGCCCGCGCCCAAACCCGGTTTATGAGCGGCGCGGCGCCGGTGGCGGTGGCCACCAACGCCTTCGGCATGGGCATCGACCGCGCCGATCTGCGCTTCATCCTGCATTTCGACATCCCCGGCAGTGTGGAGGCTTATTACCAGGAAGCCGGGCGGGCGGGCCGCGACGGCGAGCCGGCGCGCTGCGAACTGCTGTTCAATTATGCGGATATCCGCACGCAGGAGTTCTTTATCGAGGGCGCCAATCCGACCCGCGCCGTCATCGCCGATACGCGCGAAAACCTGATCCGCTTGTGCGCCCGGGGTTCCATTCGGATGTCGATCGCGGACATCGCCGAGTCCATGCTGACCGCCCCCAACGACATGGCTGTGGCCACCTCCTTGCACCTCCTGGAACGCGCCGGATTCATCCGCCGCGGATATGCGCCGGGCGGACGGACCTATACCACCGAGTTAATCAAGCCCGTCAAGCCGCTGGAGAGCCTGGCGATCGATTACGAACGTTTGGATGCCAAACGCGAGCGGGACGAATTGAAGTTGCGGCGCATGATCGAATATGCCGACTCTCCCGCATGCCGGCAGTATTATATCCTGAACTATTTCGGCGACACGCAGGCCCAGGACCATCGCGTCTGCGGCCGTTGCGACCGCTGCCGCACCGGTAATACCGCGCGCGAAGGCGCGCGCCTGCCCACGGCGGAGGAAACGGTCGTCATTCAGAAGGCGCTTTGTTGCGTGGGACGCTTGCAGGGACGCTTTGGACGCGGACGTATCACCCAGACCCTGGTCGGCTCCCGCGCCAAAGAGGTGTTGGATGCCGGCCTGGACCGGCAATCCACCTATGGTTTGCTGGCGGACGAAGGTTCTGATTTTGTGTGGAGCCTGATCGATGCGCTCATCGCCGTCGGTTGTATCGCGGTCAGCGGCGACAAGTATCCGACCCTTGCGCTGACGCCGCTTGGCTACGAGGTGGCCCAAGGCCAAAAAAGCGTTCCCGTGGGTCTCCCCCCTCGGCGTGCAGCGCCGGACAACAAGGCGCGACGCGGCCCTTCGACTACGCTGGTTCGACCCCGCTCACCACAGGTCAGGGCAGGCCCTTCAGGCAAGAAAGTTCCGGATCAGGCGCCGGACGATTTCCCGGCTAACGGCCCTGCGGCGGTCATGTTAAAGCGTCTGAAAGAATGGCGTCGAAAGAAAGCGGCCGTCATGGGCGGCGTGCCCGCGTATATCGTTTATTCCGATAAGACGCTCAAGGAACTGGCGCTTGCCCAGCCGCGCACCCAGGAAGACCTTCTGCTCATTCGCGGCATCGGTCCCGCCAAAGCCCGTCAATTTGGCAAGGAAACTCTGGAGATCATCCGGACCGCAACGGAGTCCGAGTCTGCTGGCTAAGCGAACTACGGTGGGGACGGTTCATGCATACGATTTTTTTCGTTGCCTGCAGGACTTTGCCAGCGTTTGGCTGTCTTCCAGCCCCAATGCTATCCGCAGATCCATCCGCGACCGCTGCATGATGGAGATGGCATCTGTGGCATCCTTCACTGTGGCGGATTCGCCTGGGTAACGAAATTCGACGGCATATTCGGACAATCGCACCATGTCCGGGCGCATGCCGATCAGTGTGGGATGAGCCTCGACACATTGATCCAATAAAACCGGCAGAGCATGAATCTTGCGAATGGCGTTTCCGTGCTTCTCGATGATGGCTTTGAGGTATTTCTCGATGCACTGCTGTGCGTGGAAACACACGGCATTGTGCGCCGGATTTCGACGCAAGCGACGCAGTGTCAGCGCGACATGGCTATCTTCCTCGGCCTTTTCGATCCACTCATTGACGGGGCTATTCATAAAGCACTTTGCCATCCTGGAAGACGCCCTTTAGAAATGAGTCGTTCATGGACAAGCGCTCGGCAACTTCGGACGGCCGTTTCACCAACATGTCCATTGGGAATGTCGCGTCGGTTTTAAGGCGCATGGCGATGGCTTGATCCACGTTGCGGGGTTTGTCGTGATCCATGATCACCAATAAGTCCACGTCGCTATCCTCGTTGGCGCCCCCGCGCGCATACGAACCAAAGAGGATGACGCGCTCAGGCCGAAACTCTCTGGCGAGAGTTTTGGCATACTTCTCAATCTCTGTTCGGTTAACCATGTTGCGATCGCTCCTGAATTGTTTGAGCATATATCAGGACGGGTCTCGAAAAGCAAGTTGAAAGATACAGTTGAAAGACACGGGGGCGCAAAACACGGGATCCGCGCAAGGATTCAACACGACAGGAACGCAACAAAACCTTGCATTGGACGGGCGTATTCGGTAACAATACCCCGATCTGCGCGTAAGCGCACGCATCGGAAATGGTTGATGCGGCCTGATTGATCCGCTCGTGGCGCATGGCAAGCTGTCCGCCATTGACCATTAACCATTCTGTCGGGATCGTTCAACGAATAGGAGGCTATATCGTGAAAGACATTGCCGTGGCGGATGTGCGTAATTTCGTTCTGCTGGGTCACACCGGCAGTGGCAAAACCATGTTGTGCGACGCCTTCCTGTGCAAGCTGGGTCTGACCGACAAAATGGGACAGGTCGGCGCCGGAACCAGCCTGAGCGATTTTACCGAGGAGGAAATCGGCCGCAAGATCAGTCTTTATTCCCAGTCTTTCACGGGGCTCTACAAGACCAGGCTGGAACAGAAAATCCAGATGACCTTCGTGGATGTCCCCGGATTCGACGATTTTTACGGGCAGGTCCTCTGCGCCAGCCGTGTGGCCGACGCGGCCCTGATTACCATTGACGCCACCGCCGGCATCCAGGTGGGTGCCAACCGCGCCTGGCGCCGTTGCGTAGCACTGGGTCTGCCCCGAGGCATCGTGATTACGGGGCTCGACAAGGAAAATGCCGATTTCACCAAAATCCTGGGCGACATTCAGAAAGTTTGGGGGCCTAAATGCGTGCCGGTCGTGTTTCCCACGCCGGGCGGCATGGTCGAAGTCCTTGGGGCAACGGCGCCTGCCGGCGTCGCCGCCGCGGATTGGCAGGCGTATAAAAACGCGCTGGTCGAACGCGCCGCCGAGACGGACGACGCGCTCCTGGAAAAATTTCTGGGCGGCACGGAATTGACCGCCGATGAAATCGCCAAGGGCTTGCGCGCCGCAATGTGCGCCGGCGGTCTGATTCCGGTTTTTGCCGTCATGACGCCCAAGGACAGCGGGATCGACGAATTGCTGGGCGGCATCGTCCGCCTCTTCCCAAGCCCCTTGGAGCGGACGATCAAGGACGCGGCGGGCACGGCTGTCAATCCCGCCGCCGAGGCGCCGTTCGTGGGCGTAGTCTGGCGGCATGTGACCGATCCCTATGCCGGCAAGTTGTCCTATGTGCGCATTTATGGCGGCACGCTGAAAGAAAACACCGAAATTTTCAATGCCACCAAAGGCCACAAGGAAAAGATCGGCATCCTCCTCAAGCCCCAGGGCAAGAAACCCGCGCCGATCGCGGAGGCGCGCTCGGGCGATATCGTGGCTCTGCCGAAATTGAAGGACACGGGCCTTAACGACGTCCTGTGCGCGGTGGGGCAGAAAGCGGCGCTCGATCCGGTTGTGTTTCCGAGCCCGGTGGTATCGGTGGCGGTCCTGGCCCGCAACCAGGCTGACGACGACAAGCTCGGGGTTGCGCTCACCCGCGCCGTGGAAGACGATCCGACCCTGGTGGTGGAACGGCACGCGGATACGCGCGAGACGGTGCTTTCCGGGATGGGCGACACCCATCTGGACCTCGTCCATGAGCTGATGAAGAAACACAGTCATCTTGACGCGGAATTCAAGGTGCCGAAGGTGGCCTACAAGGAAACGGTGACCGGGCTCGGCGACGGCCATTACAAACACAAAAAACAGTCCGGCGGCCGCGGGCAGTATGCGGAAGTGTATTGCAAGGTCCAGCCGAAACGCGCGGACGAGGAGGAGTGGTTCGTGGACGCGGTCGTGGGGGGCGTCATTCCGAGGAATTTCATTCCGGCCTGCGAAAAGGGGTTTTTGGAAGCCATCCCGCATGGCGTCTTGGCCGGCTATCCGGTGGTCAATGTGAAAGTCTCCGTGTATGACGGGTCCTACCACGACGTGGATTCCTCGGAAATCGCGTTCAAAATTGCCGCCGCGCGCGCCTTCCACGAGGCCTTGACCAAGGCCAAGCCTGTCTTGCTCGAGCCGATCATGACTGTGCGCGTCATGGCGCCGCAGCAGTCCATGGGCGACATCAACGGCGATCTCAACCATCGGCGCGGGCGTATTCTGGGCGTGGATGCGGAAGACGGCATGGAAGTCATCACGGCGGAAGTGCCCCAGGCTGAAATGTTCCGTTATTCCTCCGAATTACGCAGTCTCACGGGCGGGCGCGGATCGTTCGAAATCAAGTTTGCCCGGTACGACGTCGTGCCCAATATGATTGCCCAAAAGGTTATTGCCGGCGCCGAGAAGAAGAAAGTCGAGGAATAGCGACCGGACGCCGGACGACGGAGGACAGACGACGGAGGACAGACGACGGAGGACGGAGTGGAAAGTGTTTCGCTGACCGCTGACTTCTACCTGGGCGCGGGAGGCCGGAAATCAGAAATCAAAAATCCGAAATCGACAATTCGATCGCGGGCGCCTTGGAGCATTGCGAGCTGTGTCCGCGCCGGTGCGGGGTCAATCGGGAGATGGGGCGCCTGGGCTATTGCCGCGCCGGGCGCGCGGCGCAGATTTTCAGGTATGGCGCGCATCCCGGCGAGGAGCCGCCCATTTCCGGCACGCGCGGGTCGGGCGCCGTTTTTTTCAGCCGGTGCACGTTGCGTTGCGTTTATTGCCAGAATTATCCCTGGAGTCAGGAAGGGAGCGGCGCGGAATATACCGTCGAGGAACTGGCCGGAATTCTTGGCGATCTTCGCGCGGAAGGTTGTCATAACTGGAACTTGGTGAGCCCTACGCCCTGGTTGCCGATGATTGTCGCGGCGCTGGCGCGCGTGCGCGAGGCTGGTCAAAATCTGCCGGTGGTGTATAACACCAGCGGATTCGAACGTTTCGAGACCGTGCGCGCCTTGGCCGGAAAAGCGGATGTCTATCTGGCTGACTTGCGCTACGCCGGTTCGGAAGCCGCCGCGCGCGGGTCCGATGCCGCCGCCTATGTGGAGTGCGCCCGGGCGGCGTTGCTGGAAATGTGGCGCCAGGCGGGGCCGCTGGTGATGGATGCCGCGGGCATTGCCGCGCGCGGTGTGATTTGCCGGCTGTTGATCCTGCCCGGGCTGGCGCATGAGGCCTGCGCCTCGCTGGAATGGCTGGCGCAACAGATCGGCCCGAAGGTGGCGGTGAGCGTCATGGCGCAATACACGCCGGTGTATCGGGCGCTTGGCCGGGTGCCTTGGAGTAGGGGAATTACCCGCGCGGAATATGACGTTGTGTGCCGGACGGTGGAGCGCTTGGGATTCACCGAGGGGTGGATTCAGGATTTCGGCGCCGCGGCCGGCGGTTCGCTGGCGGGGTTCAATATGCCGCCGCGGGGAAAGACGGGAAACTGATAAACGGATTGCGATAATAGTTCTTTAGAAAAATATCCTTGCCAGTCACGTCTGTTTTTGAGTTGTTTTTCAGTAACAACTCAGGTAGTCAGGAGTCAGAATTCAGGATACAGAATAAAATACGTAAGAATCGGAAGAACGCGACAGACATTCCGCCAAGGCCTTGTGTTTAGCGCCGATTCTCTTCGTATTCG
>Ga0172380_10001043_pt1 | contig 49404 bp, 62 predicted proteins | sample Leawe162metaG_FD_119747 | JGI IMG/M metagenome (GOLD analysis project Ga0172380, IMG submission 119747) | Leachate microbial communities from a municipal landfill in Southern Ontario, Canada - Leachate well 162 metaG | ecosystem: Engineered > Solid waste > Landfill > Unclassified | place... | reverse complement strand
TTATCGGCTCGATTATTCGCATATGACCTTCACGGTTCGCCCGCAGAAGATGGAATGGCAGGTCATGAAAGACCCGGCATTCCAAGACGTGGCCGGCAAGCCGCTTGGCCGCTGACCGCCGTTAAACGGAGTTGAAGATGAAGCATCGAGGCTGCACAGCATGGGTGCAAGTACACCCGACCAAAGAGCCAGATTACAAGGGCATCCGCTTCTGTGAAGATCGCCCATCCGCTTCATGGATTGGTGGCTGGAAGTGGCAGCGCGTCGTCGTCTCGTTTGACGAACACGACCACCCGTTCGTTAAACCCGCCTTACCGGAGAGGATCGCCCATGTGGAATAAGCCTGACGTGAAGCCAGAACGCGGGCGCAAAGTCATCGCTCTGTATAGCGACGGCAGCGGCGCGCGGATGCTGTTCGTCCACGACAAAGGGTTTATCGATTCGGACGGCGAAGAATCCAACATGAAGGAATGCGACCTGTGGGCCTATTTGCCGGATGACTTGGAGTTTTGGTGTGAGACGCGTGCCGACGATCCGGTGACTTTCTTCCGCACCAACCGCTAACCCCGCCTAACCGCAGAGGACCGCATGGCGACAATCACATTCTACTCCCCGACGTTCCTGGACGAGTCAATGACGCGGCCGGACCGAAAGGGCGTGCAGACACCGACCGGCAAACTATCCGGGATGCTGATCACGCGCCGCTTTTCAAAGCGCGGCAAGAAGATAAGCGCGACGCGCGGCCTTGTCTCGTTCTCATGGGATGAGGACACTGAAGAAGCAAAGATTGCCGCCTTGTCCAAGGCAATCAAGGGCATGGATGAGCTACCCGACCTGGACAATAACCCGCCCATCAACTGGGTTCCAGCAACCGTGAAGGAGAGATTGGCATGAATTTCCCAAAGAAACTGTTTGTAACGATCGCCGGCAAGAGTGGTGATGAATATTTTTACACTCACACTGCCATCGACTCCACGGTGGACGCTGGCGAGCGCGCCAAGGTCGGCGTCTACGAACTTCGCGAGGTCGTCGAGGCCCAAGGGTCCGTCACCGTGGTCACGGCGAAGCCAATCAGGAAGCGCAGTTAAACCGCCGTATCCGCAGAAACACCATGCAGAAAGCACGCTACGAAATTATCCGAGACGACCGGGCCATGACCATCACGGTCGGGCCGAAGGTGTTTGACAAGCCAGAGGTCTCGCGCCGGGCTGAATGGGCCTTTAATTTCAAGGCCGGCATCTGCGGCGAGCCCGAAGTCTCCCGCGATGACCACAAGGCTTGGCACAAGTTCTATGCCGAGATGCTGGGGCCAAAGTTCAATCTGCGGTTCTTCGCCGCCAATTATTGGCTCTGGATCGGCGAGCGCATGACTCAGCGCACCGCCAATATGCTGAAATACGACGGCAAGAACTGGCGGATTTACAGTACCGATTTGGTTCTGCGGGCACACGCGCAATTGCCGTATGTCCAAGAGGCCGAGCGGGACGGGCTCTATAACCTCATCCCTCTCATCCTGACCCACGGTGCGTCACCACAAGCCATCCGGGCCAAGATTGGCCGCGGCGCTTGGCGGCGGGTGGCCAACAACTCGGTCTCGCGTAACCGGCTCATCATGCACGCCACGTTGCGGTGCAAGCAAGAGTCTCAAGCGGAAGCTTTCGCCAAGCTACTGGAAATGCCCTCTGGCGTCATGCGCGGCATACAATACGAGATCGGCGACGACGAGGTGATTGCGGCCCGCATCACACCACGCAAGCGCGCCCGCGAATTTCAGGCAACGGTGCATCTCGTTGGTGATACGCGCCACATGTTACTGCCCGACGAGTTCAACCCGCAATGGGGCTACGCGAGAATGCGGCAGGAGCATGAGGCGGCGACCAAGGCCATCATGCAGCGCCGGTACAGCACAAAAGTTTTCGCGCCAGAATGGTCGTTCCAGGAAGGCGATTATTCAGCCACCCTCCTCAACTCCCAAGCCGACATAGCGACCGAGGGCGCCGTCCAGCATCACTGCGTCGCAAGCTACGCTCGCAGTGCGGCTATGCGCGAATATGCCGTTTTTCGTATCGAGGGGGAGGAGCGCGCCACCGCTGGTGTCAGGGCCGGATTGGTCGATCAGGTCTATGGCGCATGCAATGCGCGGGTCTCGGACGCCTGCATGGCCTTCGCCCGCAAGATCGCCGCCAAGTACACAGCAAGCCAAATCCTCACTCAACAAGCCGCATAGACGTTAATTCCCCAAAACCATAAAAGAGGAGTCGTCATTTTGTCGAAAGTTACGAACACTCACGATCTACAAAGGAGAACCATGTGAGCAAATACCTCGCCTGCACCAAGACGAAGTCCGGCAACATCATCTTGCCTCGCGGCCGGATGATGTATCCGGACTTCTACGTTCCGAGCTTGCCGCAAGGCGAGACCGACAAGGAGAAGGCCCGCTACAAGGTCACGATCATCTTTCCGAAAGGCGCCGACCTCGCGCTTATCAACGACGAGGTCGAGGTCAAGGCCGTCGACAAGTGGGGCTCCGACTACAAGAAGAAATACAAGGTCAAGAAGCCGTTCCTGAAGTCGGAAGACCAGCCGAAGATGGGCGACCTCGCGGAGAACTTCCCGGTCTTCGTGCGCTGCAATTCGAAGGACCGGCCGCAGGTCATCCGCGCCGATATGAGCAATGTCGACGAGGCCAAGGGCGCCGAGGAGGTCTACCCCGGCCGCTGGGCGCTCGTATCGGTGCGGCCGTATGCCTACGACCACCCGACCGGCGGCAAAGGCGTCTCGCTCGGGCTGCAGAACGTGCAGCTCCTCGACCACGACGAACGCCTCGCCGGTGCGCGTCCGCAGGCCCAGGACGAGTTCGAAGCGATCGAGGGGGCAGCCGGTAGCGGCGGCTCCACCGACGCACTGTTCGACTAAGGCCAAACCCATGGCGGCGCTCAATCACGGGCGCCGCCGTTTTCACAAGGAGGAAATTCACATGCACGGATATGCGAACGGCGACATGCGCGGTGCTTGCAGCGGGGTCGCGGGGGGGATCGTGGCGCGCAGCGAAGCTTCGCTTCAGGCTCGCGCCGCCCCAACGTCCGTCGACCCGCACGCCCTGAGCACGCTGTTTCAGGCCGCCGACAGCAACATGCTGCTCGCGCACAGCTTGGCCGATCGGCTGCAGAAGGCGATGGACTTCATCTGCGGCCAGGAGCCGAACACGAAGGCGGAGTCGATGGGCGGGCAGGAGGTCACGAGCGCCGCACTCGACATGCTGAACGAGAAGCAACGGCTGACGTGGCTCGCGCTCGACCGGCTCGACACTCAGGTCCGCCGCCTCGAACGGGTGGTCGGATGACCGCGGAGGAAATCGCCAAGCGCCACAATGAGGGCGTGAAGGCGGGTGTTGGCCACAACAGCCAGCGCTTCGCCAAGGACCAGCTTAAGTCGTTCATCGAGCGTATTGAGCGGCTGCAGGGAGAGCGGCAGACATTCACGGACGACATCCGCGACGTGCTGAAAGAGGCGAAGTCGACCGGCTTCGACACCAAGGCGCTCCGCGCGATCGTGCGGCTGCGCAAGCAGGATCCGTCTGAGCGCGAGGCGCAGGCGGCGGTCCTGGAGACGTACATGCATGCGCTCGGGATGCTGGATTGAAACCCCTGCTCGATCTCGAATGGCGCTCGTGCCACTGGCCCGTCGCAGAACAGGGAGGCCAACACCTGTTCTGCGGCGTGCCGCTCGGGCCGGACGTCGACGAGAAGTGTTTCTACTGCTCTGCGCATGAGCGGCTGTCGCTCAATCCGACGAGCAAGCATTACGACCTGCAATCGACTGCGGACGCACTGACGAAGGGCGAGCGCGTGAAAGGCGCGGGGGACGACGAGCGGCTGCGGGACCTAGTTGAGGAGATAGGGGAGTGAGCATGGGCGCGCATCAGTCGGCCCGGATGAAATCCGACACTTGGCTGACTCCTCCTGAAATTCTGAAACCGCTTGGCAAGTTCGATCTCGATCCTTGCTGTCCGCCTGCGATGCCGTGGAAAACGGCGGAGCGCTGCTACACCAAAGCGGATGACGGCCTCGCGCAACCTTGGTCCGGTCGGGTGTGGCTCAACCCGCCCTACTCACGGGAGGCGGTGCGTTGGCTGCGCCGCATGGCCGAGCACGGCCGCGGCACCGCGTTGGTGTTCGCGCGCACTGAAACGGAATGGTTCGTTGAGACGGTTTGGCGTGCGGCAAGCGGCGTTCTGTTTCTGCACGGTCGACTGCATTTTCATGATGCGCAAGGACGCCGCGCCGAGGCCAATGCGGGGGCGCCGTCGTGCCTCGCCGCCTACGGTGACGCCGACGCAGGGCGGTTGAAGCATTGCGGGTTGCCCGGAACGTGGTGGCAGCCGGAATGACTCTCCTCCACCTCGACCTCGAAACGCGCTCTGATGTCGATCTGCCGAAGCGGAATGCCTACGTCTACTTCGACTCACCCTACACGAATGTCTGGTGCGCGGCATACGCCTTCGGCGGTGACGAGCCCGAATTGTGGGTACCTGGCGAGCCCTGCCCTTTCCCCATCGTCGAGCACGTCCGCTCCGGCGGCCTGATCGGCGCGTGGAACGCCAGTTTCGAACGCATCGCGTGGCGGCAAATCCTCGGCCCGCGCTACGGTTGGCCGGTCCCCGCCCTCGATCAATATCGCTGCCAGATGGTCGCCGGCTACGCGGTTGGCCTCCCCGGCAAACTTGAACATGCCGCCGGCGCGCTGGGCCTTGAAGAGCGCAAGGATACCGACGGCCACCGGATCATGATGCAGCTTTCCAAGCCGCGGCGCCCGCGCAAGGGCGAGCCGGACGGCATCTATTGGTGGGATGACCCGGAGAAGCTGAAGCGGCTCTATGCTTACTGCCTGCAGGACGTCCGCACCGAGCAGGCCGTCCACGCCCGCATCCCGTCGCTGCGCGAACAGGAGCAGCGTTATTGGGAGATGGACCAGCGCCTCAACGATCGCGGCGTGTTCATTGATGAGAAGCTCTGCCACCGCGCAAAGGCTGTGGTGAAAAACGCGGCCGAACGCCTCAACAAGGAAATGGCCTCCGTCACTGATTGGGCGGTGCGCGGCGTTTCCAACGTGGCGGAACTGATCGCCTTCATAAAGAAGAACGGGCTCGACGCTGATTCCGTCGCCAAGGACCAGGTGATCGAACTTCTGATCCGTGACGACCTGAAGCCCGCCGTGCGCCGCGCGCTCGAAATCCGGCAGGAAGGCTCGAAGACCTCGACCGCCAAGATCGACGCCATGCTGGTGCGCCGGCAGGCCGACGGCCGCATGCGCGGCAGCCTTCAATTCCACGGCGCCAATACTGGCCGTTGGGCCGCCCGCGGCGCGCAATTGCAAAATCTGCCCCGGCCGAACCTGTCGAAGCTGGTGCCGAAAATCATCGACGACCTGCTCGACGGGATCCCCGACGCGCTGGTCGACATGGTCTACGGGCCGTCGCTCTCCGTCGTGTCGGACTGCATCCGCGGCATGGTGGTCGCCGCCCCCGGCAACAAGCTGATCGCCGCCGACTTCAGTCAGATCGAAGCCCGTGTCGTCGCGTGGCTGGCCGGCGAGCAGCAGAAGCTCGACGCTTTCGCGCGCTATGATCGCAAGGAAGGCCCCGACATCTATACCGTCGAGGCCGCCGGCATTTATGTCGTGCCGTCCTCATCCATCACGAAGGACGACCCCCGCCGCCAGGTCGGCAAGGTCAGCACGTTGTCCCTCGGCTTTCAGGGCGGCCCCGGCGCCTTTGCCAAGATGGCGAAGAACTACGGCGTCAACATCGCGGACGCCTACGACAGCGTCATGTCCTCCGCGGCGCCCTTCAACATCGAGAAGGCGGAAGACGGCTGGGCCGAGCGCGGCAAGCACACCGGCATGGCCGAGCGCGCCTGGATGACGGCCGAACTCATCAAACTGGCGTGGCGGCAGGCCAACCCCAATATCGAGCAGCATTGGCACGAGACCGAGCGGGCGGCGATCGACGCTGTCCTGAACCCCGGCTCTACTCAACCGGCCGGCATGGTGAAATACAAGAAGGCGGGGGTGTGGCTTTTTTGCCAGCTTCCGAGCAAGCGGTGCCTTGCCTACGCCTACCCGAAAATTGTGGAGAAGCCGACGCCGTGGGGCGAGAATCGCGCAGGGCTCGTATATTGGGGCGTCGACAGCTTCACCAAGAAGTGGTCGCAGCAGGACTTCTACGGCGGGCTGGGCGTCCAGAACAACACACAGGCCGTCGCCAGGGACGTCATGATCGAAGCCATGGCCCGCGGCGAGGCGGCCGGCTACCTGCCGGTGCTGACCGTTCACGATGAGGGGGTGTGCGAGGTGTCGAAAGATTTCGGTTCCGTCGAGCAATTTTGTTCGCTAATGACGGAACCGCCGAACTGGGCTGTGGGTTTGCCGATCGCAGCCGATGGGTGGGAGGGGGCCAGGTACCGCAAATAAAGGCTGTAATACCGGTTCCCTCCCCGACATTTAGCTGTTGACAACCGTCTACAATCTTCGATAAGTGTCGAAAGTGTTAATTCGACATTACGGGGGACAGTAACTGTTTGTCGGGGACAACAGGGAGTACGTGACACATGACGACACAATTGAGGACAAACGAAATGATTAAGCGTCCTACGATCCACACGGATCCGACGGACCTGCCGTCTGGCGCACCGACCGACGCGGTCAAGATGGAGTTCGCGAGGCGGCTGCAGCGCGCGATGGTGGAGAAGGGCTGGAACCAGTCCGAGCTGGCGCGACGCGCAGCGAAATTCGCGCCGGAAGAGCGCTTCATCCGCGACAATGTATCGAAGTATATGCGTGGCAAGGTGCTGCCCGGCCCGGTGCATTTGAACGCGCTCTGCAGGGCGCTCGGCAAGAAGCCGGAGGGACTGCTGCCTACGCGCGGGATGTCGGGGGCCGCGCCCGATACCAACCCTTTTTCGCTGTCCGACGCCGGCGACGGCAAAGCGTGGCTGCGGATCAATCAGGCCGTGACCTGGGAACAGGCCATGGCGATCCAGAAGATCCTCAAGAGCGAGAAATAGCATGTCGCGCGCAGCGCAGCCGCCGCGGCTCGAAAAGCGGAACGACGTCTGGAATATCGTCCGCTACCTCCCTTCCAAAGAGCCCGGCAAAAAAGGGCGCACTCAGCGCATTGGGCTTCGTACGCGAGACGATCGCGAAGCGCAGATCAAATTCGCTTCCTTCCTCACGGAAGGATTCGAGCAGATCGACCGGGCTCGCGGAAATGCTGGAATAACCGTCAGCGAAGCGCTCGACAACTACTACAAAGAGCACGTCAAGGTGAACGTCGCCGATCAGGTGCGGCAGGAGAACGCGATCCGCCACCTGAAGGAGCACTTCGGCTCGATCAGCCTGTCGGCGATCGACATCCCGGCCTGCCGGGGGTACGCCGAGGTGCGCAGGCAAGGTTCGATCGGCGGTGGACGTCGAAAGAAAGGCACTTTGAAGAAGGGGTCGGATTCGACGATCCGGCGCGAGCTGGGCGTCCTGAAAGCGGCCGCAGGCCACGCCCTGCGCTGGAAGAAGATCACGCTGGCCGAGATGCCGACGTTCGAAATGCCGGCCGAGAACGACGACGGCCAGGAGGCGCCGTGGCTGACGAAGGCGGAGATCGAGAAGCTGCTGGCGTTCGCGGCCATGCTCGACACGCCGGGCACGCAGATGCTGCGCGATTTCATCGTGCTCACCTACTGGTGGGGCGCGCGGAGGGGCTGGGTCGAGCAGTTGCAGGTCAGCCAGGTCAACCTCTCGACCGGGCGCGTGAACCCCTACAAGCCCGGCCAGAAGGTCACAAAGAAGCGGCGAGTGCCGATGCCGATCTATGACGCGCAACGGCCGGTGCTGGAGCGCCTGGTGGCGGGCAAGAAGCCTGACGACTGGCTGTTCGGGCCAACGGTCGATTTCTACCGGCCATTCCGCGAGCTGTGTGAGGCATGTAAATTCGGCGATCGATCGAACCCGCACATCTTGCGCCATTCGCGGGCGACGCACATGCTGATGGCTGACGAAGGGATATACAAGGTGGCTCGGCTGCTCGGCGATTCAGTGAAGACCGTCGAGCGGGTCTACGGGCATCATTCAACGGAGTATCTGGCAGAGAAGGAGGAACGATGATGCGGGTGTGTTATCATCTCACACCGACGGCCCTGCTCCGCTCGCCGGCGAAGCCCGTGTTCTTCGCGCCTCATCTCTGGCCCGCTTCGGTTTGGCGAGCGTGCGCGTGCGCTAACGCGCCAATGTGTCGAAGTTTGTAGAACGGTCGTCCGAAAAACGTAGTGCTTTTCCGACACTTAACCCCTCTCCTAACTTTCTACAAACGCCCTTTCACGGCGAAAACAGGGGTTCGATTCCCCTTGGGCGCGCCATTGAAAACAAAGAACTTTCGATCAGTAGAGCGACACTTTTCTACTCGTTGTCGCTCAGATTGTCTGACTAAACGGTGCGGTATCGTCGAATTACTCAAGTAGATCGGCCATTTCCTGCTCGGTCAGAAGGCGCGCCAAGACGTCGCCGTGGCATGGTGCTGGTTTGCAAAAACATCCGAGCGTCTTGCCTTTAAGCTCCGGCAAGCAAGCCATCAATTCCGGCTGCTGCCTCAGCCACCGTTCGTATTTCTGAATCACGGTGGCGCGGCTTCCGTCTCGGCCAATCAAGAAGGGGTTTCCCCATTTCGACGGTCGCCCGATAAACACATCGAAGGCTTCGCCGCTCTTCTTGTTGACGACTGCCGTCATTAAAACGCCAATGGATCGAAACGGTGCGCCTTGCAGACCTGCGCAGCGAGCTTCCTGAACGCGGCTGAGTGCTCGGCGCTGGTCGCGAACCCGCTCGCCTTCTCGTGCAGATGGATCATCTCGTGCGCCATGGTTTCGACCAGGTTGGCCAGCGTGCCGATGCACTTCGACGAGATGCGGATCACATGCTGCTTGCGCTTCGCGCACCAGAAATAGTCGCCGCGCTTGTCGTCGGTGCGGATGACCTTGAAGTCGACGTCTTCGCCGGCCGGCAAATTCCACCGATCGAACGGCGCCGTGTGGCAGAGCAGGTCGTAGGCCGCTTCCAGCAGCTCGGGCGTGAGCCGGAGGGTCATGACCGCGCGAGCAGCGTGCAGACCGTCTCGACCGGTACGGCTAGGCCGAACGGCGCGATGCGGCCGACCGACGCCACGGTGATGCCAAGCAGGTTGCCGCCACTATCCAGCACCGGCCCCCCGCTCATGCCGCTCGCAATCGGCGCGTTGATGACGATCACGGACTGCCACCGCCCGACCTTGTCCTTTGTCGCTACACCGATCGTCCCGGCCGATACAAAGAAGCGCAGCCTCAGCGGATTGCCGTGCGCAGTGATGGCCTCGCCACGCACCGGCGGCCGGCACACGACCGGAGTCGTTTTCATGTGATTGATGGAGCGCGCCTGAAGAAGCGCGATGTCGAAGCCGGGGTTCGTCCAGAGCACGTCGGCAGTGTAGCGGTCAGGCCCTTCGTCGGTTTCGAACTGAACGTCTTTCAGCTTCTCGATGCAATGCTCGGCGGTGACGATGTAGCCGTTGCCGATATGCACCCCGGAGCAGATGTTGCCTTCCGGCAGCGCAAGGCGCACCGCGGACCCCGCTTTCGGCTCGGTCGCCTTGTCGACGGCGGATACCGCACCGATGAAAACCGCAGCCATTGCTGTTGCGGCGAGAAGTGTTCTCAAGACGACCATAGGCGCCTCCTTTTCTTCTACCATTTGTCTCCGACAATCGGAATGAGCGTGATCGCGGCCGCGAGCAGAATGACCGGAAGTGCGCCCCACGGGATCATCGCTTCGCGAACCTCCCGATGATGGCGCCGGCGATGCCTGCACCCCCCTGCGCCAGGAACAGGTACTCGATCACGTCGCGCGCCAGTCGCTCCTGTTCGAGCGGCACGCGCAGCACGGCGTAGGTGTCGGGCGGGATCGAGAGAATGGAGAGGGTGAAGATCGCGGCATTGTAGACGCCGACCGGAATCACGAACAGCGACCACGCCAGCCACCACACCGGATGCCCCATGGCGGCGATGCCGAGGTCGCGCTGTGCAGATCGCCTCGCTTTCTCGGCCTCGATGTCGGCCATCGCGAGTTCGACAGCCTTGGCGTCGGCGGTGTTGGCGGCGGCGAGCTTCGCCTTGTAGGCGTCGACGAGGGAATTGAGGATCGGGATGCTCAGAAACTCAATCAGCTTCGCCAGCATCGGCATCCTCCTTCGGCAGGATGACGGCGGTGCTGGTCACAAGCCGCAGGACGCCGAAGATCAGGCCAAGTATCGCAACGACCGAGCCGACGCGCGCCTCCGACACGAACAGGCCGACCAGCGTGTGCAGGTCGATGACGTGCAGCATGTCGAGCAGGCCGACGATCGCGGTGCCGAGCGCGGCAGCGAGTGTGCGCCACCGCAGGTGCGAGAAGAACTCACGCAGCCGCTGCATCGAGATACGCCTTCTTGCGTTGCATGTTCACGTAGGCGCGATAGGCGATGAAGACCACGACCGCAGCGAGCGCGACGCCGAAGCCGAGCTGCAGCCAGAGCATCCAGTCGGACGACACGACAGTATCGGCGCCGACAACCGAAGGGTCTGCGGTCACGCTGCCGCCACCGGCCGCCGCGCCCCCGGCCGCGCCGGTCTGCGACTTCGCGGTCGCGTCGGCTTTCGACGCTTCCTTCTCCAGCTTCTTGACGACCGTCTTGCCGGGGATCTTGGCCGCCACCAGCGCCATCTTGACGCTGACCGCTTCCATGAACACGCAGCGGTTGGTCCAGCCACGGCCGAAATGAGAGAAGGTGCGCAGCGAGCGCAGGAAGCTCATGCGAATGGCGATGGCTTTCTTGATCGCGGCAACCTTGCCGTCAGTCGAGAGCGCTTGCGCCTTCTTGACGGCCGCGCGATCAGCCTTCGGGAAACCGAGCGCTCGACAGGTCCACAGCGGCCCCCGGCCCGGTCCTGAATTGACCGTCGCGTCATAGGTGATCTGGTCGAAGCCTTCCGGCCAGTCGTTGCCCCACGCCTTCGGCCAGTAGTCGCGCACATAGATCGCGTCGGCCTGCGCCAGGGTCAGGTTGCGGATGTCGAGCTTCGGATAGGTGTTCGCGGCGATCCCGTATTTGGTGCCTTTGAGCTGGCCGACGCCCTTGCGTCCGCCGGTCCAGTTGCCGGGATCGTTCGGATTGATCGTCCATCCACCGCTCTTGGTGAAGGAGCCTTCCATCTTGTGCGTGTTGTGGATGCACGCGATTGCGTTGGAGCGCGCCATCAGACCGGCCTCTTGTTCGGGTGAACGACGCCCTTGCAAATCTCGTCGACGACCTCCTCATGCGTGCGAAGCGCATGAATGACGCCGCCGTGCGTGCCGGCGCGCGGCCGGTCGTCCTTGGTGCCCTTCGGCTTGCCGCCGCCGAGCTGGAACGGCCATGTGTTGCGCCACGTCACCTGATTCTTGACGTTCGGCGGGATCGGCCCGGTCCACGGCACGGTGTCGACCAGCAGAAGGTCGACCGGCCGCTTCATGGCTTCCGCCATGTCGCGCGCCTTCTTGCCGCCCATCGACGTGCCGACAAAGATCACTTTCTTGGCGTTGCGAATGACCGGCGACTTCAGCGCCGCTTCATCGGTTCCGGACTGCCCCTCGACGTAGAAGCGCACGCCGCACTGCTTGTGCGCGGCAAAGCCGAAATTGTCGGTGGCGTGATCGAACGCCCGGCCGCCGAGCCCGCGGTAGAGGCGCACACGCACCTCGTCGCCGTAGAGGACTTCCGGCGTCGGCTTGTTCATGACCTGAACGGTGGCGATGCCGCCGGCCCCCAGCGTCATGGCTGCGAGGAGCGCCCCGATTCTCGCGCGGGCGCCCATCAGAAGAACGAGCCCAGCGAGATAGCGACGATGCAGAGAATGCCCCCGCCGAGCGCCGCGAATGACGCCTTTTCCGTAAAAGTTACAGGCGGTTGCGCCACGTACTCACGCCAGGTCATCCGGCCGAGCCAGCTTGCGGTGAGGAGTGCTCCGATACCGAACATGAACATTGGCGTGGGCCTCTTGGGGAAAGATTGATTTCTACAAATAATCTCATGTTTCGACACGAGGCGCAACAGGCTAAGGCGCTCCGACTTTTTCCATCCACACCAGCAGTGCGCGGATTTCTTCGGTTTTCGCGTCCGATTTCAAGGAGTTGGCCCGGAAGCTGATTATTCGGATATTGCCGGGCACGTAGCCTTTTGTGTTGTCGAGGCGGTCGATCGACGGCGCGTGAGGCGTGGGGCCGGCATAAAGCATGCGGTCTAATTCATCGATCAGTTTGATCGGGACGCCGAGTACGGGGCAGCGCTCAGGGATGCGAAGATCGGCGGGTGTTAGCGAAAACGGCAGTCCTTTTGCCTTTGCGCGAGCGCGCGCTCTTCGTAGAATCTGGATTTTCCACGTCTCTGGCTGCTCGTGCCGTTTCCGGGCGGCGGCTAAATACGCTTCGCGGGCCACGCTGCCGTAGCGCGCTCTGCGTTTGGCACGGTACGTTTCGGGGTCTTCCGCAAAGCGTCGGCGGTAGGACTCTCGGGCCTTCGCTCTTACAGATTCGATGTTTCTCTGCTTCCACCGGTAGCTTGCGCTGCGTTGACGAGAGCGTTGCGCCTCCCTGTCCATCGGCCCTGCCTTACCTAGAGTTGTAAAACCCGTCATGGCTCAAAATCGTGCAAAAATCTAGGAACCCGATCCTTCTGTAGAATGGATTCGATTTCCTTCTACATTTTCCCCGCGCGTACCGCAATTGCAATTCGGCAATAATCGAAGTATTTTCCCAACTCGAAACAGGGAGGGGGCGACATGGAATTTATGAAGGACATCGGCGCCGCGGTGGACGCGGTCTACATCCCCGCCAAGAACTTCCTGACCTTCTTCACCGGCTTCCTCGTTGAGACCGGCGCTTGGTGGAGCATCCCCGCTGTCATGGCGATATTGTACGTTTCTATTGTCGGGGGCGATCGTCTTCTTACTTGGGTGGAGGCTCGTCGCGGTCGTTGATCTCCCGCGCACCCTCCCCGACCGCCAGCAGCGCATTCAGTCGCTTATTCCACGCGGGGCTGCTGACAGGCAGCTTACGCCCGGCCAGCAGGATCAGCAGCTCCGGATCCTGACGCGCTCGCTCGATGAGGCGATGCACCTCGTCCGCCGTCTTGTCCGTCATCCCCGCCGTCTGCCGCCGGACCACAGCCATGATGCCGCCGCCGCGGAGCATGCCGAACTTCAATCGCATGAAGCCGTCGATGCCTTTGCCGAGCGGCGTGGCCATGAGCTTGTCGAACACCGCGATCTTCTCGGCGGTGTCGGAGCCGCTGCCGGTGCGCAGCCGCTCGATGTTCGAGAGTTCGAGCGCGCGATGCCCCGCGCGCAGGCCGTTCATTTCCTCCGCGTCGAAGATTTTCGCCAACTCCTTCTCGTGCTCGTTGAACACCTGGGTCAGCTTGGCGGGCGACACCGGGCCGCGCCGATCGCCAGGCTTCATCTTCTCCGTCGCGGTGGTTGTCGCTTTGTTGACGATGTAATTGTGGACTGCCGCCTTCAACCCGTTGCGGGCGCCCTTGTCTTTCTCGGTCAACTGAATGAGTTCGTCGAGCAGGCGGCCGGAGCGGTTCGGGTTGCTCATGACCGCCGCAACCGCTTTGTCCGGGTCAGCATCCAGCACCAACCCAAGAGCGCCCTTGTCGATCTCGGCCTGCGTCTGCCGCACGCCTTTCTGCGCGCCTTTGAGTTTTTCAGCAAACGAGCCCGCGATGCGCTCGCCTTTCTGCGCCCGCGTAAGCAAGTCGTCGACGTCCGAGCGGAAGCCCGGCACTAAATCGATGTTGGCCGCATGGTCGCGCGCCCACGATTCAACCGCTTGCGCTTTGATTGAACCATCAGCAGCTATCGCCCCGCGCTCGGCCAGATCGGACATCAGATATCGCCGGATCGGCGTCTGAGCGTCCACCGGCTCCTTCAACGAGGAGACTGCTCGCCCCAACGATTCAGCCTTCTCCGGTTGCCCCGCCCGCAAGAACCGGCCGGCGGTCTGCGAAGGCGGCGGCTCCATTCCGCGATCGACCTCACGGGTGAATTTCGCCATCTCATCCTTGAAATCGGGACGATAGACGTTCGCGAACTCTTTATATTGCGTGGTCGCCTCGGCAGCCTCCGGAATGTCTTCCAGCGTTTTGTTCACCGCCCGGCGCAAGTCGGAGATGCTGTCCGCCAAGGTGAAATTGCCGGCGCGCTGCGCCTTGTCGTAGGCTGTTGACAGGTACTTGCGCAGATCGGCTACATCACCGGCGGCGACGGTCGCAGCGCCGCCGTCCGGGGTGAGCGATTCAAGTCGCTGCACGAACTCCGCAGGCAGTTGCTCCTTCTGCGGCCCAAGCTTGTTGACCGAATCGCGCACTTTGGTCGCGGCTTCGACCAGAGGCGCGGCATCGATCATCCGGCTCTTGTCGGGGTCGATAGCGGCAAACGCTTCGTTCTTGGCAGCGCGAGCGGGTTTGTACCCACTCTCGACAAGCACGTCGTGCAACTCCTGGCTGGCAGGCACCCCTTCCCCCCGATAGTCGGACACCTCTTCGCCGTGTGTGGATCGGATGCGCGCCAAGTCGCCTTGCCGCTTCTCGACCCGCGCCACCTTTCCTTCAGCAGCGGACATGCGTTCATCCGCCGTCTGCTGCGCTTTGCCGACAAGCGCTTCCGGCGTCGCGCCCTCCGGCACGGAAGCGTCAACGGCATCGCGCACGCCGGATTGGAAGCGCCGCTGCCGCGCCATCTCCTTGCCGGGGTTCTGCATACCAATCGTGCGGTCGAGCGCCGCAAGGCCAGGGTCTTCGCTCAACTGGAACGCTGTCGGGGGCTCGCTCAGGTTTTGCATGGCTTCCCGATTGCTGCGCACGAAACCGGGGATCGATTGAGGGTCCGCCGCTTCGTTCTGGATCACGCCAGCCGCCATGTCCGACGCCTTCTTGGTTGTCGGCAACAGGGTTTCCGGATCGACATTGACGTTCTTGTCGAGGTGCATGCCGAAGGGACGGCCCGCGGCGCTGGCTGCGCCTTTCACTCCTGCCGCCCCCGCGGTCAAGGCAGTGATTCCGCCGACCCCGCCAACGAGCGGCGCGAACGCCGCCGCGATCGGGCTGTCGGGCGCGTAAGTGTGCGCGGTGGCAGCGCCGACCCCGCTACCCGCAGCGGCGGCTGCGTCACCGGCGATAGTCTTGCCGATGTTCTCGCCCATGTAGGAACGGAGGAAAGGGTCGCCGAAACGATGTCCGGCGCCCGCCGCGATCTCTGGAGCGCGAGCGGAAGCTGCGCGCGCCAAACCATATGCGCCACCGGCGGCTTGCGTGCCGAACCGGTTCACGTCATAAGCAAGGCGCTCCCGACCCGACATCGCACGGGGGTCGAGCACGTCGTACCCTACGGACTCGGCGCCCTTGCTGATGAGGCCCGCAATCTCCTCCGATGTGGAAGGAAAGCGGAAATCGAGCTTCGGCCCGCCCACAAACTGCGACGCCTTGTCGGCGCCGGCGAGCAGGATGTTCGCCCCCGCGTTCGTCAAGTCGAACGGGAGCGACGCCAGTTCAGCCACGCCTTTGCCTGCACCTTGCAGCCCGGCGCGAACCTGCCGGTTGATGAGCGGGGCGCTAGACGCAACCGGGGCCGCCTGCGCAGCCGGAGCAGGAACTGCGGCTGCCGGAGCAGCCGGCGCCGAAGCCCCGGCCAAAGCATCCGAGATTTCCTGATCAGTAAAGTCATCAGGAAATTCGTGTCGGGCGCCTTCAAACTCGACAATCTTCGGCATTACTGCACCCGGCGCGGGCGACCGTCCGGTCCGCGCTCCCAGCGCAGGACGCCGTCGGGCGAAGGCCCTTGCGCAGACGGCGTTTCAGACGAGGCCGAGGGCGTCCCTCGCACGTCCCCCGCAGCAAGCGCCTGCTCGGCGTTCTGCGCGCCTTGCGCTGCGATGTCGCGGACGAACTTGATGCCGTTGAGATATTGCTGCGAGCCCTCCAGCCACGACGCCGGATCGCCGACAATGCTCGTAAGGTGGATGATGTCCTTGTCGGACACCTCGCGGCCGGACTGCCCCGCCAGAGCGGCCGCAGCCTTATAGAGCAAGAGGCTGTTCATCTTGACGATATTGGACGCATTCGGGTCGAACAGCCCCATGATGACTGACGGATTGACCCCTTTGGAAACGGCCTCGCTCTGCGTCTGCGCCAGAGCGCCGGTAAACCTCTCCGGATCTCCGAACAGAGTGCCGACGTTGTTGAGCGTATCGACCGCGTTCTGCGACAGGCGGCGCACATTGCCGGTCGGGCCGACGACCGTCGCGTCGTTCGAGACGATGTTGCGAATACGATCGGCCAGGTCGACCACTTCCTTGTTCGCCTGCAGCCGTGCGCGAAGGCCCCGCGAATCGGTGGCGTCCGGCGTGAACGGGCCGGTGCCGCCCTGGTTGGTGGGGGACACGACCTGCGCGCTCGCGGGAAGCGGCTGGCCTGTCGTCATGTCGGTTCGGCCGTCGACCGTCCGGCCGCGGGAGACGCCGCCGGCGGGATTTGGCGCGACATAGTTGAGCGTCCGTTCGGTCGGCGGCAAGGCACCGATGGCTTTCTTCTGCTCTTCACCGAGGTCCGGCAGACGATCCCAATTGTCGCGCAGCAGCGCGCCCTGCTGCTCGGCCATACCGACGCTGGCCGGCTGGCCATACGACTCGCTCTGGCGGACGACTGTCGGCACACCGTTGACGAGCACGGTCTGCGGCTTCTGCGCCTCGACCTTGAGTTTGGTCGCCTCCTGCATGGCCTGCAGGGTGCGGGCGTTCTGCAACTGGTCCTGCGTGCCGTGGTAGGTGCTGCCATAGTTCTTGCCCGAGCCGAAAGCGGCATCGGTCGCCTCTCGGGATTGAGCGCCTTTGACGCCCGAGGCCAGCAGAAGATTATAGTCGCCGACATTGGCGCCCGTCATGCCGCCCCGCACGCCACCTGACGCAAGGTCGTAGATGTTCGGCAGGCCGCCGCTCGTTTTGGCGGCCTGGATCGCTTCATCTACGCTCGCGACGCCGGCGGCCTTGCGCTCAGCATCGAACAAACTCTGCCGCTTGATCGCAGGCGTGAGGGTGTCGAGGTACGGCTTGGCGAGCAGCGTGAAAGCATCGCCGAGCGACGGATTGCCGGTCGTCGGGTTGCCGAAGGAGACTGCCTTGCGATTTCCAATGAGTGCGACCATGGCTTACAGCCCCGCCCAAATGCCGCCACCCGCCATCGGGTTGGGCGCAGCCGCAGCGACCGGCGCGCCCATGAGGTTCGCACCGGCGTAAGCGCTCCCGAGCTTGGCCGCGCCGTCGAGCGCCGACGTCCACCACGGGTTCTGCTGCTGCGCCGGAGGAGTGATCGGCTTGCGCACCTGAAACTCGGCGAGATCCTGCGCATAAGGGATCAAAGACGCATTGCCCCGCGCGATCGTATTGGTCGTGTCGATCTTGTGGCCGGTGCCACCGATCGCCCGATTGTTCTGCTGCCAGGTATCGCCGTAGGAGCCCATTCGGGCGAGCTTCATGCCGGAGTCACGCGCGAGGTCGCGGGCCTCCGAGACCTTCTTGTCGATCGTGTCGGTGACGAAATTGGGCGCTCCTTTACGCAAGGCCACGTCGCTCGAACCGGCGTTCGGGGCGCCGAGCGCGGCATCGATCGAGCTTCCGCGAGCGCCTTCGAGGCCGGTGCGCTGCATCTCCTGCGCATCCGGCAGGAAGCCAGCAATGCCGGTGTTCAGGTCGCCCTGGTTCTGCGCGACCCACTCGTCCTGCCGGCCGAGATACTGATCGAGGACGCGATTGCGCTCCTTGGCGGCGGCCGCATCCTGCGCAGCCTGATCCATGTAATACTGGATCTGGCCGACCTGGTTCTGCGCGGCAGTCTTGTTCTTCGCCGCGCCGCTGATGCCGCTCGCCGCCGCGGAGGCGGCCATGATGCCGAGAGAGATGGGGTCAAACATCAGCCGAACACCGAGGAGGAGCCGCTACCGGACGTCGGCGCGAAGTTCGTGCTCGTCGCCTTTCGCTGCGGGGAATTGACGTACGCCTGCGCGCCGTATGCGAGCGGCGAGAGGATGCTGCCGAACAGATCGCCGAGCGGCGCCGACGGCGCGATAGCGCCGGTCTGCGCGAGGGTGGTCGCCTCGCCGGTCGCCCGAGCACCGACCTGCGACGGGTCCGCTGCGCTCTTGGACAAGTCGTAAAGACTGTTCTTCGAGGCGTCGACCTTGCCACGCAGCGACGCGCCGAAGTCGACGGCCTCGTTGCCGACGCGCACCTTGGCCTCGTCGGCGGTCTGGTTGAGCTTGGCGATCTTGCTGGCGCCGACGGTCGACTCCAGCAAGCCACGGCCGGCGAGCTGCGCCGTCAGCTTGTCGAGCGCTTCTCCGCGCTGGGTGTCGATCTGCGGCACGTAATAGCCTTGATAGCTGTTCTGCGCGCCGGTGAAGTAGTCGTCGTTGAATTGCGAGAAGGCGTCATCGATCGCTGAGTTGCCGGCGAGAATGTTGCCCTGGCGCTCGGCCTCCCGGCGCTCCATCTCGCGCTGTTGGCGGCGCGCGGCAGCCGCCTGCTCTTCGTAGATTTTCTTTTGCTGCTTCGCCTGCAGCTCCTGCTGGTGGGCGACTTGGTCATTCGACCCGCCCCCGAAAAGGTCACTCAGCCAGCTCATAGCGGCGCCTCAAAACAAGGTGTTTCCGGCACGGCGAAACCGGGCGTCGAGCGCACGCTGTCGACAATTTAGCCCTTTGTCGGGCTGTTGTCAGCCTTATTTTCTACTCCGCCTGCATGGCCTTATAGTGCATGGTGATGTTGGAGATCGACGCTTCTCCAGCCGTCGAACACTCCGCTACCACGGCCACCATCGGGTGTTCGCCAACCAGGCCGAACGCCGGCAGGGTGTAGGTGTTCTGCGAGACGGTGCCGGCCTCGATAAACTTGTTCTCGTCGTCCGGATCGACCAGAAACTTGACGCTCCATACGCCCGTGCAAGCCATGTCGAAGCTTAACCATCTCTTAAAGAGCGCCGGGTTCTGCGCCGCGACGAACGGCAGATGCACCTTGGCGACCTGCTCGTCGTCATCCGGATAGGTCGCGCCGTCGGCGCCGCCGTAGAGATAGATCGTGTCCACGTCCCGGCAGTAGAGCCGGCGCTTGATCCGCGCGAAATCCGTGATGGTGAAATCGAGGTCGTAATGCGACCATGCTGTGACCTTCTTGCGGGGGAAGTAAGACAGCACAAACACCCGCGTCCCGACAGCCAGCATGTACCGGCCATCGATCGGCTCGACGGTAGCGACCGCTCGCGCGACGGTTTCCTCGCTCTGGCTGTCGATCCATTCCTTCACGAAAGGATCGATCGGCGAGCCAATATCGTCGACATAGGCGTTGCCGTTGATGTCGCGGACCTGCAGCGAGCGGATGCCCGGTTCGTCGAGGTAGAGCACTTCGGTCGTGGCGAAGCCGGAGACCGAGCGCGCCGCGAGCGTGCCGGTGTTCTCGATCGTCTGTTGAAACGCATTATCCTCGGCATCGGTGCTGATCGTGTAGACGCGCACCGACTTGCGCGAGAAGATCGCGACGTTGTTATTGTATTGGCCGGACACGACAAGGCGCTCGTTGCCTTCCGAATCATTGGCCATGTTGATGAAGCCGGCGCCGGTCGACACGTTGGTATCGGTCCAATCCGATGGATCGTTGAGCTTCGGATAGCGGTAGGCGGAGCCGCCGGTGAGATAGACCCGGCCCTTGTAGGTGAAGCAATGCGTCGCGTGCGCGGAGGCCCTGCCGGTCGCGACATAGTTCGTGCCGTTCAGAGTGAGCGTGAATTTGTCGGTCGCCTCGAACGTGCCGCCGAACACGACCTTGCTGATCTGCGCGACAGCGGTGACGGCAGTCACGCCATCGGCCATGTTGACGTCCGTAGTCGTCACGTCGCCGGTCACGGTGGCGTCCACGACGTCACCGTTCGGAGTTGCGCCGGTGCCGGGGGCCGCGGTGATCGTGACCTCGGCGCCGTCGGCCGCGGCCGAAAAGCCGTGATCCGACGTGCCGTTGCTGATCGCAACGGCCAATGCGGTCGCCGTCGCGCTGTGCGACGTCACCCAATCGACAGCCGCATCGAGGAGTTCAGTGCCGTCGACTGTGACCGAGCTTATCGTGTTAACGCCCGGATCGCGCGTGCCGCCGGTAATCGTAACCGTGCCGGTGGCCTGCACCTCGGCTACAGCAGCCACGTTCGCCTGCACGGTGCTGACGGTCGCCACCTGGTCGTTGGTGCCGCCGTTGTCGACCGTCGCCGAGGTCAGTGTAAACGCGGTGCCGGCCGTGTTCGCCGTGATGAGGATCGTATCGCCGTAGGACAAGGCTTCGACCGCGGCGTCGGCGTTCAGCTTTTCCGCCAGATACTCGGCGAGGGTATCGTATGTCGCCGCAGCATCGATCAGTGCGTCGAGTTCGTCGTTCCGCGTACCGTCGTAGAAATGGTGGATATTGCCGTCGTTGTATTCCGCGATGACGTAGTGCGCGCCGTTGAAAGTCGTGTTGCTGAGGACGGCCACCATGTCCGGCGTGTTCGGCGCCTGCAAGCGTTGATACTGCAAGCCGTTCGGGACGGAGGCCGCGAGGTCGTCAGAGCCGAACACGAATAGCTGACCACGAACCTGCCCGAGCCCAAACGTGTCGTCAAGGGACTCATAGATCGGCACGAATTTCTTGGCGCGCTCGATGTCGCCGCCGCGGCCGATATGGACGTTCTCGCCGAGCCAGAGGGTGCCGGGCACGCCGGCGATGCGCGGGCGCGTTCGGTCCTCGCCGTATTTGAAATCGGAGATGACGACCTGGGCCATCAGCTCACCCGGATCGTTACGCCCTTGTACGGGTCGTGCTCTTCAGAGCCGAGGTTGAGCCGGAAGTCGGGTTCGTCGGAGCGGGCGTTCGCTGTGAGCGTTCGCCAGCGGTCGGCCGCGCGGCCGAGAAAGCGCTCCTGCTCCTTCTCGTCGGTCGTCGTTGCGGCGGCGGCCATGAGCACGACATAGGAATCGTCGAGCTTGCAGACGTCGGCGTGATTGACGAGCTTGGCGAACTTCTGGATGCCGACGAATTGCAGTTCCTGGGTGTCATCGTCCGAGGGAATCGGCCACACCTCGACCTGCTCCGTCGAGCCGGTGAAGCGGATGTCGTACTTCATCACGAGGCTCGACCGCTCGTTATCCGGGCTGCTGAAAGCATTGTAATCGTTGATCGAGATGCCGCGCTTGATCGGGCTGCACTTCTGGTTCCACCAGATGAACGTGCCCATGATGCGGTCGTAATCGAGGGTCGACGGCACGTCGTAGACCCGCTGACCGGCGGCCAGCGGGATTTTCGTAAAGTGCGTCACGAGATGCGGCCAGTCGTAGTCGGCGTATGCCTGTTCGTAGACCGCATTGATTTTCTGCTTGAGTTGCGGCATGTCCGCGACGCCCACGGCGACGTTGTCGGAGCGACCAAGCTCGCTCCGCAACATCGTGAGCATCGTCAGGAATTGAGAGCCGCGGGCCATCGCTTACTCGAACAGGTTGTTGCTCTTGCCGGCGTCCTGCTGCGCGGCGAGGGCTTCCGGTGAGATGCGTTCGCCGACCGGCAGGGGCGCCGGTTGCGCGGCTTCGAGTTCTGCCATCGGATCGACGATCTCTTGCTCGATCTTGGCAACAGGAACGCCGAACAGTTTGATGACCGGCTTTTCGCCATAGGCTTGCGCCAGGCGGTCGCGCTCTTCCATTTCGCCGCGGTCGGCCTCGCCGCTGACTGAAATCTCGATTACGGCATCCTCGCCGTGGAGCAGCCGCAGCAGCTTGATTTCGGCTGCGGTGACGTCTTTCTTGCGAACCTCGTCGTTCGGGTTGGCGTGAAGACGGACTTTGCACTTGTAGAGCTTCATTGGCGGTCGCGAGCCTCCGTGTTGTCGCTGGAAGGGAAAAGGGCGGGCTGTTGGCCCGCCCCTTCAGTTCAGGAGAGATTAGCCGTCGTACTGCGGCACGCCGCGGTTCGCCGGATCCGGCAGGATTGCGAGCAGCGCGAACGAAGTCTCGCCGTCGCAGGCCGTGTCAGGGTCGTAGGTACCGCGAACGTCGCCCGTGGTCGCGGTAGCGGCCGAAGCCACGCCCGCGGTCAGGGTGCCTTTCTGTGCTCCGGTCGGGCGGATGACGACGGTGTAGACCGCCTGGCCCGCCGACGGAGCGGCATCGTTCTCGATCTCGACCGTTGCACCCTTGGCCACGGTCGCATTCGCGAGACTGGACGTCAGGCTGTCGACCACGCCCACCGCCGTTCCGGAGAACGCAATAGTGATCGTGCCGACGGTGCCCGCCGCGGTCTTCACCGTGAGCGTGGCGTCGGCGGTGCCCAAGACGGTGTTGGTCGTCGCGTAAACCGCTACGACCTCGCCATCGACCGGTGATGTGACATAAGCCTGCCCGGCGTCCGCAAGCGACGGACTGTCGACATGCAGCATCACGAGGTCCGGAGACCGGGTGATGACGCCGTCCTCCATCTCGCCGACGAGGTAGGAGTTGTCCGGCAGGTAGGCCGGCAGGCCGAGCACGTCGCCCCAACCGAGGTCGAAGGTGTCGCCCGCGGCGCCGATCGCGACCGCGACCGAGGTCACGGTCTTGAACGCCTTCTTGCCCGCAATGACGTTCGTGCCACTGAGGGTCAGCGCCTCCTTGACCGTCTGCCCGAAAGCGTCGGTACCGGTGACAGTCACGACATGGTTGGAGTCCGCCGTGCCGGTCGCCGTGAGGTTGCGCGGCACGTCGAGCGTACCGTCGAACGTCGTGACGAAGTCGGCGCTGTCGTAAGCCTGCGCGGAGTCGGTTGCCGAAGCATCTTTCAGGATGCCGTCTGCGTCCGCCGTGACAGGACTGCCGAGGTTGAGGATGTGGATCGGCGCCCGAGTGATGCCGTCCACCGGCATCACCTTTTCCGGGGCGCCGTCATCCGTCCCGAGCCGGTCGAGCTGCAGTTTCACCGCAGCGCCGGCCGGAAGGGTCGTTGCGCCCTTGTAGGTCACGGTGATGGTCGTGGTGAACGCCACCGTGAAATCCTCCGGCGCACGCCGCAGGGTCATGAGCGCGAACATTTCGTGCGCGTGAGCACCGACATAGTCGCCAGCGCTGCGGTTCGCCGGGTACGACACCGTGAAGGCGCCGTTCTGCGCAACGTCCGCGGAGAGGGTCGTTTCGATTACGTCGAACATGATCGTTCCTTTCTTTCTACACCGCGGTTACGTGAAGGCGTAGACGCCGCAGCCGTTACGCTGCTCGCACGCCATGCCCCCAACCCAGGTCTTCGCCATATAGAAGACGTACTTGTCTTCCGGACGCGCCGGGTTGTGCTTCTTCTCGTCCTCGCCCTCGACGACGAACGGGAACGTCCGGCTTTCGTCGATGATGTATAGGCGCTTGTCGTAGCCGAGATCGTCCAGGGTCGGATCGTAGAAGATCTGGATGTTGTCGATCTCGATGTCGCCGGTGGCCATGTCGACCTTCTTGTTGAAGCCGGTCTGCGTATAGAGGCCCTTGTACCGGTATTCCAGCTTCAGGCGCTCGATCATGTCGGAGCCCGCAAAGCCGACGCTCGGCTTGCCACCGTAGCGGCGAAGCTGCGGCAGTTCGTTGTCGAGCGTGATCGCCACCGCCTGGCTCGCGCCGGTGGTGTCGCCGAGGGGGATCGCCAGGTTCGCGCGGTTGCGCCACTTGGCGTTCGCGGCCTGATCGATGCCGCCAACCACGGTCGCCGCCGTGGGATCGTCCACGATGAACGACGTCAGGCCGGGGAAGGCCAGCGCCGACTGCGTGCCGTCGCGCCACATGAGCGTGTTGAGGTCCTTGTCGAACCCCTCATCCATGTCGCGAATCTTGTGCTCCAGGATGTTCACGAGCATGGTCAGCTCGCGCTTGGAGTGCTCGGTCGTCTTCTTGCCGTCCGAGGAGTCGACGACGGAGATGCCGTCGTGGATCAGCTCGTGCATCGAAAACTGGATGCCGATATGGAAGAGACGATACGGGAACGACACCCGGCGGATCTTCGCCGGCGAGCCGTAATCCACCTGATCGTCGTACTCGAAGCCCTGCAGCGCCGAGACGGTCTCAAGCACGACAGGCATGTCCACGCGGCCTTTGCCGCCGGGGATCGACTTCTGCTTCTTGCGGATGCGCGACAGAAGCGGTTTGTCCTGGATGTGCTGGTCGCGCGGCGTGCCCTTCTTCATATAGAAGTCGAGCGTCGAATTGGCGACGTTCTGCACCTGCTCCATAGTGAACGGCATTGTTCAGTCCCTCGTCCTTTTAGGATCGAGCGCTGAGAGCCAATTCGGCTGCCTCCAATGCAGACCTCGGCTCGGCGTTCGACCGCGACGAAGCAGTTCCGATGACAGGGGTTTTTGCTGTGGGTCGCGGACGCAGCCGACCAAGCCAGTCGTTCACGTCCTTCAAGATGCCATCGAGCATCTTCACCACGTCATCCTGGGTCGGCGGATAGCCTTTTTCCAGGACTGCAAGCCGTACTCGGCGCCCAATCTCTTCCTGCTTCAGGTTCCAATCGGGGTCCGAACCTTTCTTTGCCGCTTCCCAAGCGTTGGCGGTCGTCCGACACGTATTGACATGCACTTCCGTCTGCTGACGCTGGCGGTTCTGCTCTGTCTGCTCGTTCTGCTCCTTCAGCTTCGTCTCGGTCAGAGACTTGGTGCTGCGAAGCTTCGCGAGTTCGGCGGCATCCTCCTTGGTCAGATAACCAAGATTGACCCGCTCCTGCAGATCGTCCGGAAGAACCGCACCGACATTTTCCGCAAGCTTGCGGTAGATCGGTGTGAGCCTTTCGAACGCCTTCTCTGGGTCGTTGCGAATGAGCGCGCCGAGTTCGAGAACAATGCCGACATCCTCATGGGAGAGCCGGTTCTGTTTCGCGTACTCGGCGATCTTGTCGTAGGCTTCTGCCTTGGGGCTCAAGGCTTCCGCTTTCCGACGCTCCTCGCCGCGCTCCTGCAAGAGCTGGCGCATGCGCCGCTGTGTCTTCGGGCCGTACCTCTTCAACTCCTCGTCGGTCAGTTCACCGAGAGGGTCGTCGGCGTTGGGTTCGACTTTCGCCTCGCCTTCCACCGCTTGGGGGGCGGCAGGATCGGCTGGATCCCGCTCAGAGCTTGGCGACGGCTCTTGCTCACGCGCTCCGAGAGCGTCAGTGACGCTGTCGAGAAGCGACTTTTCGCCTTGGCCTTCATTCGCAGCGGACGGGACCGCGGAGTCTTGGGCGTCCGGCTGACTGACTTCGGCGGGATCCGCCTCGATCGGTGCAGCCTCCGGTGACGAGCCGGTCATAGCGTCTCCTTGAAGTTAGACAATATTCCCATCTTTCGACATGGCGGTCAAGAGGGTGCCGGATATGCCGGCTGGGCGCCCGGTTCGTTCTCGTTGCGGCCGGGGCCGGGCGCGTTCTGCGCGCCCTCCCCGCCCTGCTGATTGGGGTCGCTCTCCGGATCGCCGGTGCCCGGCTGCGCCTGCCCTGCCTTCGAGGCCATGGCGTTCTGCGCCACGATCGACGGCATGCCTTCCAACATGATCTCGTCGGGATCGAGGTCAAGCAGCGTGACGTACTTCTTGCCAATTCCTTTCGGATTGATGCCGGGAATCTGCACGAGGTACGGCATGCCGCGTTCCATGTTGGCGAGGTCGGCCGCCTTGTTCGGCCGGCCGGACGAGCCCGCCTGAATGTCGAGCAGCAGGTCTTTCGCAATCTCCTGCCGGTTGCCCTGCACATCTGGCCACATGGCGCCGGGGCCGGCGATCTCCCTCACGGTGTCGATCGACAGCTCCATGAGGCAGAGCTGCGAGAACGCCCGCGCCAGTTCGGTCAGCATGTCGTCGAGGTCGTCGACATTGTCCGCGAGCGACGCCTGCCGGCTGCTCTCCGCGATCGAGCTTTCCGTTGCGCTGGAATCGGAGGTGCCGCCAAGATTGGCTTCCTGGCTGCCGACCGAGCGCAGCACGTCGGTATACTGCGCATTCACTTCGTAGAGGTTCGGGTCGATCTTCGCCGACGGCACTTCCTGCAGAAGCTCCGCAATGCGCTGACCGGGGCGCAGCCCTTTCAGCTCGACCACGACATGCGCAGCCCCTGTTTCGAGCTTGTCCTTGTCGGCCTTATCAAGTACGCCCTTCGGCGTCGCGTATTTCGGCCGCGCCGCCAGGCGGTGCTCGCGCAAGGACTCGCGCGCCCGGTTCATGTCAGCCTGCGGGTGCCGCAGCAGCCACACGTCGGACGGCGGATACAGCTTCTTGTCGTGCTCGATCTCGTTGAACACGAGCGGGAACAGCGTGAAGAAGCGTTCGATCTTCACATCGGGGTCATACGGCTCCTTGACGAAATCCGGATAGCCCTCGACAATCGTGAAACACTGCCCGAGCTTCTTGTCCTGCACCTCGTAGACCTTGGCGACAGTCGAGTCCTCCTCGTCGTCAGGGCATTCCGCCTTGTGCTCGGTGAAGCGCTGCTTCACGTCGATCTTGTAGGTCTCAAGAATTTCGTCCGGCGTCATCTCGAACTCATGCGCCAGCCAGCGCGCGCCGGCGAGCGTCTTCAGATGCCGGCATTTCTTGTCGATGATGATTTCCTTCGAGCGGGGAAAGTCGAATACCGGGCCTTCGCGCGTGACGACATACTCGCTCTCCTGCAACTGCCGGAGCAGGTTACGCAGCTCGTCCAGCTTCGGATCGTCGCTCTGAACCTCCCCTTCGGCGATCTGCTGCTGGCGGGCCTCGATCGCGGCGATCTGGCTGGTCGCGTCATCGATCTGCGCGCCGATCTCCGGCTGCTTCTTCAGCTCGCGCTGGAACAGCAGTTTCACCCACGACACGCTGCAAACCTTGGTGCGACGCACCGCCGCCTTCATCTGCTGCTTGAAGCCGTTCGCCTGCTCGCCGGTGAAATACTTCCAGAGAATTTCATTGGTCTGACCGATCTTCTCGGTCATCTTGTTGTATTCGACCGCTGCCTGCACTTCCGACACGATCGCCATCGCGTTCGGGTCCGGCTGCCACGCCGGCGCGCCGGTCATCGGGTCGACTGGAATCGGCATCGCCGCCCCCGTCATCGGATCGACCGGCGGCTGCGTCGCCATCAGCGCGGCGGCATAGGTCTGCGGATCGCCATCCCACACCTGAAACAGCATCTTCCGGCGCCGTGTCGCGACCGCTCGCGGATCCTTGGCGTAGAGCTGGGCGACCGCCTGATTGATATGCCGGTTGATGATCGGCACGACATACTGGTCGGCTTCAAGCCATTTCTCGTCCGCGCCCTCAGCGGCGAGCTGCATGCACTTGTCCATGCGGTCGAAGTCTTTTTTGAAATACTTCTTCGACGCCTTGATGCGCGTGGCCCACTGCTCGACCAACGCCTTGCGCGCCGGATCGACTTCGAACACGTCGGGCGACTGCCCTTCCATAGGCTTCGACACGGCTTTGTCGTTCGGATCGTCCTTGAACTCAGTCAGCATAGCTTACCATCCCGCAACAGCTTTTCGCCGCTTCTCGCGCTCCGAGTCGCGCCGCATCTTGGCCAACATCCACTCCGGGGAGCCGGTGCGGACGACATTATTCCCATCTTTCGACTGCTCAGTCGAGGGCTTTAGCTGCTTGAGCAGCCCGAGCCCGATGTGCGACAGCCAGTCGACGAAGTCGTCATTGGCGCCGTTCGGGAACCGCAAGAGCTGCTGTTTGGCGTCCGGCCACCAGCGCGCGAACCGCGGAAAGCGCACCTTCTTGTGCGCGAGGCGCCCCTGGATCGCGCGGGCGCGGGTCTGTTTGTCCTTCGACACGATGACCGGATCGAGCGGCACGTAAACGCTGTCCTCATGCATGCGTTTTTCGAGAAACGGCCCGAACGACTTCGAAATCAGTTCGCTTTCGAGCCACCACATGAATGGCTCGTGCGTCTTCATAAGAGTCAAAATGTCCTCGACGGTGCGATCGGTCTTCTGGCGTTCCCACACCAGATCGGGCAGCACCCATATCGTGTCCTGTTCGTCGACACCGACGCAGCCGAGCACGTTGTAGTCGCGCCCCTGCTTCTCGGACACGGCATGGTCGGACGCGCCATACTTCTCCAATCGCGGCGGCAGTTCTTCCGCCTCGTACTCGACCAGCCAATCCGACTTGAAATAGTCGCCGTCATCCGGCGTCGGCTTGCCCATATAGAGCGCGTTAAACCCCTGCGGATCCATCAGCTTCGCTTCAGCCAGGAACCCCAGCGACTTGCGCTTCGGCCAGATCGACGACATCGGCTTCGTGCCGAACATCGAAATGACGTCCGGATTGGTCGGCGGATCGAGCGTCAGGTCGAGTGCCTTCGCGAGTTTCTTGTCCTCGATCACGGCCGGCAGGTTGATGTATTGCCACCGCTCTGCGATGCCCTTGTAGAGTTTGTTACGCTCCGGGTGTTCCGGATCGCACAGCCGCCCGATCAAGTCGTCCTGGTGCCAGCGAGTATGGACAATCACGATCGACGAGCCGTCGTGGCAGCGTGTCATCGCGACCTTCTGGAACCAATTCCACACCTCGTTGCGCGTCGTGTCCGACTGTGCTTCCTTGTCGTCCTTGAGCGGATCGTCGACCCAAAAAATATCGGCCGGCTTCCCGGTACCGGAGCCGCCGCGGCCGACGAACGCCGCGCGACCGCCGCTCGTCGTGACAAGCAAGTCCTTGGCCGCGCCACCTTTGCGCAACTCGCATTGCGGAAACACCTGCGCGTAGCTCGGCCCATTCATGATCGCGCGAACGGCATCGCCGAACTCGTCGGCGAACGGCTGGTTATAGGTGCCCAGGATTTGATTCAGGTACGGGTCTTTACCGAAGCACCACGCCGGCGCCCCGCGCGACAGCACTTCGCTCTTCCCCATCTGCGGGCCGACCGAGACGGCCACGCGCTTCATCTCGCGCCGCTGCACCTTCTGCACGATCTGGCACAGCATGCGCGCGAGCGGCGTTTCCTGAAAGCGGCTCTTCTCGACGTCGTCGATGTCCTTCGGATCGGGGTTTATGAGCTTCATGAAGGCGAGCATGTCGTCGCCCGCGGTCTTCACCGCGAGCATCCGCTTCGCCGCCTTCAGTTGAAGCTCGATACTCATGCCGCCTTGCCCGGATCGAACACCGACACCCACTCGGCGGCTTTCGGTTTATCCTGCTTTTCCGCATACACCTCCCAGCGCGACGTGATGCCGCAGAGCGGATGCACGAAGAACAACGACTGCGACGGCGCTGTCGGCGTCGCACGCAGCGAGTTCTTCGCATATTCATCCCAGCCCTTCAGTGTGTTGACGACCGTCACCCGCGGCAGCCATAGCGCCTGGTGCCAGTGCGCAATCAGGAGGTGGTCATATTCCATGCCGGACGACGCGCTCGATCCGCGCGTCTTGACCTCGCCGCGGGCGATCGGCCCGAGACTGCCGATGATGCCGTCGCCGCCTTTCACGCCCAGCATATCGCCGTGCATCGCGAGGAACCGCTTGCCATAGACGCGGTAAAACACCTCATTCGACGGCCGCACATCAAGCTTCACGCGGTCGTCCTTCGTGTCAGCGAAATGCCGCAGCAGCATTTGGTAGATCAACCAGTCCGCATTCTTGTAGGCATACTCCTTGAACTCCGGCTTCAGCGTCATGCGGCCGTGATTGCCGCAGGTAGCTGGCACGTAGACCTGACCGAACACGTCCGCCAATCGGGTCAGCGCCCACACCAGAATGTCGCGCGTGCGCAGCGCCGAAACGATTGGCGGCTCGTCGTCTGTCTTCTGCAATTCCGGATGCAAGCCGCCGCTAACCATGTCGCCGAGCACGTTGACGACGATGCCGGGATAATTGCCGGGCCCGTGCTCCGCCGCGAGGTTGATGACGCGCTCGACCACGCGCCGCGCCCTCTCCTCCATGATCTGCGAATTGTATTCGTTGACGCCGTTCGTCTCGGCGCGCGACACCACCTCGCCGCGGTGCCAGCAGCCGAACATGACAACCGGCACTTCGGATGTCGCGCCGCCGGCCCGCCGTGCCGGAACGCGCAACAGCCACTCCGGCGGTTGCGCCGGCTTTGCGCCCAACGTGCCCAGCATCTCGCGCACGGCCTCATCATCGAGCGTCTTGCGGTGCGCCGCTTTCAACTCCGCTTCGAGCCTCGCCTTCTCGTCGCGCAGACGGATGATTTCGCGATCCTTCGGGTCGCCGCCGATTTTGTATGGCACGGGCTTCGGCGGCAGTTTCGGTACGAAACCGCGGCGTTTCGCTTCCCGCAGCCGGTTCTCGAACGTCGCGCGCGGTATGTTGCCCGCCAATGCCGCCGCCACTTGCGTGCCGTGCTGCTCCAGCAAACGAACAGCTTCCTTGCATTGCGCGTCACTCAATGGCTTGGCAGCCATTCACCCTCCGAATTTCCTGAAAAGGTAATTGCTCGCTGCCCCGCCGACGGTCCCTGCTACAACCATGACAGTCGCGGCAACGCTCGTGCCGAACCGCCTGACCTTCTTGTAGTGATCGACATGTGGCTCCATCGCCGCCACCTTGTCCGTCAACGGCTTCACGCCGGCCTCGACGCGCCGCACGCTGGCCTCGATCGCGTCGGCTTTTTCGTCATGCCGCTCGGCGAGCGTTTCCAGCCGCCGCACGCTGTTGGTGAGCTGCCCGAGCGTGAACGAGATTTCGTCGAGCGAGGCCATCATTCCACCACGAGGATCTTGTTGAGGATGATGGTCGGCTGCACGTTGTTGTGCGGATCGTCACTTGCGTCCGACGTCGTAGCGACCGTGATACCGGTCGTGGCGGGGTAGACAGCGCTGGGCGCCTCCGCGATCTCCTCCGACCCCCCTGTCGTCTGATACTCTTCCCCGCCGCCAGCCTTGGTGGTGCGCACCAGAAGCGTACCGGCCTCGTTGAACTTATGGCTGTGCCCTGGGTCCGTGACCACGGAGTTGTACGCCAGGGTCGCACTCTCAGCCGCAGTGATTGTATGTGTCTCGGAGCCGCCAGTGTCGCCGAGCGTGTCGCCGTCCAACCCGCCATTTTGGTCCGTCAGCCGGTTCGCCGACGAGCCGCCCATGTCGTCCTTGCCGGCCGACACCCGGCCGCGAAGGTCGCACGTCACACCGCTATCGCCGTTCGCCTTGTAGAAATCGGGGTAGTTCGTCGACGCACTCGCCAGGGTCTGGCCGTTCGGCCACTCATACCCCACCGGCAACGCCGCGGTGGTGAGATCAATCACGGCGCCGAGCGGCGCCTTCTCACACCGCTCGGCGATCCAGAGCGTTCCAGTCCAGTAGATCCGGAACACGACGTGGGGGATGCAGCGCCGGGTCTTCGAAACGGCCTGACCGCCCGACAGGATCGTGCCGGCCGGCGGCAGGATGAACAGCGGGCTCGCGCCCGTGTTCGTTTTTATGATGTCGACGTACCAGCCGGCATCCTCCGAAGCCAGCGGCGGCATCGTCAGGTCGACCGCGCCGGACGTCGTGTCGACCATCACCAGCGAGAATTTCTGCGCCGCCGTCAGCGAGCCGGTCGCCGTGATCGCAACGACCGGGCGCGCGTGCTCCGCCTTGGCCTGCCCCGCCGTCGCCCAATTCCATATGACCGTCGTGGTGTCAGTGACGACACGCTCGGCACTGCCGGAGGAGAACGCTGTCTTGACCAGGAAGTCGCCGGCGGCCAGGGCATCCAACGCAGCCGCCGCGTCAACCGCAGCCTCCTCGATCGCTTCCTGGACGTTGGTCGCTTCGATTGCGCCTTGCGGGTCAAACGTGATGTTGACCGCGTCATCGACCGCAGAAGCAAAATCCGCAACCAGCGCCCATTTGCCCGCCGCCAGATCGATCGAGAACGTCCCCGACAGATGCGACGTTACGCAGGAGTATAGTTTGGCTTCGAAAAAGACAGTGTCGGCTTCAGTGTAGTTTGTAGCCGTCGTCCACGCGACCGGAGCAGCAATGCCCGTGATGAAATCCGACGCCAAGTGCTGCGGCCGGATGATGCCGTTCTGCAGTGTGCCGTCGTCCGCCTGGATCAGCCCGAGGTCCGAAATCAGCGAATCGATGGCGACCTTGATCGCGTTGTATTCGGAGTCGTGCTGCGACCCGACCAGCGGCGCCGTCGGGTTCAGCAGTTGATAATTCGCGAAATTATACTGCCGATTGTACGCGGGGGGCATCGACGCAGCCAGGCCAGAGCGCGGCCGGCGGCGAAACGGCCTTGAAACGCCTACAGTCCTGCGAAACTAGCCTGTAGATCGACAAAACGCAACTTTTTGCTACCAACTGTCTCTTTTGCCGGTTCGGAGCAGCCGGAAATAAAAACCCCCGCGAGAAGGGCTAGGAAGATTCTCATGTTGACAACCCTAGGGTGAGTCAATTTGACTCAGGGGGGATTACCGGCCCTGGTTCCAGAGCCTCGGCGTTGCCACGGGAATGTCGTTTCCGTATAGTCTGCGGTATCGTTTGCTCTTTTGTCGGCAGTGGTCTGAATGAACCAAAATCGATCCGCGCTCAGTGCTCTGACGGACGAAAAAATCCGAGACCTAAACTGGTATTACGCAGTCGAGTTGCGGCCTGGCGTTGTGACCAAAGGCAAACACTTCGCCAACGCGCTTGCTACTCTAAAGCTCATTGACCGAATTGATCTTCGTGGGCTCCGTGTTCTGGATGTCGGAGCGATGGAGGGATACTTTTCAGTATTGACCGAAAGGGCCGGCGCGACCGTCACCAGCTATGACCGACGCGACCGCATGTCCGCGATCAATCTGGTCAAAGAGGCAAACGGGGCTCAATTCCCATACTTTTACGGGATGCCATTCAACAGGTTTGTTGCTGACCACCACGCGCTAAAGTCGCCACTATTTGACGCGATTGTTTTTTCTGGCGTGCTCTATCACACGATAGAGCCAATGCTTTTTCTCTACCTTGTCAGGACGATGCTGAGGCCGGGCGGCATCCTGATTATGGAAACGTCTTCGGTCTTGGATGAAGAATGCCTGCTTGTGGCGAATGACCACGGCAGATTCACACCAAGCGATACCTACTATCACCCGACCACGGGATGGATTGATTACACCCTGCGCTGTCTTGGCTTCCAGATCGTGGATGTCGAGCATGTCCACATTCGCAACGTCCACGGACGCAACATTACGCGCTGTGCCACAACCTGCGTCCTCGGGCCAGAGGAAGGCTTGAGAGAGCCAACCGATAAGTGGACAGGACGCCCCATCGTTCTTGATGAACTGGCCGAGTACCAGACCATCCGGTGCGGCATCCCCGAAACAGACGGCCGATCAAGAATTCGGCCCAACACCTACGCTGAGGCACTTTACTATCCTACAGCAAGAAAGGCCCTGCGCTTAACCGAGACAATAAGGTCCACCCCCGCCACCCTATCAGGTGAAGTTGTGTTGCGCCTGAGAAAGAGTGGTTAGGCGTTATCCCCGAACGCAACCTGACACCAAAGCCCGCCGCGATTTTCAAACCAGATAACGTCAAAGGCACTCGACAACACTTTATCGGTAGCGCTGTTTAGGCGAAACGTACCAGCCCCCCCCGCCCCCGCACTATGCTTGACGGTTATGTCGCGATTTGAGCTTGCGGTTCTTATGACAAGAATGTCTCCAGCGGTTCCGCCTGTTACGCTGTCCAAGTCATCTGTTGCAGCGCCGCCCTCAGTATCAAGGATCATGCAGGTACGGGTTACGGCAGCGACTCCGGATGCAATAGTGGCGGCTGCGCCTGCGCCGATGCTCATCCACCCGTTTTGGGTGAAGCGCCCCCCGGTCTGGGATATAGTCTGAGTCCCGAAAGTCAGGTTTTTATTACCGAAAACAACAGGTCGATCGATAGTCCAAGGCAGCGTAGAGTAGGAATCTAGACGGCCAGCAGGCCCGTCTATGATGGAGTTTGAGACACTCGTTAGAAGGTGATCAACGGCGCCGCCAGTGAAATTGTTATTGAACGCCTTGACGAGACCAACATTGCTTAGTTTGAGCAAATAAGTGTCAAGGCCGTCGAACTGGCACCCAGAAATAACGATGTTCAAGTTATAGGCATTCGCCGTGGTCGGGCCGATCAGATGCATGGCCGCATCGCCAAGCACAAAATGGACACCAAGAACAATTAGATCGCCAACTGAGCTTGCTGCGCCGTCGCCCGCCTTGATGCCAACATTCTCGGCTCGGTAACGACCGCCCGTGAAGGTTTGATGTGGACCAATTGAGCCGGCAAACCGAACAACCTCTAAAGGATACCTGCCAGACGCAGAGAGCGGGACGTGAAATTCGTTATGCACGTTGAAGGCATGGGCGCCGATTGAGTTAACTCCGCTCCAAAGAAGCAACCCGGTCTGATCATAGTAAACGCCGTGATAAACACCTTCGAATCGAAGGTGGCTAAACGTCCAGTGCTGCAATCCCGTTGTCAGCACCCCATCATGGATGACGTGAATTGCTTTTGTATTGCTGTAGGTCGCGCTATCCCGCACGAACCCCAGGTCCCGGATCGTACCAAGATATGAAGTCTCGCTGGTCACATCGAGTTGGAAGATATCACCGTCATAGCCAGCAATAATGCTGGTTGCGTCCTTCCCGTCGCCAAAAACTTCCCACCGGCTACCTGGCAGAGGAATTGGTGCTGTTACGAGGTAGCCAACGGTTCCGCCCAGACCAGGGCTTGCGCCAACGCCCGTTGCAGGGAAATGAAGGGATCGCATCTCGCGCGCGATGCATAAATCAACCGCATCCAATATCGCGTCAGTATCGTCCTCGACACCATCGCCATACGCCCCGCACATCGTAACGCTGACAACCGGCTCGGCCACTTCCCAATAAGCGCCGTCAGCAGATTGAACACGGCCGGGGCCTGACGAGGCTTGGCGAATGCGCAAGCACCCGCCGGTACCGGCCGTGTGATATCCGCGAGTCCACAGCGCCATGACGACGGAGGGGACATCGGCGGAGGCGAGGTCCGCTATGGTATCAAATGCCTTATAGCCAGCGTCTATATTGGTGCGCGCCTGCTCTTTCTCCCCGTCCGTTAGGGGTTGGGCTTCGTCGTAACGAACGGCGCTGGCGGCGATAGCAGCCTCCGCAGCGCCCGCAGCAGCAAGCGCACTCGCCGCCGCGGCGGCCACACTGTTATCGATAGCGTCGATGTCGTCTTCGATCGCCTCTAGCGCCTCGATGTCGCCCAGCATCGCGCGCACGGCCGTCGTAAGCTGCTCGAGCCCGACTGACTGATTCTTGAGGGCGCCGTCGTCGCGCTGGATAAGCGCGAGGTTGACCAGAACCTGATCGAGCGTGCCGCGGATGTTGCCAAAATCGATGTCGAGTTCGCTGCCCGGGAAGTTCGGGTTGATGCCCTCATCGTTCCAGTATTCGTGCTGCGGGACGAATGCGGTCGGCTGCGCCATCGAAGTGCGATTCTGAGGTCACGATCGCTGGCGAGGCGAACAAGGCGCGCCGGATTGCGAGAAAATAGCGCGTCGAACGACAAAAGTCGAGATTTTAGACAAGTCTCCGGAGCAGACGGCTATTGGGGGTTAGGGCGCACAGGGGACCGCGCCGGCCGTCGCTCCGGAGAAGAGGACGATTAGACGTTTTTCGACAAAGGTCAAGCTGGGCGCTGGTCGCTAGTTGTAGACAAAAGTTTTGAGAATCGAATTTTAGTGAATCTGCCTCCGCGGCCGCGGTCGCAGCCCGCCCGACCCCCGCCCCAGGGGCCGGAAGGCGGAAACAGAAGGTAAAAGGCAGGGCCTTGCCGCGTCTTCGCCTATTCTAGGCGCTGATTAGTCCATCATTTCATCTAGTTGCGGCGCTTGAGTTGCCGAAACAGCGCGCGAAACGTCCTTCGCCTGATCGCCTCGATTGCGTTCGAGCTGCGCGACTAGCCCTCGCAGCTCCTCGATCGAGTAGTCGGAAAGCGGCCGGCCCTCGCCTTGTTTGGGGGCTTCAGCACGCGGCGCGACAAAGCCCGCGCGGTCTAGCAGGGCTTTCGCAGCATCGACTCGCACGCCTTTGGGCGCTTGCTTGTCCCGCGCTACCTCAAGCAAGACACTGTGCGCGACTGCGGCGCCTTCGGTGCGGATTCGCAGGCTCACTGCGGCTTGGATTGCGGCCACCATCTTAGGCTCACGCAATATCTGGTAGCTTACGGAGTACGGACTACCTGGATATTGCGCCACCTTCGCTGCAGCTACCGCGTCCCCCGCCTCTAAGAAATGGTTAACGAATGCGGCCTCCTGCGCAGTCAGTCTCGTTTGCATGATTGAAGGCGCGCCGCTCATGCCGCGACCATAACCGGCGCGCGATCTTTTTTCAATTTAGGGCTTGCATTTTGTAGAGCGATAGGCATTCTACAATTGTAGACACATTGGAGCACATGCCATGGCGCATCCGCTTATCGCCTCCGCTCTCGCCGCGCCCAAAACACATTGCGTTGTGACGGCTTATGCTTGCGGCAAAACCCGCCGTCATGAAACACGCAATAAAGCCTCCGCCGAAAATTACGCCGTCATGGAGCGCCGCAAAGTTGGCCGCGATCTAATCGACCGCGAAACAGGCGCAACCGTCCGAGTCGTATCTGTCTCAATCGAAAAACTCTGACACATTGGAGCACATGCCATGCCTAACCCTCTTGAACGCCTTAAACACCACGTAACCGGCGCAATCGAACGCGGCGAAGCAATCGCCATATTCGAGCAACCGACTCGCGCTGCAGTGATCGAACGAGTCGCCCGTTTCGTCCAAAGCCATCCGGGCTTCTATGTCAGCCACAACGCGCGCGGCGTCACGCTGCAGATCGAAATGGTGCAAGTCAGCACTGGCGAACAGTGGACGGAATACCAAACCGTGTGGAGCATTGTCGGCGCCCGCGAAGCTCTCGGCTATTGACACACCGGAGCGCACGACATGCCTGACCCTCTTGAACGCCTTCGCCACCACGTAACTGGCGCAATCGAACGCGGCGAAAAGACCGCGATAACCGGCCTCGATTGCGTATCCGCCGGCGCCATCCGCAAGCGCTTTGCTTGGCAAAAAGAGGGTCACGGATGGTCCGTGAAAATCGACAACATCACGTTGTACGCTTCTCCCGATCGCACCCGTTTCGGCAAGCCGGTCCGCGGCACGAAATGGCGAGCTGGCGTCTCTTCATGGAATGAATCAACGCGCACAATCTCACGTTTCGGCCGTGATGTTTACTCGACTCTTTGCGACAACGCCAAAGACGCAATGCGCCTTGCTGAAACCGTTTACAACGAATCCATCTAGGAGCACATGCCATGCCTCGCATTCTGGAAACTACCGTCTATCAATTCGATGAGTTGAGCGACCGCGCAAAGGAAAAGGCGCGTGACTGGTATCGGCAATTCATCTTCAGCGATTCGCATGATTGGGAATTCGTCTATGAAGATACGGCCGTGATCGCCGGTATGCTCGGAATCGATCTGCGCCAACGCGCCGTCAAGACTATGGGCGGCAAAACCCGATATGAGCCGGCAATCTATTTCAGCGGCTTCAGTTCGCAAGGTGATGGCGCGTGCTTCGAAGGCACATGGCGCGCATCCGATGTAAAGCCCGGCAAGGCGAAAGAGCACGCGCCGCAAGACGCAGACTTGCACGCAATCGCGGCCGACATTGAAGCCCTGGCGGTCAAGTTTCCGGACGGATTCGCCCGTATTGAACACCGCGGCCGTTACAGCCACGAATTCTGCACCGAATTCGATGTTGCAGTCGGTGAAGAGCGCGACAACGACAATCCGATCACGGATGCGGAATTCGCAGAATTCGAAGATGGAATCAAAGAAGCGTGCCGCGACTTCATGCGCTGGATATATCGCCAGCTTGAGCTCGAACACGATTGGCAAATGTCGGACGAATGTGTTGACGACAACATCCGCGCCAATGAATACGAATTCGAATCAAACGGCGCCCCTGTCTAACCATCAGAAAGGAATCGAACACATGCGAGCCCATGACTTAGACTACCTCGACTCCCTGCCCTCCTATCTGCCGATGCGCCGCGCGCTGCATGACGCCGACGACTCGCCGCGGCATATCGAGCGCGCCAAGCGCTTGAAGCCCTGGCGCCGCAATCGCAAAGAAGAGGAGTAGCCGTCATGTATGAGCCACAACATCTCAAGCGCTGGACAATGCCGGATCATTATTTCGGCGCAGTCTGGCCCGCTTACTACTCCGCCGGCGTTGGTCAGTCCCGTGACAGTGACACCTTGGAGCGCTCAAACTTCGCATGCATGCTGCAGGCATTGGGCGGCGAAGACTCGGACGAAACCATCATAGTGGCGCGCGAGTCACATTGGGCCGTTGGTTGGATTGAGTGGATCGCGATCCATCAAGACAACGAAACCGCATTGCAAATAGCGGACAAAATCAAAGGCGAACTCGCTGACTATCCCGCCATCAATGACGACCATTGGTCCGAGCTGGAGTGGACGGAAGCGGCCGACTATTGGGAGTCGCTACCGCCGCGCGAAAAGGTCCGCATGGCGATGGACGAACGGCGCCGCTATCACTGGCTGCAAGCAACGCCGGTATGGACGTTCGGCCGCATGTCGTTTCACGCCCTGGCTAATCACGAAAGCCCCATAGCAAACGCGATTTACGAATCGCTGCGCGTCTAGTCGAAACATTGGAAAGGAATCGAACACATGACGAAAATCTATGACCAGCACCAAGCCGCCTTCGCAAACGTGGCCGCATACGTCATCCTGGACAAAGGCGAACGTGTTGCCACCATCGCCTTCAAATATCCGCGCGACGGCGCTGGCCGATTGTTCGCCTATGTGTGTTGGTTCGGTGTTGAGATGACGCGCGGTTATGCGAGTGGGGGCGGCTATGACAAACACAGCGCCGCATGCTCGGTCGCCGCGGCTCGCATGACCGACCCAAGGCGCATACCCGAACATGTCGACGTACCTCGGTATGACACGTTCCGTGCAGAGCTTCGCAAGGATGACGGCTACCAATGGGACCGCCGCTTGCGCGATGCGGGCTTCACTGTGCTGCAGGCCGTCTAATGCTTCGCCTCTCCGCCCTCCTCCTCAAATCCCTCGCCCTGGTCTCGACCCTGCTGGCCGCAACACTGTTGGCCACGTTGTAGAAGGATGGGAACAATGTTGCTCCCTTTGTATCTCCGGCGCGAACCGACAACCGACACGCGCGCACCCTCTCGGCTTGACGTGGTGGCCTATCGAGACCCGGCATGCACTGCCCGCGCGGCGCGCTGGCCATGGTTCTACAAACGCCCGCGGCGCGGTAGCAAAACCGTCATGTTCAATTGCTGGCGCTGGCGTGCCGTGTGGTTGCCTGACGCCTAACCGCCTAACCCAACATCCGGGCCATCATGGCGGCTGACTCGCCCTTGGCAGTCAGCCGCCAAAGCTTTTTCGGGACTGCCTTCCCGTTCAACTCCGGGCGCCAGTCCGGATTGGCGCCCTGCTCGACCATGCCGCGCGGCTCAAGCCTCTGGCGCAAAACCGGCTGCACCACGCGATTGGGCAAACCCGTCAGCCGGCGTAAATCTGGATCCGCATACCAGACGCCCGGCTGCATGGCCGCAAGTACGACCAGCGCCTTGGCGCCCCGGAACGCAAGCAAGCCCTGGCGCGCCCAGCGCCCGGCGGAATCCCGTTCCCGCAATCTCGCCTGTTCCGTGGCCTGCCAAGCATCCCGCACAACGGCCGCGCGCTTGGCCATAGCCTGCCGCTGGCGCGCTTTGCGCCGCTCCGCCTGCAGCTTGGCCATGTCCTGGCCGAACCGGAAAAGCCGCTCCGGCTTCCGCGCCTGGAGGAACGCCTCGATGTCCACCTCCCACGGCGCGGGCTCGGTGAGCAGCTTGCGGATTTTGTTTTTTAGACTGTTTGCCATTTCGACGATTCCGGCCGGCCCCCCGGAATTTTCAGACCGATCCGCCACGCGGGCATGCGCATGCGCAAAGGTATACCCTTTGCGCATCTGCGCATTTGATGCCAAGCACGTTTGCGCATTTTGCGCATTTTGCGCATCACACCATAACCCATTGACCTGACTTCACTTTTTTCAGCTTGCGCTTTTCGCACAAACTGCGCATCAGTCGGTAGCGCGCAGTGCGCTCAGACGGAATGCGCATGCGCATTTCTTGTAATTTTATTTCGTCAAAAATATCGTAGCCGAAATAATATTTCGTGGGCTCTATTTTCTCTGTTTCCGCCTTGTCGCCCACCAAAGCGGAGATAATGTCGAAAAAGTCGCTCTCCTCGTCGGTCAGCGGCAATTCCTCGAACTCCGAGGCCGTCCGGAGCGCCACCGTACAGCTCGTGATCGGGTCGCCGTCGGCGTCCGTCCCCAGCTTCACGACCTCCAGGTCGAACCGCATATCCTTGATCGGTTCGATGTCGCGCTGTTTCTTTGCCGCAAAGGTCCGGTTGTCGACCTCGATCTCGGTGTCGGTCGCCGCCCGCAGCAGGGAGTGGCCGCGGGCGCCACTGGCTTTGTTCTTGCCGGTGTGGTGGATCAACATGAGGTGGCAATTGAGCGCGTCGCGGATCCGGTCGCAGTTGCGCACCAACAAGCCCATGTCGACCGGGGAGTTTTCGTCGCCGCCGGCCATGGCCCTCGACAACGTGTCGATCACGACCAACACCACCGGCTCGTCCCATTGCGCCTCGGCCTGGCGAATCAGGTCGACCAGCGCCTTGGCGTCGCCCTCCATCGAGCGCAGGTCGACCGGGCACGGGATCAGCGCCAGCTTGACCCTGCCCTTCTCGATACCGTGCTTGCGGCGCCATGCTTCGAGGCGCTTGTAGACGCCCCGGCCGCCCTCGGCCGCGACATAGGCGACTAGGCCGTTTTCCGTCTTGCGGCCGTTCCAGCAAAAACCGGGTGTGGCGACATGGGATGCAATGTCGAGCGCGAGGAAGGTCTTGCCGCTGTTCGAATCGCCGTAGATGACCGACATGGCCGCGCAGTCGAGCAGGCCCTTGATGAGAGGCTTGGCAATCGCGTCCAGCGCGCGAGCGACGGCGTCGTCGAAGGGGACGTAATAGAGCCTGTTTTTCTTGGCGTTTGCCAAGTCGGGCTTTTTGAAAATCGACAGGTCGACCGGCTCGAAATCGGCTTCGGCGGTGCGCTTGCCGATCGCGCCGGTGCCATAGCTATAGGCGTTCTCGACTTTCTGCTTGAGGTCGTCGTAATCCCAGTTCGGAATGGCCTTGGCCTCGTTCCAGTGCGAAATCAGCAGATCGAGGCATAAATCCTCGCTGATGCCGAAATCCTTCACCGCGGCCGCAACCTTGAATGTCGTCTCGTCGCCGCCGGCGCCCTGGATGGCTTCGGGCGCTCTGTTGATGAGCCAGCGCGTGGCCGCGGTGATGTTCGAATCGGTGTCGAGTTCGGCGAGGGGCGCGCGTGCTTCTTGCGGCGCCGGCTTGCCGGCGAGGTCGATCAGCCATGGAGGTGATTCGCGCATGTCAGTGGCTCGTGCCGGCGGGAACGGGCGGCGTGAGCCATCTGTACGCGGTGCCGTCGATAATCGATGGCGGGGCAACGACATAGCCGTGCCAGCCGCGGACATCGAGGCCGGAGCCTACGAGGTTCGATGAGTTCTTGACGGTGACGTTGTTCGGGAGGCTGTAATAGAGATGCAGGCCGCCGGAAGGCGTCTGCGCAGTGACGGTGTCTGTTTCGAGGCCGAGGTCCTTGAGCATTTCCAGAGAATCGGCGCCGGTGCGGCCGGCTTTCACGTCGACGTCCAGTACATAGAAGCCGATGCCGGTCAGGACCCCGATGTTGTTGTCGAGCGACTCGCCTGAGACCGGATCGGTCCACATGCGGCGCACGGCCTCAGGGTCGTTCGAAGCGGCGTTAACCCAACCTTCATGGGCGGGGGTCTTACCGTTCACAAGCAGCTTGAAGACGCGGAAGAAGGCGGTCAGCGCGACGGCCGCGTCGCGCATGTCGTGGCCGGGCATCTAACCTCCGTTTGTCGGAAATTGTCGAACGACAATTGACAGCATCTAGCATGTGCCTCTATAGGTCTGTCAACAATTGACGACTCAGGAGGGCGATGCGTGGACGATCAGGCGGAACTCGCGGCGGTCAAACGGCAGTGCGGTGAAGCGGCTGCGGTGCTTGAGCGGTTCCCGGCTCTCGTCGATCGCATGCTCGCGCTGACCGCTGCCTCTCAGACCGGCTTTGGTGAAAAAGCTGTTGGCAGTGCGGATTTCGTTCGTCATGTGCGCGGCGGGCGCGACTTCCGGTTATCCACAGTGCTGCGCGCGCTGCAGCACATGCATCAGTCGTGATTTGCCTCGCAGTTGAGGCAAAGCGTCCCGTGAACGCTCACGCTCTGTCAGCGTTACGAACTGTATACAGTTTCGGTTGCGGGAAAAATGTCTAACGGTCTATTGCCAAACATTCCTTGTGGAGGTAATAGGCGGTTAAGGGAGTGATTGGGGTCGAGAGGGAAATAATCCGTTAATAGGTTCTTGATCCTAACGGCTGTTGCTGCTAGGGAGTAAATCCTAGCTAACAAAAAGGGGTTGAACCACATGGAAATCAAGCAAGCGCTGGCCGACGAGGCCGTTCGGATCGTCACGGGGGCGCGGCGCAGCGCTTACGGGAAGCCGGAGCAGAATTTCGAGCGGATCGTGCGGCTCTGGAACGCACACATGCTCAACACGAGCCGCGACGGGAACCTGACGCCGGTCGACGTCGCAACCTTCTGCCGGCTTATCAAGGAAGCTCGGCTTGCCGAGACGCCGGACCACAAGGACAGCTTCGTCGACATTTTGGGTTACACGCTTTGTCAGGCCGAGATTGCGCTGGTCGAGGCGCCGCCGATTTCGTCAGCCGCGCAGGACAAGATCACGAAGGAATGGGCGGACGCGGCGATCGAGGAGTCGCTGCCGGCGTGGAAGCGCGCGAAGGTCGGTGACACAGTGCACTGCCGGTTGATCGCGAACGGCGTGCCTGGGCCTTTCACAGTGTCAGCGGTGGATGATGGCTCTCGGTCTCTCCGGGTCGCGGTGCGGACGACCGAACGGGAGCATGAGTGGGTTTACAACAACAACGTGCTCTCGATCGAGAGCGTTGCATGAAAAGCATCCTCGCGCTCGACCTCGGCACGACGACGGGCTATGCGATCGGCAAGCCCGACAATGTCATCACAGGCACATGGAACCTCGCGCCCAGCCGCGGCGACGGCGGCGGCATGCGCTTCGTCAAATTCCGTGCACGACTGATTGAACTGCACGCCGCTGTGGGCTTCGAGATTGTGTTCTATGAAGAGGTGCGCAAGCATCGCGGCACCGCTGCCGCGCACGTCTATGGTGGCCTGCAGGCCGTGCTGACCGCCTGGTGCGAGGAGAACAAGATCCCGTATGAAGCGGTGCCGGTCGGCACGATCAAGAAATTCGCCACTGGCAAGGGCAACGCCGACAAGGAGGCGATGAAGACGGCGGTGCGCGGCTGGGGTTACGAGCCCGCGGACGACAACGAGGCCGACGCCATCGCGCTCTTCCACTGCAAGGCCGTCGAGTATGGGGCCGCGCTGTGAGGGGTGGCAGGGAGCGATTGGTGGACATCGCCGGAGAAGTGAGGGGCGAAACAAGCAAAGCGCTGCGGCTGCATGACGGAACCACAACCGAATGGGTTCCGAAGTCGCAGGTAGAGGTCAACAGGGACGGCACGTTTACGATGCCAGAATGGCTGGCAAAAGATAAGGGGTTTTTATGAACGCGCCATGGTCCCAAACTCAATCCGGCAAGGCTTTCCCCCTCATTGACCCGCAGCCGGAGCACGTCTGTCCGTATGACATGGCGTATCAGCTCGCGCACATCAATCGCTTCTGCGGCGCGGCCGGCACAATCTCGGTCGCGCAGCATTCGATCTTGGTGGCGGACGCTCTCCCCGCCGAATATCGCGTCTACGGCCTGCTGCATGACGCGCACGAATATCCGATGGGCGACATCACGACGCCGACGCAGAAAGCATTGCAGTTCTATGGCGGGCCGCAGGTCAACCACGCTTTCCGCGCGCTCAAGAAGGGTCTCGATCGCGCGATCTACGGCTGGGCCGGCCTGGTGTGGCCGACCCCGCAGGAGATCGAGGACATGGTGCATGTCGCGGACAAGCGCGCGATGATGACCGAGAAGCGCGACCTGCTTGGTGTTGAGCCGCAGCCGTGGGGGCACGACGCCTTCCCGCCGTTCGAGAAGAAGGTCGTGCCGATGGGGGTGTTCGATGCGTTCATGGCATTTTTATCTGAGTTGAAACGCGCGGGGCTCTTGACTGCGGGCGGAGTGTAGAATAATCGGAACGAACAAGAGAGACACATGACGACACCACTTTTTCCTTACCAGCAGACCGGCGCCGCCTTCCTCGCGCAGAAAGGCCGCGCGCTCCTCGCCGACGAGCCGGGGTTAGGTAAGACCGCCCAGGCGATAGCGGCTTGTGATTCGCTGGGGGCGCGGTACGTCACTGTCGTCTGCCCGGCATCTGTCAGGGAGAACTGGAAGCGCGAGTTTCGCCGTTTCAGTAATACGGACCCTGTGCTGCACGTCGCGTCCTACGATGCGGCAGCCCGGAAAGGGGATTACTTTACGTCCGCCATCGACGTCCTGATTCTCGATGAGAGTCATTATTTGAAGACCCGCACCGCAAAGCGTACGAAGGCGATCTTCGGCCCGAAGTGTGACGGCGTCGGCGGGCTGGTCGAGCGCGCCAAGCATGTGTTCTGCCTGACCGGGACGCCGACGCCGAACAACCCTTCCGAGCTGTGGCCGATGCTGCGCGCGGTGATGCCTGATGCGATTACGCCGGAGAGCGGAAAGCCAACATCCTATTGGGGCTTCGTCAGTCAATACTGCTGCACGCGCGACAACGGCTTCGGCGTCGAGATCGTGCGCGGCAAGAACCTCGACAAGCTTAAAGAGCGGCTGTCGCCATTCGTGCTGCGCCGGAAGAAGAGCGAAGTCCTGAAAGACCTGCCGCCGATCACGTTCGACGAGCTGCCGCTGACATCGATCGACGCGCTTAAGGCGCTCAAGGGCCATGACGCGGAAATGAAGCTGATCCGCGATACGCTTGAAAAGAAGGGTGTGGACGGACTGGCCGAGGTGGCGTCGCACGTCGCATCGCTCCGCCGCGTCATCGGCTTGTCGAAAGTCGGGCTCGTTGTCGAATGGGTCAAGGAGTGGCTGGACGGCGGGGGCGGCAAGATCGTGCTGTTCGCCTACCATCGCGACGTGATCGCGCATCTGCAGAACGCCTTCGGCAGCCTGGCGCAATCCGTGACCGGCTCGACGCACCCGGGAGATCGTCAGCGCTGCGTCGACGAGTTTCAACACGGCCACGCTTCGATCTTCATCGGTCAAATCACGGCCGCCGGCACCGGCATCACGCTCACGGCCGCGAGTGACATGGTGTTCGTCGAAAGCTCCTGGGTGCCGGCCGAGAACGAGCAGGCCGCGATGCGTATCCATCGCATAGGCCAGAAGAACGCCTGCATTGTGCGGTTCGCAACGCTCGCTGGATCGCTCGACGAACAGATACAGCGCGCGTGCCTGCGTAAGGCGACCGACATAGCGAGGTTGTTCGGATGAGGAAGATTTCTCTGCTTGAGCAGATGCGCGCGGCGCGCGAGTCGCGGGAGCATGAGGCAACAGCGCAGTTGCAGGATGTACTACATACCGCACAGGCGCGCTCGGATCGTCTTGCGGGGCAACTGCGTGATATGGAAGCCTTTCTAGGTAGCAGGCTCGCCCCCGCTATACAGGACAAGATCGTCGCGGAAACGGCACGGATGATTCGTCAGAAAATCATCGATGCCACAATGAAGGCAGGAAGGGCCGGCGAGGATTTGACGGTGGCTTTCTCGCACAGCGACCTTTGCTTCTCTGATCCGAAATCGATCGAGGCGGAAGTGTTGCGTCGCTACGCGAGAGAAGCATTGCCGAAACTGAACTTCCGCATCGGCGATGTTCAGGTAGCTGACGCATCGATTACGACATTTGACATTCACATACCGTCGCTCGGCTATCGCCAAGTGCTGCGCAATTGGTGAAGGGAGAGCTCATGTACATCCTGATCGTCGGCAATTATGACGGCAAGCACCTTGGCTGCAAGGTCGACACCGCGAGCGACGGCCTCGAAGCGAGGGATTACTGCCTGTCGCTGGAGTTCGACGCGGTCGTGCTGGTGCCGCCGTTCCGCGACATGACCGCCATTCAGCTCGTGCGTGAGCTGCGCGCCGAGAAGGTACAGGTGCCGATCGTTCTGTTGGCCGACGCATCGGTCAATCCGGCGAACATGACCGATATGCTCGCCGCAGGTATGGACGCGCATGCGCCTTTGGCCTCGTCGCCGGAGTATGTCCGCGCCCTGCTGCAAGCGGTCATCCGCCGCTCGCAGGGTCACGCGCGATCCGTGATCTCGGTCGGCGGGCTCTGCGTCGACATGACGAATCGCACCGTGTCGATCGACGGCGAGCAGGCGCATCTGACCGGCAAGGAATACGAAATGCTGGAATTGCTGGCGCTGCGGCAGGGCCAGGTCGTCACCAAGGAAGCTTTCATGAGCCACCTCTACCAAGAGCGCGACGAGCCGGAGATCAAGATCATCGACGTACTGATCTGCAAGCTCCGCAAGAAGGTGCCGGGCTATATCGAGACGGTGTGGGGCCGAGGCTATGTGCTGCGCGAGAACGCGGCTGTGGCTGCGTAGTTTGTAGAAAATCAAGAACAGAAAGGAACGACAATGGACACCATCACGATCACGGGCGCTAATGCCAAAGACCTGCTCGCCAATTTCGGCCTGTATGCGCAGCGCCTCGGGTACGTCCCGAAGGAGCAGGTCATCGACTTGGCGCGCCAGGCCGTGCTGAAAGCGGCGCAGTCTGCTGAGCCCGCGCCGGAGAAGCCCGCCGAAGCGCCCAAGCCGGTCGAAGGCGAGGTGCTGCCGCCGGAGAAGTCTGCACGCCGTGGCCGTCCGCCCAAGGCGGCGGGGACGCAGCCCGAGCCGGAGACGCAGCCCGAACCGGAAAAGCCCGCCGAGGCGCGGAAGCCTACGCACGATGACGTGCGGGTCGCGATGAAGGACCTCGCGGCGCGGGTCGGCGTCGAGGCCGTCGCCAAGCTGCTGAAAGACTTCGAGGCCTCCAGGGCGTCCGAAGTGCCGGAGGCCCGGATCGCGGAGTTCATCGAGAAAGTGGAGGCCGCCAATGGCTAGGCACAAGCGCGCAGATTGGCCCCTGCCGGCTCAGGTCGAGAACTGGGAGCAGGTCGCGGTGGCGGTTCTCATGGACATTCGCGATGAATTGCAGACGATCCGCGCCTTGGCGCAGTGCGGGCGCATCCCGCGCGCCCTCGATGCGGTCGCACGCCTCGACAAGCGGATGGCCAAGAAGGTGAAGCTGCCATGACCGCACACGCACAGCGCGGCCACGCGAAGCTCTCACCGTCAGCGTCGAAGCGCTGGATGACCTGTGCTGGCTCGATCCGCATGTCGGAAGGCATCCCGAACACCTCGTCGCGCTTCGCCGACGAAGGAACGAGCGCGCATGAACTCGCGCAGCACTGCATCGAAACCGGCCTCGACGCTGACCGCTTCGCCGGCATGCATGTCAACCTCGACGGCAAGACGCCGGCGGAGAAGTTCGTCGCGACAGCGAACGGCGAGCGCTGTTTCCTCGTCGACGAGGAGATGGTCGATGCGGTGCAGATATATCTCGATGATTGCCGTAAGATCATGGCGATCGAAGGGGTTGAGTGTGAGGTCGAGAAGTGGCTCGACCTCTCGCGCCTGGGCGTCGAAGGCCTCGATGGCGGGACCGGCGACTTCCTTGCTTACGTGCCTTCAACACAAGAGCTCTATGTCAAAGACTTTAAGTACGGCCGCGGCGTACCGGTCGACCCGCGCAAGAACAGCCAGGGGCTTTGTTACGCGGTCGGCGCCGTCAACCGCTTTCACAATCGCGGCCTCCGGAAGCTGCACATCGGGATCGTGCAACCCCGCTGTCCGCAACCCGGCGATGAAGCTCCCGGCGTTCGCACATGGGAGTGCGATGTCGTCGACCTGCTGGAGTTCAAGGCCGACCTGATCGCTGCGGCGAAGCGCACGGCCGAGAAGGACGCGCCGCTCACTGCCGGCGAACACTGCCGGTTCTGCCCCGCGGCGGCGACCTGCCCGGAGCGCCGCAACCAGGCGCTCGCCATCGCGCAGGCGGAGTTCTCGGCGTTGGGGGAGATGGAGCTGCCGGTGGTCGAACAGATGAAGCCGGAGGAACTGGCCAAGGTGCTGCGCGATGTTGACCAGCTCGAAGATTTCGCGCGCCGGGTGAAGGAGTATGCGCACCACGAGGCCACACACGGCCGCTGCCCGCCCGGCTTCAAACTGGTGGCAAAGCGCGCGAACCGCAAGTGGAAGGATGAAACGGCGGTGTCCTCGCTGCTCGAAGATATGCTTGGCGACGCGGTCTACACCGAGCCGAAGCTGAAGACGCCGGCGCAGGTCGAGCCGCTGATGCCGGGTAAGAACAAGGCGGCTCGCGCAAAAGCGCTCGAATCGCTCGTCTCGAAAGAGCCGTCGGGGACCGTGCTCGCGCTTGAGGGGGACCCGCGGCCCGCTGTTCGCGCCGACGCGAGCGAGTTCGCGGAAGCACAGTGATTTCTACCATGCTTATCTGGTTAACGCACACAAACGCTGAGACCTACTAGATGTTGAGGCAACAATGATTATCGATCTTGAAGTGCCGGAAGGACTCCATCCTGCGACCCGCGACCTTATCGCCGGTTTTGCCAAGGCGCTCGCCGCCAAGCTGCATCGTGCCGAGAAGAAATACGGGTACAGCGACGGATGGGCCGATCCGAACTGGAAGGCAGAGTGCCAATTGCACTTGCTGCAGCATGTTGCGAAGGGCGACCCGCTGGATGTAGCGGCATATTGCGCCTTCATGTGGAAGCACTGTTGGCCAACGATCTCAAAACCGTTTGCACCCCATCTTCCGCCCGACCTATGGGACAATTTGGAGAAGTTGAAGCACGCGGGCGGCGGTTCCGACGATGGCGGAAACATCCGGAGTTCGTTCGGATGACCACAACATCTAGGGCTGTGTGTGGCAACCGGATAGGCATGATTTGTGGATATGGAGCAACACCGATGAAGCCTTTGCATTCTGCCATCACTCGATTGAGCCGTTGCCCTTGCTGTCAGTCGAAGCACAGCAAGCGGACCAAGCTTAACACTGGCAAGTCTTCCGCTCGGCAGA
>Ga0172380_10001042_pt1 | contig 49406 bp, 77 predicted proteins | sample Leawe162metaG_FD_119747 | JGI IMG/M metagenome (GOLD analysis project Ga0172380, IMG submission 119747) | Leachate microbial communities from a municipal landfill in Southern Ontario, Canada - Leachate well 162 metaG | ecosystem: Engineered > Solid waste > Landfill > Unclassified | place... | reverse complement strand
GTGACGCCAGTCCGTCACGTATTCGTGCTCGACGATATCGACCGAGGCAAGCAGGGCATCCATCGCTGGGCGTAATGCAGCCCGCAGCCGCTCGATCTCTGTATTCCCTGCGAGATGCTCGGCCTTCCAGTATTCCGCCCGCCGATCAGCATCAGTAAGCCGGTCGAGCAGGGCGCGGATGGCGGTGGGATTGCAGGCGGCGATGAAGTCGGCGTTGTGCCGCCCTTGGTCCCTGAAGCTATTCACAGCAACCTGGGCGATGAGCAGTTGGCTCGATCCGACCCCACTGTCGAGGATTCTTGAGCCCCATTCTTCGTGGTGCCACGGCCCCGGCGTTGGCCCAGCTTCCAGTGCCGCACGGATGCGGCTGATGGGGTCATCGGTCATTTCTCACCTCGCTTTGCGAGTAGGGCGCGGGCGCGCTCGATTGCCCTACGGGTCTGGCCCGCGCACAGCGCAGGTTCTGACCCGACCTCCCATACGAGCGCATCAAGCACAAGCCGCAGCACCTCCAGCGCCTCGTCGTCCTGCTGCTCTGGCGGGGTCGGTGCTGCGTCGATGGTCTTCTCGCGCTCCAGTTCGATCATCTTGGCCTCGAAGCGCCGCCACGACTTTTCGACCGACACGTTCGTTGATGCGATCTGCGCACGGTGCATCCATGCACCGAGAGCAATCTGCCGTGCTCCCAGGTATTCGTCGTAGCCGGAGTCATGGATGGTCGGGATGTGCTGACCGTGTTCCAAGTCGCCCAACCACAAATCGTCGAACCACTCCGAGAAGGCGATCTGCTCGTCTTTGGCGTTCATTCGTTCACCTCCTTCATCGCATCTGCGATGTCATTCCTGCGTTCCTGCATCAGGGCTTTGATGAGCCGGTCATCCGCCGCCCTGTACCTGCGCTCTGCGTGGATTACTGCCCCCATCGCCCCGGCGAAAAACGCGAACCCGGCAAACGCCGGAAGCCACTCGAATAGGCTCATGCGTTGCACTCCTTCACTCGGTGCAGAATTCTGGCTTCGAGGGCGCGGCAAGCAAGGTCGAACCAGTTTGTCGTCTCAGCCTCCGGGCAAGTCCGCGCTGCCGCTCGAATCGCCCGAAACTCCGCTTTCGTCATCGGCTCTGGCAGTCGGAGTGTGGGCGGGTGGAGATAGAGCGCCTTGGCTTCCAGCGCCGCCTCGATGCGGCTGATGTAGTCATCCATTGTTGGGCGTCTCACAATCGCACCCGTCCTCTGCGCAGCCGTATTGCTTGTCGTGTGCATCGATGCTGTGCCCGCACAGGCGGCACAGGTTCGGCGTTGTCTTGATCCCGTGCGCCCGCTCAACGGCACGCGCTACCCATCTGCCGTAGTCTGGCAGCGTCCATGCCCCCTGCTGCCATATCGGCAGCAACGCGGTAATGTCGGCATCGGTCAGCGGCGTTTGCGCTCGATACAGTTCGACCGCCCCAGGTCTTCCGCGCCCCATTTCGTCCGTGCGCCAAAGGCAACCGCCCCACAAGTAGGCGGCAGGCTCCCTTGCGGCATCATTCGCCGACGACAGAACAGCCCGCGCCTTGTCGCAGATCGCAGGCCATTGGCCTGCTTCATTCATGCGTGTCAGCATGCGCTGCATCGTTTCCCGCCAGTCTGTCCCGGCAACTGGGGTCAATTCGGCTATTCGGTCTTTCGCGGCGCTCAACTGGGCTAGTAGCGAGGTGACAACCCCCTTGCATTCCATGAGGTCGTCGTACTCTTCGCCGGTCAGTGTCACCACGTCAAGCTTCGCGACATTGTCTTTCTCCTCAGGCATCACGCCAGCGGCCAGCAGAAGCGCTTCGCATTCTGCGAACTGGTCTTCGTCCAGCAGTCCAGCAAGCCGTGCGCCAAGTTTCCGCAGCATCTCAACTCTTCTCGCTTCTGCGTTCGCCTCCTTCAATCGGCGGATCACTTCAGCTTCGACAGCACGGCAGGCGAGGTCAGGCCAGTTTGTCGTTTCTGCTTCCGGCGATGCGCGCGCCTTCATTCGGATAGTCAGGAGTTCAGCCTTTGTCATCGGCTCCGGCAGCCGGAGCGTGGCGGCCGGTGGCGTCGGGGCCGCGGCGAGCATGGCGGCGTATCCGGCTTCAATCGGTTGCCATGTTGCCGGGTAGCTCCCGCTCAAAAGATGCCGCTTGGTCAACTCCTCCGCAGCAACAGAATACGCAGCGGTCATCACTGGCGTCGGCTCCACCGGCACCAACTTCCAGCCTTCGGGGATGTTCATTTGTTCACCTCCTTCACTCGGCGTAAGACCTCGGGTGCTACCGCGTGGCGGATCGCGTCCAAAGTGGCCGTTTCGTTTAGTCCCTGTTCCAATACTCGCGGATCCACTCAACCTCCATCATCGGCTCCGGCAGGCGGGCGTAGAGCGGGATCACGTCGGCGTCGTTCCTGTACTTCGCCTCGACCTGTTCGTAGTACATGGTTCCGTCAGCGAGCTTGTCGAACTGGAAGTACGCCACCGCATGTTCGATTTCGGGCTCGGAACGAACACGTTCCGCAGATGTGGCCTCGGCGGCGACAGGTGGGGTCGGTGCGGCGTCGAGCATCGCTTTGTACAGGTCACGGTAATTGCGGGGCTGCTGCATTTCTGCCCGGAACATCATGTCGTCGGTCGGCTCCACCGGTACCAGTTTCCAGCCTTCGTGGTTGTTCATTTGTTCGTCTCCTTCACCCTTCGCAGCACCTCGGCCTCGATGGTGCCGACAACCTCGGCAAGCTCATTCAGCGACAGCCCGAGCTTTCGGCCGTTCAGCCGCATCAGATCATCTGACGCATATATCTCCTCGCCCGTCATCGGCTCAGGCAGTCGGACCGCAGGCATGGCGAGCGGGTAGAGTTTTTCCGCGATGTAGCCTTGATCGCGCTTGCATGAGATGTAGTAGCCGTCGTCAGACAAAGACCACGGGGAACCAAACATTGGCTTGTAGCGCCACGCCACTGGTCCCGCATCCATCGCATCGGCACAGGCGCGGAGGTAGTCTGCAGCCGCAGTCAGCGATCCGCGATGCGACGGCGGCACAAGCGGGATGGCGGACAGCAGCATGTCGGCATGCTCGCGCAGTTCGTCAGCGGTCATTTCATCTCCTTCGGTGCGGGCATAGCCCTTGCGATCTCGGCGCACTCCTCGACGAAGATTTCCGCGTTTCTGCGCGCCTCGGCCTTGGTGGCGAAGCGTCTGCCGTATCGACTGGTGCCGACCATGCAGCCGTACACGGTGCCGATCCACCCGCGATGCAGCTTGCCGTCGATCACTATGTCGCCCTCGGTCACGCCGATGTCGTCTGGCAACGCCATCGCGTAGGCGCGGAGCTTCTGCCGCATCTGATTCTGATTCACTCCGTCTCCCTCTCGCGCTCAACGCGCTGTTCACAAGGCCGCTTCACAGGCGGCACCATCCAGGTAGTCAGCCAGTCGGCAGCCGCACGATCGATCCGCCGGGCGCAGGACTTGCACTCGGCGGCAGCAGTGCCGAGGCAGCGGGCGAGGTCGGTCATGCTGCGGCCTGCTCGGGCTCGGTTGCGGCTTCGATCGCATCGACAACCGATTCCTGCGCCTCGCGGCCAAGCCCAGTGAAGCCGGCGGACGCGCGCACCATGCGCAGCGCATCGAACATCTGCTCCGAGGCGGCTTGCAGCCGACCCATGCGCTCGGCTTCGCGCTGGCGCGCTGCGCGTTCCGCAGCCTCCCTGGCCTCGCGCTCGGCCCGCTCCTTCGCCTCGCGCGCTTCCCGCTCGGCGCGCTCGGCGGACTCCTGGGCGTCCCTGGCCGCGGCTTCCTGTTCTGCCCGCTCGCGCTGGGCACGATCGAACGCTTCGCGCTCCGCAGCCAGGCGCGCAGCCTCGGCGTCGATCTCGGCCTGGCGGGCCGCGCGCTCCTCGTCTTCCCGGCGGCGGCGCTCGGCGGCGGCGGCCTCCTCGGCTTCGCGGGCGGCGCGAATCTCAGCCTCCTGCCGGGCGCGCTCCTCTCGTTGCCGCGCTTCCTCGGTGGCGCGTGCTTCGGCCGCGGCCTTCTCCTGCGCTTCACGTTCGCGGCGCAGCGCCTCACGCTCCTCGCGCAGCCGGCGGGCCTCCTCTTCCTGAGCGGTCACACGGGCATGTAGATCGCGCAGCGAGTCCAGCGCCGCGTCCTTGGCTGCCTGGGCGCGCTCGCGGAACTCCTCGAAGTCGTCCCCGATGTGCTTGGCCTCCAGTGCCTCGATTTCGGCCGCGATCACAACCGAAGACCGGCCGGCAACCTTGGAGACCGTGGCCTTGATCTCCTCCAGGCGGGCGATGATCGCTTCGACACGCTCGCGCTCGGCCGCTTCGCGGGCCTGCTTCTCCTGCTCGCGGCGGGCCTCATCGGCCTTGATCTGTTCGTCGATGGGCGTTTCGAGCGACAGGATTTCGTCGGTGATGCGCCGGGCCTCGGTGTCAATGCGCTTGGCGTACTCCAGCGCCGGAGCCTTCAGCTCCTTCCGCTTACGCTCCAGTGACGTGCGCAGCGTCACAAGCTCCAGACGCGCGGCGCGCGCGGCCTTGTTGCCGGCGGTGGATGCGAGGTCGAATGCGGTGTCGGCGTACTTCGTGCGCAGCTCGGCGAGCGCGGATTCGGTGGGGCTATATTCGGCGATGGCCGCCGTGGCTTCGGTTGCGGTGGGCATGTGGGCTCCGGGTTATTTGATGTCGATGCGGTAGCTCTGCGAGAGCGCGCAGCCGGGAACGTCCTCTCCGGCTTTCAGCGCCTCTGCGATGCGCTTCTTGTCCGGCTCAGGCGGCGGCGGCTCCGGGGTGCGCATGTAGTCCTGCGGCACCTGCGCGGAGTCGAACACGTCCACGGCCGGCGGGTTGGCGCGCACGCTGAGGACGAAATGCGGGGACTCGATCTTCTGGATGCTGGCCATGCGCATGCAGTCCAGCAGGTACTGGCGCAGCCGCTTCGACCTTGCCTCGATGGCTTTGCGCCGCGCTGCCATCTGCTGCTCCGCTGCCTTGATGGCATCGGCGCTGGCTTCCAGGTTGCGCACCACGGCGGCAACACTCGTGCCCTTCGCCACCAGCGCGCCGGCCTCGCCTTCGAGCGTGTCGGCGATGGTCTGGTCGTCCAGGTCCAGGTCGGCCAGCTTCGCGGCCAGGTCGCGGTATTCGGCCGCGATCAAAAAGAGTTGTGTCATTTCCACGCCTCAAATCTAACTATTCTGCTGATGTCAGACTGTCGAACCCCGTATCGGGCCGCAATGGAAACCTGCGTCTCCCCTCTCTCATGTGCGGATCGAATTTCGTCTATTTGCGTGCGATTGAACTTTGCGTTGCCGTTCCTCTCCCCGGACAGCAACCCCCGATACATACGCATGGGGTTTCTATCTCCGCTCGGCGGGCCGCCTCTGCTCCTCCCTTTTTTCACCATATCCTGCGCGTTGTCGCGCAGCGTGCCGAGGAATAGGTGTCGAACGGAAACGCACGCCGGCGTATCGCACCGATGCAAGACATGCAAACCGTCTGGTATCGCGCCGTTCTCAATCTGCCATGCGACGCGATGCGCGTATTGCTGCCGGCCTTCGTAGAAAAAGACGCCATATCCGAACGGCACGGATGCGGCAGTCCAGATCAGGCATCCTGAAAAAGGAACTGGCTCGCACTTCTCTCCGAATCTGTCAACTTCGCTAATCCCACTCCACCGGTTGCGCTTTGTCCTTATGGGGCTATGCACGTCTCTACTCCTAGTTCCTCGGTCGCGTACTGTTGGACGCGCTCGATGTAGGTAGTGAACTCGGCCACGGAGAGCGTCGTCGTGCTGATCGGCACGCTCATGCCCCCTGGCGTCTCCTCGAATCCGATGAACTGTCCGGCGAAGTGGGCGTGCCACGCATCCCGCGAGAACCGCCGGCCATCCACCCATGCCGTTTCCGCAATCTCGGCGAGCAGCGCCCAATACAGGCGGTTCTGCTCTCCGGATCGCTTCGCCTTGTGCTCCGAGACGGTTACGGCCAGCGGCTTGCCCTGGATGGCCAGCGCATGCCAGTTGACGCGCAGGAAGGCCCACAGGCGCTTTGCCACCGTCTCGTCACGCAGCACGAATGTCTGGTGCATGGCCATCGCTCAGAACGGGATATCGTCGTCTTCGAAACCGGCGTCGGCATGCTGCGCGGCCGGCGCTTGACGGGTCGCGGTGCCGCGGTTCTTGAGCGGCTTGTCGCGCAGGGTGGCAACCATCTTGGCCAGCACCTCGGGCTGCGTCTTTCGCGACAGGATCTCGGATGCAGTCAGTTCGGAGTCGGCGTCGAAGACGCTGTAGAGGTTCATCTTCGACCCGACATCGCCGTTCTGCTTCTCGTATTCCTCGCGCTGCAGCAGCAGGCCGATCCGCTTGCCGGTCAACTCCGGGAAGATCGTCGCGGCGGCTTTCACGCGCGAGCGGCTATCGGAGTCCCACCGTTCAACCTGGCCGGGCGTCGGGCTGATCGTCTTTGCGCGCAGCACCGTCATCATCGCGTTGAGCACCTTGAGCGACGGAAGTTCGTCGCCGGCCCTGTTGTACGTCCACAGCGTCAGGAAGTCGGCCGTAGCTCCATCGTCTGCGCGGAACGAGAACTCCACGCCCTCTGTCCCTTGCTTTGAGGTGACTGCCTCTGCGCGGGTTAGGGTGCCGACGTACTTCCCGGTCTCGTCGATCCGGCTCATGGTGTTGTCGGCCGCTGCGGCAGACTTCGTGTTCAGGTCGTAGCTTCGTGCCATGTTCATTTCTCCGTGGTCGTGAGGTCGTAGTAATCGCAGATCGCGGCATCAAGTGCCGCGAGGTCGTTGGGGATCATGTCGGCGTCGAACAGGCCGATAGGGGTCTTGGTGGTGTCCTGGCCGCTGTTGCGGGTGGCGAACAGGTACTCGCCATCACGAACCACGGTCCGCAGCACGATCGAGAAAAGCCCCTCGACGGTGATCTTCTCGTCGAGCATCTTCCCGATCGTCTTGGCCTTGGTGCGCCCGAATTCGTCGGTAGTCGAGTGCGCCAGGATGTAAACGCGCACCTGGTCTGCAAGCTGGCTGGCCGCGCTCAGGACATCCCAAGCATGCCGGCCGATGTCCGAGAACTTCTCGTAGCCCTTTTCGTCGCTGCGGCGCATGTACTCGTTGGCCAGCAGGTACTGGAAGTCGTCGATGACGATGATCGGACGGCGCGTGCGCTGCATCAGCGTGACGATCTGCGCGGAGCTGTCGGTGCTGAACACGTTGCCGGTCGGGCAGGTCTGCTTGTCGAACCGCTTCCAGTCAGCGGAGCGGAACGGGAGCGGCTTCTTGACCGTCTGCACCAGCAGCGTTTCGGCTGCCGGCAGGTTGCGCATGGAGGTTGACTTCCCCGTTCCCGACTCTCCGATCACCAGCGTTGCGATGCTCATTTCTCAGGCTCCTAAGTTCAGAATTCAGTAGTTCGTCGGACTCGTCTTGCTCTTGCCACTGGCCGATCTCGGCCCACCATTGCGGGTCCATCTCAGCCTCCCTGTAGTCGTTGAATCGTCAATTCCGGTTGTTCGCGTCGCTTGGCACGGGCCTTCCCGTTGCACGGTTGAGAGCAGAACCGCCCTCCACCTTGTGCAACTTGTGATGCGCGAGGAAGAAACTCACGCCCACACACTTCGCAACAGCGAAGCCGTGTCAGAGCGCGCAGTCGGCCAGCGTGAACAATTGACACTTCAAGGGCGCGCTCAACCGGAACGCCGCGCTGCAACCTGTATAAAAGCGTGTTCGCCTTGACGCCGCACTTTTCGGCCCATGCCGACAAGGTCATCGTCAGCCCGTTGTTTGTAATCAAGCGGTTTGCAGACGTGTTGTTCGCTTGTTGCTTTGGCGTGGCCCATCGGCAGTTTCCGGGTTCGTAATGCCCGTTACCGTCGATTCGATCAATCGACATTCCATCCGGCGCTTCACCCATGTCTGCAAAGAAGTTCAGGAAATCTTGCCAGCGTTCACAGACACGAATTCCTTTCTCGAAATACAGTTTGCGAGACTTCCCCAGGGCGGCGTCAGAGCATCGAGCCTTCATTCCTTGCCAAATACGATAGGTCCGCGTGCTTGTAAGCCCGTGCGTGGTCAGATACTCGGACGTAAACCTTGGGGACGCGCACCCGCAGCTTTTATGTCTTCCTGCTCGAAGCCCTGTCCCGGCGACGTTCCTTGTTTCTCCACAGTCGCAAACACACCTCCAGACCGCGGTTCCATCTGGATGATTTGCTTCCCTAGCGACAACAAGCAACTTTCCGAAGCGAACGCCGAGCATGTTTTTCAGTGCCATCAGTCCACCCGCACCGTCTGCGCCCATGACTGCGCGACCGGCTTCCACTCCGGAACGTCAAGCGCCGGCCAGCCCTCGACCACTGCCGCGCGCTGCTGACGCTCTCGTGCCCGGCGGATCGTCTCGGCGACGTTGGTCGCTGCCGCCGAGACGTACGGGAATGCCGGGTTGCACAGGTGCGACGACGGGTAGCTGGAGCGGAGCGGCTTCATCGCGCCGCCTCCACCACAGCCACCAGCGCCCGCTGCCCGTAGTCCAGATCGGCGAGGCGGTCCGCGAACAGCAGCACCAGCGGCACGACGACGAGTGCGACGAACACGGCCAGCACCAGCGCCTCGGACCTGCGCTCGGCCTCGCGGTCCTCGCTGGTGCGCACGCGATCCAGGCGGGCGAGCCGGTCGCGGCGCGCGCGGCGGACGATGCGGTAGGTATGCAGGCCGTTCATTCCGACTCCTCCTCGATCTCGCGGCACCGCTCGGCATGCAGCGCCTCGTACACCGGCTTGATTGCCTGCATCACGCGGCTGCTGCGCTGCCAGGGCTGCGCGTCCATGTACGCGACGATGGCCGTGCGCACAAGGTTCTCCAGCAGATCGACTTGGCACGCCCGGCGCGGCTTGCTGTCGAGCAACCACAGCAGTTCGTCGTACATGTCCTCGGGCGACATGGCGCGGATGCGGCGCTCGGCATCAACTGCGACGCACTCTGGCCGGTAGCGCGACTGCGGGTATTCGGTGGCGTCGTAGTCGCGGGGGCGCGGGGTGCAGTCGGTAAGGGCGAGGTGGCTCATTTGTCGCTCCTATCGGCCTCGGCGGCTTCGCGGGTGTTCTCGCGCAGCACGTCGTTGATGTCCGGAAGGTCCGCCAGAAAAGCCTCGGTTTCGCGTGCCTGCTCCAGTTCGCGGGCGAGGTTGGCCTTGCGGGCTTGTTCGTAACGGTGGCGTTGGGGGATGCTCATTTGTCGCTCCCGATGGCTTTGGCGATGGCGGCGCGGGCGGCGAGGATCGTCGGGTGGGCGATTTCGCTGCCGTCGTCTCGGCGCGTCGTGTAGACCGGCTCGGCCAGCTTGAGCAGTGCCGCCAACATGTCGATCCTGCGGTTCGCCGCATCCAGCGCGCGGTCCGCCGCGCTGTCGGGTGCGCGGTCCATCGGATGGAGGTCTGCGAGGAAGGTCATCGTCGTCTCCCGGCTGCGAAGTGCAGCGCATGGAGAGACTATAGGACACCAATGTTCCGCGCGTCAAATATTTTTTTCGCTTGACGGGGAACCGTTGTGTCCATTAGGATTTTGGCATGGACCTACAGACACTCAGAGCGCGACTGCTCGCCCGGCGCGCGAAATGGCAAGAGATCGCAGACCGAGCCGGGCTGCACCGCAAGACCCTACAGCGGATCGCGGATGGTCGCAACATTCCGAGCATTGTCACTGCCGAGAAGATCGGCAGCGCAATGCGCCGGAAAACCGGAGTTGAGCACGCATGAAATCCGCCGACAAGCTGGCCCGCAGACTGGCTGCGCGGATCGCAGCAAATGTCTCCCGCTGCGGTAGCCTGTCCCTCGCTGGCATCTGCGGATCGGTGGTAGCTTGACCTGGGGCGGCTCTGACAACAAACCGCTGGGCGATGTGCACATCCTCATCCTGCGGCTGATCGAATCCGGCAAGGCGACGACGTTACCCGCCATCCGCGCGGGGCTGAAGCATCGCCAGTCAGGCGAAAACATCCCGAACATGCTTGCCGGATTGAACCGGCGCGGCTTTGTCATTCAGACCGGCGGCGGGCAGTACCTCGTCACCAAAGAGGGCCGCAAGTTCCTGCCGACCGCGCAGGCACCGACATTCGACACCGGGGACTACCAGCCGCCGAGCTACGCGCCTGCGCGGCCCGGCGCGATGGATTACGCGCGGTATCCGTCCGTAGCGGCTGGCGTGCGCCGGCCGTATTGGGGCGAGAAGCTGTGAGCCCGCGCGAGTCGCAGGTGCTTCATGTGCTGGCCGAGCATCAGCAGGGCATGACGCTCCACGAAATCGCGGCGCGCATCGGCTGCACTGGAAAGGTGGTCTCCAGCGTCATCTACAAGCTGCGTGACGCCGGGCGAGTGGTGCAGGTCGGCTACATCCCTTCGACGCACGGCGGGCGCGCATACGGCCTGTGGCGTGTCGCTGACTGGCGCGCGCACTTCAAGGCGCGGCCGGATGTTGCGGCGGCTTGGATCGGCAGGGAGGCGGCATGACTCGTTTCGAGTACGCGCAATTCCGGGCGAAGTCCGATGCGCGGCGCGGAACCGAGCTGCCTCATGCGCGGCTGACTGAGCAGGACGTGATCGCCATCCGCCGCAACGTCCGCGGGCAAACCGCGAAGCAGCTCGCCGAGCATTTCGGGGTCCACTTTCGGACCATCGAGAAAGTGCGCGCCTATGAAACCTGGGCGCATGTAAACGAAAACCCGCCGGGCGAACGGCGGGCCTTCTGACCTTGACGACTAGATAGGAGTCGAAATGGCTGACGAGAGTGTATCCCGATACCTGGATTTCCTCCAGGTCAAGACACAGGGCGGATCAGATACCGGATTTGCGCCTGTATGGCTGCCGGACTTCCTGATGGACTTCCAAGCGGAAATGGTGGATTGGGCCGTAAGGAAGGGCCGCGCTGCCATCTTCGAGGACTGCGGTCTTGGCAAGACCGTGCAGGAACTTGTGTGGGCCGAGAACATCACCCGCAAGACAGGCGGGAACGTCCTGATCCTTACGCCGCTCGCGGTGGCGCACCAGATGATTGCCGAGGCTAAGAAGTTCGGTGTGGACGCGAAGCGTTCCTCGGACGGAACCGCGCACCGGATCACGGTTGCGAACTATGAGCGGCTTCACTACTTCGACCCTGCTGATTTCGTCGGCGTTGCCTGCGACGAATCGTCAATTCTCAAATCTTTCGACGGTCGCAGGAAGCAGGAAATCACGGTGTTCATGCGGAAGGTTCCCTACCGGCTGCTTGCCACGGCGACGGCAGCGCCGAACGATTACATCGAGCTTGGAACGTCCTCCGAGGCGCTTGGTTATCTCGGCCACATGGACATGCTCAATCGCTTCTTCAAGAACGATCTGAACAACAGCGCGACGGGCCGCATGCGTGGCGAGGTCATCAAGTGGCGATTCAAGGGGCATGCCGAGGGGCCGTTCTGGCGATGGGTGTGCTCATGGGCTCGCGCAATCCGCCGCCCGTCCGACATTGGTTTCTCTGATGACCGATTCATCCTTCCGCCGCTGACTGAGCGCGAGCATCTGGTTGAGGCGAGCGAGCTCGCTGACGGGATGCTATTCGCTCTTCCGGCTGTTGGGCTGAAAGAGCAGCGCGACGAGCGCCGAAGGACGGTTCAGGAGCGATGCGAAAAAGTCGCCGGGCTGGTGAACGGGACCGGGCAGCCGGCGCTTGTCTGGTGCCATTTGAACGAGGAAGGCGACACCCTTGAGCGGCTGATTCCTGATGCGGTGCAGGTGAGCGGTAAAGACTCCGACGAAGCCAAGGAGGAGCGAATGATTGCCTTCGCGGAAGGCAAGTCGCGTGTGCTCATCACGAAGCCGAAGATCGGCGCGTGGGGGCTGAACTTCCAGCACTGCAACCACATCACGTTCTTTCCGTCGCACTCGTTCGAGCAGTACTACCAGGGCGTTCGCCGATGCTGGAGGTTCGGGCAAAAGCGCCCGGTCAACGTGGACATCATCACGACGGAAGGTGAGCGCGGAGTCTTGCAGAATCTTCAGCGTAAGGCCGTCCAGGCAGACAAGATGTTCTCCGCTTTGGTGAGGGAGATGAACAACGCGAACGCGATCGGCCGCGCTGCCGGTTTCACCCAAAAGCAAGAGGTTCCGGCATGGCTGTGAAAGACCAACTCGTTACGGACCGTTTCGCCATCTACAACGGCGACTGCATCGAGGTGATGCAAGGGCTGCCAGACGCATCGGTTCATCTGTCTATCTACTCGCCGCCGTTCGGTGGCCTGTACCACTACAGCAGCGATGAGCGCGATCTTTCCAACTGCGACGATTACGACCAGTTCTTCGCGCATTACGCCTTCGTGGTTCGCGAGCTTGCCCGCGTGACGATGCCGGGCCGGGTGACAGCAGTTCATTGCATGGATGTGCCGCGCAGCAACAGCGGCACGGATTCGATGATCGATTTTCCTGGCGACATCATCCGGCTCCATGAACGCGAAGGCTGGAGGTTCACCGGCCGGCGAATGATATGGAAAGAGCCGCTTGCAGTTCGACTTCGCACGATGCAGAAGAACCTTGCACATGCGTCTCTTTGCGAGGACTCGATTGATGCCGGGGTCGCGTCCGGGGATCAGCTTCTGACGTTCCGGAGGGTCGGGAAGAACCCGGTGCCAGTTCAGCATCCTGTTGGGCTTCTGGACTACGCTGGCGAGCGCGAAATGCCTTCCGACATACTGAAATTTCGAGGGTGGAAAGGCAAGCAGACGGAGAACCGTTTCTCGCATTGGATCTGGAGGCAATACGCAGACTGCATGTGGGACGACATTCGGATGCAGCGCGTTCTTCCGTACCGCGAAGCGCGGGACAGCGAGGACGAGAAGCACGTTCACCCGCTGCAGATCGACGTGATCGACCGTTGCGTCGTCCTGTTTAGCAACCCTGGCGAGACGGTCCTGACCCCTTTCATGGGGGTTGGAAGCGAGGTATATTCGCCGGTCATGCTTGGCCGGCGCGGGATCGGAGCAGAACTGAAATCGTCTTACTACCGACAGGCAGTCAAGAACGTCCAGGCTGCTGCCGCCGGGTTCTCGTTCGAGGAGGAAAACCTGTCACTCGACCTTGAAGAAGGGTCAATGGAGTGAGCACACGAATCATGGCGCTTTGCTGGCCTTTGCAGCTCCCTCCGGTTGCAAAGGCCGTATTGATATCGCTCGCACGCGGTACGCGCGGTACAGACTGGTGCGCTGAGTTTCAAGAATGCACACGGCTAGGGTAGCTCCCGAAAAGGCGGATTTCCGGCCCGCTCTGCCGATGTGCTCTGGTTTGCCGGGCTTCTTCCGGAGAAGCGAATGATGAACTACTCCCAGCAGCTGAAGCACCCGAATTGGCAGAGGAAGCGCCTTGAAATCCTCAGTAGGGACGGCTTTACCTGTCAGGTCTGCATGAGCAGCGAAAGCACCCTTCATGTCCATCACCGCAGGTACATCAAAGGCCGGATGGTGTGGGAGTACGAAGGGGCAGACCTTGTGACGCTGTGCGAGCAGTGCCACGAAGAAGCGCACGCCACGAAGGACGCCGTGAGCGCCATGTTCGCGCGGCTCCCGGTGGACGGGCCTTCATGCGACCACAACGCGCTCGGCCTAGTCGCTGGGTGGGTGAATGTGTACGGACGAGTTGATACCTCTGAGATTGAGGCCGCCGAACCGCTCTGCTTCGCCGTCGGCGAGATTGCCGGGTTGATCGAGTGCGCGGCCACCAGTGTTCAACAGCTTGTCCGTCTAAGGAGCCTTCTCGTCGAACGTGAACGTGATGGCGGGGCGACCCAAGACGCTGTGAGCACGATTATCCAAGCACTGGAGGGGCGCTGATGGCTCGCGCGAGGAACATCAAGCCCTCGTTCTTCACGAACGACGATCTAGCCGAGGTTCACCCGCTCGGGCGCTTGCTGTTCATCGCGCTTTGGACGATGGCTGACCGCGAGGGCCGGCTTGAGGATCGCCCGAAGCGGATCAAGGCCGAGGCGCTTCCGTATGACGACTGCGATGCAGAAGAGTTGCTGGCCGAGCTGGAGATGCGCAGGTTCATCGTGCGCTACGAGGTTGCCGGCTCGCGCTTCATCCAGATCATCACCTTCTCGAATCACCAGAACCCGCACGTCAAGGAAGCGCCTAGCACCATCCCGCCTCCGGGCGAATGCGGCGCAGCACCGGACAAGCACAGTGCAAGCACAGTGCAAGCACAGTGCGACGCACAACCTGAACCGGAACGAGCCGGGCGGATTCCTGATTCCGGATTCCCTCTTACTGATTCCCCTTCCCGGATTCCAAGGATAGAGAGCGCGCCGCCAGCGAAGCAGGCCGCCAATCGCTCGCCATCCGGCTCGCGCATCCCCGATGGATTCCCGGCATCCGATGAGATCGCTTGGTGCAGGAGCGAGCGGCCAGACCTGGACGCTGCCGCTCTGCGGGAGAAGTTTCGCGACTACTGGACCGGCGTTCCCGGGCAGAAGGGTCGAAAGGCGGACTGGCCTGCAACGTGGCGGAACTTCGTCCGCAGCGAATTCGTCCGACCGCAAGCCCGGGCATCGCCGCCTCGGCACTCCGCTGCCGCAGAAGCTGGCCTGGCCCTGGCCGGCATGACCCGCAATCGCGCCGAGGTGATCGATGTCTAGCCTGCCGATGTCATGGATCGAAACGCTGTTTGCCCGCTTCGCTGCCGCATGGGGCGCGCAGAAGATCGGCGCGATGTTCCCGGCCGATTCTCACGATGCCGTGAAAGCGATGTGGGCCAACCAGCTCGGGCGCTTCGAGGCTGAAACTCTTCGCCATGCGCTGCAGTCGTGCATTGACTCGGGCCGCGAATGGCCGCCGACGCTGCCGGAATTCGTGGCCGCATGCCAGCGCAGCGCCATCGAGCGCAGGGCGCATGCACCGGCTGTCGCACTGCCGCTGCCGCAAGCCACGCCGGAAGTCGCCGCTAGGGCTATCAGCGAGGCCGCTGCCGCGTTCAAACGGCGCGGGCCTAGTCGGGCATGGGCGGACAAGATTCTCGCGCGCCACGCGGCCGGTGAGCAAGTGTCGATGGCAGCCATCGACATGGCAAACCGCGCGAAGGGCGCACCGAAGGAGGCGGCATGACCGACTGCTTCTCCTGTCGCTACTGCCACTGGCATGACGACCTCGGCCGCATCTGGCGCCACCGCCACAACCGGGACGCGCGCACTCGCTGCGCCGACTACGAGCGCGAGGCCGGCAGCGATGGCTAGGGAGTGCAAGGACTGCGTGCGCTACCGCCCGCCTGACACGCTGATGCCGGATGGCATCAAGCCGGCAGCCGCAGTCTGCACTTCGCCGCGCGTTGTCGGCAATCGGCCGTGGGGCTACGTCGCCGTCTCGATTGCGCGGGCATGGGATTCGCCGTGTGGGCCGGATGGGCTTGGATGGAGGGCCGCATGATGCTCAGTGACGACGCAATCGCACTCGACCTACCGTGGCCCCCGTCCGTGAACCGGATCTGGCGCAACGTCGTCATCAACGGCAGCGCACGAACGCTGCTGTCTGCCGATGGCCGCGCCTACTTCGAGCGCGCTGCGATGGCCGTCCTGGCGCAGCGCAAGGGCCGCAAGATCGCCGGCCGTGCGGCAGTGGAGATCACGCTTCACGCGCCGACCAGGGCGCAACTGGACATCGACAACCGCGCGAAGGCGATCCTCGACGCCTGCACTCAGGGCGGGCTGTGGGCCGATGACAACCAAGTAGATGTGCTGCTGATCCTGCGCTCTGACGTGATCCGAGGCGGGGCGGCGAAGGTGCGGGCTGCGGAGATCATGGAATGAGCCGCACCATCGACCCGAACAGCCTCGTCCAGCGCGTCCTGGTGACTGTTGAAAACGACGGCCCGGGAACGGTCGAGGACATCGCCCTACGCGTCGGCGGAGACCGGAAGCGGGTCTATTGGGCGCTGTCGAATCTGACGAAAGATGGGCTGCTCAAGCGGGTGAAGCAGCATGTGGTCTACGAACCCGCTGATGACTGAGGAGACTGGGATGGAACTGCTGATCGTGTTCTGGCTGCTGATCTCGATTGCCGCATGGGCCTCGTGGACGCTCGTGCGTAGGGAGCGCAGCGAGCGGCCGCGCCGCCGACTGGATGGATTGTGACCGACGACCTGCGCGCGTTGTTGGACCAGCTCGACGAGGACGGCGCAGAACTGGTTGGCTGGATCGCCTGCTGCTGGGTCGAGCGAGCAGGTCAGGCGCAACTGCTCGTGGTCGCGTCCGAGTCGGCCCGCAAGGACGCCCAGGCCAACCTCGCCAGTGCGCAGCTCGCGCTCGCGCAGGCTAACGGGGCGATGGGAGCGGTGCATTGAGCGATCGCATCACCGACCCCGAGCGTTACGGCATGGCGGCCAGCAGCGGCCAGCTCACGCACCGATTCGAGCGCATGACGCCTGCCGACACCGTAGCCGCCGCCGGCATGGCCGGACGTACCGAGCCGCTCGGGCTTGCCTTGTGGCGGGTCAAGTTCGCAGGCGACCGGACCGCCTACCGGCACGCGCAGGCGCTGCTGTGCGCCCGGGTGGCCAACGTCTCGCGCAAGCGCAAGTGGGGCGAGACACCGAAGGCGCTGCGCCTGCTCGCGCACCAGGTGTTCGCCTGGACCGTCTTCGGCGTGTGCCCGGTTTGCACGGGGCGCGGGCAGCGCCTGATGGGCGAACCGCTGGCTGACGGGCGGGCCGTGCTGTCCGACGACCTGTGCCCGGCCTGCCACGGCGACGGCGCGACGCCCATCGAGCGGGCTGTGCCGGTGCAGTTGATCGGGCGCGCCAAGGACATCGCGCAGCTGCTCTTCGAGAGCGATCGCACGATGGGCGACGGCATGCGCTACCACCTGCGCGGGCGGGTCTTGCGCAGCATGGATCAAGGAGGCTAGAATCATGCACGCAGCACACAAAGGCCCGGTGATCGCGGGTCACAACTCCAACGACTGCGCCCTGTGGATGGGCGCGCTCGTCCCTACGAAACCCGCATCGGTGGAAACGCCGGCGGGTTTTCGCGTTTCTGAGCCGCAACGATGGCCAAGCCGAAGAACGAAGGCGCGCGCGGCCTGACGCCGAGGCAGGCGCGATTCGTCGGCGAATACCTGATCGATCTAAACGCCACGCAGGCGGCGATCCGGGCCGGGTACAGCGCGAAAACAGCCGAGCAGCAAGGCCCGCGACTGTTGGGCAATGTTGGGGTCTCAGCTGCGATCGAGGCCGCCGTGAAGGATCGTGAGAAGAGGACGGAGATCACGCAGGACAAGGTGCTGCGTGAGCTGGCCAAGATCGGCTTCGCGGACATCCGGAAGGTGGTCCGATGGGGCGCGACGGAACTTCGAGTCTCCGGCGCAGACGAGGCCGGGGCGACCGAGGTTCACCACGGGCTCGCACTGGTCGGCGCCGACGAGATCGACGACGAGACGGCCGCGGCAATCTCCGAGATTTCCGAGGGGCGCGACGGGCTCAAGGTCAAGCTGCACGACAAGCGCGCAGCACTGGTCGACATCGGCCGGCACCTCGGCATGTTCAAGGACAAGATCGAGCACAGCGGCGAGATCAAGACGCCGGAGTTGAAACTGGTCCTCCATGGAACTCGTACTAAATAATAAGGCGGGGCCGCAGGCGAACGCACCCGCGATGGAGCAGGCGCATTGGAACTGACGTTACATCCGCAACAAACTGAGGCATTCCTCAGCGAGGCCACCGAAGTTCTGTACGGTGGCGCCGCTGGGGGAGGTGTTTGGCCCCTCCGGGCCTGAAAATCTGGAGGGGCGAAGAGCAAGTCTCACCTCATGCGGATCGCGGCCATCGCGTGGTGCACGGACATTCCGGGCTTGCAGGTCTATCTGTTCCGGCGGGTATCGGACGACCTGGCGAAGAACCACATGGAGGGTCACACCGGCTTTCCGGCGCTGCTGGCCGAATGGATCGAGGCTGGACACGTCAAGATCAACTGGTCGAAGAACTTCATCGAGTTCTGGAACGGCTCGAAGATCCACCTTTGCCACTGCCAGTACGAAAAGGACGTGACGAAGTACCAGGGCGCGCAGATCGGCGTCCTGATGATCGACGAACTGACGCACTTCACGGCGAAGATTTACCGCTACCTGCGGGCGCGCCTGCGGCTTGGTGGCCTGAAGATCCCGAAGAAGTACCAAGGCATGTTCCCCCGGGCGCTGTGCGGTTCGAACCCGGGCGGCATCGGGCACAACTGGGTCAAGTCCGCCTTCATCGACGGCGCCGCTCCGATGCAAATCATCGAGCAGCCGAAGACTGAAGGCGGCATGCGTCGTCAGTACATCCAGGCGAAGCTCGCAGACAACCCGACGATGGCAGAGTCCGATCCGGACTACGCAGACCGCCTGGATGGTCTCGGCAACCCGGCGTTGGTCAAGGCCATGAAGGACGGGGACTGGAACATCGTCGCCGGCGGCATGTTCGACGATCTGTGGAGCGAGCCGGCTCATGTGCTCGCACCGTTCAGGATCCCGACCGGCTGGCGCATTGACCGCTCGTTCGACTGGGGTTCAACCCGGCCGTTTTCGGTCGGATGGTGGGCAGAGGCGGACGGCACCGAGGCAAAGATGCCGGACGGCGCGTCGCGCAGCTGGCCGCGCGGCACGGTGTTCCGAATCGCCGAGTGGTACGGCTGGAACGGCAAGCCAAACGAGGGCTTGCGGATGCTGGCCACGGACATCGCCTCGGAGATCGTGAAGAAGGAAGCCGAGATGGGCTTTGCGGGCCGCGTGAAGCCCGGGCCGGCGGACTCCTCGATCTTCGACACTCAGAACGGCGTGTGCATCGCTGATGACATGGCGCGGCGCGGCGTGAAGTGGGAGCGTGCGGACAAGGGCCCTGGCAGCCGACGCAACGGCTGGGAAAAGATGCGCGGCATGTTGTCCGCCGCGCGCTCGGTACCAATGGAGGCGCCCGGGTTGCTCGTGTTCGACACCTGCAGGCACTTCATCAGGACGGTTCCGGTCCTGCCGCGCAGCGAGCGCGATCCGGACGACGTAGACAGCGACGCCGAGGACCACGTGGCCGATGAGGCGCGCTATCGCCTCACACAACGCAGGTCGAGCGCGAGCTCGGAAACCCTCCGCCTCTAACCCTGGCCCATCGGGCCGATTCTGGAGCCCGACGCCTTGGCCTTGGAAGTCCACCAGCAGTCACCGGAAGTCGAGGCGATGGCCACTCAGTGGCCCATCGTCGACGCACTGCTCGGCGGGACTCCGGCCATGCGTGCAGCGGGCGAGACCTTCCTGCCGAAGTTCCCGAACGAGGACGCCGACAGCTACCGCGCGCGCCTGAACGCCTCGACCCTGTTCCCGGCGTTCCGACGCACGCTGTCCGTTATGGCAGGCAAGCCATTCGCGCGCGAGATCACGCTCGGCGAGGAAGTGCCGCCGCGGGTCTCCGAGCTGTGCCAGGACGTTGACCTGCAGGGCAACAGCCTGCATGTGTTCGCGGCTCGCCTGTTCCGCGAGGCGCTGGCCTACGGGGTCTGCGGCGCCCTGGTCGACTACCCGACCACCTCCGGCGCGCGCACGCTCGCCGACGAGCGCACGCTCGGCGCGCGGCCCTACTTCGTGCATGTGCGCCACGACCAGATCCTCGGCTGGCGCATGGAAGAAGCCGGCGGACGATCAAGGCTCACGCAGTTGCGAATCGCCGAGGGCGCGCAGGTTCCGGACGGCCCGTTTGGCGTGCGCACGGTCAGCCGCGTACGGGTGCTCGAGCCGGGCCGGTGGTGGCTCTACCAGGCGATGGACGATGGCAAGTACCTGGTGATCGACGAGGGCACGACCACGTTCTCCGAGATCCCGTTCGTGCCGTTCTTCGGCGCGCAGACCGGGACGATGACCGGCGTGTCTCCGCTGCTGGACCTCGCCTACCTGAACGTCAAGCACTGGCAGTCGCAGAGCGACCAGGACAACATCCTGCACGTCGCCCGGGTGCCGATCCTCGTGGCCACGGGCGTGGAGGACGACTTCTCACTGGTGGTCGGCGCGTCCAAGGCCGTGAAGATCACGAGCAGCGCAGGCAGCCTGCAGTTCGTCGAGCACTCTGGCGCCGCGATCACGGCGGGCCTGGAGTCCCTGGCCGCGCTCGAACAGCAGATGATCCAGACCGGCGCAGAGCTCTTGGTGGCCAAGCCCGGCCAGCGCACGGCGACCGAGGCCGCGACCGACGCCGAGTCGAACAAGAGCGACCTGCAGACGATGGCCGAGGCGTTCGAGGACGGGCTCGACCAGTGCCTGCAGTTCATGGCCGACTGGCTGCGGCTGCCCGAAGGCGGGCATGTGGCCATGTTCAAGGACTACGGCGCGGCGAGCCTCTCGGAGGCCAGTGGCCAGCTCGTGGTGCAGATGAGCGGCGCGGGCCTGATCGGCAAGCGGACCGCGATCCGAGAGCTTCAGCGCCGCGGTGCGCTGTCGCCGGACCTGGATCCTGACGCAGAGATCGAGACCGTCGAAGCCGAGGGGCCGTCGCTCGGGGGCCTGTAAGTGCCCACCGTCAATGAACAACTGGCCGACGCGGCCATCGGCCACGCGGTTGACCTGAGCCGGTACAGCAATGGCGCGGTGCGCAGGATCATCGCGCTCCTGAACCGCACGGACGCCGACCTGTTCGGCCAGCTGGGCGCCGCACTGTCGCAGATGACGCCGGAAGCGTTCACCGTCGAGTGGCTGGAACAGGTCTTGTCCGGCGTGCGCCGCCTGAACCTGTCGGCGTACCAGCAGATCGAGCGCGAGCTCACCACGGAATTGCAGGCGCTCGCCGCCTACGAGGCGCAGTACCAGTATCAGCTGTTTCGCACGACGCTTCCGCCCCAGGTGGTCAACCTGATCGGCGTGGCCACCGTGAGCGCTGAGACCGCCTACGCCGCCGCGATGGCGCGGCCTTTCCAGGGCGTTCTGCTGCGCGAGTGGGCGCAGCGGGCCGGCGAGGCGCGCATGATACGGATCCGCGATGCACTGCGGATGGGTTTCGTCGAGGGCCAGACGGTCGACCAGATGGTGCGCCGCCTGCGCGGCACGCGCGCCGCAGGATTCGCCGATGGCCTGATCGAGATCGACCGGCGCAACGCCGCTGCGGTGGTGCGAACGGCAGTCCAGCACACGGCCGCCACGGTGCGAGATCGGTTCCACGAGGAAAACGGCGACATCATCAAGGCCATCGAGTGGGTGTCCACCTTGGACAGCCGCACGACGCCCGAGTGCATGCTGCGCGACGGCAAGCAGTACACGCGCGACCACAAACCGATCGGCCACAAGCTGCCCTGGGGCGCTGGACCGGGCAGGTTCCATTGGCAGTGCCGATCGACTTCGGTAGCGATCACGAAATCCTGGCGCGAGCTCGGCCTCGACATGGACGAGATGGATCCTGGCACGCGGGCCAGCATGGACGGGCAGGTGCCGGCGCAGACGACCTACGCCGACTGGATCAAGAAGCAGAGCGCAGCCCGACAGGACGAAATCCTCGGCCCCGCGCGCGGAAAGCTGCTGCGCGAGGGCGGGCTCACGCTGGATCGGTTCGCGGACGACCGCGGGAAGTGGATTTCGCTCGACCAGCTGCGCGAGCGTGATGCGGCTGCGTTCCGGCGGGCTGGGGTGTAGGATTGCGCCGATGCCTGACCTGCGCGTCATCCCCGGCACAGCCGCACCCGACACGCCCACCGAGCGCGTGCGAAAGCGCCTGCGCGCTGCCAAGCCGCCGGTGCTGCTGCAGTGCCCGCGTTGCGCGAGCCGCGAAGTGATCGAGACGAAAATCGGCGTGGTCCTGCGCGACGGTAAAGCCAGCGGCGGGACGAAGACGAGAATCTGTGCCGCCTGCATGCTGCAGGGGCAAAGGGTGGTGGTCGGCTAGACCGCACGCCCGCAACACCGTTAAACGAAGCCGCCCACTGAGGCGGCTTTGTCGTTTCTGCGGCTCGCCAGGCGGGCCGTCTCACTGGCCTAGGGCCATCACCAACAGACGCCCAAGGGGCGGAATCCATCATGCCTATCTGGAAGCAAGCGCTACTGCGGCGCTACGGTCACGCGCGACTCATGGCCCCCGAGGGGGGCGACGAAGGCAACACCGGCAGCGGCGGCGGTGACGGCACGGACGACGTGCAGGCCAAGATCGAAGCGGCAGTGAACGCGGCGGTCACGGGTCTGAAGACGAAGAACGGCGAGCTCATCGGCAAGCTCAAGGAGCGCGAGGAAGCACTCAAGCGGTTCGACGGGATCGACCCTGACGCGGTTCGCAACATCCTGCGCCGGTTCTCCGACGACGAGGAAGCGAAGCTGATCGCCGACGGCAAGATCGACGACGTGCTCAACAAGCGCACCGAGCGCATGAAGGCCGACTTCGAGAAGAAGTACGCCGAAGCGACGGCAGCCGCAGAGGCTGCGTCGATGCGCGCACAGGCATTCCAAGGGCGCGTCCTGGACGACGCGATCCGGGCAGCGGCCGCCAAGGCCGGGCTGCACCAGCACGCGATCGAGGACGCCCTGTTTCGGGCGCGCTCGATGTTCACGCTCGACGAGGACGGCCAGGCCGTGATGCTCGGCGAGGACAAGCGGCCGGTGCTCGGCAAGGACGGTCAGACCCCGTTCGCGCCGCTGGAATGGCTGGAAGGCATGAAGGAAAAAGCGCCGCACTGGTTCCCGGCGTCCGCATCTGGAAGCGGCGCGGGCGGCTCGAGCGGCGCCGGAAGGCCCGAGGTCAAAGACCTGGCGCACGCGAAAACCCGTGAGGAGCGAGTCGCCGTCATCAGCGCGCGGCTCGCTGCATCGAAAACTTGATTTTCGGCCTGAATCGGCCGGAGGAGTAAACCGTGGCACTCAGCAACATGAAGGTCTTCAACGAGCAGATTCAGGCTGCCACCATCGAAACCGTCGCCCAGATGGTCGATGCGTTCAATGGCGCCTCCGGCGGCGCAATCGTGCTCACCAACCAGGGGTTCGACGGCGACTACCGCTACGAGAACTTCTGGGCGTCCATCCACTCCGCGCAGCGCCGCGTGGACCGCTACGCGACCAACTCGGACGCCTCGCCGACCGCACTCGCGCAGCTCCAAGAGATCGGCGTGAAGGTCGCCGGCGGCTTCGGCCCGGTCATCTGGGAGCCGGGTCAGCTGTCGTGGGTGCAGAAGTCGCCTGCCGAGGCCGTCGAGGTCATCAGCCGCAACCTGGCCGAAGCGATCGTGAAGGACCAGCTCAACACCGGCATTGCCGCGGCTGTTGCGGCCATCGAGGCCGGCACGACCAACACGATGTACGACGCCGGCACGTCGGTCCTGTCCTACCGGCACATCAACCGCGCCCACGCGAAGTTCGGCGACGCCTCGCAGACGCTGATCTGCGACGTGATGGACGGCACCTCGTTCCATGACCTGATCGACATCAACCTCGCCAACGAGAACACGCTGTTCCAGGCGGGAAACGTGCGCATCGTCAGCATCCTGGGCCGCCGCGTCGTCGTGACCGATGCGCCCGCGCTGCGCGAGTCGCCGAGCAGCACGGCCAACGACGCCAAGATCCTGTCGCTGGTCGCCGGTGGCGTGACGATCTATGACGGGTCCGACGTCATCACGAACATCGCCTCGAGCAACGGTAAGCTGCGCATCGAAACCACCTTCCAGGCCGACTACACGTTCGGCGTGGCGCTCAAGGGCTATCAGTGGGACACCAGCACCGGCGGCAAGTCGCCGACGGACGTCGAGCTGGCCACAGGTGGCAACTGGGACAAGGTGGCGACCTCGTACAAGCACACCGCCGGCGTGCTGACCCTGTACGAAACCAAGTGATCGTTGTTTCGTTCTTCACTGCGGAGTATCGGGACCACGCGCCCCGGCTCCGCAGTGAGTGCGACCGCTTGGGCTTGAGGCATCGGATCGAGGAACTTCCCACCACTGGCAGTTACCTGCGGAACTGCTGCCTCAAGCCCGGCTTCATTCTGGACAGCTTGCGCGCCGTGCGCGAGCCGGTCCTGTGGGTCGACGTGGATTCGTCGATCTGCGCTTACCCCGCGTTCTTCTCCGATTCGGACCCATACGATATGCAGGCAAGGCGTATGCGGGCGCCTCGGAAAAGGGCGTGGCATGTCTCGGCAATGTGGTGGAACTACACGCCTGACGCGCTGGCCTATCTCGAACGGTGGGCGGGCAACGTAGGCGAGTCCGAGGACGAGGCTGCGATGGAAAAGACGTGGCGCGAGGGCTTGCCTTTGCGAACGCGGGACATCCCCGCTCCCTATTTCCAAATCGAACACCCCGAGGGCGCGGTGATTCTGATTCGCCTGTCGCGCACAGCGGCCAAACGGCTCGAGTCCAAGATCGCGGCGCGTTACGAACAGGAGGTCATGTAGTGCCGACCTCGCACCCCGAGTCGCGCAAGTGGGCGGCGCAGCAGTTCGTCAGCGTGGCGCCCAAGACCGTGCTGGATGTCGGCGTCGGCGAAGGAACGTATTCACGACTGCTGCGCTCCGATGAGCACTGGACTGGCATCGAGGCGTGGTGGCCCTACGTCACGCAGTACCGGCTCGAAACGCTCTACGACCGGCTGATCGTCGATGACTTTCGCAACGTGAGCTTGGCTGCCGATCTGGCGATCGTGGGCGACTGCCTGGAGCATGTCTCGCACGACGAGGGCGAGGCGTACATCCGGCGCCTGATGGGCGAGGTCGACGCGATCATGCTCATCCTGCCTTTGGGTGAGTACCCGCAGGGCGAGGTCGACGGCAATCCGTTCCAGGCGCACCGCGCGACGTGGTTCGACGCGGAGGTTCGGGCGCTGTTCGGCGAAGGGCTGCGTGCGGGGTTCGTGGGCAAGGTCGTCGGAGGGTATCTGTGGCGACGGTAGCCTGCGTCCTGCGCTCCGGCGGCGACTTCGGTCCTGAGCATGTGCAGTGGCTCGCGCGCCAGGTGCCGGGGCTTGTGTGCCTGTCGGACGTTCCGGTGCCAGGGGTGGAGACGATCCGCCTCGAGCACGACTGGCCGACCTGGTGGGCGAAGATGGAGATGTTCGGCCCGGCGCTGGCTGGCGACGTGCTGATGCTGGACCTCGATACCGTCGTGCTCTCGATGCCGGAGATGCCCGCCGAGACGACGGTGCTCGAGAACTTCGCGGAACCCGGATGGATGGGGTCGGGTTTCATGTTCGTCGCCGAGGCCGACCGGGCGCGCATCTGGCAGGCGTGGATCGACAACCCGGCAAAGCACATGCGCGAATGCGCTCGGTGGCCGAAGTGGGGCGACCAGGGCTTCCTGCAGGACCACATCGGCTCGGCCGCGCGGTGGGGTGAGAACGTGCGCAGCTACAAGGCGCACTGCAAGGACGGGGTGCCGGATGGCACGGGCGTCGTGGTGTTCCACGGCAAGCCTCGACCCTGGGACGTGCGCCTGCCGTGGGTGCCGCAACTGGCCGCACTGCGCGACTTCCGCGAGCTGATCCTCAAGCACAAGGGCAAGCGGTTCGCCGTGATGGGCGGCGGGCCGTCGCTGGCTTCCGACATGGAGCGCATCGGCCCGGTGGATGTCGTCATCAGCACCAACGGACACGGCGCAGACATCCGCCGGCCCGGCTACCTGCTGGCCATCGATCACACGCACACGAAGACCCAGACCCAGATGGGTCGGCACCTTCGGGCGCTGTCGGACGCGCCGGTCATCAGCCCGCACGGATTCGCGGACTACCGGCTCGGCTTCTGGCCGCAGTCGCCGCGGTTCGTCCTGTCCGGCCTGGTGGCCACCTGGGCGGCGTTCGCAATGGGCGCGAAGGTGGTCTACCTCGCCGGGATGGACGGCTACGCGGACAACGACTACCGCGACGAGGCTCGCAAGATCGCGCGCGACATCCACTGTCCGGTGCGCGTGATGCCCTCCAGCCCGCTTGCGGACATCTGGCCGGCGTTCGACCCGGACGAGAGGTTCGGGCGCTACACGCCGCACAGCGCGATCGAGGGGCTGCGCGGCATCGACAACAGCATCAGGGTCCGCATCGTGAAGCCATGCACCATCGGCCACGCGGACCTGAGCAAGGGCGAGGAGATCACGGTCATGCGCCACGAAGCCGCGAGGCTGCTGAGGCACCGAATGGTCGCGGAAATCTGACATGGCGATCACCGTCGAAGACGGCACCGGCCTGGCCGATGCCGAGACCTACATCAGCACCTCGGACGCCGACACCTACCACGCCGCGCGCGGGAATGCCGCCTGGGGTGCGCTGTCCGCCGGCACCAAGGAGGCAGCGCTGCGCCGGGCGACCGACTACATGCTCGGTGCCTACCGGCCCCGATGGAAGGGGGCGCGCGCCACCAGCACGCAGGCGCTCGACTGGCCACGCTCCGGCGTGATCGTCGACGGCTATCCGATCGCCGCCAACACCGTGCCGCCCGACGTCTCCCGCGCCTGCGCCGATCTCGCGCTGCGGGCCTCTGCCGAAGACCTGTCCCCCGACCTCGAACGCGGCATCAAGCGCCAGCGGGTCGACGTGATCGAGACCGAGTACGACACCGCGAGCCCGCAGGCCAAGCGCTTCCGGGCCGTCGACCAACTGCTCGCCCCGTATCTCGCGGGCGCGGGCGCGGGCGCTCTGCCGGTTGTGCGGTGCTGATTCATCCCACTTCAAGGAGCCGACCTCATGGCTGCACTCTCTGACTACCTGCGCAACAAGTTGATCGACCTGACGCTGCGCGGGCAAGCATTCTCCGCGCCGACGTCGACGTACGTCGGTCTTTACACCGCTGCGCCAACGGCGGCCGGTGGCGGCACCGAAGTTTCCGGCGGCGCGTATGCGCGCGTCGAAGTTGCGGGCGATCTCGCGAGCTGGGCCGGTACGCAAGGCGCAGGCACGACGACTGCGTCGAGCGGCACGACGGGCGCGACGAGCAACAACGCGACGGTTACGTTCCCCGCACCGAGCGGCGCAAATTGGGGAGTGGTGACGCACTTCGGCGTGTTCGATGCCGCCAGTGCGGGAAACCTGCTGTTCTTCGGCGCGCTGACGACTTCGAAGACGATCAATGATGGTGACGCAGCGCCGAGCTTCGCGGCCGGTGAGTTGGACTTCTCGCTAGCCTGATGCTCGACCCCACGACCCTCTCCGCCTACGCATCAGGCGCCAATCCCGCTGCCCGCGCCCAAGCCGTGCGCGACAGCCTCGGCAGCGGCACGCTGACTGTCGAGCTGCGCGATGGCGAGACGCTTGTCTACAGCGGGGCGTTCACCGGCCCGATGGTCGCAGGCGCTGACGGCTCGCTGTCTGCTGATGTGCTGCTGTCCGGTGCGGTGACGACTGGCGGCACGCCGGATGCGGCGACGTGGACGTGCCGGATCCGCAATGCCGACGGGCGGTATGTCGATGGGGCGTTCGGGCCTGGCGGGCGGTTTACGTTCTCGGGTGGCTCGCTTGTGGTTGGGCAGGCGGTGCGGTTGCGGGTGACGATTGCGGCGGCTTCCTGGGCGCTTGCACCGACCGAGGCGTGGGCGACGGTGCCGACGATCTCGTTCGTGCAGGGCACGGCCGCAACGCGCGACGTGAGCCAGTACCTGCTGTCCGAGGGCGCGGTTGCACACCAGGGGTCTCTACCTGCCGGCGTGACGTTCAACCCGACGCTGCTTCGGTTCGAGTACGACGGGGTTGGGGCGAGCGCGGCCACGGTCGGCAACACGCTGGAGGTGACGCCGTTCGCCGAGGAGATCACGACGTTCTCGATGGTCTCTGGAGTCACGGGCGTCATGCCGTTCACCTTCGGGCATGCGTTCGTCGAGGGCGACGCCCCGGACTTCATCGACTCCGACCTGACGACGTTCCAAGCCGACGTGAAAAACCGCTGGCCAGACGGCAGCGTCAAGTTCGCGGTCATCAGCGGCATCGCCGACTTCACAGCCGGCCAGGCGCGCACGATCAGTCTCCGGCAAGCAGCGTCTGCCACGAGCGGCACGCCGGTCTCGCTGGCTCAACTCGATGCGGTGCTCGACTACGGCAGCGTCACGCTCGAGCTGGCGCCGTATGGCACGGTCGACTTGAAGCCGCTGGTGTCGCAGGTCAGCGGCACGACTGGCGCTCCTGCGCGCGGCTCCCCCGGCCTCGTGCGCACATGGCAGAGCGGTCCGCAGTGTTCGGAGTGGCACTTCTATTCGCCTGTCGGCACTGACCCGCACCTTGCTGTCTGGTTCCATGTGCGGATGTTCGGTGACGGCTCGATTGAAATCGAGACCATCGTGGAGAACGGGTGGTCTTTCGTTGCGGCGCCTGCATCGAAGGCGTATACGGCAGCGCTGACGATCAATGGCAGCGTCAGGTTCGCAGCGAGCAATTTTTGGGAGGAGAAACAGCGGGGGGCGATGGCGCGGTTGTCAGATATGGAATTCAGTATCCGCGTATACGCGACCAGCTTCGAGACGATTTATCCAGTCGGAACGCGCATTCGGGTCATCGGAGATACCACTGTAGAGGGGGTCGTCTCCAGTGTGTCCTATGACTCCAGTAACAGCGTGTCCACCATTGCTGTGACGTGGGACGGCACTGGTGTCACTCCAGCCAACCCGATAATCGTTGCGTCCGCATACGGCGCGCACAAGCATCACACAAGATGGAGCCGTGAGGACTGGTACGGCACAGACCCCAAAGTGACCCCTCGCCACGACGAAGCGTATTTCCGCTCGACGAGGATGATCCCAAACTACGCGTTCCACAACCCGCTTAATAATCGCTGGACGACCCCGATTGGCGAGGTCACTCCTCCTGTTCAGACGGTAAACCCGGACCCATTTGTAATGGGTGACTACCGCTCATACATGGGCGACTATAGCGGGTCAAACACTATCGGATGGTGTAATGGATGGGAGTCTCTATATGCCGCCGCGCCATCCACCGAGGCGTACCGCTGCATGATCGGGAATACCCGGCTGCTGGGGCGCTACAGCATTCACTTCCGCGACGAAACAGACGGCCTTCGCCCGCTTCGTCCGTCGAAGGATGGGTATCAGAACCTTTCGATTACTCAGCTTCGGTCAGGGCTCGCGTATCAATGGGAGACCAGCTACAGGACGCCTACCCCGGTAGACGGTGGTGGGCCGACGTGGATCAGCTCGCATTCTCCGAGCGCTGGATACGTCGCTTACCTTGCGACGGGGCGTTATGCATTCCTGGAAGGGCTGCAGTTTGCGGACAGCGTAGGCTTGACGTTATTGCACCCGAATTGCCGCCCGTCGGCCTCGCCGGCTTACCTCAACCAGATTTACCCGTTCCCAGGGTCCGCGCGCGGGTTCGGGTGGGTGTTGCGCCACCAGACGCAGGCGTATATCACGATCCCTGACAGCGACGCGGACGCCAAAGCGACCCTCGGGGCATCACTTGCACGCTGCTACCAGTGGATCTACGACAACCGCGTGGCGAATCCAGCGTATGCGCAGAACCTAATAACGCCGTTTGCCGAGAACTGCGTCCTATATCCTCGCGGTGTGACGATTCAGTCCTTTATGGAGCGGTTTGCGACGACGTGCTTCGGCATGGCAATGGTGGTTGGTGCCTATCCGAGTGAAACCGCGAGGGAGGCATTGCACGCGATCCTTGTCCGGGCTTACCGTAACCCGGTCGGGATGGCGGGAGATGGCGTCACGGGGTGGAACTATCGGCTCGCGGAGCGTGATGACGTGGTAGTTGCTACCGGGACCAGCACCCCCGGGCCAGGACAGAGCATTGCGGGCCTGCTTCTGCCGTTTGTCGATACGTGGCTGGCCTCGTGGAAGGAGTCTTATGACGCGAACGCAAGCACGCTGACGACTCCGCAACTCGCCTATCTAGACCCTGCGGAGGGGCAGAGCGTCTATACCTACTCAACCGCAGACTGGTCAGGGAATTCGTGGATGCAGTCCTTGATTGCAACCCTTGCGCTTGCTGTCGATTTTGGGGCTGATGGGGCCGACGCGTCTTGGCGCAGGATGACGACATCGACGACATTCAACGGGGCCACCGTTCAGAACGGCTTCAATAACGCGCCGACGTGGGGGTGGGCTCCGAGATGACGCAGCAAACATCTAACCCGTTCCGCGTCGAGATCGTCTCCGGCAGCGCGCCGGCATGGCTTGTGAGCGCGCCGCTGATGACGTGGCACGAGATTCCAAACACTGTCCTGAATATCGCCGAGAACCGCGCGGCGTTCGGCGTGTCGTCGCCGGAGCTGGGCTACGTCTGCGCGTACAGCGGGGGCGCGTGGAACGGGTCGAAGCTGTACGTTCAGGGCGGTGGGCACGAAGACTATACGCGGGGCGGCACTTACGGCATCGACCTCGCCGATGACGTTCCTGTGTGGTTTGAGGTAGGCCCACCGCGCGCCGCCGGGACGACCGATCAGATCACGCTGCACGGCACTGAATACCAAGGGTACTACTACCCGTATGACGGGGCGGAAGACGACCGGCAGAACAGGTTTCCGGTCGAGAGTCACACCTACTGGAATCTGTGGTTCGACGCGCCGACGAACCGCCTCTACCGGATCACGACCGGCGGCGCCGGCACGGTCAACTACAGTTTGTACGGCGGCATCCCTGGCAGTTCGAACGGCGTCAACGCCCTGGATGTGACGGCCGGGAAGTGGGACGGGAAGGTGTATCCGGACGTGCCGATGGAGCACACCGGCAGCGGGACATGCTGCGGCATGGACGAGTTCCGGCGGATTTGGCGCACCGGGAAGGGCGCTGCAGACGAGAACCAGCTCGGCGTGTTCGACATCGAGACCGGCACATGGCAGGTGTTCGATGGCCTGACCGGGACGACGTTCTCTGACGTGGCCTTCTTCTACGATCCGTCGCGGCAGTGGATGGTCAGGTTGCGTACCGGATATTCTTCGTCAATGGTGCAGACTTTTGATGTAGGGCCGACGTGGGACGGCGTGTCGATGCCTGCGTTCACTGCGCGCACACTGAGCGGCGACGCAGCGTCGCTGGTGCGCTCGAACACGTCGATAGAATACTGCGCCGACCGCGACAGCTATCTGTGCATGCGCTACAGCACGACGGACCGCGCTGTCTACGAGATCAAAGTGCCAGCGAATCCGGCCGATCCTTGGCCAGTCACCGTGCTCGACGTGGCGCCGCCGACGCACACCGTTGACTTGGTGCGTTACTACAAACGCTGGCACTACTCGGCCGAATACGGCGGCATTTTCTGGATGCCACACGCCGGCAGCAACATCTACTTCATGAGGACACGCTGATGGCCGACTATTACGTTCAATCAGGCGCAACGGGATCGGCAAACGGTTCCTCGTGGGCCAATGCGTACACCGCAATCGAGGGTGGCGCGGAAGCGGTGTCCGGGGCCGGGAATCGGCTGTTCCTCGCCGATGGGCACGTCGAGACGCACAGCAGCGCAAACGTCACGCTCGCCCTTGGTGGGTCGGCGGCGACCGGCGGGGTCGATGTGCTGTCGGTCAATGACACCGGAGACCCGACCCCGCCGACCGCGCTATCGGCGGGCGCGAAAATCCAGACGACGGGCGCGTATACGCTCACGGTCGGCGGGTGCGGTCGACTGGTCGGCGTGCATCTCAAGGCAGGCGACGGAGCGAGCACGAATTCCATAGTCATCGGCAGCTCCGCAAATAACGCACTGACGCTCGACGGCTGCACGCTGGAGATTGGCAGTACCAGCGCATCCTCGTTTGTTTCGGTCGGAGCGTCGAGCACGTTGAACTCGCGTTTTCGACTTTCCAACTGCTCTTTTGTCGGGTCGCATGTGTCGAACACCTTCCGCCTGCGCACGTCGAGAATCGACATTGACGGCGGAAGCCTCTCCGGGGCGCTGTTCACGCGCGCGTTTGCGGTCAATGGCTCATATCCGTCTATCGTCACTGTGACCGGGACGGATTTGTCCGCGTGCGCGACCAACGTGGTGTTGGTTGACGTCGTTATGGAGGGCTCAGGAGGGGAGGCGACGCTGATCGGATGCACGCTACCGACGGGCTGGTCTGGCACTCCGACGAATGCAGCGCTGCCGCCGCAGACCAGAGTGGACGTGATCGACTGTGTTGCGGGGACGACCCGGTATCGTCGATGGACAGTGACGGCGTTCGGGACGATCCGGGACACGATCCAGCTCGGCGAGTCCATCTACACGACCGCCGGCACATATGACGGGGTGGCGCGGTACAGCTACAAGTTCGCCGCTGGGAGCAATGCTGACACGCGAGCCGGGCAACTGGTCGGCCCGGAAATGGCCGGCTACGCCGAGACTGCCGCAGCCTCGACGGCGACGGTGGAAATCTGCCACGACGGCGCATCCGCTCTGACCGATCAGGACGTGTGGCTGGAGGTGTTCGTCGATGGCGAGTGGGTGAGCGACCGCAACGCCAACCCCCTCTCCGCCGGCACCGCGCAAGCCACCAGCGCGACCGCATGGACCGGCGACAGCGGCACCGGGCCGAACGGCAGCGCAACGTGGCACACGCTCAAACTGGTCTGCAGCTTCACCCCGAGCGCAGTCGGGCAGGTGATGGGCCGCGTGGTGCTGGGCAAGGCGAGCACGACCGTGTACGTCGATCCGGTCATGACTGTCGCGGCAGCCTGACATGGCGGACTTCTGGGTAGCGCATGACGGGACGCTGGTAACGCGGCGAACCGGGGCAGATTTCTTCGCTGCGGGCAACGGGCTGCTCATCACGCAGCCGGCGAGCGCCGGGGCTTCACCGCCCACTGCCCCCACCATCGGCACCACGACCTCGATCACGCAGACCGGCTCGACCGTCAACTGGACGGACAACTCGGCCGACGAGACCGGGTTCAAGGTCGAGTATTCGCCCAGCCCGTACAGCTCGTGGACGGCGGCTGCGACGACGGCTGCGGATGTCGAAACCTACGCGCTCACGGGGCTGACGCCAGGGGTGACGTACAAGGCGAGGGTGGCGGCGACGAACCTCGACGGGGACAGCGCATGGGTCGAGACCGCCGAGTTCACGACCGCTGCAGCGGTGGTCAAAGGCGTCCGCATCCAGCTCTACGACGGAGCTGCCGCACAGGCAAGCCTGACGGGCCTGACCGTGGCGTGGTTCGATGACGACGATCCCGCGACGATGGGCGCCCCGGTCTACCAGTCGACGACCGAGACCACGGACGCGAGCGGCTGGCTGGAGGTAAGTCTGGACGGGTCAACCGCCCTGGCGGTGGCTGGCCTTGGGTTCCTGATCGTCTACAAGGCCGGGGCGACGGCGGCCGATGACATCGTGTTCGCGGGTCGGCTGGTGATCGAGGACATCGGCTGATGCTCGCGCAACTGCGACCGGCGTACGAAGGCGGGCTTGCGCAGCTACGGGGGGCGTATGCCGACGGTTCTGCCGAGCTTACTGGCTCTGCTGTCGCAACGTCTGCCGCGAGCGGCGATCTTTCCGCGACGGAGTACATCGAGGGCGGCGGTGAGTTTCCGACTGTGCATCTTCTGGCCGGTGCTGCCGCTGCCGTCGCTTCGGCATCGGGCTCGCTCACGACGAGCATTCAACTTTCCGGCTCGGCATCGGCGGAGTCGAGCGCATCGGCAACGCTTGCCGGTGATTCTGCCCAGCTTGTCGGTTCGGCCGCTGCTGAATCGAGCGCAAGCGGCGCGCTGACAACGCAAATTCTGCTCGCGGGCAGCGCACAGGCCGAATCCGCCGCGCTCGGCTCGCTGCTGACGGCGATCCGGCTTTCTGGATCGGCGCAGGCGACATCAATGGCATCCGGGCTTCTGGCGGGATCGATCATGCACTTGCCGCATGTGAGCCGCATCTACCAGCCGCGGGCCCAGAACCGAATCATGAGGGCGCAATGACCTTCCTCATCACACAAGCGGGCGCCGAGATCGAAAAGGGCGACGACGAGGCGCTCGACTACGGCATCAGCTACGTCGACCTGCTTGCCGCCGACGAGTCGATCGTGTCGAGCGACTGGACGGTGGCCGCGGGCCTGACCGGTGGCGCGGAGGCCGTGCTGAGCCCGGTGGCCGTGAAGTGGTTGTCCGGCGGCTCTGCCGGCCGTGCGTACTGGGTGGACAACGTGGCCACGACCAGCGCCGGGCGCACGTTCGAGCGTTCGTTTCTCGTGCGCGTGGTCGCGCGCCGCTGGCGATGAGCTTCGACTACTCCGCGCCGGCGGCTGCAGCGCACCGGATGCTGGCGCGCTTCGGGCGCCAGATCGTGCTCGTGCGTGTGGAGACCGGCGACTATGACCCGGACACGGGCGGCGCCGCGAACGTCGAGACGCAGTACGCCGGCACCGGCGCGGTGTTCGCCTATTCGCAGCGCGACATGGACGGCGACCAGGTGCGCACCGGCGACCAGCGCCTGCTGCTGTCGGCCGACAACGTGCCGATGCCCCGCACGGGGGACCAGGTGCTGATCGGTGAAGACCTCTGGTCCGTGGTGCGCTGCGATACCCTGGCGCCCGCCGGCGTTCCGGTGCTGCACACGGTCCAGATTCGGGGGGTGCGGTCATGAGCTTCGGGCGCGACCTGCGCGCAGTGGTCGAGCGCACGCAGCAGAAAGTCGAGGGCGTGGTGCGCAAGGCTGCCCTAGACTTGCAGACTGGGATGGTGCGCCGCGCGCCGGTCGATACCGGGCGGCTGCGCGCCAACTTCCAGGTTGGCTTCGGCCAGATCAACGGCGACGCCAGCGCATCACCGGGCTCCGACCCGATCGCGCGCACCGCCTCAGCACTGCCGCAGTGGCGGCCGGGCCAGACCATCTACCTCACCAACTCGCTGCCCTATGCGCACGTCGCCGAATACGGCCTGTACGGCAAGCCGCCGGGCAGCGCCAACGGGCCGAAGACGCGCATGGGCTACTCGTCGCAGGCGGTCGGTGGCTTCGTGCGCCTGACGGTGCAGGACTTCGAGGCCATCGTGCGCCGCGCCGCGCGGGGTGGCGCATGAGCCTGGCCAAGATCCGCGCCGCGCTGGAGTCGCGGCTGAATGGCATGGCCAGCGCTCTGCCGACCGCCTGGGAGAACCTCGCGTACACGCCGACCAGAGGCGAGCCGTGGCAGCGCGTCCGCCTGATGCTCAACGAGCCCATCGACCACACGATCAGCAGCGACGTGGTTGAACAGCGCGGGCTTCTGGAGGTGCTGCTGTTCTACCCGCAGGGCGATGGCCCGGCTGCCGCGCAGGCCCAGGCCGCGCTCGTGGCTGCGCGCTTCGCGCCCGTCCAAACACTCACCGCGAGCGGCACTCGTGTGCTGCTCACACAGACCCCGGCGATTGGCACGGCCTGGGTCGATGAAGCGTGGTACGTGCTGCCAGTCACCGTGCGGTGGCGATCTCTCCCTTGACCCCGGCTCCACGCCGAACCGACAGCCCGCCTTGAGCGGGCTTTTTCATTCTAAGGAACAGTCATGTCCGTCCAACTCCCGAACGGCGTCACCATCGCTCTCGCTACCGCCTACGGCTCGCCCAAGACCGTCAGCGCCCTCACCAACGCCAACCCCGGGGTTGCCACCTCGGCAACGCACGGCCTGACCTCGGGCGACATCATCGAGGTCACCAGCGGGTGGGCAAAGCTCAACAGCCGCATTGTGCGCGTCGACGACGAGGCCGCGGGCACCTTCGCCATCGAAGGCATCGACACGACCAGTACCGTTGCCTTCCCTGCCGGCTCCGGCACCGGCTCCGTGCGCGAGATCACGACCTTCACGCAGATCACGCAGATCATGGACGTGACCACGTCCGGCGGCGACATGCAGTTCGTCAACTACTCGTTCCTGGAGCAGGACTTCGAGACCCAACTGCCCACGCAGTCCAGCCCGATGACCATGACGATCCAGATTGCCGATGACCCGAGCCTGCCGGGCTATCAGGCGGCCAAGGCGGCCGGCGAGGATCGCGCGGTCCGCGCGCTCAAGATCACCTACCCGTCCGGCGCGGTGGCGTACTACAACGGCTACGTCTCCTTCAACGAGACGCCGACGTTCACGAAGAACCAGATCCAGGTGGTGACCGCCACCTTCAATCTGCTGGCCCGCCCGACTCGCTACGCCGCGTAACAGAGCCATGCCCGGCGCTTAGCGGCGCCGGGTTTGCCGCTCCGGCGGCTTTTTTCTTCGACCACTACAAGGACACATCATGGCCAAGCTCATCCTCGCAGTCGTCCCGACCTTCGAGGTCGCCGTCCCGATCCCGGTCCCCGGCAAGCCAGCCGTCCCGGTCAAGTTCACCATGCGCGGACGCTCGCGCGAGGAATTCCAGTCGTTCCTGGACGCGATGACAGGCAAGACCAACGCCGAGGTCATCATGGAGTGCGCCACCGGCTGGGAACTCGATGATCCCTTCGACGCCGAGCACGTCGAGAAGCTCGACCGCACCTACCTGGGCGCCGCGCGCGCCGTGCTGGACGCCTACATGGCACAGGTCACCGGCGCTCGACTGGGAAACTGAAGGAGGCTGCGGGCGCGCTCTATGAGCCCGCAGCTTCTGATCGGGAACTTGCACAGTGGGGGATCTCGCGCGCGGACATCGAGCAGACCGTCGAGGTATGGCCGGAGAACTTGGAGTCGGTGCAGCTATTTGCCGCCATCGGCACCCAGTGGCGCGTGGGCGCGGGCGGGGCGACCGGCCTGGACTACACCGCTGTGCTGGCCGTGATTCGCTCGATGCGCCTGCCGCGCGCGCGGGCAGATGAGTTGTTCGCCGACGTGCGAATCATGGAGCGCGCTGCGCTCAACCAGATGGCGGCAGACGCCAAGACCACGAAATGAGGAGCCCCTGTGGCCGATGACATCGCCCGCGTAGGCGTAGCGTTCGACACGACCGACATCGAGCGCGGCAACGCTGCACTCGACACGCTCGCCAACAAGGGCGAGAAGGTCGAGTCGTCGCTCGGCAAGGTCGAGAAGTCGGCCGCGTCTGCCGGCAAGAGCATCGGCAACCTGGGCGGCGCGTCCAGTGGCGGCATCGCTGCGGCGTCGGCTGCCAGCGAGCGCGCAGCCGGCAGCATGGACAAGCTCGGCCAGGCCAGCCAGCGAGCTGGCCGCGACCTGTCCGGCGCCGCCGATTCTGTCAAGGGCCTCGGCGCGCAGGTTTCCTCGCTCGACGGGTTCGTCAAGGGCGCCATCGGCGCGCTCTCGGTCGGCGCCGTCATCCAGCTCGGCCGCGCGTTCCTGTCGGTCGCCGATGACGTGACCACGCTGCGCACGCGGCTCGCGCTGTCGTCGCAGTCGGTGGCTGAGGCAGGCGCGGCGTACAACGGGCTGCTCTCCATCGCCCAGCGCGCGCGGGTGTCGTTCACGGAGCTCGGCGGCACCTACGCGCAGATCGCCCGCAGCACGCAGGAGCTCGGCCTGTCGCAGGATCGGCTGCTGCGCGTGACCGAGACCATCGCCAAGTCGATGACGATCTCTGGAGGCTCGGCGGCCTCGATGCAGGCGGCGCTCACGCAGCTGTCGCAGGGCTTCGCGTCCGGCACGCTGCGCGGCGAGGAGCTCAACAGCATCCTCGAGCAGACCCCGAGACTGGCGCAGGCGATTGCCGACGGCCTGGGCGTTCCCATCGGCAAGTTGCGCGAGATGGGACAGGCCGGGCAGTTGAGCGCGGAGCAGGTGATCGGCGCACTGGAGCGAACGAGCGCGACCATCGACGCGGAGTTCTCGCGCACTGCCACGACCGTCTCCCAGGCGATCACGGTCCTCGGAAACTCGATGAGCAACTTCGTCGGGATACTGAACGAGTCGAGCGGGGCGTCGAGCGGCGCGGCCGGCGCGCTGCTCGGACTGGCCAGCGCAGTGGACGCCTACGGCGCGGCCATGCAGCGCAACCGCGAGTTCTACGACAAGAACCCGGAGCTCGGCGGCTTCTTCTACAACGCCCGCCGGCTGATCTCGTCCGACTTCAGGGCGTCCGAGGATGCGCGACTGCTGGCCCAGGAGGTCGGCCCGAACGAGGCTGTCCTGGCCGCCAAGGCCGCCGAGTTCAACCGCATCCAGCAGGAGGCGAAGAAGGCCGCCGAGGCCGTCAACTCGTTCGCCACGGCGACGGGCAACCTGACGCGCCAGGAGCAGAAGCAGGGCGCGCAGACGAAGCTGCTGCAGGGCTTCGCTGGCGCGGTCAAGGGGCTGGCCCAGGACTCGGATCAGTACCTGCGCGCCTATCGTGCGCTGCAGACCGGGATCGACAACATCGAGACGCAGTATGCGGCGCGCAAGACCGCTGGCACCAAGGCGACCGACGACCGCGCAGCCGCCCTGAAGCGCGAGATGGAGGCGCAGGAGTCGCTGAACGCCGTCATCGCACAGGCGATCCAGCGCGACGATGATCGCGCCGCCAAGGATGCTGCCGATGCCCGCAAGGCCATTGAGGAGGATCTCGCCAAGCGGATCGAGGCGCAGAAGAAGCTCAACGAGACGCTCGCCGACGAGGTGCAGTCGCTGCGCGAGACCTCGGAGGAGCGCGGCCTGTCGGTGGATGCCGTCGATCGCCTGCGCGTGGCGAGGCTCAATGAGGCGTCCGCGATGCAGATCGAGGACTTGCAGCGGCGCGCGCTGTCCGCCGGCAGCGAGGCCGAGCGACTATCCATCGAGCAGACGATCACGAGCCTGCGCGAGCTGATCGAGCTGCGCGGCCAGGACGTTGAAGGAAAGGTGGCCGACCGCGCAGCGGATGGCGCGTCGCGCGCCGCTGATCGCGCGGCTGACCAGTGGGCCCGCACTGCCGACCAGATCGGCCAGTCACTGTCCGACGCCCTGATGGACGGCGGCAAGTCGGCAAGCGAGTACATCGAGGGCCTGTTCCGCTCGATGGTGCTGCAGCCCATGATTCAGGGCTTGGTCGTCAACCCAATCACGCAGGGCATCGGGCAGGCCTTCGGCGGCGCCGGCGCGTCGTCCTCGGGCGGCATGGGTGGCATGGGCGGCGTCCCCGGCATGGGCAACATGGCCGGCTCCGCCGCGCTGTGGGCCGGCTCGGCGCTCGGCACTGGCACGGCGCTGGGCGGCTTTGCCACGGGCATCGGTACAGCGCTGTCCAGTGGCGCCGGCACCGCTGCCACCTGGGCGGCGGGCTCGTCGCTTGCCGGCACCGCTGGCGGCGCGGCTGCAGGCGCGGGCATGATGGCAGGAGCTGCGATCCCGTACGTCGCCGCCGCAATCGCCCTGTACTCGCTACTGTCCTCCGGCGGCGAGCGTCGCGCCGGCTCCACCTACGGCTACAGTGCGTCTGCGCTGGACTACGGCCAGGGCCTGCAGGGCATCTGGTCCGATGAGGTCGCCGGCAGGATTGGCGCAGGCCAGACCCGCTTCATCGGCGGGCCGAGTGGCGGCGAGATCGGCGGCGACGTCGTGCGTGAGTCGGTGGCCGCCACCGTGGGCGGCATCAACGACCTGTTCGAGCGGCTGGGCTCCCCCGACCGGATCGACCAGTTCTGGGGCAAGCTGGAACAGAGCGAGAAGGGCCGCGGCGGCGTCTTCGCTGGCGGCGCGCTCACCTCGGGCGCGAGCTTCGGCGAAGCGAGCTGGGAGTCTGGCACCTCGCGCACGCTGACGACCGAGGAGGCCACCAGCGCCTTCGCCCTCGACCTCCAGCAGTCCGTCGTCCAGGCGCTGCAGGCCGCGACCGACATCCCGGCGAGCATCAGCGACCTGCTGTCTGGCATCGACGCCGAAGCGCTGACGCAGGAGCAGGTGGGCGCGCTGCTGCAGTCCGTCGAGTCGATCGTCAGCGTGACCGCTGCCATGTCCGCGCTCGGCGTTCAGGCCGATGCCGTGACTACTGCGATGCTCGCCGCTGCGGGCGGCGCAGACACGCTGTCCAGCGCTGCAGCGAGCTACTACCAGGGCTACTACAGCGAGTCCGAGCGGGTGGGCGCGCTCTCCGAGCAGCTCGCCGGCCAGATCGGCGCGCTGGGCCTGGAGATGCCTGGCACTAGAGACGAGTTCCGGGCGCTGGTCGAGTCGCTGGACCTCACGACCGCGCAGGGCCAGTCGGCCTACGGAACGCTGCTCACGCTCTCGGACGCGTTCGGCGTCGTGGCCGATTCTGCTGCGTCTGCGGCAGACGAGAGTCTGCGCGCGGCGCAGGAATCGGCGCGCGCGGCGCAGGAATCGGCGCGCGCGGCGCTCGACGCGCAAAGTGCGGCGATCGAGGACGAAATTGCAGCGATGGTGCGGGCCTTCGGCGACCTTGAGGGCGCGATGAGCGCGCTCGATGCGCCGGCTGAGAATATCGTCGAGCAGTGGCAGTCCGCATCGCAACAGCTCGCCGACATGACGCGCGAGCTGGATCGCATCCTGGGCACAGGAGAAGCCGGCCCGTTCGATGCGCTCGCGCAGACGGTGGCGTCTCTGGCGAGCGCCAGCCGTGGCATCGAGGCCATCGACCAAATGCGGTTTGGTGTGGCGACCTCGGCCGCCTCCGATCAGAGCGTCGAGCTGATGGCACAGCGCGAGCGCGAGCTGTTCGCCGAGCTGCGCACCGCCGCCGACCCTGCCGCGGTCGCGCAGGAGCTTGCGCAGGTTGCGCTGGCACGGATCAAGATGGCCGGAGACCTGTCTGGCCAGGTGCTCGCAGATGAGTATCGGGAGCAGTACGAGTCGGCGCGGGCGGTGCTAGATCTGCAGCGTGAGTCCAGGGACGAGCAGATCAGCGCCTTGCGCGAGCAGATCAGCGCAGCGGAGCAGATGCGCAGGATCATCGGCGGCATGCGCGGCGTGATCGACGATCTGCTGGTCGGGGACTTGTCCGCGCTCGGGCCAGAGGGGCGACTGGGCGCCGCGCGGCAGTCCTACGACAGGACGCTTGCGGGGGCCCGCGCTGGCGACGTGTCCGCGATGTCCGAGTATGCGGATGCGCTGCGCACGTACCTCGGGCAGTCGCAGAGCTACTACGGCGGCGCGACCTCTGAGTATGCGTCGGCGTTCGCCGCTGCATTGGCCGAGGCAGAGGGGCTGGCCGGGACGCAGGTTAGCGACATTGAGCTGCTCTCGTCTCAGCTAGAGACGCTCCAGAGCATGGACATCGAGCAGGCCGAGATGCGCCGGACGGTGATCGACACCAGCGCCGAGCAGCTCGCCGCGCTCGACAGTATCGGCGCGGCCCTGCGTGAGCGAGAGTCTGCGCTGCAACAACGGCAAGATGAGCAGGCGTCCGCGGCGCGCCAGCAGGTTGATCTGCTGAGCGCGATTGTCGAAGGCCAGGAGGCGGAAATCCGGCAGCGCGCCGCGGCCATGCAGGCTCTGCAGGAGCAACTCGCCAAGCTGCAGGACCAGATCGGGCGCATCCAGTCGAGCGTCGAGTCTATCGAGGTGGCGGCGTGATCCGGTACGTGGCCGAGGTCGAGGTCATCGTGGGCGGAGTGCCGACGACGCACTATTTCGGCACTACCGGGTTCGCAACCCGCGGCACGGACACGCCTGCGCACACGTACGTCTCCGGTCGGCTGGTCTCGCCTGGATGGATTCAGCGATCGCTGTTTTCCGGATCGCGCATGACCGGAGCCGTCCGGCCGTCGTATGGGGCGCTGGAGCTCGCCAACGCGGATGGCGGGCTAGATGCATGGATCGGCCATGCGGTGTCTGGCGGCCGGGTGACGGTCCGGTATGGAGACGAAGACGCGGCGTACCCGGCCGGTTACAGCACTGTCTACGTCGCGTACATAGAGCGCATGCAGGCCGACCTGGAGTCCGTCAGACTGATCCTGCGGGATCGACTGGCGCAGGCGCTGGACCAGCCGATGGTCGCGCAGACGTTCAGCGGAGCGGGTGGCCTTGAGGGGACTACGGGCTTCGCCGGCAAACTCAAGCAGGCGGTGCTCGGTGATCCGGGCTACGTGCCGCCGATCCTGGTCGATGCCGCCAAGCAGCTATGGTACGTCCAGAGCACAGGGCCATATTATCTCGCGGCGCTGCTGCAAGTGTACGAAGGTGGCGTGCAGATCACGCGGGGCACCGACTACGCCTCGTCGGCCGATATGCTGGCGACCACGCCGTCACCCGGTGAAGCGCGGTTCTGGGCGCCAGCCTCCGGGCCGGTGTACTTCCGGCTTGGCGGAGTGCCGGTGTACGACCTGCGGGTGCAGGCGTTTTCCGGCGCGCCGCCAGCGGGCGCGGGGTGGACGATCGGGATGCTTGCCGTGCAAGCCGGGATCAGCGGCGCGACAAGCACCGTGGCAGTCGATGGTACGCTGGTCGACGACGACCGCACATACATGCAGATCATGGATGATGCTTGCGCGGTCCAGCTCGGGTGGTACGGGATGACGCGCCTCGATACGTGGTCGTCTGGCATCCTGGCCGCACCGACCGGATCGCCATTGCACGTGTTCACCCCGCACAACTCGCGCGACTGGCGGCGCGACACGCCCGCCGATCTCAGTGCGCCGGTCTGGTCGTTGACGGTCAAGGCCGGAGCGACCTGGCCGAGCGATCTGGCCGGGAGTGTGACGGACGCGATGGCCGACTACCTCAAGCGCGAGCCGAATTGGGCAGCATTCGCGCGGCAGGACCCGGCGATCCGTGCCGCGCACCCTGGGGCCATTGCGCGCGCAATCGAGTCCCCTCAGCGGCAATTCATCAACGCCTTCGGGCAGACACTATTCCTAGACGCCTATTTCGCCTTGTTCGGAGTACCGCGCGACGTGTGGTCGATCACCGCCGCGCTGACCGATCAGACCCTGGCGATAGAGCTGCATGACGTGGTGCAGATCACGAGGTCGCGCTACGGGCTGGGCGCGGGCCAGCTCGCGCGCGTCATATCGCAGCGGATCGACTGCGCGCGCCGGGAAGTGGTCTTTGGAGTGTGGGGATGACGAAGCTATTCCTTGCTTGGCCGAATCGGGTCGATTCCGCGGTCCTCAGCGCAGGCAACTGGCTGGCCGGACTGCCGCGAGACAACCTCCTGACGCGCGAGTTGACTCAGGTCGCGCGCTCGGCCGACGCTACCGAGGCATCAACACGGATCGACTTCGATTACGGGTCAGTGCGCGCGTTCCGCGCGTTCGCGCTGGTGAACCACAACCTCACCCGCGCGGCGACGTGGCGGATCACGCTGGGGTCTGCGCCCGGCGCATCCGATATCTACGACAGCGGGTCACTGTTGGCGTGGCGGATGAGCTTCGACGGCGACCTGCTGGAGTGGGAGGAGTCTGGGTGGTGGGAGGGCGTCGGCGATGACGAGTACCTGCGCGCGCCATACGCCGTACTGCATGTCTCCTCCGCCTACTACTCGGGGCGGTACCTGCGCATCCAGATCACCGACACGAGCAACCCTGACGGCTGGGTGCAGCTCGGACGCGTGTTCTGCGGCGGCGGACTGTCGCCGACCTGGAATGCGTCTTACGCCGGTTGGTCTGAGCGATGGGCCGACGACCAGTCTGTGATCCAGCGCGCCGACGGAGGGGGCGAGTTCTACGACCCGCGCCGTCGGTCCAGAGTGGCGCAGTTTTCGCTCGACCGGATGGAGCCCGGCGAGGCCGCGTTCGTCCACGAGATGTGCCGCCGCCTCGGCACGACCGGCGAAGCGCTCTGGGTGCCGGATGCAGACGATCTCGCCTACTCGCAGCAGTACGGGTTCCTCGGGCGGCTGCGGCAGCTCTCGGCAATCGAGTACCCCTACCACAACACGCGCAAACTTGCGTTCGAAATCGGGGAAATCCTGTGACACAGGTCACTCTGAACGGCAGTACTTACTCGGACGACGGCACGTCCAGCAGGGACATGCTCAACGGCGGGCACCGCACGTACTTCTTCCCGCTGCTGGTCGACGCGCTCGTGGAGATGTCTGCGATCGAGACAATCCGGGATGACGCCGAGGATGCGCGTGACCTGGCTCAGGTGTACGCGCAGGCGCTATCCGGTACGTCATCGACGTCGATCGCCGTGGCGACTGGCTCAGTGGCGATCACGGCGTCAACTGGGAAGCAGTGGCAGGTCGGGCAGCATCTCTACGTCGCGCGCACCTCGGCTCCGACGACCTGGCTCGCCGCGCGTGTCGTGAGCTACAACGCCGGTACCGGCGCGCTGTCGCTCGATGTGGTCGCGGTCAATGGCAGCGGCACGTACACCGACTGGCAGATCTCGATCGGCGGTGCACAGGGGCCAAGCGGCACCATCAACAGCCTCGCCGAGTCGACCAAATCCGCCGGGTACACGCTGGCCAGCGGCGACAAGGGGAAAGTCATCCGACTGGATGGCACGTTCACCCTGGCGTTTACTTCCGCGGCGACGCTCGGGGCTGGCTGGTGGTGCTGGCTGCACAACATCGGGTCCGGGGCGATCACGCTCGACCCGTCCAGCACTCAGCAGATAGACGGGCTCACGTCGTACCTGTCCTACCCGGGGGAGATGCGACTCGTCTGGTGTACGGGATCGGCGTTCCGGTCCGTGGTTGCTCACCCGTTCCAGGCGGTCTACACGGCATCCAGTACCTTCACCGATCCGCCAGGGTATGCGCGCCTGGCTGTGCGCGCGTGGGGAGCCGGAGGCTCGGGGGCAAAGCTTTCGACCGGCGCGAGTGGCGGCTCCGGCGGGGCGTGCATGGACAACTCCTGGTCGCCGACTCCGGGCACGTCGCGCATTGTCACGATCGGAGCCGGTGGAGCGGCAGTGACAGGCGACGGCGAGCCAGGCAATGGCGGCGGCGCCACCAGTCTCGATGGTGTGATCTCTGTCCCAGGCGGCGTGGCGGGCATCGCGTCGGCGTCCGCGCCGGTCGGCGCATCTGTGATGCAGTACGCGATGGGCGGATACGGCGGCGGGCAGCTCGGCGGAGCGGGCAACCAGAACTCCATCTGGGGCGGCGGCGCGGGTAAGCGGACGTCCCCGGACCTCCAAGGGTTCAATTCCTGGCACGGCGGCGGCGGCGGGGGGGCAGGCTCGACCTCTTCCGGCGCGAGAACTGCCGGGACGTCGCTCACTGGCGGGTCCGGTGGGGACGGTGGAGACGCGACGAGCGGCACGGCTGGCTCGCCGCGCGGCGGCGGCGGAGGTGGGACCAGGACGGGTGCATCGTCGGGGGCTGGCGGGCGTGGCGAGCTGCAGATATGGGGGATGTGCTGATGAGGTACGCACTGATCGTCGGGGGGGTCGTCCAGAATGTCGTCGAAGCGGATGGCGGCTGGCCCGGACTACAGGCCGCGGATGTCGCGGTGCAGACTGATGTGGCAGGCCCTGGATGGCTATGGGACGGAGATGCGTTTTCGCCTCCCGCCGTCAGCGCGCCTGTACCTGATGCTGTCACGATGCGCCAGGCCAGGCGCGCTCTGCATGCAGCAGGGCTGCTGTCCGGTGTCGAGGCTGCGATTGACGCGCTCGCGGAGCCGGAGAAGACGGCGGCGCGGATCGAGTGGGAATACTCATCCGAGGTGCAGCGCCACAACGGCTTCGTCGAGCAGCTCGCGCCCGCGCTGTCGCTGAGCGAAGCGCAACTGGACGCCCTGTTCGTCGCGGCGGCGGCGCTATGAGCGCGCTGTCCGCAACCTGGTTCAAGCGGCCGTTCGCGGCGCTGGTCATCTGGCTGCTGTGCGTGATCGGCGCCGTGATCGGGCTCGCGTGGCTGACGCTGGCGATCTTCGGGCGCAGCGAGCGAGCCCACAGAATCGCGCTGGCGTTCGACCAGGCCGCGAATGCCGCGTTCGGTGGCAGCGAGGACATGACGATCAGCACGCGTGCAGCGCTGGCCGAGGTCGATGGCGACCGATGGGCGCTGGCGCTGTGCTGGCTGCTCGATCAAGTGGACCCAGGGCACTGCGCGCGGTGCAGGAAGGATCAGCCGTGACGGAGGGCCAGTAGTGGCAGCGGATCAACTCACCTTCGGCGAGGCGCTGGTGGCGCTGGCCGCCAAGCTCATCCCCGGTGTTTTTGGGTCAATCGTCGCCCTCCGCGGTCTGCCGCCGGACTCGACATGGCTGCAGCGGGTCACAGCCGTGGGCGGCGGCGCGGCTGCTGCGTGGTATCTCGCGCCCGCGATCAGCGAGTGGGCAGGTATCGGGTCGAAGAACATCGAGGGCGCGCTTGCATTCCTCGTTGGGGCATTTGCGATGGTCGTGATCGGCGAGGTCCACGCAACGATCCGAGACGTGCAGATTGCCGCCATCGCGCGCGACGCGATCCGGAAGTTCCTCCGACTCGACCGGGGGGCATGATGCTGACCCTGCTCTATCACGCGTCCCTGTCCGTGATCTGCGCGACTGCGGTATGGCTCGCGCTCGATCCGCGCATCCCGAGCGGCATCGTTGGCACGGCCTGCATCGGCGGGATCGCCGTCTTCTCGCTCGCGGCCACCGAGGGCGACCCGCCGAACTGGCTGGTGGGTCAGATGGCGAGCCTCGCCGGGCTGTGTCTGTGGGGCATCACGCGCATCGCGTGGCGGCGGCACTGCACTCGGCGCGGTGGAGGTCAGGCATGAGCATGTTCGACTGGTTGCGGGACCGGCTGGGCGCACCGAGTGAGCCCGCGCAGGAGTGGGGCGCACCTGCGGCGCGTGACACCGGCTTTGACGCGGCGTTCGAGCGCGTGATCGGCCACGAAGGCGGCTACGTCGACCATCCTGACGACCCGGGCGGCGCGACCAACTTGGGCATCACCGAGCGCGTGGCGCGCGAGCACGGCTACACCGGCAGCATGCGCCTGCTGACCCGCGAGCAGGCCCGCGAGATCTACCGCGTCGGATACTGGCAGCGCGCGCAGGCCGACCAGTACGCGCCGGCCATCGGGTTCCAGCTCTTCGACGCGGCGGTGAACCACGGCATCGGCAACGCGATCCGCTTCCTCCAGCGCGCCGTGGGCGTGGCTGATGACGGACAGGTCGGGCAGGTGACGGTGGCGGCGGTGCGCGCGCTCGACCCTGCCGAAGTGATCGCGCGGTTCAACGCCGAGCGCCTGGAGTTCTACGCCAAGCTGACGACCTGGCCAAGCTTCGGGCGCGGCTGGGCGCGGCGCATCGCCGGGAACCTCAGGTACGGAGCGACCGACACATGATTGCCTTCGCGCTGCCCTACCTGATGCGCGCCCTGCCGGTGCTGGCCCTGCTCGCCGCCCTGGCTCTCGGTGCGTGGGCGACCTATGACACAGGCCGCATTCACGGCCGCGCCGCGGTGCAGGCGAAGTGGGACGCGGAGCGCCAGCTCGCCGCCGAGAAGCGCGCCCAGGAGCTGCGCGAAACCGTCACCCGCATGGATGCCCTGCACATCGAGGTCGAGCGCCTGCGCGCCCGGCCCGCCCGCGTCAAGACCATCGTGGAGACGATCCATGTCCAAGCTGATGCTGAGTGCCGGTCTGCTCCTGAGTCTGTGCGCTTGCTCTGGAATTCCGCAGACGGTGATCCTGACCGACCGACCGCCGCCCCCGCCCGTGTGGGTGATGCAGGTGTGCCCGCCGTGGCCCGCGATGGGCGGTGAGGGGCGCGTGTCTCTCGACCTGCTCGCCGCGTCCATTCGGGCCGCGAAGGTCTCGCATGCCGAGTGCACCGCGCGCGCCGAGGGCTTGCAGGGCTACGTCCGCGACGTGGTGAGGCCAGCGCCATGAACCGTGTCTCCTCCCCGGGATTCGCCATTCACCCGGGCTTGCCCGCTGCCAGTCGGCGGCGGGCTTTCTTCTTCGTGCTGCGGGCTGTGCTCGGCCTGACGGCGCTGCTCGCGGCAATCGCGCCGTTCGCATCGTGATCCACCTTGAGCCCATCGTGCAGACCCTGCGCATCTTCCGCGGCGGCCGGCTCTACGGCGCTCCCTATGACGCCGTGGCCACGCTCACGCTCTGCGGCGACCTGGCCTGCATGTCGGGGATGCACGGAGACTTTTCGCGTGCAGACTGGCATGACATGCAGCGCGTGCTTGCCGGCCGATCCATCCGCGATCTGCTCATCATCCGGAACGGGGAGCGCGTCTGGTACGACGTGGCGACCGGGGAGAGGGGCCGCGGGCGGTTTCCGGTCTATCCAGATGCCTGACCCGCTCCTGATCCTCGACGCCCTGGCAACCGCATGGGTGCGCGCATGGGCGGCTTGGCTGGCGGCGCTCAGGCGGTAGCGCCCCTGCGCGGCAGCAGCTCGTGCGTCGGGTGCATCCTGACGCGCAGCAGCCACAGCTCCCATGTCTGCGACGGCGGGCGTGCCTCGCCGCTCTCCCACTTGTGCCACGCCCGCCATCCGGATAGACCGGCCTCTGTTGCCGCTGCCTCGAGGGTCATGCCGGCGGCCTCGCGCAGCCGGCGCACCTCCTCAGGCGTGGGTCGGGGGAGGGCGGACCGCCACGTTGAGCGGCGGGGGTGGGTTGTCACGGCATCGTCCCGCGTACGGTGACGGGGGCGCCGTCCTCGTAGATGCACAGCCACGCGCCATCGTCGATGTCACGGTCCTCGCGGTCACTGTCGAACTCGGCCCATTCGCCGTCTGCGATGGCGGCGGCGATGGCCTCGGCCTCGCTGTCGTACTCGGTGTCGCAGTGGGTGGCGTCGGTGCGGTAGGTGTAGACGCCGTCGACTTCTTCGATGATCCAGTCGGCCATCGTGCCGACAGTGCTATTGCCTTCGGTGTCCACGCCGTCGCCGCACTCGGCGACCATCGCGGCAAAGGCTTCCTCGGCCGTCTCGCCTGCGTACACGCCGAAGTCGGCGCCGGCCTTGCTGGTGATGCGGTAGCTGTTGCTCATCTCACTCTCCTGCCCTGATCCCCGAGGCGCGGTGCACTCGTCGAGCGCATGAGACACACTGTATATGCCTCGCAGTCATAGCGCAAGTACTTTCGTCGGCCGTATAGGTCGCGGCGTGACTGGGCGGTAAGGAAGTGTGCATTGCGGCTTGGGTGAGGATGCTCATTCAGCCCTCCCTCACCTGACCCGCACCAGCCACAGCCCGCACCAGGCATAGACCGCGCGCGGCGCTCGCATGATCCTCCGCTTGCGTTGGCGCATGGTCATGGCCGGTATTCCTCCCCGGGGTCAGCGTACTGCCCGGCACGAGCCAGCGCCCACCCGACGATCCCGGTGCCGGACGGCGGATAGGGCCACGCCATGATGAAGCGGTAGCAGAGCCAGCCGATGAGCGTTCTCATGGAAACCTCTGCTCGCACCCGCACCGCGCGCAGTACGCACCCTCGCGGTTGATCCTGAACAAGTCGTTGCCGCAGCCGCATTCCCATCGCTCGTCGCCGGCCTGGACGGGTCCGGTGCGCCGGCCCATCTCAAAGCCGCAGGACTGGCACTCCAGCCACACCACGCCGACCGGCGACACGGCAGCCCACTTGTGCGAGCAGCCGAGACATTGCGCAGGGCCGGAGAGCCAGCCCTTGCTGCGATCTTCGATGCTGATGATTTCGGCGGTCATCCCACCCACCTCCACACCAGCCAAGCCAGCCCCGCCAGCCCGCAGCCGGCGAGGACGATCAGCGCCCACCGGCGGACGGTGAGCAGCTTGCGGGTCAGGTCATCGAGCATCGGTGTTC
>Ga0172380_10001041_pt1 | contig 49434 bp, 51 predicted proteins | sample Leawe162metaG_FD_119747 | JGI IMG/M metagenome (GOLD analysis project Ga0172380, IMG submission 119747) | Leachate microbial communities from a municipal landfill in Southern Ontario, Canada - Leachate well 162 metaG | ecosystem: Engineered > Solid waste > Landfill > Unclassified | place... | reverse complement strand
CAGATATTCGGTGTTGGACGATGTGTTGCCGATTTTCAATAGCCGACTTTTTTAATTCGGGATACTTTTTTATCATCTCAAACAATTTTTTATGGAATAATTATCGGCAATATTTCGTCCAACTCTTTATATACGTACCAATTGATTTTTGGTTTTTGTTCTGCTAAAATTTGGGTGTAAACTTTAAATCATAAAGCGTTATGAATGAAAGTTACTATCCAAGCCAAGACCCGATCTTGAAACTCAAGCAAGAAATGAAACTGAGAAAATTCAGTCCGAAAACTATCAAATCCTATTTGCATTATATCACGGATCTGCTCAAATATTCAAACAAAAATCCCAAAACTGTCAATTCTGATGATATTCGAGGATATTTGGAGAATTTGGCTGATAAAAACTCTTCTGCTTCGACCCTCAATGGCGCCTATAGCGCTTTCAAACTCTATTTTGAAAAAATCCTTTGCCGTCATTTTTTTGCCAATATCCCGCGCGCCAAATGTCCAAAGAGACTGCCAGAAACCCTCACCAAGGAAGAAGTGAAAAAAATCTTAGGCACCATTCAAAACGTGAAACATAAACTTCTCTTAGGACTGATGTATTCATCGGGGCTGCGCGTCTCTGAGGTTGTAAACTGCAAGGTCAAGGACTTGGATTTTGAAAGCCGCTTGCTCCGCGTCCGTCAAGCCAAAGGTGCCAAAGACAGGATGACTATTTTATCAGAAAAAATGATCGCTGTTTTGCAAAGATACGTGAAAAACAAAGATTCCAATGATTATATTTTTGAAAGTGATCGAGGCGGTAAGCTAACGGAACGAACAGCACAAAAAGTTTTTACAGAAGCCTTGCAAAAATCCGGCATCAAAAAACCAGCCACTTGCCATAGCCTGCGCCACTCTTTCGCCACCCATCTCTTGGAAGCTGGCACTAGCATACGTTATATCCAAGAACTTCTGGGACACGCCCGGCTAGAGACCACACAAATATATACCAAAGTGGCCAATACAAATTTACAAACCATAAAAAGTCCTCTGGACTGACTTGTATATGAAAATCACTATCGCCGACATCCTAAAGAAATATGCCAGCCGGATCGATCGACTCGATCTGGAGCTTTTGATCGCATATATTCTTAAAAAACCCCGCGAATTCGTGTTGACACACCCAGAATATGAGCTTTCGCCGTTAAAAATTAAAAATTTAGAATTAAAAATTACGCGTCGACAACGCGAAGAGCCCTTGGCCTATATTTTGGGTTTCAGGGAGTTTTTCGGCCTCCCCTTCCTCGTATCCCCTGCCACCCTCATCCCTCGTCCTGAGACCGAATTGATGGTTGAGGAGGCTCTGGCAGAAGTTGAAAGTCTAAAGTCTAAAGTTGAAAGTATTATTGACATTGGAACAGGCTCGGGAAATATAATTATTTCAATCGCAAAAAATTTAAACACGGATTTAAAATTCTTCGCTATTGATATTTCTGCCGAAGCCTTGCGCATCGCCAAGCGCAACGCCAAGAAAAATAATGTGGCTGGAAAAATAAAATTCCTCCGTGGAAATTTATTAGAGCCATTCATTAAAAATTCAAAATTAGAAATTAGAAATTCCAGAACGATAGTTCTGGCTAACTTGCCCTATCTTTCAAGAGAAATTTACAATGCAACCTTACCGACAGTGAAGAAATATGAACCGAAGTCCGCTCTCTATTCTCCCAAGGAAGGCTTAGCCCACTATGAAGAATTATTCCAGCAGATCAAAACATTACAAAAAGCAATTTGCTCATCGCACGTCACCTGTTATGCCGAAATCAGTCCGGAACAAAAAGCTCCGATGCGAAAGCTGATCCGCCGATACTTCTCCGGAGCCAAGCTTGAATTCCGAAAAGACTTGGCCGGGAAATGGCGTCTGGCCATCATTACGCTCTAAAATCACCACAGAAACACAGCAAAAAACCGCCCGTTGGCGGTTTTTTGCTTAGCCTTTAACTCTTGCTGGAAAAGGCTGATCAGCACCGACTATCTTTTAAATCGGTCCTGACCGTAACTCCACAAGTAGAGCATTAAAAAGTCAGACTATTTCTTTCTTTTTGTCGCTTTCTTTTTGGTGGTTTTTTTCTTGGTAACTTTTTTCACAGCTTTCTTCTTAGTCACTTTTTTAGCAACTTTCTTCTTGGTAGCTTTTTTCTTTGTAGCCATTTTGGATTTCACCTTCCTTTCTATTTTTATTTTTCAAATTTATAATTGTTGTTTCGACCTTTTGTTTTAAGCGGAAATATTTTTTGATAAAAATATTTCTCACTTGATTGAATTATAAACTATTTATTTTTATTTGCAATAGAAAAAAGTTATCCACAGCCAAAATTTTTGTAAAATTATTTTTCTATCTTAAATTCTAATACATCGGAAAGAGAAAGTTATTTTAAAAATAATTTTTGGAGAAATTTTCAATTCACAATTTTCAATTTTCAATCAATGATAAAATTTTCAATGTTTCAATTTTCAGCACTGATTGGAAAATCTTAAAATTGAAAATTGGTTGGAAATTGATCATTGTAAATTGTAAATTGATTGATTATTACGCCCTAAAAACACTTTTTGTCCAGTTGACGGTAACGGCGGATAACGGTAAAATTCATAGGAAGAATACGCTTCAACGCAAGCACGTTAACAACATTTCCGCGCCGTCACAAGCGTGGAAACATAATAAACTAAAATAGAAAGGAAGGTGAAATCTATGGAATTCAATCAAGAATCTAACGATGAAAAGATGAACGAAGAAGAAACTTCCCAAGGCCGAGCCAAACAATGGATCCAGGACAATCTTAGAATTATCATAAGCGTCCTGATCGTAGTGGTGATTGCGGGCGGGATCTATTCCTATTCGAAACGGACTCAGGCTCCGACAGTTTCCGAAGACACTACCATTACCAGCGAGACGACAGCTGACAATAGCGACAAATCCGCTGATCAAGCCACGGCTTCAGACAAATCGCAAGCCACGGCCAGCAGCTCGACTGCAAAAGAGAACACCTCTTCCGCAACTGCCAATACCAGCCAAGAAACCGAGACTTCATTCATCGAAACAGCTGTAGCGGGCGATGGAATGACAAAACTCGCACGCAAGTCTCTCGCGAATTATCTCGAAAAAAATCCTGACTCAGCCTTGAGCGTTGAACACAAGATCTATATCGAGGACTATCTGAGGAAAAACGTTAAGAATGATAAGGGAGTTTCGATCGGAACATCCGTGGAATTCTCAAAAGATCTGATCAAGACTGCCATTGAAAAATCTAAAACACTTAGCCCTAAACAACTTCAGAACCTGCATAAATACGCAGCAAGAGTGCCGTCCCTATCCTGAGAGATGGACCAAGACCGAACTAAGTGAAGAAAAATTCTGTTGTTCTTTTATCAAAGAAGTATATTATTACTACCTTTCCAAATAACAAAAATCCCTGCCGATAAGGCAGGGATTTTTGTTATTTGGAAAAATTAATATACAGTCACCGAGTCCCCCACTCTAAAGCCATTTTTCTCGCTTATCCCCGCGCCGATTTCCAAAACCCTGTCAGCTGGAACGGCCGGCCTGACAATTTCAGGAGAATGCGCTGAAAAATTCTTCTCTATATATACGATCTTGCCGGAAGATATCCATATTATGTCCAGATCGAACCGCATATCTTTCATCCAAAAAGCATACTCTCCTTTTTGTGGAAAAGTGAACAGCATAGCGCAAGATCGGCAAAGGGTCCTTCTCCCGCCCAAACCCTTCTGATACTCCGCGGGGCGCTTAGGCGTTTCAGCGATAAAATTCCTTCCATCTATCCTGACAATTTTCACCCAAAAAATGTCAGCTGCCAATCCGACTGCCAGAACGGCAACGATTGCCAGAAACAGGAAAAATTTTTCTTTTTTCGTCATATTGGAAAAATCAATTATGACTCTTCAAAGAAGAAATCTTCTTATTCACGATTATCAAAATGCCAGTCATGATCAAGGCGACCGTAAAAAGAGCGATCCCCTTCCCGATCACCCGAGTGTTGAGCGCTATTATGGCAATGACGGCCGTCACCGCCCAATAGCTCCCTACGATCTTCTTCTGTGACCAGCCCAGCTCCATCAGCTTATAGTGCAAATGATTCTTGTCCGGCAAAAAAATCGATTTTTGATTCTTAAGCCTTTCTCCGATGACCCACAAGAAATCAACGATCGGGATGGCCAAGACCAAAAGCGCCGTGGCCACCTTGGCACCGGAAAAAATAGACATGACCGCCAAGGAAAAACCCATGAACATCGCCCCCGCAGTACCGGCGATGATCATCGACGGATTGAAATTGAATATCAAAAATCCCAAGATTGTACCCATTAGAGCGGCGCAAATGATGGCCATGGGCGGCTGATTCACCTCGGGACGGAAACTCAGGATGAAAATAGTGACGGCGGTTATGAAAGTTATGCCGCTGGACATCCCATCTATCCCGTCCGCCCAATTCATAGCATTCATAACCAGGACTATCCAAAAAATCACTAAGACCGCGGATAAGATTATGCCCAGACCGGAATCTAATTTTAAAATTCCGCCCGAAAGAGGATTCGTTATGTAATAGATCCTGATTCCCATAATGAACACTAGAATAGCCACAGCGACTTGGATAAACAATTGTATTTTCCAAAACAATTCTTTCAAGTCATCCAAAAACCCGACCACCAAAAGGATGAGGCTGCCCAAACAAAAACCATACAATTCGGGCGTGGCAAAAAGATCGTGATTTAAAAAAATAGTGGCATTGAAAGCCACGATCATAACGAGCCCGCCTAACCGAGAAACTCCCGGCAGATGGATATGCCGGAGACTGTCTCTCCCGTGCCAATGGAGTTTCTTGGAAATCCAAATAGTCGCTAAAGTCAGGACAATAGTTATCAAGAGGGAGTTAAGGAATGGAAAAAGGTATTTCAACATTATTTTTCATTAAGTATTTTTATTATTTCCTCATTTTTTCCGTTACCCAAAATTCTCCGAAATATTTGCCCAGCATTATCCTGGTCTGCGATTCGATGGCCGGCAAAGACCCGAGGAACGGTGCAATGATTGGCACCAGAGCCCATTGCAGAAGCATATAAATATTTCTCCAGCGGGAATATTTTTTCGGGCGTGGCGGCATCAGGAGAAAACTGAGCGACATCGAAACAATAAGGCCGGCCATCGCCAAAGTCATCAAGTAGCGCGTGATGAACGGCAGGTTATGCGCCAAGACCGATTGATTGAATTGGTCGCCGCCGAAAATGAGCGGCAGCCAGCCGAGGATGGCCAGAATGACCGAAGCGGTCGCCCAGCTATGATGCCCCTCCAGCATTTCGAAAGCGACTTTCACTTTCTTCCGGATAGAAATCTTCTTATTCGGCACGATGGCACGCATAATGACCGGAAAATTTTCAATGCCATAAGCCCAGCGCCTTTTCTGTTTATATTGGTTCTTGATCGTCTTCCAATATGTTTCCGCCAGAACCGCGTCGAGCGAAATCGGCAGATAAATCGGTTTCACTTTGTAATCCCCGTCGTAATAGGAAAAACATTTCCAATAGATGATGGAGTCTTCGCTGATCATATTGAGCGGCCAAAAATCGACTTTGCACAAAGTGTCGAAAGGCTCGGAATGCGAAGAAAAAGTCACCATCCCTTCATCGCGCGTGCTTTGGAAAATATGCCAGAAACTGGACCCTGTCACAATCACACGCACAAAGGCATTGGTGTCCCACAGATTATTGTGATACATCGGGAGCGGCTGATAACTGCGCTGCAAGCGTTTGGGATCGGTGATATATTCATAGGTCAGCGCTGCGAAATATTGCGGATGCGCCACGGAGTCGCAGTCAAAATTGGAAAAGATGACATATTTGCGATCGATGTTTTTTTCTTCCAGATATTTCCTCAGGTACCGCGCGGCGTACGCCGCATTCGATCCCTTGGCCTTCATCTCGTCATCCTTAACGATGTGTGTCGTCACCAGAAAATCTCCGAAAACTCCTTGGAACTTTTCCTTCAGATAATTCACTTTTTCCAATCTTTGCTTTTCCGGTTCCCGCTCCTCCGTGGCCAAAAGGATGATGATCTGATGGTTGGGAAAATTCGAATCGGCAATGGCCGCAATGGCCGGCTCGATGATTTCGGCCGGTTCATTGGCGGTCGGCAGCATCACCACATGCACGATTTCCCGCCAATCAAGGATCTTGTTATCCGGAGATGCGGCGGCTGACGCGGCAATCGCCCTGACTTCCTTCAGATAAGCACTATCTTTGGCGATTGTCTGCCTAATGATCTTCCTTTCGCTTCTGGAACATACTTTGCAACCTACCAGACTTTCCTTCATCTGTTTTATCCGCGCGGCAATCATCTCCATATATTTTTCCGGATAAGTTATGTTCTGGCATCTTTCCCACCAATCGATCTTTTTCCCTTCTTTCAGACGATTATATCCTTCCACTGAATAATAAGCGATGAAGATCGTGCGGTATATCCAATAAATGTCAAAGGCTATGATAAAAACAGCCACGTAGACTGGCAACAAGAATGAAAAGATAAACATACCTAGGAGCGTGAACCAAGTCAGTGTCCCAGGAATGATCTCCAGCACTCTTTGCCAGCGGCGCTGCGAAGGATCTTTGGTTTTAGGATCGGGAAAATTAAACATAGAAGAGTTAGAAAGTTCATAAAGTTATTTGATGAACTTGACGAACTTTATAAATTTGACGAACTTGATGAACTTTTTAGTAATTTATCATCATAACGCTCGCAGCGGCGATAATCAGGCTTATCTGGACCATCAATGAGGCTAACATCAGGATATAACTGGCTATTCTTTCCTTTTTAACAAAAAAATAGGCCGCAAGCCACGCATTCAACACCAATATTATTACCCCGATAATCGGCAGGATAAAGACTCTTTTCCAATCACCCATAGAATCCACCCCGAAATATACATTGTAATGCAGAATAATGTCTCCGTCAAGGCGATTGATGAAGATCGCGATAGCTGCCCAATCGACGACATTTGCAAGCACATTCAACGCCAAAAGCCAAAGGATGATTCTGCTTCGGAAAAATTCCTTTTCCAATATGTATTTTTCAAAAAAAAGTTTGAATCTGTTTTTCAAACTTTCTAACAACTTGGCATTCAGTTTTTCATATGCCTGATTCATAGCGTCTTGAGAAATATTAATCTTCGGTCGGTTTTTCCAAAATCATCACTTCGATTGTTTTTTCACCGTCCGTTATCTTGGCGACATCTTTGTCGATCTTCACAAATTCTTTGTGAGCGGCATTGAAATGATTGACTGAAGTGGAAAGGCTGTTGCCTAATTTTTTCATGAAATCTTCGTAGGAAATCATATGCTTGCCCAATTTTTCCACGTTGGCTCGGATCGACTTCGCACTTTCTTCAATCTGTAAGGCTCGCAACCCCTGCAACACTGTTTGCAGATATGCCAAAAAATTTGTCGGTGAAACTATGATTACATGTTTTTGTTTAAAAGCATATTCTATCAGATCGCCAGCATTAACTTGAGCCGCTCCTCGAGAAACCAGCAAATCATAATATATAGCTTCACTAGGGATGAACATAAAAGCAAAATCCATCGTATTTTCAGCGGGCTTAACGTATTTGGCTGTTTCATCAATTCTATTTTTTAAATCTTGCTTGAAAAGTTTTTCATATTTATCTTTATCTGCGTTATCTTTGCTGCTCAATATTTTCTCATAATTTTCTAGAGAAAATTTAGAATCAATTGGCACTACCTTTTCCTTTACAAATACCACCGCATCTACAATCAAACCATCTTTAAATTTATATTGCATCTGGTAACCATTGGGCGGCAACACATTGCGTAGAGTTTCTTCCAGAAAATATTCACCCAATACTCCCCGTTGCTTTGGATTCTTCAATATATTTTGCAAACTTTGCAACTGCGAAGAAAAATTGACCACTTGTTTGTTCGTCTCTTCGAGTTTAGTTAGGCCTGCCACCACGTCCGCGATCTGCTTGGCCGATTGACCAGTGACGCCTTGCATCGTGCGCATCGTATGATTTATCTGGTCTTGGGTGACTCGATGAGTTTCGGATAATTTATCATCCATCGCGCGCCGCATATCACGATTTTGCTCGGACAAAAAAGACAGCCTTTCCAAAATGGCCATCGATTTGTCGCCTTCTTTCCCGCTTTCCAGCTTTTTTTTCAGATCCAAAACGAACCACACTAAAGCAGCACTGACAACTATGAGAATAATGATTAAAACATTGAGCATCTTTTATTCTTGTGATTTATCCGAAAATTCATTCGTACTTTCGTTAATTTCATATTTCGTAAGGATTACATCTTGCGCTTGGCGATGAATTGCCGTAGACCCGTAATCTTGTTAATGAGTTCCTCATGCGGTCCTTCCAAGAATTCCAAGACGAATTTGTCCAACATATTCAAACGATATTTGAATTCGTCCATCGTCATCAAGACAAAGCTGATTTCCTTGCCGATTTCCGCTTCCAAAGACTGCATCAGATTATTGAGGCGTGCTTTGGAAATGTTGTCGCCCACCAAGATCATATCCGCCTTGCTCTTGTGATAATTGATGAATGCGCCACTGATGACCGCCAATTTGATATTGCCGACTTTCCCCACGCGCGCCAGACTTTTGCAGCTGGGCGACGTATTGGATTTGGCAATCAAATTTTTCAGTTCCGGATAAAAATAGAATTCCTGATTGAGCTCGTAGAAAAAAGCGCCCTTCTTCGTCCTTTTCAAGATGAATTTCATATTGGAAAGATTGGTCAATTCCCTTTTCGTTTTGGCAGTATCGAGCATATTTTTCTTCACGATATCAGGCGTCTCGAAAACCTGCTCGGGATTTTGCAAAAAAAATCGCAACAAGCGCGCCCGCTCCTTCGAACCGAAAAGATTTTCCAATATTTCCGACATGCCATTTTTGTCCGCGAACATCCCCCTACAACCAAACTCGCGGAATATTTTAAGTGATATTTATTATATTTGACCTTAAACCAAGTATAATATCAGGGCGATAAAAAGTAAAGCAGCAGCAGCTGGTGCCAAAACCAACAGAAGGCGCGATAAATCGCGCCTCTACAGAAACACTGCATTTCCTAGCAGGCTCAATCATCCCGATTAAACCTACTAGCTGAATGGGGGGTTAGCGGGGTGAATGCCCAAAATCAAAAACTCCTTATTTGCCATCGTTGAATATATTTACATATTCTTTGTAAATATATGTTTGACCATATTTCTTATCTTTGTTTTTTGGCTGTAATATCTTCATATCAATAAAACGGTCAATCACGGTTTGTGCGCCAGCGCGAGTAAAGCCAGTCCAATTTTGAATTGTAGCAACATCAACGATTGGTTGCCCGAATAGTTTTGGCAAAATTAGACTAGCGCTTTCGGCGGCTCGAGTGCCCAGTTTATGAATTTTGCCAAAATCATTTTCGCGCAGAATCGTAATTTTACCGACAATATCAATAGCTTCATTGGCTATTTCAATCACACCCTCTAGAAAAAAATCAATCCATTCATAAATATAGCCATTATGATAGCCGAGCAATTTAGCATAGTATAGTTGCTGATGTTTTTTGAAAAATGACGACAAAAATAAAAGTGGTTTTTCAAGATAACCTTGCTTCCATAGATAAAATGTAATCAACATTCGTCCGGTTCTGCCATTACCATCCAGAAATGGATGGATAGTTTCAAATTGCGCATGGATTAAGCCTGCTTTGATAATAGTTGGAATTTCATCATCAGTATGGATGAATTTCTCTAAATCAGCTAAGGCGCGATTCATTTCAGGCACTGTTGGCGGCACAAAACTGGCAGTGCTCGGCTTTGTGCCTCCGATCCAATTTTGACTTTTACAAAATTCTCCTGGATCTGAAAAGTGCGTAGCACGAGCTTGGCTCATAAGTTGTTTGTGCAATTCTCGCACAAAACGCAAGGACATAGGAAAATCATCAACAGAAATTCTTTTTATTCCATAATTCAATGCCTTGATATAATGTAAAATATCATCAACATCGCTTGATTTGTTGGATTCAGGTTTAACTCCCGCCTCAATCGCGTCAATCATGGTGGCGCGAGTGCCTTCAATTTGACTTGATGAAGCCGCATCTTTTCGCAAATACATCAATAAAAAGAAGTCTGAATCTGGCAACAGCTTAGTGATGCCATCGAGCTTTCCTAGTAAACGAGTCGCTTCATTGGTGTTTTTCAATGTTTTTGCGTCAAAATCAAAACCTCCTTTCGGCGGAAAAGGATGCGGTATAAAGGCTTTAAATCCCTTAATTTGCTGAATATTAGCGCCTATTTTGATAGTTTTCATAGTTTGTTTACATTTTTTAGTTAATGTATACAAAGTATAGCAGTTTGTATATATTGTGTCAACACATGCATACAAACTTCAATGACTGGAATAAGGAGTGTCCTCATTCCTTTTCCTCTCCTTATTTTTCAAAAAATTATTCTTCGAAACGACTGGCCGGCCAATGCGTCTTTCGATCCAAAGCAATTAATTTCAACCCGTGACAATTTGTCACGATCTCACTAAAAATGGCAATATGTTTTTCTATTTTTTCCATAAAATTATCCTAAGGAGATTATAATGATACCATATCATTATTTACAAATTCTGTCCTGTGGATAACTTTTTATTCCTACACTTCTCGCCATTCTTTCTTCTTCCAAGCCTCATCTTGGCGCGTGAGCAAAAAGGAGGCGCTTTCCGAAGAGGCCATCACTTCTTCCACTACCTTTTCCATGCGCATACCTTGCGAACCTTTGATCAGGATCAAGTCCCCGTCCTGCACGATTTCTTTCAATTTTTTGCCGGCACTCAGCGGGTCAGGGAAGATAAAGATATTTTTTGAGTTGAAATTGTGTTTTTCGAGCTCCTCGGCCGCAAACCGCATCCGGCGACCTACGGCGAAGAACATATCGCCTTTCATCTCCAAAAATTTCTTGGCCACTGTCCGATGCCCCTCTTCCGTGTCCTTGCCCAATTCCAGCATATCGCCCATAATCGCAATCTTGCGCGATGCCTTGATTTCTCGCATGATTTCCAAGGCCGCCGCCGCGCTGACGGGTGATGAATTATAAGTATCATCAATAATGAAACTGTTCCTCATTCCGGCAATCAGCGTCATTCGGCCGCTGGGCAGGGAAAAATTAGTGAGCGCCGCCGCAATTTCCACCAGATTGAGCTTGAATTTGATGCCCACCGCCACGGCGGCCAAAGCCGCATAGATGCTGTGGCGCGCCAGAACATTATTCAATCTGACCGGCAACATCGTACCCTTGTAAACCAATTTGAATGAAAGGCCTTTGATTTCTTTTTTGTCAGAATTTTCTCCATTGGAATAATTGAAATAGACTTCTTTGGCTTGGATATCGGCTTCATCAGAAAAACCGAATGTCAGAAATTCAATGTCCTCTTTCTTGTTCTGATTCTTAAATTTGGCTATCGTAGGATTATCGATGTTTATCGCCGCTAGGGCTCCCGGCAAGGCTTTTTCAATCAATGTCCATTTTTCCTTAGCCACACCGTTCAGATTCTTGAAAAATTCCAAATGAGACCCAGAAATGTCCGTGATAACGACCGTTTCGCAATAGATGAAACTCATGAGATAAGCCATGTCCCCCGATCGATCGGCGCTCAATTCCAAAATCAAAATTTCTGGATATTCCACCGGAAAAATAACCAGCCATAACGCTTTGGCAAAAACTAAGAGCCATTTCAGGATCGAGCTTCCGCCACTTTCAATGCCGATGATCGTCAGTGGCAGCCCAATTTCGTTGTTATAATTCTTTTCATTCTTCCGGACGCGGGCATATTTGCTCATCACCTCGAAAACCGCTTCCTTGGTCGAAGTTTTTCCAACTGAACCTGTAATGCCGACAATACGCGGATTATATTTATCAAGTATCGCCATCGCCAAAAAGCGCAACATCTTTTCCAGCAATAATAATTTTTTTGATTTATGGGTTTGGCTTTTCATCATCAGTTTGTTTTTTATTATCTTGTTCTTCTTCACTTTTCAGAGAATATTTGCTCAGATCGTGCGTATTGTTGAATTTTTCAATATCCGCTTGGGTATATTTTTCCGTAGGTTGGATGTTTTTGTAGTTCAAGAGGAATTTCATAAGCTCCCCCCAGGTCGGCGCGGCGCTCGATTCCGCCCAGTTCACGCCTTTGGGATTATCTATCCTTACCAGAACCGTAAAACGCGGCTTATCAACGGGCGCAAAACCGGCGAATGATCCGATATTCTGTCCTTCTTGATAACCTTTCGAGTCCGAGCTGGCCACCTGAGCCGTACCGGTTTTCCCGCCGATCAGATACCCAGGGACATCCGCCATCTTACCTTCTCCGTTCACCACCACGCTCCTGAGCATTGTCGCGATTTCATTGGCAGTCTGTTGCGTCACGGCACTGCGCACCTCCTGAGGCGCTACTTTTTCCTGTGCGCCATTCGGATAGATGATCCTCTCGATTATCTGCGGTTTCATCAATTTTCCTCCGCTCGCCAAAGCATTATAGGCCGCAACCATTTGCATTGGAGTGACTGTGATGCCTTGGCCGAAAGAAGCGGTGAAAAAATTTATATCTGTTTTGAAATTTTTCAAATTGGCCAGATTCCCAGCGCTTTCCCCCGGCAGATCAATGCCAGTAGTACTGCCGAATCCGAACCGCTTGGCATAGTCCAGAAAATTCGCATTCCCCAACTCTTGCTCTGCGAATATCGCGCCCGTATTTATCGACATATCCAAAACCTGGGTCATCGTCTGTTTGCCATACGCCTTGTAATTGGCATTCTTTATGGAGAAGCCCGCTTCTTTCACTACTCCCGTATCCACAAAGGTCGTATCAGGACTGACGCGTCCGGCATCGATAGCCGAGGCCAGCGTGATCGTCTTGAAGATACTGCCACATTCATAAGGATCGCTGACGGCCAAATTCCTGAAGCTGGCCATATCCTCGCCTTGATAATTATTCGGATTGAAATCGGGATAGCTGGCCATCGCCATTATCTTGCCTGTTCCGGGTTCCATAACGATGATCGTCCCTCTTTGCGCGCTGAATTTGGCGATAGCACTTTTAAGGATCTTTTCTGTTTCATACTGGATGATATGATCTATAGTAAGGACCAAGCCATCTCCGTTTTTGGCCGGAATGATATCTTGATCGCCTGTCGGTATCCAAAAACCGGAGTTTGATTTGTCTTGTGAGAGCCGGCCAGGATGACCGGATAATCGCGCATCGAAATAGTTTTCCACACCATAACGGCCGCCCAGCCCGTTATCCCGCCAGCCGACAAACCCCAAGACTTGCGAAGCCAGATTTTCCGCCGGATAATAGCGATACGATTCGTCTGACAGATGGATCCCTTCCAGCTTCAAATCGTTCAACTTCGCCACTTCATCATCGTTCAAGCGATGTTTCAGGACTTCGTACATATCATCCTGCTTGGAAAGCTTACCCCGAATTTCATTCTCGTCAAGACCGAGGATCGGCGAGACGGTCTTGGCCACTCCGGCTGGATCGGACATTTCTCGCGGCACGGCATACGCCATCTTGGAATCCTTATCCACCGCTACGGGATACAGCGAATCAGAATCTTGCAAAAATATTTCTCCGCGCTGAGGAAAAATATCTTTCAAGATCGAGTGTTGGTTGTCCGCTAATTTTTTATAGTAGCCGAAAGAAGAAACCTGCAAGAAATACAATCTAAAAAAAATACCGCCGGCAAAGATGAAAATCAGAAAAAATAGGACATACACCCGCACTTCGAGGATTTTTCCTTTTTCCGGCAAGCTGCACCGATGGCCTGTTTTGTAGCGATTATTCAGTAAGACTTTAAGCGCCATATTCCGTTATTTTAAATGCCTATTTCATCGCGACCGGTCCGTTAAGTTCGAGATAGGTAGCATTGTTCAAACTGACCAGATCTGAATTTTGCGTCACTTTTTCTATGTTATACATCGACATCAGTTCCACTTCTTGGATCCTGCCTTTTTTATTGGCCTCCTGAAGGCTGAGTAAGCTGTTTTGCAACTCCTTAAGCTCATAACCTTTGGCCGCCAAACTGTTGACTTGGAACAGATAGAGTGCTCCCGAAAAAACAACGACTGCTGCCAGAGCCAACCATGCACTTTTGATTTCCATCTTCAAATTTATCTGTGAGTTTCTTTGATTTGCATTCTTTTTTACGCCCCGAGAACTGCACTCACGCATATTCAAAACGCTACAGTTCGAAACTGCCGTTCTTTTTCTGTGGCCGGAATTCCCTTTGCCGAAATTCCCAAGGCCGAAAATGTCTATGGTTGAAATTCCCAACATTAATTTTCAGTCCCCCTGAAAATTATTTTTCTTTTTTATTTATATTTTTTCGCAAACTCTGAGCTTCGCGCTTCTGGCGCGCGGATTGTCGCCGATTTCTCCATCGCTGGCAACAATCGGTTTCTTCGTGATGACCAAAACGACCGGGCTTTCGCCGCAAACGCATTGCGGAAAAGTCGGCGGACAAATGCATCCCCTTGCATTTCTCCTAAAAATATCTTTAATGATCCTATCTTCTAATGAATGGAACGCGATGACTGCCAACCTGCCTTTCGGATCCAATGCCTGGATAGCTATCGGCAAAAACTTTTCCAAATTCTCAAGTTCATGATTGACTTCAATGCGGATAGCCTGGAAAGTCCGCGTCGCCGGGTTGATTTTCCCATGTTTGTATACGCTCGGCACCGCCGTCCCGATGATTTCCGCCAATTCTTTGGTCGTAACTATTTCCTTATCCTTCCTAGCAGCCACTATTTTTCTCGCAATACTCGTAGCAAATCGCTCTTCACCATAATTCTTGATCAGTCTTTGCAATTCTGCTTGTGGATATTCATTGACGATTTTCTTAGCGGTTGACTCTTGCTGTGCGTCCAAACGCATATCCAATTCTTCCTCCTGCATGAAACTCATCCCCTTGCCGACCAACTGATCGCTCGACCAGCCCAGGTCCGCCAGAATCGCATCCACTTTTTCTATTTTCAAATCGGCTAATATATTTTCTAAATTGGCAAAATTGTCATTGACTAAAATTATTCTCTCGTCCTGCTTATTTTCTTTTCTGAAATTTTCTATCGCTTTTATGTCAGCATCAATGCCTATCAGCTTTCCATTCTTTATTATTTTTAAAATCTCGCAGCTATGCCCGCCTCCGCCCAGCGTCGCATCCACTACTATCGCGTCAGGCTTCAAGTTCAGGCTTTCTATAGTTTCGTTCAGCAAAACTGGTTTATGAATTGTCATTGATTTTTAATCAGAGGAAATTTCTTAACATTCAGTGAAATCATGTGCGAATCAAGTGAGAATCAGTGGTTCTGATTTAGTAGACTCCTAACTTCCCCAATTGTTCCGCAATCTCATCCGTATTCTTTTCCGCGTGCTTCTTGTATTCATTCCATTTCTTCTCATCCCAGATTTCCAAACGGTTGAACAGTCCAGCAATGACCACGTTCTTGTCGAGCCCGGCATAGTCTTTCAAGTAGTCCGGCACCAAGACGCGGCCTTGTTTGTCAATTTCACAATCGGTCGCTCCGGCCAGCATGAGTCTCACAAAACTTCGCGTAGCTGCTTCCCCGACCGGCATCGAACCGAGTTTACCCGCAATCTCTTCCCAAGTTTTCATCGGATAGACGAAGAGGCACTTATCCAAGCCCCGCGTGACTACCACCTTACTTTTCAGTTCAGATCGAAACTTGCTTGGCACCGCCAATCTTTTTTTCGGATCGATAGAATGTTGATATTCTCCGATGAACATGCCAATTTTGCGAGTGTGAATATTTTAAATTTACCACTTCTCCCCACTTTCACACCACGTGACCCTATTTTACTCCACTGGTGTGCATCGGTCAACACATTAACTCCCCGAAAATCCCATCAAAAAAAGCCCATAAAATGGACTTCTCTCAAAAAGTTATACACAGTTTTTACACTACATCTATTGACATGGCATCTCTGCGAGCATATTAATTTTTTATTCAGTAAAATATTTTTTCAAAAAATCTTCTCGCGCCATATAAGCCTGCTTATAAACTCTGCCGTCTTGTGGGTAGAACCTTTCAGGAATATCTTTGTCTATTTCCTCTTGCACAGTAAAGCCCAGTCTTTTTTCAAGTATTTTCGGATTAGAATTCGCTATCCACGATATGGCCTGGATCTTCTTAATGCTCGAGTCTTTCTCAATTATTTTAGCGATTTCACGCAAGCCAGCTATAAAAACTGAAATTTTACCATCCAGCCCACCAGAAAAAACATGGATGTAAAGATAACTGCCTTCAACTTCATATGTCAAAAATTCATTGATTACTTTACAATCATGCTCGCCTGAAAGATTTTCCGGTGAGATTGATGCAATCAACGGCCAAAGCGCCTCAGCAGCAGCTTCAGCGAAACCACGCCTATCTTTGATGTTCACACATTTTTCCAAGTCTCCAAGGATAGTTTTTCTATCATCGGACAGATCTATAACACTCCTGTTGCTTCCTATTAATTCATCTACCCGCTCTCTACCGGTCAGATGAGAACCAAAGACGAACGCCATTTTTTGTTTTAGCACAAGAAACATATTATCTTTCTCATTACCACCTTTCCCTTTCTCAATCGGGCTAGCCTGTTTTTCAAACATTTTTTCCATATGTAAGTATTAGTTAAATTTCTTCCACACTCCTTCAGAAATTACTTCCGTCTTTCCATCCACAATTTTGAGCACAGTATTGTCGTCGATAACATAAAAAGTTTTAGGCGTTTATTCGATATGAATTTTCTTGTCTACATATTCTTCAAATTTTATCTTCTTCCTTAATCTCTCGGAAATAGCATCCAGTCTTTCGTTTTTCATATTAGTTATTTGCTGGTGCGTATAACCCTTTATTTTCATTTCAACAAGAAAATCTATTACCTCATCCAAATCACCATTTTTATAAAGTTCAGCGTATAAGTCGCTCCCGGAGAACAAGCCAACAATTCCTTCTGGATCGGCTGAATCAAATCCGACTCCGAAAGCCTCTCTGAATTCACGCATAGCTTTAGCCTGCGGGGAATATTCTTTCAAAATAACATCCCCCTTACATTCCTCTGGCAGATATTTCCTCAAAAAATCCTCCACATTAATTCTAGTCAGCGCCACCTGAAAAGGAGGTTTTCCGGTCTTCATAAGTTGATCAAGTCTCTTTTTATTGATTTGTCCATCCTTGTCAATAAACTGCCACCAGGTAGAAAAATTATCAAGATCTTCTGTTTTTTTAATCGTTTCGAAACCGATATATTTGGTTAGGTTACTATCGAGCATCCATGATTTCGCAACTATATCGCTCACGCACAAATGATCTTTTGCAATCCGTTCGGCCAGTCCGGCAAGCGATTGCTTGAAGCTTTGGGCAGTAAAGCTTCGGTCTTTTTGTTTATACATTTCTTCTATGTGGATTTCCATAATATCACCCATCTCCCCAATGCCATATTCGGAAAGCCCCTTTTTCGCTTTTGAAACCGTATAATGTAAAATTCCCAAGCGTTCAACTCCTTCCCAGCTCTCCTTCCTTGGATCAAGTCTGTTATGAGCGTAATCCAATACTTCAAGCATTTTTTCTTGCCATCGCTCATTTTTTTCAGCATACATATCGTCTATTTCTTTTTTTATGTTCTCTAAAAATATATCCTCATCATCAAGCTTATCACTCAAACTCCGATCATACCCAGTTTTCAACCTTGAAATTATTCCCGTATTCTGCTCAATAAAATCAGCAAATGAAACTGAATCATTTCCCATTTCAAGCTCTTTTCGATATCGCTCCTCCGCATACGTTAGCTGAATCGCCTCAAGCTTCCTGTTTAGTTCTTTTTCATGGACCTCTACATTCTCCGCCTCAATATTTTGCGTATTTATATTTTCGAAATTGTTCATTCTTATAAATTAAAAACTTACTGAATTAATTCATGAATTAATTATTTGACTCCATTTTACGCCAAAAGACAAACATTGGCAAAAAAATTATTTCCTAACATTCAATGTTAGGAAAGGAAATCTTCTTCGGCCAATCGCTCCATTTCCTTTCTTTCTCTCATAGAATCAATATTCCCCAAGGCAAAATTTTTATATTCCTGCGCGCTATCGAATTGATTAAGTACTGTCTCTTTTTTAAGATTAACAGGATGATTATTTCTACCTTCAACGTATTCCTTAAAACTCGACCAAAAATATTCCTCCGCATGAGAAATTCCGTGCACCTGGCTATTGCAATTCACATAAGCTGAAACGTGAAGCAAATATTCATTACTATCAATATGAGAAGATTTAAATCTTCCTTGAAATAAAGCGCCCGAACGATTATTTCTCTTGTTAAAATATTTCGTATATCCATTCGATAACTTCTGCATAAAAATCTCAATCCCCCTATCTTCAATTTGCTTCAAAATCAAGTGATAATGATTAGGATTCAAACAATAAGCAATAATTTCAACTAACGGATTTTCTTTCCCCTTCCTAACATTGAATGTTAGGAAGAATTGTTCTAGCGTATCGTTAGGGTTTGCTTTTTTGTAATCGCGCCAAGCAATCATTGCCCCATTACTCTTATCATTCATAAGCCGCAAAGAAAATAAAAAACGCCAGTAATCCGATGCATCCATAAAAACTTCACGTTTATCGACACCGCGATTAAAAATATGATAATGTTCTTCATTTACCAAAGGCACTTTTCTCATAATTTTATTTTATCCTAACATTGAATGTTAGGAAAGGGGGCCGCTAAAAAACAGAACCCGCTTATCGCAGGTTCCGGATTTTGTTATCTTGAAATTTTTCCTATTTCTTCTTATTCCGATTGGCTTTCACGCGGTCGCCTTCGTTCAAGAATTGTTTTCTGAGTCGCACGGATTTCGGCGTGACTTCCAGATATTCATCTTCGTTCATCACTTCCAAGCCGCGTTCGATGTTGATGTCCATGGGCGGAGTAAGATGAATGGCTTCGTCCGCGCCACTGGAGCGCATATTGCTCATCTGCTTGCCCTTGGTTGGGTTGACGGCCATCTCATCTCCCTTAATGGCTGTTCCGATAACTTGTCCTTCATACACTTCCGCGCTGGCTCCGATATACAAAGTGCCACGATCTTGCAGATTGGCCAAAGAGAACCCGAGTGCTTTTCCGGTCGCCATGGAAGTCATCGCACCGACTTCTTTCCTTCGGATGTCGCCGACGTGCGGCCTGAATCCGATCACGCGCGAACACAAAATGCCTTCACCCTTGGTGTCCACCATAAATTGTCCGCGATATCCCAAAAGTCCGCGGGTCGGAATTTCAAACATCATCTTAGTCTGCGATCCGTGTGGCGCCATGTCTATCATTGTACCTTTTCTTTTGCCCAGAGTTTCAATGACCGAACCGGACATCTCGCTCGGCACGTCGATCGTCACTTCTTCAAACGGTTCGCTTTTCACGCCGTCAATTTCTTTGATGATGACTTGTGGTTGGGAAACTTGCACTTCATAACCTTCGCGACGCATATTTTCCAAGAGGATGGCAATGTGAAGTTCTCCCCGGCCGGACACACTGAAATATTCCGAGGTGGAAAAATCGATTTTCAGCCCCATATTGACTTCCAATTCTTTTTCCAAGCGTTCTCGGATCTGTTTACTGGTCACAAATTTTCCTTCACGTCCCGCAAACGGCGAATCATTGACCAAAAAGCGAAGAGTGATGGTCGGTTCATCGATCGCAATGGCCGGCAGAGACTCTTGCGTCGCCTCTTCACAGATCGTTTCTCCGATTTCAATGCCAGGGAAACCGGCAATCATGGCGATGTCACCCGCGATGGCTTCCGACACTTCTTTCCGGTTAGTGCCTTCAAAAGTATATATTTTAGTGACGCGTCCGGTAGCGATTTCACCGTTCACTCTTTTCACGGTGAGCGTCTGTCCCATCGCAATCTTACCGTCATAAATCCGCGCCACCGCCAAACGTCCCAGAAAATTGTCATAGCCTAGATTGAATGGTTGTGCCAGAAGCTTGGCATTCACGTCTCCTCTGGCCGGTGCCACTTTTTCCAAAATGACATCCAGAAGCGGCGTCAAATCTTTGGCCACGTCGTCCATATGCCTTTTAGCCACACCCTGTTTTCCGATAGCATAGATGGTAGTGAAATCTAATTGTTCGTCAGTCGCGCCGAGATCCAAAAACAGCTCGAAAACTTTTTCTTGCGCCGCGTCCGGATCAGCCGCCGGTTTGTCGATCTTGTTCAAAACCACGATCGGTTTCAGTCCCAACTCCAAAGATTTTTTCAAAACGAATCTGGTTTGCGGCATCGGACCTTCTTGGGCGTCCACCACTAGGATTACGCTGTCAATGGATCGTAACACGCGCTCTACTTCACTGCCAAAATCGGCATGTCCCGGAGTGTCCACAATGTTAATCTTGGTGTCCTTGTAAAAAATGGAAGTGTTTTTGGAGTAAATGGTGATGCCTCGTTCTTTTTCCAGAGCGTTGGAGTCCATACTGACCGACTCGTCGCTGACCATACCGGTCTGGCGAAGGATGGCATCAGTTATTGTAGTTTTGCCGTGGTCCACGTGCGCGATAATGGCGATATTTCTGATTTCCATAAAATTGTTTTTGTAATTAGAAAAATTAAAAACGCTGTTTCTCAGCGATAAGTCAAGTAACCAATTGATAATAGCAGGAAAATGGAGAAGTGTCAACGACAAAAAACGCAAGTCCGAATGTCTAGTTTTTCGGATATGAAAAAGTTTTAGACTTCAAATTGCAACCTTACACTTTGCATTTTTAACTTTCCACTATTTTTCACGCCGGTTCCGGCTTTTTGGATTCGAATTTGGACTTTTTGCCGATGAAGAAAGCTTTTTCGATCCTGATCCAGAAGATGACCATAAAAGTCAGCCAAGCAGCGCCGGTCAAGATCCGAGTGTCGGGATAATAGAAAAAAATTATCCAGCTCAAAATGATGAGACTGGTGCAAGTCGGATGGGCGCATTTGCCATAGACGCCCGCGCGGATGATCCTCTTCTCCGAACAGGCATCGGGATTGAATTGATCCCGCCAATAAAAAGCACTGACAAGATGATAGACCAGAAAAATCGCCAGCGGGAGAATTATCCACCAATGATTGAAACTTTTTTTGAAAATTATTTCAGGAGAAACGGCATAGAACGCCAAAACCGCCCCCATAGCTATAAGGCTCCACAAGACCAAGTGTGAAATTATCCTGCGGCGACTGAACATATGCTTGGATTATCACGATTAAAAGCCTAATTTTTCTTTGACAAAAATGAGTTTGATCCGGCCGGGAACATATTCTTTTTCCAAAATCAGAATCTTGCCGATCACGCTGCCGGGGTATCCGACGCTTTTCATCCGCGCATCTTCCAAGGGGAATACATATTCATTGAGACGGCGCAAAGCCCCTTCAAAATCCTTCACGATTTTTTGCGCCCCGACGACAAAGATGACGTGATTGCTCGTAAAAGCGGAGGCCGGCAACTGTGAACCGGTGGCACTGGCGATCAAAATCTTTCCACCCTCCGTCACAGCGTGCACCGAGCCCAGATAATAGTCCGCCAAAACACTTCTTTTCCGCAGCTCGTTCTGCAGCTTTTCATCTTTTTCCGCCAACATTTCATCTTTAAAATTTTTCCAAGGATGACTACCGCTTTTCAAGAGATCCGTGAAACCGATTTCATCGAGCGTAGTCGACGCGCCGGTCATGACTGACGCACTATCCGGAATGAGAGTCTGAATTTTTTTCAGCGTCGCTCCCTTGTCTTCCACCACTTCCGCTTCAATATTCCGTTCCTTCAGTGCATCCAGCGTTTTTTGCACGACTTCATCCGTCGATAGCTGTGACCAATTTGAATTTTCCATATGATTTTTGTAAATGATCCAACGCTTTTAATACACCTCACTTTAAAAGTATATTTCGAACAATCAGGCTTAAGCATACCCTCTTGCACGTCCGGGAAAGTAATTGTATAATTCAGGTGTAATACAAACATAAAAATAAAAGACGCCCCAAATTCAGGCGTTATAAAACAATGGAGGAAAAAGACAATAATAATGAAAAAATTCAAAGTCTCCGCGAGATGATCTATAGCGCGGAGAAAACTTTACAAGGAGCCAAGACGATGCTTTTGCAACTGGAAGGCAAGAAAAAAGTCGGTCGCAAGAAAAAATTGAGCGAGAGCGATGCGGAAGACGGCCGCGTCGTCGAAGGTACTTTTGACGGACAAATAATGTTGGGCAATGATTCGAAGCAATATCCCGTACCGGCCAACTACGCCTCCAAATCGAAACTCATCGAAGGAGATGTTTTGAAGTTGACCATCACTCCGGATGGATCTTTCATCTACAAACAGATCGGGCCGGCGGAACGAAAAATCATTCTCGGCATCGTCAGTATCGATCCGGACGGGAACTATTTCGTGGCCGCCGAAGGCAAGGCCTACAAGGTCCTTTTGGCTTCCATCACCTATTTCAAGGTAGAACCGGGAGACGAAGTCACCTTGGTCGTGCCGCGAGATATCGATTCCGACTGGGGCTCAATCGAGAATGTCCTGCAAAAAGGCCGCGAGCACAAGACTGAAGCTGCGCCGCCGAAAAAGATGCGCAACATTGACGACATCATAAACGAAAACCCTCGCTTGGAGAAAAAACTATCCTCAGAAGAAACGGCTGTTTCCCACGGAGATTCGCTGATGGATGAATGGACGCCGGACTTGGAAGAATTGAAATTGGAGCTCAAAAAAAATAGTGCTGATTAAAAAATTAACAATAGAAACAAAAAAAATGGAAACTGTACAACAAGCCGCGGGCACAGAAAACAAGGCTATGCTAACGCGAGATTATTGGCTGGGAATGATAGTAGGCCTGCTCATCGGATTGATGTTTATGCCTGTACTCAAAATGGCTAAGCCCGATCTTTATGCGCAACTTCGTCTGGCCATCATCCCCTTTTTCTTGATCGGTACGCCGCTGGGGCTTGCCATCTGCCATATCCTCAGCAGAAAAATCGCTTTTATGTGGCAATTTGGGAAATTCTTCGTCACGGGTATAATGAATGTCTTGGTTGATTTCGGAACACTGGCCATCGTCACCGTCCTTTTCCGCAATTTTTTGCATCACAACTCCACCGATACGATGCTGACCATCGGAGCAACCATCACTTTCTATTCGCTGTTCAAAGCTGTTTCTTTCACTGTTTCCAACATCAACAGTTATTTCTGGAACAAATATTGGACTTTTGACAAAAGCGCCGGCAAGAAATCCGAATTCATCCAGTTTTTCATCGTCAGTATTGTCGGCTTCCTCATCAATGTCGTTGTTGCGTCGCTAGTCTTTGGCAACATCAGTCCGCTCGGCGGCATGAATTATGACCAGTGGTCCTTGATCGGTGCCGCTTGCGGTTCGATCGCTGGATTGTTCTGGAATTTCTTCGGGTATAAGTTTATCGTGTTCAAAAGTTAGAACTTAGCCATCAGCAATTAGTCATCAAAAACAGACTTCAAAAAAAACCGAAACGTAAAGTTTCGGTTTTTTTGTTTTGAAAAAAATTCCCTCTCCCCTGTACTCGGGGGAGATGTCCCGATGTACTCGTCGGGACAGAGAGGGTTCAGGAGCAAACTGCACTTCAACATTACTCTCTCCCCAGCCCTCTCCCGAGTACAGGAAAAGGGGCACTTCATTCTTATTCCAAAACGATCATCGCCTTCCGACCTTTTTCGATATCCTCCGCTTTTCCCGGGAAATCATGGATAGCATCATACAGAACATTGATGTCATATTCATAACCTGCGCCTCTTTTGGTGCCCGGATCGTTAACGATAATCATGTCGCCATCGTAACCCGTCAACACCAGATTATGATAGAGCGGCCCGGGCGGCGTGAAATATGGGTTGCCGAGCGCGCGGCCGGCGGCGGGAATAATGATGGGTTTTCCCAGCGCCAGATATTTTTTCAAGTCCGAAACGGAAAAATCATAGATGACTTTCAAATTTTGCAAGCCATAAAAATCTCCGGCCAACTTAGCCGTTTCCACGGCCGTCGTATCCTTGTAATCGCCATAATTCTTGATCTCGAATTTCACCATCGACTGGATCTGTTTTTCGGCGTTTTCCGGCGCCAATCCTTTCTGGGCGACGTAGTATTCCAGCATGACGATCGAAGCTTCTTCGCAGGCTTCTTCATGCAGCGCGTCCCATTTCCCAAGCGGCGCTTGAGAAGCAAATGGAACACTGACAGAAATCTTTTCCGGCAGCGGCGCCGCGGCCGACTCCATTGCCTTTCCCCCTCTCTTGTATTCAGGGGAGGGCTGGGGAGGGGTTACAGGCACCGAAGAAATTTTTTCCTTGATCTGTGTAGACATATTTTCATCGGCACGGCTACTGCTACTGCCATTCGGTCTCATTCCGCGGATGAAATTGAGCTCGTGTTCAAGCATATAGCCTAAAGAAATTTTCATTTGCGAAAAAGAGACTTCAAAAGATTTCGTCTCACTCATCATTTTGAGTTCGAGTCCGATAAGCAAGACCACTGACAGGAACAGCACGGCCAGATTTTTCCAACGCAATTTTCTCCCGGCGAAAACCACCAGCATCTCGAGCGTAAAAAGCACGCTACCAGCATCATAGATTGCGTCAATGGTTTTGCCGGTTCGGCCAGTCACGAAAGTCTGGTGGAATTCATCACTCGCCCCATAGAGAGCCGCCAAAGTCAGCGCCCAGCAAAAAGCATAACGCGGATAGAATTTGTGTCCGGCATAGAATATGCGCCACAACAAAAACGCCAGGATTGCAAACTCCACGAAGTGCGCGCCCTTTCGGAGGATGATTTCTTCCGAAGTATTATGCAAGGAATATTGCAAGCTCGGCACGCCGGAAAAATAGAAAATGATCCCGGCCCAGATGAGGGCGGGAAAATAATATCGTAAAAAAAATATAACTCGTTTTTTCATATCGTTTAAATGTTAGTGGAAGAATGTATTTTTGGCAAGGTGCCATCATGTTTTATGATAAAAAAATTAGAGCCCCAGAATGCCGTTGCATCTGGGGCTCAATCGTGACCGAGGGGGGTCAGATTAACAGTTGAAGTATTCAGGAAAGCGCAAAAGTACACTATTGTGAATATAGGCTATGAGCACTTTATGCACATCACCTTCTTTCTCAAAAAAATAAAACACCACTTGTGCCAATCCCAATTTCAAGGCAGCGGGCAGTATTTTCCATTCCGGAGCGTGAACAATATAAGCTTCGCCCTGAAATTCATGGTTTTTTTGGATAAAATATTTATCCAAAGTGAAAACCCTACACTTCAAACTCTTTCCGGTTCCGGCGGTAATTTCCATATCCAGCGCCTCGTGATCCGCTGGTCCGGCACCGGAAACACAACCTGTAAAAATGGCTTTTATCTCCGCTGATCCCTTAATCACCTCTTCTCCTGGAAACTGCATAGCGTTTTCTCCTTTATCTCTTTCGAAAATTGTTTCTCACTTACTTGTTAAACTATCAGCCAACACGACTGACTTACTATACTAGCACAAAACGAACCGGAAGTCAATAGTGACGCAACTCATTAAAAATGTTACTATTCTGACTATAAAGGGGCATCTCTTTGTTTTTTATTTGAAATTTGGATTTTGTAATTTGTAATTTCCTCATTGTTTATGTCTGAAACACTCTATCGCAAATATCGTCCGAAAAACTTTGCCGAAGTCATCGGCCAAGCGCACATCGTGCGCACGCTTTCTAACTCCGTGAAAAACGGGCGCATCGGACAGGCGTATCTCTTCACCGGGCCGCGCGGCACCGGCAAAACTTCCATCGCGCGGATTTTGGCCAAGACGATTAATTGTGAAAGTTTAAAGGATGGTCAACCATGTGAAAAATGTCCAGCTTGCAAAATAATTGATTCCAAAAAATCGCTCGACATCATTGAGATTGATGCCGCGTCCAACACCGGCGTGGACAACATCCGCGAACTGAGAGAAACCGTCGCCCTGGCCAATGCTTCTCTCAAATATAAAGTCTACATCATTGATGAAGTCCATATGCTTTCTACGGGAGCTTTCAATGCACTTTTGAAAACCCTGGAAGAACCGCCGGCTCATGTTGTTTTCATATTAGCTACCACCGAAATCCACAAGGTCCCCGAAACCATCCTGAGCCGTTGCCAACGTTTCGATTTTGAACGTCTACCCATCCAAAATATTATCGAAAAGATGGAACTGATTGCCAAGGCGGAGAAAGTGAAAATTGAGAAAGAAGCGTTGGAAATGATCGCAATTTCAGCTGAAGGCGGCATGCGTGACGCCGAATCGCTGCTCGGTCAGATCATTTCTTTGGAAGACAAAAACATCACCGTGGCCGAAGTGGAAGAACTGCTCGGCACAGCTGATCGAAAAATCATTACTGAAATCACGACCGCATTACTCAAAAAAGATTCTGCTGCGGCTATTGCCAAAATCAATCAACTATTCGAAGACGGATACGATCTGCAAGTTTTCAACAGATCCCTCATCAACTATCTGCGCCAACTCATGCTGCTTAAAATCGATCCGGAACTGAAAAAACATTTTTCTTTCGAAGTGCCTGAGGAACAGCTGAAAGCTATGCTGGCACTGGCCTCTAGCGCCGAACTGGCCGACATCCTCTCCGCCATCAATCTTTTCCTCGAAGCCCAAGGCAAAATTTCCGCTTCCGTCCTCCCCCAGCTTCCGCTCGAAATCGCCGTCATCAAAGCCACACGTACTTTTCCAGCCAAAGCACCGGCAGAAAATATTCCGTATAACGTGCAAGGCGGAAATGATCCTGAAGCAAAAACTACCAGTCAAGAAACAAGAAACAAGAAACAAGAAACAAACAATGTCCAACCAGCAGAGATATCCAACACTAATTCTGAAGAAAGCAAAAACGATTCAACCATTCGGCAATCTGACAATGATTTGCCAAAAGAATCTTCCGATACGGATATAAATTTGGATATGGGCGACGTGAAATCTAATTGGCCGCGTTTGCTCATCGACATCCGCCCATTCAATCATTCTCTTTCCGTCCTCCTCTCCAACTGCCAACCGATCAAACTCTCAGACGCAAAAATCACCCTGGCCACGCCCTATGATTTTTATCGGGAAAAATTGGACGAGCACAAGAACAAATTGACAGTCGAAGAAGTTTTTAGTAAGATACTGAAAGTGCGTGTTCATATCGATATCATCCAAGACAAGACCCTGACCATCAAAAAACCTGATGCGCCGACGATCACTGAAAAGCCCGGCGAACAAGACTCCCTCCTTGATTCAGCTTTGCAAATTATGGGTGGGAAAGTCGTCGAGGAATGAAGTTGACTCATTTAATGCAATGCCCGGTAGCCAAGTGGTAAGGCAGGGGCCTTTGAAGCCCCCATGCGTAGGTCCGAATCCTACCCGGGCAACAAACACAAAAAACAGCTTGAATAGGCTGTTTTTTGATTACCTTTACAAAACAATAGAAATATGCTAGTCTATCATTTAAGTCCTTTAAATCAACCCCTAAATCAAAAAATCTTCCTTTAAAAAGAGAGGTGCTTGTCATGAATTTGCATTCGTTTACAATCCCCATTCTGCTGGCTATAACGCTGATGCTAACAATCTTCATACCAATTCCATCAAGAGCACAACCGGTGGGGAAAAACAATATCGATTTCAATATTGAAATGGAAAAATGTGACGCATTGGCAAACGAGAACGATCAAATAGTTTGCCTGAAAAAACTGATGGACACAGCGGGAAAAGAAAGAGCTCGGATAGAATACGTGCTGGGTATGATAAATTTTCAAAGAATATCCCTCGTAGAGTTGAAACCCAGGGAAAATTTCTTGATTGCGAGAAAGCATTTCAAAAAAGCCCTGAGGCTTGATCCGGAAAATGAAGAATACCAGAAGAGCATCTGCCGGGTCAGTGCCATTTTAGACGAACCCATCAGCCCTGAATGCTCTCATTACATCAGAAAATCAGAATCAGAGATAGGAATGGAAGAGTGAGCTTTATTCCAATCAAAAACCCCATAGGTTGCCACTGCGCCTATGGGGTTTTTTAATATAAAAAAATAGACAGCCTAAAAGACTGTCCACTTTTGCACATTGTGCGTTGTGTTTCGTGCGTTTTCATTTCTGGGCTACCATAACCCATACTTTGAGCTTTGGATTTCCCCATCTAATAGCATCTACATAGTCGTCTATGTAGATATCTATGTGGTGCTTGCCCTTGACGCTTCCGCCTATATCCTTGACCTCAAAAGTTTTATCAATTTCCGGCACGTAAAAAAGCGTCCCTATGGGATAATAACGAAGATCGGCGGCGGCGATATTCTTGCGAATTTTTTTACCGCTCACCAAGGTAACCTCCCCATTAACTTTTTCACCGCTTTTGGTTATGCCCGTGCCGGTTCCGTTCCTTCTTCTGATTTTTTTGTAATTCTTGATCCCTTTGGGGATCGAATCACAAGAAGCATAGGCAGTGACCTTCACATTTTCCACCGCTTTGGGTGGGGCAAGATTTTTCGGTTCGGCCTTTTCCGGATCTTCTTTCAGTGAGTCAGGTCGAATAGGCTCATTATTTATGACACTCTCTTGAGGTTTATACACCTCTCCTTGATCTTGCAAGGCCGGAGCATCATGTTTAATGGACTCATCCAGTTTGACAGTTTGATAAAAAGACAGAACCAAAATCACTGCAATAAGCGATAAAATACCTTTCTTCAAAATTTTTCCCTCCTATTTTTAAAAGAACGATTACAAGGCAATGTGACCGGCAGAAAACTTTGTTTTAAGCCTTTTCCTATTCTACACGATATATACAACTCTGTCCACGAAATGTGACACTTTTTCTATTTTTTCCCCAAAACAAGCACTGTCGCAAAAATGGCTAACATAATAAGCACGATAGTGCCACCGGTGGAGAGGTTGAAATAGAAAGAAGCTAAGATTCCGGCAATGACAGAAAAAATAGAAACTATTTCCGCGTACATAATTGTAGCCATAAAACTTTTCTTGAGCTGCAAGGCCGTCACTACGGGAATGACGATGAGCGCCGCAATGAGTAAGACGCCAACAATTGGGATAGCCAGCGCTACCGTGAGAGCCGCCAGAATGATGAGCACGGTGTTCACTTGACAGACCGGTACGCCGCTGACCTTGGCCGCCTCTTCGTCAAACGCGACATACACCAATGATTTATAAAAAATCAAGAGCATTCCAATGACAACCACCGCCAGTGCCAGAATTATCCAAACATCCGCAGCTGTCACTGTCACGATGCTGCCGAAAAGATAACCGAAAAGATTCGCATTGAAATTATGCGTCAGGCTCAGGATGACTACGGCCAAAGCGAGCGAGCCGGAAAGAAAAAGCGCCAGAGCCGACTCGCCATAGACTCGGCTGGATGTCCTGAGACGTTCTATGCCGAGAGAGGCTGCTACGGCCGTGCCCAAGGCTGTCAACACCGGATTTATGCCTAAAAGCAAGCCCAGCGCTATGCCCGCCAAAGAAACATGAGCCAATGTGTCCGCGATCAAGGAATAGCGGCGGAGCACCAAGAAAATTCCGATAGCCGGCGCGATGACGGCCACAATGATCCCCGCCTCAAGACCCCTGATTATGAAACTGTATTGAAAGATATCCATAGTCGCTTGCCCCGCACCAATTCACGGGTTAAATTTTATTTTATGTAAAAACCAAGCCGCAGGCGATTCCGAGAAAAAAATCCAGGGTTACCTGAGATTGCTTTCGGAATTTGGTGCGGGGTGATGATGATGAGTTATTATTTTGACATCCTCTCCGTGGACATGCAGAGACTTGCTCTCTCTGAGATATTCCTCCGGCGAAACGTGGCACGTCAGTGTTTTGTCTACGCACGCGATGTGCATCACTTCCTGTGTCAATCTCTCAATGTCATGAGACACAAGCACCAGCGTTATCCCCAATTCTTTGTTCAATTTTTGCAGCAGCGCATAAAAATTATCCTGGGTCTTCCGATCCACTCCCGTGGTCGGCTCGTCCAGAAAGATCACCTCCGGGTAGTTGACCAACGCCCGCGCGATGAAAATCCTTTGTTGTTGTCCGCCGGACAGATCCCCAATGAGTTCGTCTTTACTTTCCCACATTCCAACTTTTTCCAAAGCGTCCTTGACCGCAATCCTATCCGTCGATGAAGTTTTTTGGAACATTTTCTTGCTGGAATAACGCCCCATCATTACGACTTCATATGCGCTAGCGGGAAAATTTACATCAAAATTGACTGCTTTCTGCGGAACATAACCAATACGCTGCCAATCGCTAAAATTCCGAATATCAACGCCGAATAATCTGACTTTGCCTTGTTGTGGAATGAGCAGATTCAACATCACTTTGAATAATGTCGTCTTGCCCGCACCGTTTGGCCCGACAAGACCGATAAAATCACCCTGATGGATGGCCAAGGTGATATGTTCCAAAACATTTCCTCGGCCGGCATAGGCGAAAGAAACATCTTCCACTTCGATGATATTTTTATTATGATTCACTGACATTCGAGTGCGGTTCGTAAATTAGTCAAATTATCCTGCATCACGGTCAAATAGTTCTTGCCTCGTGACATATCTTCGGTACTCAGACCCTCCAGCGGATCAAGCACCAGTGTTTGCGCCCCGATTTCTGAAGCCAGCGTCTCGGCCAGCTTCGGACTGGCCAAGCTTTCAAAAAAAATGTACTTCACTCCATTATCCTTAGCAAACTTTGCAAGACTTGCCAATTGAGAGGAAGATGGCTCAGCGTCCGGTGAAAGTCCGGCGATGGAAACTTGTTTAAAACCATATTCCGCCGCCAGATAAGCAAAAGCACTATGTGCAGTAATGATATCTTTTTTAGCGCAACTCTTCAAGCCATTCCTGTATTGCGCGTCCAGTTCCATCAATTTATTTTTCAACCCCGCCGCATTGGCATTGTAGTAATCCTTGCTAACCGGATCGACTTGCACGAAACTTTGTGCAATCTTATCCACCATTTTCTGGGCTAACACTGACGAAAGCCAAACGTGCGGATCAACGCCTCCTTGCCCATTTTCTGTTGCTTGTTGCATGGTCAAGCCTTCACCAGCCACCACTATTTGCGTATTTTTGGGATTGATATTTTTTTCGACATTCTTTTGCCAAGTTTCCAATCCCCCACCATTCAGCACGATGAGCCGGCTGCTTTCCATTTTCACCAGATCTTGCGGAGTCGGCTCAAAGTCGTGCGGCTCCGCCCCAGCCGGCGTGATATTGATCACTTGAGCTTTATCACCACCAATCTCAGACGCAAAAAAATAGAGCGGATAAAAACTGGCAACGACTGATAATTTACCGGAATTGATGTTGCTCGAAGTTGATCGATCATTCTTAACCATCCAAAGAACTAGGCCGGTCAAAATTACTAGGAATGAGATAAGGGTTATATTTCTTTTCATATGCTTTAAATTTAACATGCCAGAGAAAGTCAGTCCAGCGATTTTCTCGGCTTTATTGACATCCTTTTTTGATAATGCTTGATATAAGGATTGCAATCCTTACCAAAATTTTCCCAAATGAAAACCTCGCCATATATTGGCGAGGTTTTTGTGAAATATTGATCTTACGAGAAGACTATTTCAAAGTTACGGTTGCACCAGCTTCTTCCAGTTTCTTTTTCATAGTTTCCGCTTCTTCCTTGGAAACTTTTTCTTTGATGACCTTTGGAGCGGCGTCCACCAAGTCCTTGGCATCTTTCAAGCCCAGGCCGGTGATTTCTCTGACAGCCTTGATCACGTTGATTTTCGAAGCACCGCAAGCGGTCACTTCCACGTCAAATTCACTTTTCTCTTCAGCGGCAGCACCAGCTTCAGCCGCGGCTGGAGCAGCTCCCATCATCATCGGAGCGGCGGCGGACACACCGAACTTTTCCTCCAACACTTTCACGAGCTCGGACAAGTCCAAAACGCTCATTTTTTCAATCTCGGTTACGAGTTTTTGAAATTTTTCCGGCACTTCTACTGCTTCCTTTTTTTCTTCTGTCATAATATTAGTTTTTAGTCTTCAGTCATTAGTTGTCAGCTCTTGACTTTGGCTAAATTTATTAAAATTAAATTATTTAACGGTTACATTTCCTAATTTTCTTTCGACTCGCCGACCGCCTTCAACACTTGCACCAAGCCCCGCAGGTTGCCCGCCAACACATTGACGAATCCGGATACCGGAGCATTAAGCGTGCCGACCAATTTAGCCAGCATTTCCTGCTTGGAAGGCAATTTGGAAAGAGCCACGACTTCTTCTTTGGAAAGAATGTTCTTTCCCAGAAGGCCGCCGACTATTTTCAAATTTTCATTGGCTTTGGCCATCTTGGCAATGATCTTGGCCGCTTCCACTTCATCTTCGCGCGACACTGCCACCGCGATCTGTCCTTCAAACTTCGTCGCGTCCAATTCCACGCCGGCGTCTTTCAAGGCAATGGTGAGTAAGGTTTTTTTGAACACTTTCATATCCACGCCCTTCGCGCTCAACTCACTGCGCAGTTCAGTCATGTTCTTCACGGTCAGTCCCTTGAAATCGGAAAACACGACGGCTTTCGAATTTTTGATTTTTTCAGCCAAGTCTTTGACCAATTCTATTTTTTGTTGTTTTGTCTGCATGAGTTCTTTGCGAATTACGAATTTATACTAATATACAAATTACGAATTCGTTATAATTATATTTTGCCTTTCCTTGCGAATTATTCGTACATTCGTACTGATTCGTAATTCGTAGAGAAAAACAAAAACTGCGTTTCCGCAGTCGACCAAAATTAAAACTTTGTGTTTTAATTTCCTAAATGAGGCTTATTTTTATGCTCACTTTCTGCGGAAAATTGCTATCTATTAAATTATTCAGCTTTCACTTCCTCAGTCTTAATTTCCTTTGCCTCGTCCGTAGCTTTAGCGGAGGCGGGTTCTTTTTTCTCTTCAGCTTTTTCTTCTGCTTTAATTTCTTCCTTCGGATTTTCTTTAATTTTTACTTCTTCCTTCGGGGTTTCTTCAGTCTTAATCTCTTCAGTCTTAACCTCTTCAGTCTTTTTTTCGGCCTTGGCTTCGGCAACAGGAACTTCTTCCACTTTCTTGGCTGGAATCTTGACTGCCCGCTTTTTGTCAGCAATAATACCTTTTGTTACCAAAAGATTATGCGCCGTATCTGAAGCTTGCGCGCCTTTTTCGAGCCAATATTTGATCCTATCTTCTTTCAAAACAGCAACCTTAAGATGTGGGTCATATGAACCTAGAATTTCCACGTGTCGTCCTCCCGGAGCCACCGCTTTTTCCTGTAAAACTATCTTATATTGCGCTTTATTCTTTTTTCCCACTCTGGCAAATCGTATTGCTAACATAATGTTAATAAAACCGGAGATTACTCGGATAAATAAGTTACTTAGATAGGATATAGGATATGCCCAAGTTTGTCAATGGTTTGCGCGAAAACCCGGCAATTATTATCTTTTGGTCACCATATAGATGCCAATAATGATAATGGCCACCCCGAATATCTTTTGCAGCGTACCATCCGACAAATCTATGGCCAGTTTAGCGCCAATCAGTCCCCCGATCAAAAAACCCACACAGATAAGCCCAGCCACCGGCCAATTAATGAAACCGCTCTTGTAATATGTATAGGCTGCCAAAATTCCAACTGGCGGAATCAAAAGCGCCAGAGTTGTCCCCTGCGCCTGATGTTCGGCAAACCCAAAAAGCAGCACCAATGCCGGCACAATAATCACGCCGCCGCCAATGCCGATCACCCCGCTGAACGTGCCGGCAAATAATCCCAAAGTCAAATATGCAATAGTTAGTAACATAAATATTTTTCTATTTTATAATCTTCCCACCTTGGCCGATCTGATCAAGTCTCACAGAGAGAAGTTTCGAGATACCATCCTCGCCCATCGTGACGCCATAGAGCAAGGAGGCTTGGCGCATCGTTTCGCGGTTGTGAGTGATGGTCACGAATTGGGTGTTGCCGGACAGCTCAGTGAGGATGCGACCGAAACGTTTAGAGTTGGCTTCGTCGAGCGCGGCTTCCACCTCATCCAAAACGGCAAAGGGCGGCGGGTTGTGCGAGATGATGGCAAAAAGCAGAGCTAGAGATGTGAGCGAACGTTCACCGCCGGAAAGCATGGTTAGATTGGCGATCTTCTTGCCGGGCGGGCAGGCGGAGATATCAATGCCCGTCTGCGTCTCCTCTTCCTCTTCCGCCAACTCTTCTTCGCTGATTTTCTCTCCTTCCTCTTCTGACAGATCCTTGAGCCGACGTCTGGCACTTTGCACCCGCACCTTGGTCAAGTGAGCATTGCCGCCGCCGAAAATGATGCGGAAATATTTGGTGAATTCCTTATTGATTTCTTCATACGTCGTAGCAAATTCCTTCTCGATTTTCTGATCCATTTCTTTGATCACTTCGCGCAAAGATATCATGGCCTTTTCCAGATCAGCCGATTCAGTCGACAAAAATTCATAGCGCTTATTGGTTTCTTCATATTCATCGATCACCATCGGATCAATCCCGCCAATCTGTTCCATCTGCGTCTTGAGTTTCCCGATTTCGTGTTCAATGATCGGTCGTTCGACCTTTTCCGTGACTACTGGCAATTCTTCCGGTTCAATTTTGATCGCCTCTTTGATTTCACGTCGAAGATCTTCTTCGCGCACTTCCACGCGAGCGAGAGCGATCTTGGCTTCATTGAACCTATCCTTGAACTTGTTGAGTTCGTCTTGAGAGACACGTAATTTCCTTTCCACTTCGAAAAATTTTTGACGACTCTCGCGCCCCTCGGCCGCCGCCTCTTCGATTTTCTTTTCCAAAATCTTCGCTTCCATTTCGTTTTTCGCAATTTCTTCCCGCAGGATGCCGGTGCGCTTGGACATTTCCTCTATCATAGCTACCTGCGTCGCTCTTTCCTTTTCAAATTTTTCCGCTTTTTCTTGATGCTCTTTTTCCGCTTCGATATTGTCTGTCTGCATATCCTTCTTGCCTTTTTCGATGTCAGCTTTTAATTCGAAGAGTTTCTGACTGATAGCCCGCGCGTATTCACGGATATCCTGCAACTCATCTAGACTTTCCACTTCCGCCAATCGCTGGATCAATTTTTCTTGGTCAGCCTTAAGCTCAATGATAGCATTTTTCACATAACCGAAATCCACCGGAATGCTTTCGATCCGGATTTCTTCGATGAGACGCATATTTTTCTGCCTTTCTTTCTCAATCTCAATGCGACCCTCTAAAACGATGAGTTCGCGATCCAGCTGGCTCAGAGCATTTCTCTTCTGCCGCAAATCATTTTCCATCTTCGGCAATTCTTCATCCTTTTCCTCTTGTTTGTTTTCCTTGCTCAGCTCATCGTTCAATTTATCCACTTCCCGTTGGATGTTCATCATGGATCGCCCGATGTCATCTTTGGCCTCGTTGAAAGTCGACTGCTCTCTTTGGAAATTGTGCCACAGATAGGAAAAAAGAGTGGTCTGTTTTTCACGCAACTCGCGCGCCACCGATTCACTCTGCGCGGCTTTTTCCGCTTGACGTTTGAGGAGCCGCATATGCGGCTTGATTTCTTCCGTGAGTTCTTTGACGCGCGCCAGATTCTGCTTGGTCGATTCCAGCTTGCGCAATGATCTTTCTTTTTTGATCTGATACTGTTTCACCCCCGCCGCGTCTTCCAAGACTGTGCGTCGCTCCAGAGGCGTTGCGTTCAAAACCGAGTCGGCCATACCCTGATTTACGATGGCATAGCTTTCCTTGCCTACGCCGGCTTGGGCCAAAGTGTCCGCGATATCTTGCAGCCGCACGCGCGAACCATTGATAAGATATTCGGATTCTCCGGAACGGAAGATTTTCCGTGTGATGGACACTTCCTCGAATTCCAGCGGCATACTATGATCGCTATTATCCAAATAAAGCGTCACACTGGCGCTGCCCAGACGCGCTTTTTTGCCGCTGCCCGCAAAAATGATATCTTCCGATTTTTTCCCGCGCAAATTCTTCATCGACTGCTCGCCCATCACCCATCTTAAAGCATCCGCCACATTCGATTTGCCGCTCCCGTTCGGACCGACGATCGCCGTCGTACCAAGTTCTTTCTGGCTTCCTTCTGTAACTAAAAAATCCAACGTCGTCTTGTTGGCAAAAGATTTAAAGCCTGAAATTTCCAGTTTCTTTAGATACATAGTCAGAACCACTGATTATCACATGAACACACGTGACTGCACTGAAATAAATAAAAGATGTTTTAAAACAAATAATAGCTAATGCAAATATCAGCTATTTTTAATTATACTATATTTCGGCAAAAAATAAAACTCCCCACGAAAATGAGGAGTTCCTAAAAATTCAAGTGTAATCATGTGCAAATCAGTGAGAATCAGTGGTTCTGACTCTACCAACCTTTCGCCTCCAGCCCTTTTTCAGCGGCGTTCCTCTGGGCTTCCTGTTTGGATTTACCTTCGCCTTCCGCCACCAGTTCATCGTTCAAATAGATGCCCACTACGAATTTCTTGTCGTGATCCGGCCCGCTTTCACTCATCACGCGGTATGATGGCGTGACACCGACCGAATCCTGAGCCTTCTCCTGAAAACTGCTTTTCGGATCCATATACAATTTTTTCTCAATGATTTCCGGCAATTCAGTTACCACGTTTTTCATGATGAAATCTCGACATTTTTCATAACCCTTTTCCTTCTGATCAAGATAAATCGCGCCGGTGATGGCTTCAAAAGCATTGGCCAGGAGATATTGTCTGGCTCGTCCTGTGTCTTTGGCTTCGCCGCGGCTCATCATCAAAAATTCTTCCACGCCCAAGCGGCCCGAAATCTTGGCCAGCATCTCGCCATTCACCAAGGCCGCGCGCCAGTTGGTCAATTCCCCTTCCGGATTGGGAAAATTATTATACAGATATTCGGTCACCACCAATTCCAAAACAGCGTCACCCAAAAATTCCAACCGCTCATTGTGATCCAGCTTGTAGCTGCGATGCTCGTTCAGATATGAGCGATGGGTCAGCGCTTGTTGCAGCAGTTCCGGATTGTTGAATTCTACCCCTAGCTTTTTCGCGAAATCGTCAAGCATATGCATTAAAATCCAAAGTTCAAAGCTCAAATTTCAAATCAATTTCAAATTTCAAAATCCAAAATTTTGTCATTTGGATTTATGATTTGATTTGTAATTTGGATTTTGAAATTAGGATTTAAAAAATAAATTATTCACTCTTACTTACAGCTTCAGATAATTTTTTTTCATCACTCTTTCTGCCTTTTTTAGAAACGTCATCTTTCATCGGTTCACCCAGCTCTCGATAGATCGTGCCCAGAACGCCATTCACGAACCGGCCGGAAGATTCTCCGCCGAAAGACTTGGCCAATTCAATCGCTTCATTGATGGCCACTTTGGGCGGTACTTCCTCATAATTACCGAAAAGAAGTTCATATATCCCCAGACGCAAAATATTGCGATCGACGATCGTGACTTGATCCAAGGGCCATTCCGGCGCGCATTTCTCGATCAAGGGATCGATTTTTTTGATATTCTTGATCGTATTTTCCACTAGAAAATGCACAAAAGCAGTGTCCTCCATACCCGGGCCGAACTCTTGGATATTTTTCGTGATAAGATCTTCCACGTGCGCGCCTTTTTTGCCGTTGAAATCCCACTCATAAAGGCATTGCATCGCAATAGAACGGGACAAGTGACGATTCGCCATAACTATTTTTTATTTTTTAGCTTTTTTGTCGATCTTTTTCATCGTATTTACCACTTCCTTGCCCTTATAGAATCCGCATTTCGGGCAGACCAGATGAGGTAAAATTTTCGCTTTGCAATTGGAACAGGCGACCAAGTCCTTTGGCTTGATCTGGTGATGGACTCTGGCACGGTCTCTCCTAGCTTTTGTATGATGCTGTCTAGCTACTGGCATAATTTTAGTTTAATAATGATTATTTGCAATGTTTAGAGCTTATCATTAAATAATAGTCTTGGCAAGAAGCCGGTAAATTTCAGAATTTCTAATTTCTAATTTCTAACTAATACCTAATTAACTAATATTCAATACCTAAGGAGCTCAAATATTGATCACTTAGTAATTGGGATTTGATTAGAAATTAGAAATTCTTAATTAGAAATTATACACGATATCTCCCACTTGATCCGTTCTTTTGATCAAAATTCCGCGCGCTTTCAGCTTATCCAACACTTCTGGTGCCGGATGGCCATAGCGATTGTTCGCGCCGACTGAAATAATGGCTTCTCGCGGCTTGACTCTGTCCAGAAATTCATCGCTGGTGGCATATTTGGAACCGTGATGTGCCACCTTGAGAACAGTAGCAGACAAATCCACTCCCGAGGCGAAAATTCTAGCGTCTTGGGTGGTGGGAAAGTCGCCAGTGAAAAGAAAAATGTTTTGGCCAGTGGTAAGTTTTGCCACAATACTATCCGCGTTTGTGTCCTTAGAATTATTCACTAAATCTGTTCCGGGGTACAAAAGAGATAGCGTAGCATCGTCTAATTTTATATTCATCCCTCCTTCTCCTCGCAAGCGTTCGATTTTTTTGTCACTGATCAGTTGCAAATAATTCTTATACGCTTCAGAATCACCATCGGCAAAATTATCAACCTCTGAACAGACCCGATAGCTTTTCAGAACGCCGATCAATCCCCCGATATGATCCTGATCGGGATGGGTGACAATGACGGTTTCAATTTCCCTATCCCAAAAAGGGATATATTTTCCCAGCTCTTCCAATTCCTTTTGACTACTTGCACCGCCATCAATCAAGATCTGATTGGTGCCCTTTTCAATTAGAATCGCATCCCCTTGTCCCACATCCAGAAAAATGACTTTCAGTTTTTGGTTGCGCGAGCTGAAAATGATGGCCGCCAAGATAAGGCTGAGCGCAAGTAGGCCGGCTATGAGGATATAGATATATTTCTTATGCTTCATCTTTGTTTTCCAATAGACTATTCATTAACAAATCTTGATTATTCAAACTCTTTCTCTTCATCCTTGAAAAAAGGAAAGTTGTGCCTGCTAAAATTATATACCAGAGCATCACTTCCCACCATGCGAGTTTCATAGACACAGCGGCATATTTCAATTCGGATAAAAAATGAATAACAATCGTCTCATATTTCAAAAACACAAATGCTAGCCAAGCAAAAGCAATAGCCAAAGGCGTCCAAATGAAACCTGAAACCGCTGCCAAAAAACCCACGAGCATTGTGAACGGAACAAAAGGCAGGATCAAAAGATTGGCCAAGGGAGAAATGAGCGAAAGTTGATTGAAATTGAAAAGGATAATCGGCAAGACAAAAATTTGCGCGCTGAGAGTGAGAAACAGGATTTCACTGAGGCCGAAGGCTTTGTTCTTCCCAACTAGATAATTATCGAAAATTGGATAAAAATAGATGATGCCCAAGGTAGCCAAAAACGACAGCTGGAAGCCGACATCCCAACGGAGCAACAAGGGATTGGAAAGCAACATCACATCGGCTGAAAAAATGACCGCGTTTTGCGAATTAGCCAAGCGCCCGTTCTTCATCGCCCAAATGAGCAAGATACCCATCACTCCCGCCCGTACGGCGGACGCGCTCAATCCGGTAATAATTACGAACAGAATGATGCCGACAGCCGCAAACCAAAAGGCTTGCCGCCGCCACAAACCGATGGCGATACCGATAATCATCAGATATTCGGCGATGATGGTCACGTTATAGCCTGATACCGCCGTAATGTGGGAAAGTCCCGTGCGAGAAAAATCATTCTGGATATCTTTCGACAATTGGTGACTGCCACCCAAAATGAGCCCGACCAAAAGTCCCGCCTCGGGCGCGGGGATAAGCCGATCGATATTATCTTTGAAATTATTTTTGAGACTGATGAGTCCGGCATATATCTTATTGCCGCCGGACACACTCAGTTTTTCAATTTTCGGTTTTTGACATTGATAATATACGCCCTTGGCCGCCAGATACATCCGATAATCGAAATCCGGTGAAATATTTTTCGGCCTTTCCAGTCCGCAAGACAATCGCAATTTTTCTCCATAGGCAAATTTTTGATAAGCGCTGACATTGACCAGAATTTTTTGATCTTCATCGTTTTCCGGCACGACCGTCAGGCTTTGCGCCATATCATTCAATTCCGGTTCTTTGATGATTTCCACCGTGCCGGAAAAATTTTGTTTTTCCGGACTCAAATTCAATATTCTCTCCAGCCGTGTCATTGTTAGAAACGCACCACCCGCAAAAAATATTACCGTAGAAGAAATCAGCAAAGCTTTTCTGTTTTCATAAAAAACTGCTGTCACAATCAGCGCACCAATCAGGACAAAAAACAGCCAAAGGATCTTGACTGTTTGGGGATAATAGAAAGACATGCCAAAAATTCCGGCTAGAAAACTGAGGCTGAGAATAAGAAAGATTTTTGATTTGGTCATCCTTCTTATTATACCAAATAAAAAGACTGGCAGATCCTCGGTTTGCCAGTCGGGTGAATTTTTTCGGCGTATCACTTGCCGCGGTTATATTCTTTTATCAGCTGCAGTAGTTCCGTGGCCTTGGCAATGATTGGCATAGTCTTATCCATTTGCCCATCGCCTAATCCTTGGACGCTTAGAGTGCCCGATTCAGGAACCCCTTCTGTACTGGTAACACTGATTACGATACTCGATATATCTCTTACTTTTCCTGTTGCCATAGCATTTCTCCTTTAAGAAATTTCCACTATTTTAGTTCTAGCAGACGCGCCGCCGATGATCGCCAAAGAATTTTTGGGAACGTCGAAATGTTCCGCTAATACTTTTATTAGCATAGCATTAGCCTCGCCGTCAACTGGCGGCGCCGTGAGTTTCACTTTGTATTCCCCTTCTGCCGTTTTCTCCACCGAATTCCGGCTCGACCGCGGCAGGACTTTCACATAAATGCGCATAGAAAAAATCGTCATCCTGAGCGGAGTGAGTCGCCGATAAGGCGACGAACGCAGTCGAAGGATCTGCCCATTACCACTTCCAGGCTTGTGCTTTATAGGATAACTAATGGTTACGCTAAGCAGATTCTTCGACTTCGTCCGAGTACAGACTTCGCTCAGAATGACAGTGTAAAATAAAATTCGCCGCCACCCTATCTCCTGATTCCCACCATCCCAAAGTCTTTCTCAATTATTTTTTTGATTTTGTCCAAATCCAGCGTCTTGCCCTTGGTCTTCTTTTTCAGCTTCTGATCCAAAATCTTGAAATCTTCCCGATATTCCTGCAACCAGTATTCGCGCGCGCCGCGGAGCCATTGGGCGATTTTCAGGAAATCTTTTTCTGCGTGCAAGCCCGGCACCACGGTGGTGCGGAATTCATATGGCACGCGCGAATGCATAATCAGGTCGACGCTCAATCGGATGCGATCCTTGTCCACTTTCGAACCGGTCAACTTGTCATAATTCTTGATATCACTTTTAATATCCATCGCGATATAGTCCACAAGCTTCTGATCGATCAGTTTCTTCAAGACATCCGGCCGCGTGCCATTGGAATCCAGCTTCACCGCAAATCCCAGCTTTTTAATCTTCCGGATAAATTCAATAATATCCGGTTGGATGGTCGGTTCGCCCCCCGTAATGCAGACTCCGTCCAATTTTCCCTGACGACTTTTCAGAAAGGCAAAAAAGTTTTTTTCCGATTCGGTGTTGTGCGCCAAGCGCAAATTCACCAACTCCGGATTATGGCAAAACGGACAACGAAAACTGCAACCGACCGTAAAAACGGTAGTGGCGATGTGCCCCGGATAATCGATGAGCGTCAATTTTTGGTAGCCACCTAAAGTCATAATATTTAAATTAACTGAGATAATTAATAATTTATAAAACAAAAATTATCTTTCGTTCAACTTGGCTCCTCAAATTTTCAATACTCAATATACATTCAATAATAAATATCAAAATATTCAATTGAATGTTAATTTATTGGATATTGAATGAGTATTGGTTATTGAATATTGATTATTTGAACAGCGCATGAAATACTAAAGAATTATTAAGCCCCATATCTTTAAATAAGGGCAATAGCTATCAATAATGACAGCTATTGCCCCTCTATCTCTCTTGGTTGTTCTATTTCTTCTTCGTCACTTTTTTCTTGGTAACCACTTTTTTCTTAGCCGCCGATTTCGCTTTTTTGACAACGGTTTTTTTCTTGGCTGGTACACAGCAATTTACATTGAATTCTTTCCTGTCTCCGAATTCCGCTTGTTTGGCACCATTCCATTGAGCAACCGGACGGATGTAGCCGACAACGCGGGAATAGACCTCCGCCTTCTTGAAATTTTTCAGCACCGGATCTTTCTGATAGCAGGCTTTGCACTTGATGAATTTGTCAGACACGACTTCATACAAGACAAATTCATCCCCTTTTTCCAACTCTTTTTGGCAATCATGACATATGAGCTTTTTCATATTTTTTTGTTTATGCCGTTAAAACTTATTTTTAGTTTTTAACGGTATTTATTTAATTATTTTTTCCGCTTTAGAAGCGGTATGGTAAAAAATTTATTTGCAACAGCTTTTTTCTTCTCCAACCACCATAAATTCTGTCACCTTGTTCTCAGCCACGCATTTCGGACAAGTGGTGTGCTCTCCGGCCAGATAACCATGCGTCGGACAGATGGAAAACGTCGGGGTGAGAGTGAAATAGGGCAAGGAATAATTTTCTGCGATTTTCCGTACCAATTTCTTGGTCGTTTCGATGTCCCACAGCCGTTCACCTAAAAATCCATGTAGCACGGTCCCCCCAGTATATTTTGTCTGTAATTTATCCTGTAGATCTAGAGCACTGAAAACATCTTCCGTAAAATAGACCGGCAATTGGGAAGAATTGGTATAATACGGGACAGCTCCTTCCTTTTTCACCGCTTTGTCATTGGCAAAAATCATATTCGGATTCTTCTTGCGATCGATGCCGGCTAAGCGATGTGCCGTACCCTCTCCGGGCGTAGCCTCCAGATTATACAAATTACCCGTTTCTTTCTGATATCCGATTATCCGATCGCGCATATGAACCAGAATTTTTTCTGCCAATTTCTGACCTTCTCGCGTCGTAATGTCCTTCCCGATCAAGTTGAGCATAGCTTCGTTCATACCGATCAATCCGATGGTGGAAAAATGATTGGCCCAATATTCTCCCCGGCGCATTTTTATCGCCTCCAAATAGAATTTTGTGTAAGGGTAAAGCCCATTATCAGTCAGATTTTCCACCAATTTTCTCTTTGTTTCCAAGCTATCTTTGGCAACATCCATCAGATAATCAAGCCGCTGATAAAATTCTTTTTTATTCTTAGAAAGATACCCGAGACGAGGCATATTGATCGTCACCACCCCGATTGAGCCGGTCAAAGGATTGGCTCCAAAAAGTCCGCCTCCGCGCTTATGCAATTCGCGATTATCCAAGCGCAGCCGGCAACACATTGAACGCGCGTCATCCGGATCCATATCCGAATTGATGAAATTAGCAAAGTATGGAATGCCATATTTAGCTGTCATCTCCCAAATCGCATCAAACCTTTTGTCATTCCAATTAAAATCCTTGCCGATATTATACGTCGGTATGGGAAAAGTAAAGATCCGCCCATTAGCATCGCCTTCCGTCATCACCTCGGCAAAGGCTCGATTGATCATATTCATTTCTTCCTGGAACTCACCATAAGTTTCTTTCTGCGGAACGCCTCCGATAATCACCGCCTCCTTGGCCAGATTTTTCGGACAAGTAATGTCCATCGTGATGTTGGAAAAGGGTGTCTGGAACCCAACACGAGTGGACACATTCATATTGAAAACATAGGATTGGATCTCTTGTTTTACTTCGTCGTAATTCAATTTGTCCTTGCGGATAAACGGCGCCAGCAAAGTATCAAAATTGGAAAAGGCCTGTGCTCCAGCCACTTCGCCTTGCGTAGTGTAGGTGAAATTGACCATCTGTCCTAAGATTGATCCCAGATGATTGGCCGGCTTGCAAGCCACTTTGCCGCTCACACCGGTGAAACCGCGCCGGAGCAGATCCTGCAGATCCCAGCCGCAACAATAGGCTGCCAGAAGCTGCAAATCATGGATGTGAAAATCACCACCCTCGTGCGCGTCGCGGATATCTTTGGTATAAACTCGATTCATCCAATATTTGGCCGTCACGATGGATGAAACATAATTGTTGAGGCCCTGCAAAGAATAGGCCATATTGGCATTTTCTTTGACTTTCCAATCGATCTCTTGGATATATTTATCCACCAAGTCAACCGCTTCTTTCAATGATTCTTCCGTCTCACGGATTTTGCGATGCTGTTCACGATACAAGATGTAGGCCTTGGCTGTTTCTTCAAAATCCAAAATCATCAGCACCCGCTCGACCATATCTTGCACTTCTTCAATCTGCGGAATATAGCCTTTCTTGAAATTTTTATTGAGAAGTTTAGCGACTTTCTCCGCCACGCGCGCGGCATCTTTTTCGTCGCCTTCTTTGGTTTCGGCAAAAGCCTTTTTGACCGCTTTGGCAATTTTAGCCTCGTCAAAAGCCACCACTTTGCCGCTTCTCTTTATGACTTTAGTAACCTTATTCTCAGTTTCTTTTTTCCCCTCAATTTTCTTTTTCTTTCCGATCACTTTCCCCTTTTTGATTTTTGTTTTTTGAGCCATGCTGGTTTTGGTTAATTATGTTAAAAATTTATTTATCGAACGTGTCCAACTCTTTTTTGAAACTTTCGATCGAACCGAATGACTTGTAGACGCTGGCAAATCTGACATAAGCCACTTCATCGAATTCGCGCAATTTTTTCAAGATCAATTTGCCAATCTCCCGCGTACTCACTTCTGACTTCTCCAATGATTTGAGACAATATTCCACATCCCCGATGAGCTTCGAAAATTTTTCTTCCGATACGGGGCGTTTTTCCAGCGCTTTTCTCATGCCTGATTCGATTTTCATTTTGTCATAATCAACTTTTCGACCGTCTTTCTTCACAACGACAAGGCGCAACAACTCAACTTCTTCATAAGTGGAAAAGCGCGCGTTGCATTTCAAGCATTCCCGGCGGCGACGCGTCACCTTCCCATCATTAGCCTCGCGCGAATCAACGACCTTAGTATCCGAATTGTTGCAAAATGGACAAAACATATCGTATAAATCGATTTAACCCAATATATTGTGTATTACAATACCATTATACCACAACCCAAAAATCTGCCAACAGCAAAAAAACAGCCTTTTCGAGGCTGTTTTATATTGCTGTGGATAACTTTTTCTACTACGGTGCAACTTCTTTCCAAGAGCAAGGCGGACAAGTCACCTCTTGATCATGACAACTGATGAATGATGAGCATTGACTGATGGGCAAAGTATATTGACTGCCACATCCATTGTTCGGAACATTAGTACAATAAGCCTTCTTTAATATTATCTTCTGATTACAATTATTCTGACCGCAAGAATTCCCCGTATCCGAATATAAACAAGTCTTGCTGTAAGTTGGCGCTTTAGTGCCGGCACAACTACCGCCGCAGCCATCAGCACAAGTGCCTCCCACGCAAGTACTCGCGGCGCAAGCACAATTAGGGGTACAGCAAGATCCCGAGCCAGTACAAAGCGCTCCGCAAGAATTTATATAATTGCCACAATGTTTGCTATCTTCCTTTGAATTGCAACCAGCGATACCATTCTTGCTGCCACCTATTCCACAAGCTCCATTATATCCGCCACCACCTGAACTGCCACAAGCCGATACGGCGATACCGCCGGATATGAACCCGCCCAAAGCCAATTGGGAATTGGTGTCAACATCTGTTTTGAATTTTCCCAATGTCATATCAGCCAAAGACGGATCATTACCAGGGTAAGCCATTGCCCATTCCTCGGCTGTCATATCTCCGGAAATGTCTTTCACCTTTGCAAAAATTTCTTCCGCCTTTTTCGACTCTCCTAAATTGATATAGGCCACTCCAAGATTGTCCAAGAGCCATGGATTCCGATCTCCCGTCTTATCCAATCCTACTTGAGCAATGTTCTTAGTATTTTCAAAATCCTTGTTCAAAGAATAGACCCAAGCCAAGTCATTATAACCTGCCCATTCCGCCGGAGCCCAAGCCACGAATTTTTGAAAATCTGAAATGGCATCGTCATATTTCTTATCATAAGCATTGATAAGGCCTCGGATGTAGAAAGCGCGCTGGTTCTGGGGGTTGATAGCCAATGATCTGTCAATTTCATTTCTCGCTAAATCGAGCTCGTTTCCCACTAAGTGAATACGGGATAATTGATAGTAAGCCGCGTCCGCTTGCGGGTTCAGTCGCAAAGCCCAAGAGAAATAGCGCTCGGATTTTTTCGTATCATAGGCACCATTATTGAAATAATAGTTACCTCTGGTAATAAGACGGTCCGAAGCGGTTTTTCTGATCTGATTCTGGAAGATAAAACCGACTGCCAAAACAAGAACGAAGACGGAAGCTATCGATATTCCGGCAATTTTTAAATTCTTTATCTTATTTTTCCCGAATTTTTTCATTTTGATTTATATATCTTTTTAAAATATTCGCCCTATTCTATCCCCTTGCGCGCCATCTCCAATTCGACATTCTTGATGCTGGCGTCGATCTTATTTGAAACTATCGTAAGTCTTGAAGCCTCTTTGTAGGCGTTCAAAGCTCCTTTTAAATCTCCTTTTTTATCCAATACATCGCCTAGGATCATATACGGCTCCGGTGCTATGCCTCGCTTATCCGGACTGTTGTAGCTTATTTCATATCCCGGCCAATCCTTGAATGATTGATCCAAATCCTGATTGATGACCACGGCTTTTTGCGCATAGACCAGGGCATTATCCAAATCGTTCTTGAGGAAATACATTTTGGCTTTTTGATAATAGAGCATCGTTTTGAAATAGGGCGGGAAAAATTCATTGAAGTTGGAGTCATTTTCCGTCTTGGAAAGATATTCCAAAACTTGTGGCCAGAGACCGGAATTATATGCTCCGCCCGAACCGATTGCATAGTTTTTGAACATTTCTTCCCCGTTTTGCATAATAGAGGTCCTAGCCGGATAGGCCGCAATTTTTCTTTCCGAAATTTCTTTCAGCTTCTCATCCAAATTTTTCGGTTGCACCACGACATAGGCATCGCGTTGATCCGGTTGCAATTTGTTCTCCAATTGATTGAACTCATCAAAAGAGAGTTCATAATTATTGCCCAACCAGTAACTGTGCAGGGTAAGCTTCTGAGCTTTTTCATCGACCCCGATGAGAACGGTGGCAGGATAATATGAAATAGAATCAGGCTGGTCATTGGAGATCGGCAGAAAAAGCATCAATGGCGTCTTGGCTTCGGAATTGACGTACTTCTTAAGATCAGTCAAGGAGAGCTTCATCATTTGAGCAGAAAAACCTTTTTCCTCAAACATCTGAACAAGATTGTAAGGCGCAACAAGTGAAACATTTTCCTGACTGGAAATACCTTCTTTGAGCCTGTCGCAAACAGCCCTGATATTATTCTGCCCGGGATTCCAATATTCCAAAATCTCTAAAGCTGAGATGCAAAAATCTCCGCCCGTATATCCGCACACGAAAGAAAAAGATCCCTTATGATCATACATTCCGAAATATGGAACATTCGGCACCACATAATTTCCCGCGGCGGCGGTTGAACGCTCATTCTTATTGATATTTTTCAACATAAATATAAAATATACTCCCGAAGCCAATAGGATGATCACTAGCGCTACTAACCAAAATATTTTTTTGTTTTTTGTTTCGTTTTCCATAAATACATTGCGAGATGAATCTTATTTTTTAAGAGCGTTTATTATTTCCATACCGTTCTTGGCCGTCGCACTGCTAGGTGCGATACTGAGCGCTTTGACATAATTCTCCTCAGCCTTTTGAAAATCTTTCTGCTGCCTGTATATATCACCCAAGAGGCTGTACGGATCGGAAAGCTGGGATTGACTGCCGGCACGCCAATTGATTTTCATTCCCGACCAATCTTTGAAAGGCTGATCCAGATCCTGATCGATGGCCGCCGCTTTTTGAGCATAGACCAAAGCACTATCGAAATTATTTTCACCGATGTACGCACTGGCCATCTTGGAATAAAGCATCGTCTTCATATAGGGCGGAAAAAATTCATTGAAATTCGGAGATTTTTCCACGCGAGAAAGAAAATCTAAAGCAACGTCAAACATCTTAGACTCATACGCTCCTCCCGACCCGACTGCATAATCCTTGAACATCTGTTCCCCATTCCGCATAATTTCCGTTCTGGCAGGATAGTTTTCCGTCTTCCTTCCTGAAATTCCTTTCAGCTTCTCATCCAGATCTTTCGGCTGCACCACGATATACATATCGCGTTGATCAGGTCTCAGCTTGTTTTCCAATTGATTGAATTCATCGAATGACATTTCATAGTTATTGCCCAGCCAGTAATTGTGAAAGGTCAGTTTTTGCTCTTTCTCATCAAGACCGATCATCACCGCAGATGGAGCATAGGCCAATGCCGCCGGTTGATCGACTGAGATTGGCAAAAAGAGAAGCAAGGGAGTCTTGACTTCCGGATTGATATATTTCTTGAGATCGGTTAGTGGAAGCTTCAGAACCTTCGCGGAAAAATCCCGTCGGGAGAAAAAAGAAACAACCTCATTCATCGCACCGCCTTGTTGTTTGGAAATAACTTCTTGCATATCTGAAGAACTGGATCTCCCCGGTTCCCAATATTCCATAATGGAAGCCACGCTATTGACAGGCACTGACAAGCTTCTATCAAAATGATTATGCACGCCATAGAACGGGACTCCTGAGATAAGATACGCGTTTTTGGTCGAAACAGCGCCGGTCATCGGTAAATCAGAAAGCATATTTTTTTTGGAGATTAAAAAAGACCCGATTGCAAAAAGGGACACTACAACAATAAGTCCAACTATAATCAATATTTTGCCTCTTGGCTTAGATTCAAACATTTCCATTTTTTTATTTTTATTTCAATTTCAAATCAGTTTATCCTTAATAGCCGCAACCACCACCACCATCGTCATCGCCGCCGCTGTCACTACCACCGCCGCTGTCACTACTATCCGAACAACCTTCTCCATCACCGGCACACGGACTCCAACATGAAGCAGGGGGGGTATGGATCGGGGCAGGAGAATAGATCGGAATGGGTGAAACAGTGTCCGCACTGGCCTCGTTTATGCTTAGATTTTCTGTCGCTCCTTTCCAAACTTTTTTAGAACTGTTTTCAATATCTTTCAGATTCATTGTATTCCCCAAGAAACTTTTCCAAAGAAAAGCGGAAACT
>Ga0172380_10001040_pt1 | contig 49452 bp, 81 predicted proteins | sample Leawe162metaG_FD_119747 | JGI IMG/M metagenome (GOLD analysis project Ga0172380, IMG submission 119747) | Leachate microbial communities from a municipal landfill in Southern Ontario, Canada - Leachate well 162 metaG | ecosystem: Engineered > Solid waste > Landfill > Unclassified | place... | reverse complement strand
CGTTGGGAGCCTACGACGAAGAAGTGTAGTTCATGCGGCCATATACAGCCGATGAAGTTGTCACAAAGAGTATTTGATTGCGAGTGCTGCTCTGTCTCTATTGACAGGGATCACAACGCCGCGCTCAATATCAAAACTGCCGGGGAACGGCAAGCGAGTGGAGTGTTATACCAATCTGAAAAGGTGGCTGCGTGAGCCGTTACCGAGATCAGAAACACCGTGAAGCTCGACCCGATCTAACTGATAGCTTTCGCCTGGAGCGAGGCGGTCAGTTTGTAAGCGGATTCCAAAGTATATAGGCGGCGCTTTCTGTATTCAGGAGTAAAAAATGAGAAAAATGACACAAGGCGATTTACGAGCAAGAAACTTACAACTTAGGCCGCGCAAAAAACAAACAAGCGGATTTAATACGGGCGCGTTGCGGCCACCTATGACAGACATCGATTATGTCGATATGGATAGGTCACGCAGAATAATGGATTTTAAACGATGATTTCCGTAAAACAAGCCGCCACCATGAGTGGAAAATGTGAACGCACGGTACGTAAGGTGATCAAAGCGAATTGCATATTACCAATAACCGGGTATGATAGGCCATTACAGTATCCTAAAATTAAGGTTTTAAGCGCTATGGATGTCGATGTTGAAATTAAACCTGTCGTTTCAGATTTAATGAAAAAAGTTTTACGGGACGGGTTACGTCATGATTATCGAAATTGATGGTGAGTCATTTAAACCTGTACCAGATCCGCATCCTGGTTTATGTATTGGGTGTTATTTCAATCTTAAGCACTGCCAGACTTTATCGCTACCCGCTTGCTCACCGGCGAAAAATAACGGTAATGGGATAATTTTTGTGAAGGTAAAAAACGATGAGTAACGTATTTAGCTGTACTGGCCGCGTTGGTCGTGACGCAGAAGTAAAATATTTGCCGTCTGGGTCGGCGATTTTGAATGTTACAGTCGCTACTAATACCGGTTTTGGCGACAAACAAAAAACCTTGTGGCTACAGGTGTCGATTTTTGGGAAACGCGCAGAAGGAAGTCTAAAAGACTACCTGAAAAAAGGTCAGCAGGTTTTTGTATCAGGCGAATTGTCACAGAATGAATATCAGGCGAATGACGGGACGACAAAAACAAGTCTGGTTCTTATCGCGAATATCGTCGATTTGATTGGCAAAAATGAAGCGCAACCGGCGCAGGCGCAGGATCAGGATAAACCTGCGCAGCAAAATGTAGACGACGATTACGATGATAACATCCATTTTTAACGTTTAATTTTTGATACCGTAACCGGGTCTGTCGGGATTAATAACAGCCGGGGGGTAGAGGGCGACGGGTAAATATCCGCCTCCATGATCGACTAGCCGATTATTTCGCCGGTCTGCCTATTTTTATTTTTTATATATTGACTTTATTCTATTTTAGTATATACTATATTCAACGTTAAGGAATTGGCCTTTAACGAAAACCGGAGATAGTAAAATGGCAACAATAACAGCAAATATTCCAGCAAGAAAAATCGGTAAATTTTCGTATGCTGCTTATACTCAGTCTTTTGAAAAAGACGAAAATGGAACATGGACTGGCGAAGGATACGGATTAATGCTAGAAACAGATGTCATTGACATCTGAAAAAAAGCATCAAACTGGGCTGATATAAAGGCCGCTAATTTCCCGATGCTTGGATTCCATAACTAATTTTAGGAGCAAAAAATGAACGCAGTAACTTATAACGAAAAAACCATCGACATAGACGCAGCACGGATGCTGATGGATGATGAACTTTGCGAAGCCGTTAATAACGGAACGGTAGATACAGAGCAGGAATTTATGGACGACTACGCCAAGGCGCATGAAGAAAAATATGGCGTTGGATTTGTTTTCTCATGAGTGGTGGAGACCGCAAAGGGGCTGGCAGGAAGCCCGCGCACCCACTTTTAAAAAAGGAACCAATAGGATTGAAATTACCGCGCTGGCTGATTAATAAACTAGACGAAGAACCGGAAAGTCGGGCCGTTTTGATTGAGAAAGCGCTTAAACAAGTTAATGGCTGGAAACCGCCGGAGGTAAATAATGGATAAGTTTTTTTTATGTTTTAGTAGTATGCAGATTACTCTCGTGCTGCTAAAATTATACGGAGAAATAAATTGGCCCTGGATTGGTGTATTATTCCCTGCATGGGCGGTGGCATTAGGGTTCATCGTAGCATTAATTCTAATGATTGGAGGATTTCTTGTGTACGATTTTATTATGAGGTTTAAGCGATGAGAAATAACTTAGATCATCAACGCGCAGCGGCATGGCGTGATAGTTTATCAGGGCAATTAAAAATGTTTTTGTATGATAATGGCCGGGTTATTTTGATGTTATGCAGCGCGGCGTTTATGATATGGATGTTACCGTAGTGATAAAACCGAATTACGCTGAACTACTCAGTATTTTAGAGAAACGACGTACTGGCATGGAGAGCAGCCAGGTGCATAAAATTGCTCATGATAATCCTAAAACGTTGTTAGGTGATGTTACTGCTATCAGTCAAATGTTATGGCAATGCAAAGACACCGGGCGTGTCGTCGCAGAAAAACGGGACGGAGTAATTTTTAACAAAATAACAATTAAAGGCATTGAAGATTTGGCCGAATTTAACGGAGCACAAAACATGAAAGATGAAAAACCACTGATAGAAAACGAATTGGTTTTAATTAAAATTGTGAAGATTAAGGCTTTGAAAGCCGAGGCTAAGAAATTGGTTGAAGATGCCAAGCGTTTAGCCGCTGAATTGGTTGATGACTTGTTGGCGATGGAATAATAATACGTTGATGTAAATGGCTAAAAAATCACCATTAAAAGAAAAACAGTGGGAGGAAATTAGGACGAGATTGCTCGCTGGAGAAAAATGTCGAGCGCTTGCAAGGGAGTTCGGAGTATCAGAATCAGCAATAAGAAAACGCTATGGTGCGCACGTAAAACAGGTAAAAACTGTTGCTCATCAATTAGTTAAAGCCGAGCAAGATTTTTGCGCACTTTCTGTGGGTGCGCAAATTAGTGCGCGGACACTTGCAGATGAGCTAAAGGCAATTTCAATGCACATGGCTGGAGCAGGTCGGTTAAGCGCGGCATCAAGCCATAAATTAGCCGGTATTGCTAATATGCAGGTTGAGCTTATTGATGATGCTAATCCTATGGCTGATACGGCATTATTGCAGGGGATCGCAGTATTACAGGAGATGTCAAATAAGGCCGGGATTATACCAGGTAATCTGCTTAATGCTAATAAGGAAATATTAAAGCAAGATGACAATAAAGGCCAAGAAAATCAAAAAATAGAGTATGAAATTATTGAATGAGAATTCAATTAACAAAGCCACAGTCAGAATTCACCCATAGCCCGTATGCGAATCCTGCATTTATTGGCGGGTATGGTGCAGGTAAATCTCAAGCGGCCACTTTGAGGCTATGCCATCTTTTAAGCCAGCAATACGGAGTCGATGTATCTCATTTTTTCCCATCATATAGATTAGCTAAACGACGCGGGTTATCAGGGACAACAAAGCATTTAAAGGCGCTTGGATGGGAATATGTTATCAATAAGCAGGATTTGACAATATCCATCCCTAGCAGGGAAAGTAAAATATATCTGGAAACATACAGCGATCCTGAAGCCATCGTATCATTCGAGGTTGCTCATTCCGTTGTTGATGAGTTAGATACGCTGGAGAAAGATCGCGCAGAGCTGGTATGGACAAAAATATCTGAACGAACACGGCAAAATTGCGGCGGAATTAATACGGTCGCTTGTGTCACAACGCCAGATCAAGGAGAGTCAGGTTTTTGCTTTGAAAAATGGCGGTATGGAGAGAATAAAGAGGAAGGATACCATTATATTAGGGCCGGAACAGAGAGCAATAAATTCCTCCCTAAAGGATATGTAGAGCAAATCGCAAAAAACTATGACACTGTCATGGCCGAGGCTTTTATTTTCGGCGGATGGGTTAACTTTACTAAAAATAAAGTCTACCATTATTTCAGCCGCACAAAACACCACACAGACCGCATAATAACGCCACAAGATCACTATCTACACATCGGACAAGATTTTAACATTGGGGGATGTTGCAGCACTGTTTTTGTCATCGATAGCGGATACCCGATAGCCGTTGATGAGTTTGTTAGCCATGATACCCGAGATCTGTGCATTCAAATATCAAGCCGGTATCCTACCAAGCACATCAGTATTTACCCAGACGCCAGCGGTGATTCACGGCACACAAACGCAAGCGAGTCAGATTTAGACATCCTCCGTGCAGCCGGGTTCTCGGTATTCGTTAATGGCGCTAATCCGGCTATCAGGGATAGGATAAATGCATTTAACGGCTTGCTAGCGCACGATAAACTAAAGATAAACACTAATACATGCAGTCATCTAGCGCACGCATTGGATAATCAAGGTTATGATAAAAAAGGGCAGCCTGAAAAGTTAGACGTGCACCCGTCTATCGATGATAGAGTTGATAATGCTGGATATTTCCTAGCTTTTAGGTATCCAGTCGCAGGATTAGGCGGAGTCGCTAGAATGGTTGGGTACTAATAAAAACAAAATAGATGAATATCATGAGAATAAGCTCTATAAGCAAAATACAGAATAATATAACCGCCTCATTTCGGCAGGTCGTTTGCAACTATTTGTTAGGATAATTAAATAATGATTGACAGCGTAACATGTTACTGTATAATTTTGACCCAAGGAAGGCGATCCGCTAACCAATACCGAGGGTATTACCATGAAAGTAGAAATTATTGACGGGCTTATTAAACTAACCGGCGATGGAAGCGAAGCCGACAACATGGCAATTATTGCCATTCAAGAATTAACCGCAGAACACGAGTTGATGACCGACGACATAATTAACGATCACGGCTGTGAAAGTTTTGATGGCAAATGGCAAAACTACATGCACCTGCCTTTGATAATTCCAGAATTTAATGAAGACTAAGGATAAAACGGCAACGCAAAGAAATGCAAAACTCAGAATTAAACTCGCACAAGAAGGTTTTGTTTTAGTGCAAGTTAAAGTTCCGAAGGAAAGACGTAATGATATTTTAGAAGTTTCTGAGAAGATGCGAAATGGCGCTGGATAACGCCACGGTGAGGGGCTGGCCGCTAGCGGAAACCGAAAAAAACACTTAACTTTAACGAACAAGCAGCAGCGAACCACGCCACAGGCGGCGGGTCGCTTTGACCGACTCGTTAGGCTTTAAATTTACGGGTAATAAGCCACCCTCGACGGCTTGAGATATGAAAATGAGTGAATTACAACCACACCAACAGCGAGTTGTTGATGAGAAAGTTGAGCTTGACAAGAAAGCCAACGCACTAAGCGAATTTATTGGGAACAATCCTACCTTTGATACACTTGCCCCGGAAGAGCAGGAGCGGTTGAAGGAGCAAAACGACATTATGTGGCAATACTCCGAGATTCTCGGCGCGCGAATTACCGCCTTTTCCGCGTAAGTTTTACCGCACTGTAGAAATGCAGTGCCTAACGCCGTGTTAAGCGGGAAGCCGCCGCACGATGAACTTTAATTACACACAACCGCCTCGCGGCGGCTTTTCCGCTTGAACTAAGAGTTATACATATGCTAAAGAAATTACTGCTATTTTTTGGATATAAAATTGAGTATGTGTGCGAATGGGGAGTTTATGAATTTCGGTATGACGGCATTGATTACACAATGAGCAGGCCAGTACACAAAAATATGTCTGTTGCGCCTCCATGGGCGAAACGCAGGATTGTTAAAGTTGGTGTATAACGCTAATTAGGCGTCATAATTGACGCAAAACATTGCGTAATTTGAAAAAATAATCATATAATACATAAATTTAATAAAATTTATCACATCATGAAAATATGAATAAAAACGAGGATTACAACGAATACGCGAGACGCTGGGGGAAGTGCAGAGCATTTGCTTTTGGCGATGAGCACGATATAAAGGAATTGACGTGCGAAGTTATGCCAATGTTGGTTGATGAGGATGAGCGAGATTACAAAGCGCGTATTGCCTATGCTCACGTCGATAATAAGGTTGCCGCGTCGATGTGGATTTATAAAGGCCTGGCATTTAGAAAGCCCGCCGTATTGTCAAAATTTACAGCACGACAGCAAGAATATGTAGATAACATAGATGGCGGCGGAACGTCTGTTATCGAATTTGCAAAAAAACTGCATGAAGAGCACTTGGCGATTACCAGGTATGGAATCCTAGTAGACGCTGATGAGGCGGTTGAAGGCGAAAGCGTTGCCGCATATGCTGCTCGAGGAGGGCGTCATAAACTCTGTTTTTACAGCGCAGAATCTATTCTCGATTGGCATGTAGAAAACGGGAAATTGGATTATGTTCTACTCAAAGAGGAGCGGACATCTGTTCAATTCAATGTTAAAACTGGAGAATTCGAGCAGAAGCATGAGGACATTTACCGTACATTAGATATGCTGGACGGTACATATCGGATAATGCTCTGGCGTAAAAAAGAAAATATCTCACAGGGCGGCAATGAATATGAGCTTATAAGCGATTCATACCCAGTCATGAATGGGTGGAAATTTACAGAAATCCCATTCCGCATATACCCTGAAATTGAGCCGTCCATTCCAATGATTATGGGATTAGTGAACGCTAACATTGCGCATCTAAAGGCCGATGTGATGGACGCCAATTTATGCAGATTGATAGCGACACCATCTCCGGTTTTAGCCGGGTTTAGTGAATTAGCTGATCCACAGAAAAAAATACAGGTCAATCTAAGCGCAGCCATTGTTACAAATAACCCTAACGCAAAATGGGGCTATCTGGAAATGGCTGGTGACGGAGCGGCCGCAATACAAGCAAGGATGGCGCGATTACTCGATGAAATGGTAGCTGAGGGCAGCAGCCTATTAAGAGAATCGCCAAAAGGCGTTGAGACAGCGGAAACCGCTAGTATTCATGCAATGGGCGACAATTCAAAGCTTAGCGAGGTTTCGTTGTGCGTTGAATCGGCTATCAACTGGGCCATGAATTTATTATTTGAATGGGCTGGAGTTGCAGAAGGTGAGCCATTTAATATTCAACTCAATCGCGATATGATGCCGTATCCGATGACGCCGCAGGAGCTTGATTCGTTTGTAAGGGCGCATCAAACCGGGGCTATTAGTTATCAAACGCTTTTCTATAATTTGAAGAAAGGCGAGGTGATCGAAGCAGGACGCACGATTGATGAAGAGCAGGGCGCTATGACTGAGGGGATGTGATGCACAAATGGACGCTTATATTCTCGGATCAATACGGAAAATCAGTTCAAACTTTTATTGTTACCGGTGGCGATCCTCAGCAAGAGGCCATCGCCTTGGTTAACGAAAATAGGTTTATGTCTGATTTTATTTTAATCGCCGCAGTTAGCGGTGTTCATAGTGTATTTGTTAGAGATGACAACGCCGGTCATGAATATGGATTGCTAGGGGACCTCAATGGCTGATGATGAAGTAATGATTGTCTTTTTGGTAATCATTTTGTGCGGAATGCTTGGCTGGATGCTTGGTAGCAGGGTCTAATATGGATAGATTTAATCATGGTTATTATGGGAATAAATTTATCAACATTACATGGTGCGGTAAGCTATGGATAATCGAATTATTTAATATCGATATTTTTGGCATTGGTTGGGATTTTAATATTAGCAAACGATGCCAACAACCATAGACGACAAAATCATAACTGACTCGCTTTACATTAACCGGTTTGATGCCGGTCAGCGTAGAGAGGTTGAGGCGCTATTTAAGGAAATGCGCAAAGACTTGTTAGGCGTATTGTCTGAAAACTACTTGCTTGAATCCACAAAACGCCGAGTTAATGCGCTGATTAGCCAGATAGATGAGGTAATAGACGGATATTACAATCAGGCTGCTAATCAGCTCGATATTGAGCAGTTATTCCACCATACCGTAAATACTGCACAAGCAGCGGTCCAGGCGGCAATACCTGTTAGCATAGCCGCTCAATTACCCACAATCGGCCATATGAAGAGCATCATATCAAATGTGATGTTCACCGGATCGCCTCTATCCGACTGGTGGGATAAGCAAGCGGCTGATACGAGGTTTCGATTCGGCGGAATTATCCGCCAGGGTATTCTGCAAGGCAGTGATTATGATAAATTGATCTCCCCGGTTGCCGAGTTAATGGATTTATCGGCGCGCAACGCCTTTGGCCTAGTGCATACGTCTATTAATACGATTGCTAATGATGCCAGGATAGCTGTTTTTGAGGCTAATTCGGATGTGATAAAATACCTGATTTGGCGTAGCACTATGGACGCCCATGTTTGCAGTCTGTGCATAGGACGTAGCGGAAAAAAATGGACAGTCGATAAAAAACCGATAGGTCACAAAATACCATTTCAATTGCCGCCAATTCATTTTAAAGATCGCTGTATAATTTCTGCGCAATCAATTTATGCCCCTGAAGAATCGGACGCAAGATTCACACGCGCCAGCTCGTTAGGCCAGATTGACGCAAAAACAACATTTGACGAATATCTAAAACGCGTGCCAGCAAGCCAGGTTGATGACATGCTCGGTAAAGGACGTGCGCAGTTGTGGCGTGATGGTAAAATTACGACATCGCAATTATTAGATCAGACTGGGCGCGAATTGACGCTAAAAGAGTTGCTTGATAAATATAATTGAAAATAATATAATATTAAATATATCCGGTAAGGCCGTAATGGTAGCGCACCACTCAAAAAGCTGTTTATGCGGCGTGACTATATGATTCTATCTTATTCAGTAGTTAAGCCGGAGAAGATAGTCGTTACAGGTTCGATTCCTGCCCGGATATGATATTGTGTTATGCTTATAAAACTTAGGTGTTTCGTTTCCATGCTGTTGAATTGTGAAAATTATTTATAGTTACCTCACAATGATTAAAGCCCCGTAAAGGGGCTTTTTTTTGTCTACCATTTTTAACTTTTTCTATCATTAAATAATCTTCGCAACTTTTCCGCAGTCTCGGCCTTAATCGTCACTATTTTTCCGTGGCGTGTTTTTCCGCGAACATATCTGTTCACCGTCATTTTATCAATACCGAGAGCTTTAGCGGCTTTCCTCTGGTATCCGCTTCCCCATATTTGTGAAGCCATGCGTGAAAATTCACTGCTTTTCATCATTCCTTTAATTGTATGCTTTAAAACATACAGATGATAGCACGCATATTACATTATCAGCAATAGCAATATAAGCTTATCTCAATGGTTACGCCATAGTCTACGACTAACAATAATGAGATGAATGATGCCAACATTAGCTGAATTAATATCCGAAAGCCCAGAATTGCAAAAAGAGCTTGTTGATTACGTCAACAACGAAAAAAAAGGCGTTGCCGACAAAAACGCCGAAGTGCTTACGAAACTGAAAGACGCGACGCAGAAAATCAGTGGATATGAGCAGGTTTTATCGGAACTTGGCGACATTGAAGGACTTAAAAAAATTAAGTCCATGTTTGAACAAAACGAAGAACTTAAGCTTTTCGCTGAAGGCAAACATGACGAGGTTTTTGCAAAACGCACCGAGAAGTTATCGGCTGAGCACCAAAAACAATTGGATGCAATCTCAGTTGAACGTGACCAGGCGTTGCAACGATCAAAATCGTTTGAAGATCGTGTGCTTGAGTCGCAATTAATGAACGCAGCTCTACAGGTTCCATCGCTGAATCCAATTTACATGGAAGATATTTTGCTGCATGGCCGAAGTAAATTTAGGCTAAATGATGATGGTAATGCCGTAATAATCGAAAACGGAGAAATAGTTTTAGGCAAAGATGGGAAAACCCCATTCATGCCGGTCGAGTGGTTATCTGACAAAGATGCAACTGGCCGTTGGCATAAGGCCGAAGGCGGTGGCGGTGCGCCAGGGAATGCAAGCCAAAGATCATCAAAAACATCGGTGACACGCTCTCAATACGAGAGCATGACGCCATCTCAACAACGTGATGCTGTCATGGTTCAAGGGCTGTCCGTTGTTGATTAATTTAACAAGTTTATAGGACAAAACAATGGGTGTATTAACACTAACTAGCCTTATCCCATCAATTCAAAAAGCGATGGATGTTGTGTCGCGCGAGCAGGTCGGCTTCATTCCGGCTGTTGCTCGCGATTCTACCGCCGAACGCGCGGCTATTGGTCAGGTTGTTACTTCGCCCATTGTTGGCGCTATGGCTGCCGAAGAGCTGAACGTCGGCGCATACGCAGCCGATACTCCAAATCAAACAATTAACAATGTTCAGATTCAAATCACAAAAGCACGGTCTGTGCCGTTCGGCATTACCGGCGAGGAATCTCTCGGGTTAAGCAATGCTGGTACGCTGGGCGACATCAATCAACAACGTATCGAGCAGGCATTCAGAACGCTATCGAATGAAATTGAAGCAGACTTGGCCGCATTGCACATCTATACGTCTCGAGCTTATGGTACGGCTACAGGAACGCCATTCAATACGGCTGGCGATTTTTCCGACTTCGCCCAGACTAATAAAATTCTGGACGAAAGCGGCGCACCATTGTCAGGTCGTCAAATGGTTCTTGGTTCGGCATCAATGGCGAGGTTACGCGGTAAGCAATCTGGCTTATTTGAGGTAAATAGAGCCGGTACAGACGATTTGTTGCGTCGCGGCATTGTTTCGCAGGTTCAGGGCTTTGACATCCATCAATCACAAGCAGTTCCTGTTTTAGTAACCGCTGGAACAAACAACGGTTCAGCAACAACTACAGCAGCAGGTTTTGCAGTAGGGACAACCAATATTGCAACAGCGGCGGCAGGTACTGGAACCATTGTTGCTGGTGACATTATCACCTTTGCAGGCGATACAAACGAATATGTTGTTGTTACCGGCGTAGCAAGCGTAGCAAGCGCATCAACCGCATTAACAATTGCCGAACCAGGGTTAAGGGTAGCCATCCCCGCATCAGCGACCGTGATAACAACCGTTGCAGCGACAACCCGCAATATGTTTTTTCATCGTTCCGCAATCCAGCTCGCAACCCGCGCGCCAGCTATGCCGGATGGTGGCGACAGCGCTGATGACATGATGCTGATGACGGACCCCGTCTCAGGTATCGCATACGAATTTTGCGTTTACAAACAAAAGCGTCAATTACGTTATGAAGTCAACTTGGCTTGGGGCGTAAAAATGATCGCGCCACGCCATACCGGCTTGTTAATCGGGGCATAAAATGGAAACCGTCGCTATAGTTGCTGAAAACAACGACCACGGCGGTTACTGTTTGATCAATAAATCAGACTTTAACCCTGAAATACACGTTTTGTTTAGTGAAGAGCCGAAAATCGCTTTAAAAGCAAAACCTGTCAAACAATCAAAAAATGAAGGTGCTGAATAATGGGTACATTACGCGTTAGCGATCCAAAATACACGGATACTTTATCCGCAGGCAATCAATTAACAATTGTCACGGCGGCATCAAGTACGGCATTAGTTGAGCGATACGACGGCGGCGCCTTTGTCGAATCAGAAACGATGGCAGCTAGCACTACGCTTGTCATTGGTGAATTCAAGAAAGATTATCAGTTTCATATCACGGCATTAACTGGGTCGTTGACTTACGTAGAAGCTCCAAGCGCGAATCAATCAGGCGAGTTCAAAACTTCAACCGTTGCTGCTGCAAGCGCTGTGTCTGAAACAACTGCAACGCCTGTTGACGTAACATCACTATCATTAACGGCTGGTGATTGGGAGGTTTCTGCGCAGATTGACCGAACATTAAGTGGTGTAACCGCAACTATTTACGGTGGTGGTCTTGGTGTTGCTACAGCGACATTATTGACGCAGGCTGGTGGTTCAGGCGTAGGAACCGATTGTTTGACGACACAAACCGCTACTTTCGGAACTACATTAACAGGTCGATATGATACAAAAATTGGCCCCGTAAGAGTGTCATTGTCTGCAACTACGACGATTTATCTTATCGCTGCCGATACGTTCTCAGCAGGTACTGTTGCGGTGTTCGGGACATTGCGCGCCCGTAGGGTTAGATAATGTCTACCAGCAACAAAACGACTACAGCGTATGCAGCCAGTTTAATTGTTGCTGATAGAGAGGCGACTTTAAAAGGCGTGACTGGGTACAATTCAAAAACATCCAGTCAGTTTATACAGTTGCATGATAGCGCAACATTACCGGCAGAATCATCTGCTCCAAAAATAACGTTTGTGGTAGGTGCAGCATCTAATTTTAGCCTTGATTTTGGCGACGACGGTAGGCCATTTAATAATGGCATCGTCATTTGTAATTCGTCTACCGGGGCAACAAAAACTATAGGGTCTGCTGATTGTTGGTTTGATGCGCAATTAATTTAGTGTGCTCATAGCAATATAAAATAGGATTATCAATATGCAAAACATGCCAACACAAAAAAGTTTAAACGAGCAATGCGCGAAACATTATAGTCCGCCAGCTAAAAAATGACAATCTCTGTAGAGGGCGGCACCGGTAAATCAGACGCGGTTAGCTATGCCACAGTTGCGCAATATAAATCGTATTGCGACGCACGCGGCATTAGTTATAGCGGAGTTACTGATACTGTCATCGAACAATCATTAGTAAAATCAACCGACGCAATGACTCAAATGTTTTCATTGCGCTGGGACGGCTACCGAGTTTATCCATTGACGCAAGCGCTTGATTGGCCTAGGTCATATTGCGAAATAAAAGGCCGTGCAGTAGCAGGGTGGCCTGTTTATGTTGTTAATACTGTCATACCATCTGAAGTGATTAACGCCTGCATCATGCTCGCTATAGAAGTTCAATCAGCGGTATTAGTGCCGAATTTAGAACCGACAGTAACACGCGAAAAAATTGATGTAATTGAAGTCGAGTATGACGTTAATTCGCTGCAATACACTGAATACCGAGACGTCGATTTGCTGTTAGCACCATATTTAAACAGCGAATCAGGGCAACTAAAAATAGTGCGCTAATGGGTTTTTACGATAAAGCGCATGATACCGCATTACGATTGCTCACTAAACGTGGGCGGACAGTAACGGTTACATCGATTACAACCGGCTCTTATGATCCTAATACCGGATCACAAGCGACAACAACATCAACGACAACGCCAAAAGGTTTTTTAACAAACCATGAAGCAAAGGACGTTGATGGGACCATGATTATGATCGGTGACAAAAAGTTGTTATTAGATTCTAGTGCGGCAATAAAAACAGATGACACGGTGACAATTGGTGCAGTGACATATTCGGTTATTGGCATTGATGAAAAAAATTATAACGGGACTCGCGTTATGTGGATTTGCAATGTGCGGGGAAGCGCATGACGTTTAGCGCAGATTTATCCGCTTTTAGCTCCTTGCTTGGCGATAAATTAAAGCGCTTAGAAAAAGGTGTCGTCATTGGATTAGGTGAGGATGTTGTTACTCGATCACCTGTTGGCGATCCCGATAACTGGCGCAGTGAAGAATTAAGAGCATGGGCAGCCGCTGTTGGGTATGTTGGCGGACGCTTTATAGCTAATTGGCAATATGGACTAGCCGCGCGCCCACTTGGAGATTTGCCGGATATTGATGCAACTGGACAGGTATCGCTATCTCGCATAGCGCAGGGTGTTAGAGCAGTGACTAGGCCAGGGAATATCCATTATATCACTAATAATTTGCCCTATGCGCAAGATATTGAAAACGGTCATAGCTGGAATCAAGCACCTAATGGAGTAGTTGACCTAGCTGTAACGCAATGGCAACGGATAGCCAATGAGCAAGCAAGGTTAATATCGGCATGAGCTTAATAAAAATACGCGCTGCTTTAGAAAATACGATAAACGGCATGTCACCCGCTTTGGCAACGTGCTGGGAAAATACAAAATATGCTCCTGTCGTCGGTACTCCATATCAAATTGTTTACATAAAAGAAGCCCCAGAGAATCCAAGCTGGGATACAGCAACACGATGGAACGGGATTTTGTATGTGCGGCTAATGTATCCACAAAGTGCAGGCACTAACGCGATAACAACGCGAGCAGGTCTGTTGCTGACGGCATTTGCAAGAACCACGAGTCACACTAAAGATACGGTGACTTGCATTATATACGAAACACCAGAATTTAACACAGAAGGCAATGATGGGGATCGATTTGTCGGTCTGTTCAAAGCAAAATTTTATACCAACCTAATATAGGACAAGACAATGACCGTAGGTTCAGCGTTATTTACAACCGTAACATTTAAAAAAGAAACGGCTTTCGGCGTCAAAGACACTGACACAGACGGCGCAATTTTATTTAGTCGTCTGCAATTTACGCCGAAACTCGATCAAGCTGTTGTGCTCTCGAAAGAAATCAAACGGTCGATGCAGTCCGGTAACTATGACCGCGGTGTAAAAACAGTAACAGCCACACTGTCAGGGGAGATGGAAGCAGGCGCACATGCTGCCGCCTGGGCTTCTTTGTTCCGTCAGGACTTCAATACCGGCGTGGTGTCAGATATTACCGGGACTGATATTTCAGCAACCGCTAATGTCGCGAATCTTACCACAACTGGAACAGACTGGACTACGGCGCTGCAATTAGATCCGGCTGTCGGCGACACCATTATTTTTTCTGGATTTACCGGAACAAATAAATCAAACAATGGCCGCGAGTGGACAATATTAGCATCAGCCGCAGGGTCATTAACGTTACGACCAAAAAGCGGAAGATTCGTCATGTTTGCAGATGCAGCAGGCGAATCCGTTACAGTACAAAACTTGGGTACTGATGCCGCTCCTAAGACAAATGTTATCACTCGGACAAATATTGCTTCGGTAGCGGATACCCCAATTTTCGCAACAGTAGCAGGTGATTTCACTGTCCAATTTGTGGTCGGTAATCTTGTAAAAGCTTCCGGATTTACTGGTGGTAACGCGCCGAACAATGAGAAGCCTTTCAAAATTACAAAAATTACAGCGACACAGTTATACGGCTATTACACTGACAACTCGCTAGCTATTGATGATGCTGCTACTGAATCCGTAACGATTACCGCTTCTGATCTTGTGAAGCTTGTTTATGCGTCAACCAATTCTTTGGCCGTAGCCACAACTACCAGGTTAACGTCGTCAACATCATTTATCGCAGAAGGGTTCAAAGTACATGACGTAATCCGTCTACGTGGATTTACGACAGCAACCAATAACGACCGTAATCTACTGGTTACATCATTTAACACGGCCGGCACTCAGATGAATTTCGTCGTTTTAGATGGCGACGTAACAACTGTGCCGATGGTGGTCGAAGCGGGTGCATCTGGTGATTACGTTTATCGTGTCGGGAAAAAGACGTTTATACCACAGGATGACCATACGAATTACTCCTGGATGTCAGAACGGTGGGATAGCAGCATTACTCAATCTGAGCAATATACCGGCCTGCGGTTTGGTCAGGGGAAAATAACCGGGGCAAATGCCGACATCCCGACAGTGTCATTTGACCTAATGGGTAAAGATTTAGAGACTGCACAGGCCGAATATTACACATCATCAGCAGAACCTATTTCAAGTAAAAACCTTAGCGTAATTTTTGCAAAAGCATATATCGACGCTACAGCAATCGGCTCTGTTTTGTCGAATGATATAACCGTCAACAACAACAATGCGGCGCTAGATAAAACATGGGGCAGCGACACAACTGCCGATATAACCCCTGGCGTTTTTTCAGTCAAAGGATCGATGCAGATTTATTATCAAAATGAGACTGAACGCGACAGGTATTTGAACAAAAACGAGATGAGTATCGTTTTCGTTTTACGTGATTCTGACGATTATGATGCTGAGTTCGTAGCAATACAGATGCCACGCATCATCTATGATTCGGCGGCTATCAGTGACGACCTAAAGGCGTCAATTATCACAATTCCGTTTACAGCTATCGAAAACCCAACAGGCAGCGATGGAGTAGATGCAAGTAAATTGTTTTCATCAATCAGCATTCAAGACAGCAAGGCGTAATTTATGGCAAAAGTAGCACAAAAAGGCTTTAGTTTAAGCCAGTTTAATGAAGTTGAAGCCGGTGATCAATTACATGAAATCGTATTTAAAGACGCTTTTGGCGTGCCTATTGAGGACAGTGACGGCGGCACATTATCAGCATGGATTATCGGTCCGGCGTCAAAAGAACTGAGTACATTTGAAAAGAAAATGCAGCTTAAACTAAGCGCTATTTTTACGCCTATACAAAGCGGTAAAAAACATTTAACGGTTAATGACCTATCGACACTGGATAGCATCAGCATTGAAAAATGCAAAATTATCGTGAAGAAGTGGGTGTTAAGCGACGAATGCACGCCTGCGAACATTGAGTTATTTTTTATACAAAATCCAACATTTAGGCTGCAATTAATGGAAGAGCTTAAAGCGTTGCAGGATTTTTTGCCGACTCGGTAAACTCATTAATTGAGTTTGCCAAGCATCAGTTTTTTTTAAATGAGACAGATGATAACGGAGTAACAAAGCGCGAATTGTTTGAGCGGGCAAAATCGCAAGGTGCCAGCGTCACACAGTTAGAATATGAAGAGATAGAAAATCCATTATGTGCCCGTATATGGCAATGGTTTTGCGAATTAAACAGCGGTAGGCAATCGAACGGAATGGGCGCAAACATGCTGGCCTGGACTGAAATAAAATCATGGTGCGAACTGACAGATAATTGGCCTACTCCATTTGAAATTAATGTAATTAAGCAGCTTGATTCCGAATTTGTAAAATCGTGTAATAAAAAAAAGGATAAGTGATGGCGGTATCAATAGCAGATTTAGCGATAAGGGTTGACGCAACACAATTGCGTGTAGCTCAGCTCGAAGCAGATCGGCTAGCATCATCAGGCCGCAATCTTGAATCATCTGCAAATCGCGCTTCCGGTGCTTGGAAAAGCTTCGGAGGCGTTCTTGCGTCTATTGGTTTAGGATTAGGAGTCCGTCAGCTTATCGATTATATGGATACTTGGGCGAATATTGAAGGGCGATTAAAACTTGTCACGCATTCGACACAAGAGTTAATCGACATCCAAGCAAAGTTATTCGATACTGCAAACAATACCCGTTCGTCGCTAGAAGGAACGGTCGATTTATACTCAAAGCTTGCCCGCGCTCAAAAAGAGCTAGGCATGACATCTGCCGAACTTATAAAGATAACTGAAACCGTTGGTAAATCTATGATTATCAGCGGGGCAGGAACCGCGCAAGCGTCAGCGGCAATACTCCAATTAGGGCAGGCATTCGCAAGTGGTATCCTAGCCGGTGACGAATACCGATCAGTCGCAGAAAACTCACCTCGTTTAATTCGAGCCATCGCCGAAGGATGGGAAAATGCCAACGGAACAATTGGCGTGTCTATCGGTAAATTACGTCAATTATCGCGTGATCAGCAGTTAGATATTGAGCGTGTAACTAAGGCAATCGCTCGTGCAACTCAGAATATCGACAGTGAGTTCGCTAAAATGCCGATCACTATCGGACAGGCGTTCACCGTTGTAAATAATGAGCTTCTTAAATTCATCGGTGCAGGCGGGCAGACTAGCGGCGTTGCAAATGCTTTAGCCGATGCTGTAATAGTATTGGCCCGAAATATAGACCTAATCACAGGGACATTATTAATCGGAGCCGCCGCATGGGCAGCCTATAAAATAGCGTTGATTGGCGTATCAACTGTTGGCTTTATCACAGGAGTTTTAAATTCAATAACCGCGTTATCCGGTTATGACCAAGCATTAGCAGCTAACCGTGTTTTTATTGCGCAGAATTCTATTGCTGTTGCTAATGCCGCCCGCGTTGAAGCGATGCGCACGGTAAATATAGGCGCTGCTATTGCCGCACAGCACGCGTTAGCAGCAGCGCAACTCGAATTAATAGCAGCGCAAGCGGCTCAAACGGCTAGCCTAACACTATCAGCCAGGGCATTCGCATTTCTAGGAAGCATCTTGCCTGCGATAAAAGCGGAATTATCTGCTATCGGTATTATCGCGGCAGCTAACCCATATGCATTATTGATAACCGGCATAGTCGTTGCAACAGGAGCGCTTTATCTATTCCGTGATGCCGCAATCGGAGATACTGAAAACTCGGCGGTTAAAGAATATAGCGCAAACGTTGATAGAGCTAAAGCGGCATTAGATGCCAATTTAATAACGGTTGAGCAATACAATGTTGAGGTCAGTAAACAAATTGAATTGATGGGCGATACCAATGATGCAATTGTGCAACTGGGTGATTATTTCACCGCTGTATGGACGTTGATTAGCGCAGGATGGAATAGGGTAGTAGATGATTTTAATATAGGAATAAATGATTTAAAGCAAAATTTCAAATGGTTCGACGAGTTAGCTAGTTCAATTACAGCAATTAAAGAAAAGTTTAATAATTGGCAGACCCCTATCGGTAAATTAGCCGATGATATTGCTAGGGCAAGAAAGGCCACGGAAGATTACCAAAAGGCGCAGGATAATATTACGCGTGGTACGGCAGAAATAACCGAACAAGGGCTGAAGTTTACCAAAAATCAGGAGGATTTATACGTAAAACTGAGCGAACAATCGCAAAAATTGACAGTATCCGAGCATGATAGAATGCTCAAAGAGATCAATGATAGCCGCGTTGTAGGGAAAGAGCGCGAGGCGATGCTTGCATTGCTAGCTAAAATCGATGAGGCAAAAGCAAAAGGCCTAAAAAACGGCGAAGTCGAAAAGTCGCAAATCAAAGAAGTGCAGGATTTAGCTAAAGCATCTATTGATGCGCAGATTTACGACATTACCCGACTGACCGATGCCAAGCTACAATCTTACGGTTTAGAATCGGATATTCTAAAAAACCAGTATGACGATAATCTGATTACAGCGCAACAATATCGCGATGCTAAAATCTCGCTAATTAATGCGGAACGTGACGCCACAATCAATGCATTGACGGAAACACAAGGGAAATATCAAGAATCATTTAAGGCGCAATTAACTGATGCAACAGAATTGCAACGGGCTACGCTTGCGTTAATGAAAGTTGAATCCGGTGGTAATCAATTCGCTATCAGCACAACTAAAGATGGCCGCCACGCGATAGGCAGTATGCAAACATTGCCTAGCACGCTAAAAGGATATGGCGTTGATATGGGAGGCCTCACAAACACATCTAGCGAAGAGGATTTATTAGGATGGTTGAAGACAGCTAACAACGCATTTATAGCGGAGTCTACTGGCATTAAGATGTACGCTGAATTGGTGGAAAAATTAGGCGGTAACTTCGCAAATGCCGCATCCGCATATAACGAAGGCGAAGCTAACTTTAAAACATACGGAATTACCGCCGGTGAAAACGCTAAACATGTCCGTAAATTTCAGGAAGAATTCGCAAACGGAAGCAAAGACGCGATTGATTTAACTACACGAATAAAAGACGCCGAAGCCGCCAGATATTCTGAAGGCATTAACGCGCAAAAAGAAACAATCGCCGTTAATCATGAGCTAAAGAAGGCCATCGAAGAATACAGTAATGCGGTCGCTTCAGCACAAATAAAATATCTGGAAATGACCGGTCAGACTGCGCAGGCAGCTATCGAATCAGATAAGCTGGCAAAAGCCACGGATAATGTCCGCAAACAGGCTATTTTGCTTGGTGATAAAGACGCACTTAAATTCATTGACGCAATACGCACAATTAATCCTGATTTAAAGCCATTACTAGATAAAATCAAATATTACGGGATGCTTGAGCAAGAAGTTTCTCGGGCAACAGCGGCAGAATATGAAGAGGCAGCCGCGACTAATACTGATCCGGCCCAGATTGCATTTTTGAAGGCCAAGGCGCAAGGATTCAGAGACGTGGCCGATGCTCAGCAGTTGTTAAACTTGCGAGCAATGCAAGAAAATATAGGCGCAACACTTACAGATGATGCTACCAATACCTATATCGACAATCTAAAAAGATTGCGTGAAGCTCAATTGGCCGGTATGTCGCCTGATTTGGTCGATGAATTTGCAGCAAAAATAAAACAAGAATTTGATCAAAATAGTCCAGCGGGTAAACAGGCGCATAATTTTTTTGAAACATTGAAGGAAACCTCATCGCAGGGATTTATGGCGATGTTGCAAAATGGCGCAAGCGCAAGTGAGGCAATGACGACTATGTTCAAAAACATGGCCGACAATATCACAGCGTCATTCCTAAAGCTCGGACAAAATAGCTTATTCGATTGGATAGAAAATGGAACCATGAAAGCCGGGGGCTGGATGAATGTGGCAGTCGCAGGCTTGTCTGTTGGCGCGCAATTATTAGCCAATGTATTAAGCGCAGATCAACCTACTCGCACGCCATCAACCGCCGAGTCTTATCAAAGTAACGAGCTTGGCGCGTCTAAAATGGCTTTGATTGATAGCCTATCGCGTGATACCGGATATAGTTTTGCAACAAAAGCTGCAACATTATTTAATAACAATCTGCAAACATTCTCGAATTCGATACAAAATAACGCATTACGAATTGCTGACGGATTGCTTAGTATAGGAGATAAAATAGCTAAGACACAGGCTTTCCAGACGGTATCTAATTGGCTTGGCAGCATAGGAGATGGTATAGGCAAAGTAACTTCATTATTAAGCGAAGGCTGGGGCATCGTTAATAAGTTTTTTACTAGCACAACCAATTCAATAGCCAGCTTTTTAGGATTTACAGAAAAGGCTAGCGCAGCCGTTGCTGAAGGTGGGTTATCTGGAGCAGGACAGGCCGTGTCTAAGGTCGTTGGGCAGGCGCTTGCCGTTGTTGGTGCTGTGTATTCTATTTATACATTCGCGACCGGAATTGGGGATTTGATTGATAGTGGGACAGTTGGGCAGGTAGTTGGATCGGTAATGCAATTGGCGTCATCACTACTAGCATTCGCTGGTGCTTTCGTATCTATAGGGCCAGTTGGTTGGATTATAGCTGGAGTCCTTGCTGTTGTTGGCTTTTTGATTTCTTTTTTCGATGAAGTGCGTAAGCCATTAATAATGATGACATCATTAGGTAATGATTTACGTAAATTTGATGGGATACAAAAAATACAATTCCCAAGTGGTCGCGGAGCTATAGTCACAGATTCAGCATTCGGCACGATTGAGTTAAGATCAAAATATCAGGGTGGTTTAAATGCCGAGCAACTTAATAATGCAGCCGGACCACTGTTGTTATTGATGGCCGCAACTGACGACGCAATGGCCGCCGCTTTTGATAAAATAGACAAGCAGAAAGAAACATCTAACTATATCCGCGCTAATCTCAATCAATACATCGAGCAAAATTTAGAAAGCGCAGATGTTTCGAAAATGATCGAGCAAAGATATGAAGCTATTATAAATCTAGCTGAGCAATCCGGGACGTATGCAGGGATAGCATTCAATAAGATTTTTGATATTCTCATTTCAAAATTCAAGGCATTCGACCAAAACACGCTAGCTGCGATGGGAATAGCGGCCAGCATAGCCGGTAATTTACAGGCGTTTATTGATACAGTACCGTTATCATTCTGGGACTTAGTTAATAAACGAATTGAAGGTGTTGGCGGAAACAAAACAGCAGAGCAATTTACAGCAGAATTGAATAAAGGGATTCTTGGATTTGTAGCATTAAAATCAGTGCTTAATACTATTTCCGCAATATCTGATGATGCCGTTGTTGCAATCATGGATTCAAAGGGTTCAATTGATACCGTTGCGCTTAATATGGCGCAATTCGTTATTAGCTTAAAATCGATTGCGCCGAATATAAGCATGGCTCAAGTTATTGATCAAATCAATAAAATTAAAGCGGCTACAACTGATTTTTCTGACCAATATGCGACGGCGTTTTTTGGCGCATTCAGTTCATTTTCGGCAATAGTGAAAGATCTTAGTTTTACGAGCCTGGATGATTTAACGAATAAACTAAGCTATTACAGTAATCAGATGTTGGGAGCGGCGGAGGTTTCTGCGCAAGCGGCGAATGCGGCGATAGACTATGCTATTGCCGAAAATCATCTTGCAGGCGTGTCAAGGGAAAGCGCAATACAAACATTACTACGCACAAAAGCAATCGATGAAGCAACAGTCGCCGAAGCGGATTATAGTATTGCTGTGCAATCGGCTTTAAAATCTCAACTTGATGCGATGGGATTTATACAATCATTCGTGGTTGCTGCTGGAAAAACATTACGCGACTTTTCAATTGGCGCAGATGATTGGTTTAATGCGGGTAAAAATGTAATCGCCGTGTTTGGCGACATGAGTGCTGCGGCTAACTTTTACACTAAACTAACGGGAGCATTTTTGAATGATAATGAACAAAAAACGGCGGCTCAAAAAATTGCTGCAAACAATGCAAAAAATTTATTGGACGCGGCTAATGATGCGGGCCTGGGAGCGAAGCTCGGGCTAGGCGAATTAACGGCCGAAAATACATCAGCATGGATAACAACCTTATTGCAAACGGGTCAGGGTATTGATGGCATTATCAATTCATTTGCGAGTGTTTCAGATGGCACTTTATTTAAAAACTTATTCAACGCTTTAGCAGACCTGAAAACCACAACAGATGCACTTGCAGATGCCACTGACAAGCTCACAGCGGCGAATAAAGCCGCATTAGCGATTACGCTTGAAGAATGGCTGCAAAAAAACAAACTCGGTAGCACAAGTGCATTAAATGATGTGAGTAAAAATGCCGAGTTCCGCCAGCAAATTATATCGTCATATACAAGCGCGTCTCAGGGTAATGCGGCTGCGGCCGGATCTTTGACCGGTTTAATAGACGAATATTTAACCTTTGCGCAAAAGTTTGACCCGGCCAATTTTAAAAGCCTATCTGATTGGGCGACCGGGTTAGTGTCATCGCTTAAAAATACATTGCAACCAGCAACAATAAATAATGACGTTGAAACCTATACAAACAAAAAGGCGCAAAGGATTGATGTCAATGTAATACAAAACAAAAACGATAACGCAGATCAAATAGCGCTTTTAATTAAAGCAGTGCAAGTTGCGCAAGAAGGGCATAAACAGACAATTAAGGAATTAAGAAAAACTAATACTGAATTAGCTGCATTAAAAGCCAGCGCAAGGCGTAGGGAAGTTAAAGCATGATTTGGTTGCTAAGCGTGGATTGCCTGGATAGCATTGGGAATGCGGCTACGCTGCATTTTTCTAGCGGCGCGTGGAATGATAAAACAAAACTAATTTATCAAAATAAATTGATACAACCAGCACTTATTAATCAATCCGCTAACGATGGTGGCGTGTTGCAGATGTTCAAGGAATCAAGTATCGGCGAAATTGAATTAGCTAATACCGATGGTGGGTTAGATTTCATAATGGATTATGCATTTGACGGAAGAACCGCGACATTAAATAATGGGACAACATCCTATAATTTAGGGACAATGTTGGCACCGAGTGAGCGTGATAATTCGATTTATTTCAGCTTCAAATCGGTTAGCGAAACACTAGGCAATGATTATCAGCAATCTGTTTATGATTCAACAACATGGGATGCATCATTGGACGGGACTTTAATCCCTATTGTTTTCGGGAAATGCAATAATATTACTCCTGTTTTAATCGATGAATCAAATAGTATTTATCAGGTTTCAAGCGGAACGGATTGCCGCATTATAGCCGTTTATTATGACGGTCAACGGCTCACAAATTACAAAGTGAACGGCGCGCATAGTTCTGGATTGACAACCATTGCAGTAGATAGCGGAACCAAAAACATTGCGACTGGCGCGCAAATAGTTTTTAGTGGTGATGACAACATTTACACGGTTTCGACAGGGTTAACCGGGCTTAGCGGGAATATTATTATCACCCCTGCACTGGTTGTAAATATAGCTGACAATGCGCCATTTGATGTGCTAAATACCTATGCGACGTTATCTGCATTGCAAACAGATGCGGCTAAGGCCTCTACAGATTTAACTAAAAAGGCGACTAAATGGGGATCGTTTGAAGGTTATTTCCATCTTGCTGACGCTGCACAAGGGGTCGTTACCTGTGATGTTATTACGGTCGATACAGTCACACCTGCGCTCACTACGCCAAGAAAAACTTATGACGTAATTGAGGATGTAATATCAGGATGTGGAATAACAGGGCTTACTATTGATGCTACACAGATTATAGACAATATAGTCTATACGAAAGCAGCGTCAACAACTGTTAAAACAGTCGTTAATTCGCTAGGATATTCTGGATATTATGTAAATGAAATTACACCAATAAAAAATATCATCGATTCATTAGTAAAATCATTTTTTGGATATTATTGGTTTGAAGATAAAGAATTAAACATAAAAATAATAGATTACCCGGCATCAACGGCTGTTGTTGATATTAATGAATATCAGATTAAGAGCATAAGCCGCGAGGCCATCGGCTTAGGAAGCAACGGTGTTCCGATTAAGGGATGGCTGCTCAAATATCAGCGCAACTGGACAGTGATGACGACAGTCGCCGGAATACTCGGAACTGCACGCAAAGAATTGCTTGGGAAAGATTACCAGGAAATAGGGACGAATGATATTAATCTGACAACGGCTGCAAGGCATTTGTTGAGTGAAAAATTAACGCTTGAATCGTTATTAAATACTAAAGCATCGGCTTTGCTAATATTTACACAGCTTGATGCAGTGTGTAGTGTTAGACGCGATATTGTAGAAATAATCAGTGACGACCTAAGATTTTTGAATACTGTGCAATTAGGGGCAACTATAAATGTAATTACGCCTTTGCGCGGCTATACTGCCGGTAAAAAGCTTGTTTGCATTGGTCGTGAATTAAATGCATCTGATGAAACTTTGTTGATACGGGCATACGGATGAGCAATGTAATTTTCGGATATAACAACGTTGTGGAATTAGCCACGCTAACAGGCGGGACATTTGAAACAAACCTGCCTCGCGATAATCTAAAAACAGATAAACTCGCGGAAGTCGCACAGACAACTACCGACGCAACGATAACGCTAATAGCAACATTTAGCGCTAATCAAAATATCGGCTGTGTGGCATTAGCTAATCATAATTTTAGTGCGGATGCGACTATTTCCATTAACCTGAAAAATTCCGGTGGCGATATTTTAGAGTCAACAACGGGCGATATTGCGCCGTATATTGATGCATACCGTAATAGCCTTTTTTGTTGGTTTTTTACGTATAACAGGCCATCAACGCGCAGTGTCGAAATAACGATTACCGACACAACTAATGCGGATACTTATTTGAGTGCTGGGCGACTGTTTATTGGTACATTTTTCGAGCCGACAAGGAATATTGAATATGGTGACGCTTCGCACGGAAGAAATGATTTAAGCGATACGAGCAAAAGCATTAACGGTGTAAAGTGGCATAGAGAACGTCAAAAATTACGGACGGCTGCAATAGGATTAAAGCATTTGCCTGAATCTGAAATGCTTGCTGTTGATGATTTAATGCAGCAATGCGGCACAACGACTGACGTTATATACGCCTTCACACGGCCGACTTATACCGATGTATCAAGTGTTTTACATCAAGATGAGTTAAGTTACAAATTAACATTTTTAGGTAATTTGACAACGCTTGACGCTCTGAGCAATCCATTTTTTGAGCAATATAGCGCACAATTTAGCGTCGAGGAATTGGCTATATGACGACTATTTATAACGACGATGTTAGAGTGCAATTACTCGCATCTATTGACGAGACAACAACGACGTTATCAGTATCAAATCCGGCTGGAATTTATCTTGATCCACCTGCGCCAACTGGGGCGGAAGTAGCTACATTAAAAATCGTTGATCGTATCGATAACCCGATGCGACGAGAAATTATCACTTATACCGGACGTTCGGCAATTGCCGGAGGGTTTTCGTTGACCGGAGTAACTCGCGGGGCTGTCCCGATGTTATGGGAAGCAGGATGTTTTTTGGTCGGTGTTATTACTGACGTTCTAACCGAAGGATCAAATATTACTATCGTAGATGGAGTAATATCCTCAAGTTATAAGAGAACTTTTATTGTGCAAAACCCTGGATTTAATGAAGATGTTACTTATATTGCAGGAGTTAACCAAGTTCCAAATTTTGTCCTAGGAGCTAATGGCTCTTTAATTTATACAGAACTGGAGTAGAAAATGGCAAGAACGGTAGATGCAATGCATAGAAATCAACCATATGCGCATATTCATGTGATAATTTCAGGTACTTTTGCTGATGCCACTGCAAGAACAGCAGTTACAACGTATACTGACGACGAAATTGATATGATCTACAAACAAATCGACGACGGAAGCCTTTGGAGAGTTATAAGTCAAAGTGCTGGAGTTCCTGTTTGGGAGGAATTCGGTCGTGTACAAAATAGAGTTGGAAGTGCAACTTCTAGTGCTACACCAACAATAAATACTAATATTTATGATGTCTATAAGTTAACAGCACAAGCTGTTGATATAACGTCATTCACCACAAATCTTTCAGGCACTCCAACAGATACGCAATTTTTAGAAATTATTATAACTGGTACTGCCGCTAGGGCAATTACCTGGGGAAGTTCTTTTGTTTCCTCTGCGATTGCCTTACCTACAACCACAGTAACAACAGCTACATTGCGGGTAACATTGCAATATGACAGTGTTTTGGCTAAATGGGTCTGCGTCGGAGTGGCTTGATGAGTAGATTTTTTTGTTTATTAGTCGGACAACAAGCTATCCAAGTTGGTGCGGACAAAGCTATTTTTGGCTATGGTTATGCCGCAGGATATTCTAGCCTAACAAATCTAGTTTCCAATACTGGTATTGTTGCAACAGACACAGCAGGTGTAGGAGAACCTAGACGATATTTAGCTGCATCAGGTTATGGAGGCGATAAAGCTATTTTTGGGTATGGTGGCGACTCTACTTATGTACATTCTTTAACAAATCTAGTATCTAACACTGGAGTAGTCGCTGCAAATACTACTGGAGTAGGGACGGCGCGTTTCGGACTCGCAGCAGCAGGTTACGGCACAGATAAAGCTATTTTTGGGTATGGTTCAGGATTATATTTTGAACTTTCTATGACAAACAAAGTAGCTAACACCGGAGTCGTAGCGGCAGATACGACAGGCGTAGGTACAGCACGGTATGCCTTATCAGCAGCAGGCTATGGAGGCGATAAAGCTATTTTTGGGTATGGGACTAATGGTTCCTACCTGTCTATGACTAATCTAGTTTCCAATACTGGTATTGTTGCAAGCGATACGACTGGAGTTGGGACAGAGCGTTATGCACTTGCAGCAGCAAGTTACGGCACAGACAAAGCTATTTTTGGATATGGGAATGCAGCAGGATATTCTAGTCTAACAAATCTAGTTTCCAATACTGGTATTGTTGCAAGCGATATAACAGGCGTAGGTACGGAAAGACAATATCTATCAGCAGCAGGCTATGGAGGCGATAAAGCTATTTTTGGGTATGGGACTACTTTATCTAGCACGGCAGTAACAAATCTAGTATCTAACACTGGAGTAGTCGCTGAAGACACAACAGGTGTTGGAACTGCTAGATACGGACTTGCAGCAGCAAGTTATTAAAACTAAGGAATTAAAATGGCAAAATTAAACACAGAATTTAACTACCGGTATCAAGTCATCGGCGAGACACCGTGGGAAAAAATAAAAATTCTACAAGGATTTCTGAGTGGCAGAAAGAGAGCAGTAGCATTAGAAGAGGTGAGTGATTTAAAATATCAGGCAAAAATTGCAGAACTAGCTAACGCTAAGGAAGTTAAGGCTCTTCCGCATGTAATTATGACACTACAAGCAGAATTGCTTGAACTTGAGTCTGTCCAAGCAACTCTAAAAAACGATTTTGAGTTAAACAGACAAGAAATAAAGATTATCGAGTCTTTACTTGCTGAGTTATATGAAATTGCAGAACCTACACGGATTCCCGGAGCTTCTGATGAAGATATGTTTGAAGCTAATGCAGCTAATGAATTCACAGTTTGGATTGCAAAAGAAATACAAGCTGAGATTATCGCTAATGGCCGTCCATCAGCGGCTAAATTGCGGAATGCAATGAGTAATCCTTTTTCGCTTTTAGCTTTACAAAAAATAGGGTTAATTCCGGCGGAAGTTAGGCTTATTGGGTGCTCCGTTGACCCTTTAAGGATTGAGTTGCAGTTTGATCAAGCAACACATAAGGAAAATACTATTTTCTACAAGTGACGGTGTAGAGTATTTTGAACCATCATTATCTGTGACTTCAGCAACAATGCTAGTAACTCACGCGAATTCCCCAATTAATGGCATAAAATTTACAGGAGCAATCGGTGATTCGATTGAAATAGTGGTTTAAATGGGATTTCCAACAAATACAGTAGGAACTGCAACCTTAGATATTACTTTCCGTTGGAATGCAGTCAGTAGCAAATGGGTTTGTGTGTGGGTAGCATAAAGAAGTTAGGATAATTAGAGCCGCCATTAAACAATGAAATAATACACAATGAGCAGGAATTATTATGAGTCAATTATTAATATCAGGCAATGAAGCAACCCTGACCGGTACAGAAACGTTAACAAATAAAACATTCGTAGCGCCAGTTTTAGGAACGCCTGTGTCCGGCGTTTTAACTAATTGCACAGGAACTGCGGCAGGATTAACAGCTGGGACTGTTACAACGAATGCTAATTTGTCCGGGGCTGTTGCTAGCTCTGGGAATACATCTTATCTTGGAAGCTTTACTCTAGCGCAACTAAACGAAGCTATTAGCGATAATGATGTAGCTGTTTTGTCTGGGAATAACTCCTTTACCGGGAAGATAGGTATAGGCACTACTACACAACCTTCTGGGATTCTTGATATTGAGGACGGCTTAACTACCGGAGGAGGCAGGTATGTTGAGTTCGCCAATAATGTTGGTGGAGTTAATCCATCTACCTACGGTGGGTTATTTTTTGGATGGAATAAATCAGGAGGACTTGGCGAAAGTGTCATAGGCTACAGCAAACAACAGGGGGGCGTTCCGAGGCTTGATCTTGTTAGTTGGGATGGGGCAACCTATGTAATAGAAGTTACTCTAAAAAATGGTAAACTAGGCATAGGTATTATTGATCCTCAAGAAAGCCTTGATGTTGTAGGTAAAATAGCCTGCTCTTCTACTACTCGTTCAGGTGGGTTTACAGTAGCAACATTACCTTCCCCAACATTAGGAGATAGATGCTTTGTAACTGACGCATTAGCTCCAGTAGCACTAGCTACTGTGGTTGCGGGGGGTGCGGTAAAAGTTCCTGTCTTCTATGATAGCGGTAATTGGATAGTAGCTTAACTTTAATCAAACTTAATAGGGAAAATAACATGGAAATTTTAGAAACACAACGTCCTTACGAATTTCTTGCTCGTTGGGACACAAAGACGGGATTACTTAAAGGTAGTCATATAGCTTTTGCAACAGTTCTCGAAAAAGATGGCGTCTTCTTAAGCGAGCAAATTAACAATGTTATGCCGGTTGGAGATGCTACGTTCCCTATCACGGATGTACTTGATCTAGTTCAAGTAGATTCTTTAGCACGGATTGCTGCGTTAGAGATACTACTGGCTGACAAAGAGGCAGAAATAGCGACTTTAACTTCTAATATAGCGGCATTAGTTTCCGAGAAACAGTTATGAAAAGCTTTCTAAAAATTGTGCTCGTTCTCTTATTCCTGTTTTTAGGGTTTGCTACTGAGGCCGCAAATATTAATGGCTATTGCGGGGCATACGCTTCAAAAGTAGATGACACTATTTACAGTAATGCCGCTATTTCTGGAGCTTGCCCTGGGAGAGGATGCCCAGGGCTAGTAAAGTATTATCCAGATGGGACAAATAAAGTTGTTCTTTCCAACAAAGCTATAACTGATATTGATAGCCCAGACAAGATGTTTTCTAGGCCCTCAGTTATTAAAACCTCTAAAGGTTATGCGGCTATAGCTTCAGTTTCTAATGGATACCCTCCAGAAGACGGTTTGGTTACCCCATCCTTCCTTACTTCAATTGATGGTGAAAACTGGGAATATCATGGGAAGTTTAAAGGGGATATTGAAGGCTTTCCAGCTTACGTCTCAGGGATGGCGTTTTACCAAGATGAATTAGGCGTCTATCATTATCTTACAGATGGTTATGGGGTTAAACTAGCCGAATTAACTTCAGAAGATGGGGAGTATTGGTATTTTACTAGGAATCCTGACTTAACAATAAAGGAAATTGCTCCAAAGAACTGGAACAACCCAATATTTGCCTCTATTGCAAGAGTTAATGGGAAATACTATCTAGCTGCGTCCAATGGTTGGCCTGTTACAGCTTGGTACTTCGCATACAGTCTTGATGGTGTAAACTTTAAACACCTTCGTACAGTAAATGTTTTTTGGTATGAGAAAAACATTAATCTTTATGAAGAAAATGGACAATTATTTGGTTTAGCAACAACTGAATTAAAAAATAGCTGTTACAAAAAGAAAATAGTTAATTTGAATTATTTGCTTAGGTAAAAAGGCTCAATTATGAAATTCGGAATCGATTTATCTCAACCATCAACAATTCGCGGAATTTTGTGGATACTTTCAGGTGTGGCCGGTATTTATTTGGCTATAAAAAATAATAACATTGAAATGCTAACTGTTTTTTTACCATTTATACTGAATGGTACGGCAGGCGTGGCAATCAAAGACAAGGAACAATAAAATGCCAGATGATGCGTGCCGCTTAGCAAAATTAGAAGAAGGACTTTCTAACATAAAAGACGAATTTAGGACGCATAGAGCTGAAGAAGAAACGACACTGACAGATATTCTTAACTCTCTGCGTAAAATTGAATCAGTACAAGCAGGGCAAAAAGGGTTTATTGCCGGGATCACTTTTGCGGTTTCATCAATCTTTGCTGTGGCAATTTATTTTTTAGGGAAAAATAACTAATGAATAGAAGAATTAGCCGAAACGGTATTGAAAAACTAAAGCTTTTTGAAGGGTTTAAAAACCATGTTTATACTGACTCAGGAGGACAACCAACAATAGGTGTTGGTCATTTACTGACGAAAGCAGAGAGGGCATCTGGCAAAATAATTATCGATGGTGAGCCTATTAAATATCGTTACGGGCTATCCGGCGAGGAAATTTTATTATTGTTGTCTCAAGATGTAAAACCAATTGAAACAATTGTTGATAAGCTTGTTATTATTGCGTTAACAACTAACCAATTTGACGCGTTAGTCGTTTTTACATTCAACATAGGCAATGAGGCATTCAAATCATCAACACTGCTTAAAATGCTAAATAAAGGTCTTTATAACGAAGTTCCAGCGCAATTAAAGCGCTGGGTTATGGATAATGGAAAAGTTGTACCTGGGTTGGTTAATAGGCGCAATAATGAAATTGCGCTTTGGTTAAATAAATGATGCTATATATGTGTTAAATATATTGTTTTATATGTGTTTTATAAAATTGACGCAATGTTTTGCGTCAATTATGACGCCTAATTAGCGTTGGGCCTATGCCTTCGACAGTAATAGGTTTAAGTTTAGATCAGCAATAGTTCTCGGCTGGTCTCTTCCAGTATTCATGTCGTGAAGTAGTTTTGCCGCTTCCAAGTCTTTAGCAACTGTAGCTAAAATAGCGCCGGTTGCTTTTGTTACAGTTCTTACATGATCGCTATCAACCTTTCCTTTTAAAAAACTATCAAGCTCGTCAAATAAAATATCTCGTAGCCCTTCAGTTGTTTTATTCATTTGTTGCTCCTATTTTTTGCGGTTAGTCTTAATATTTTCCGAATCAGTTTTTGTGTTTCTTCTATTTCACGCTTAGGTATATGAAATTTTCTGATTTTGTTCCAACATCCTGTGCACAGCAGGCTTTTACTTTTTGTGGCATCATATTTACTCGTATGGTTCCAACCCCACACGTCATTTCTTTCATGCACTTTTTTTGGTGTGCTTGTCTTTCCGCATAAGTCGCATGTATGCAGCGGCGTATACGCTATCAATCGCATATCAAGCTGTTTCCCAGGCTGTCCATTTTTTTTTAATCTTGGGATATACTTAATAATGTGCTTTGTATAAGTTCCCATAATCAAGCCTAACAAGTAGTTCCAAGCGACAAGCCGCCATATACGGCTTGTATGTTTCCTTCAAATTTCGTATGGCGGCTTGCGCCTGAACATGGCGTTGGGCATCACTTATTGGTTGCCTCTTAATTCTTCTAATAACTTTTTTCGGCGTTCTTCGGACATTTTTTTTATGCCAGCTTCAATCTCACTTACATAAGGTGCGTGCGTTATTTGTTTTGTTGATCTAGCAATATCAAAAAGCCCATCGCTAATACGCCCAAAAAGTTGCTGTAATCCGTCAAATAAATAAGCCAAAAAAGCTACAGGCCAGTACAAAATTATCCTTAAAATAAACGCTATATAGTCTTTAAAAATCATAAATGCCCAACAAGTCAGTCAAATGGACAAGCCGCCGCAACGGCCTGTGTGTTTTCATCAGTCATCGCGGGGCGGCTTGCCCCTTACCGTGGCGTTAGGCACACTTTAACTTACTAATCGTCTCTTCTATTTTGTCTTTTAGTTCATCGAGTCGTGCAATAGCTTCTTTTTTAGCGTCTTCTTTTGTATCGCCATAACTTTCTACTTCAACCGATACTAAAGAGTCATTGAAGTTTTCGGCGCATCCGATATATAGGCTGTGTGTTTTTAGCCTTCCGCCTGTATTCGTTGCAAATTCAATATCCATACTTAATCTTCCTACCTAACAAGTCAGTCAAACAGACCCGCGCCCGTTGGCGCGGTTAAAGTCTGTGGTTGGTTAAAGTTCAGTGTTCTTTCCAGCATCGGCGATGCGCGGGCTGCTTACCGTTGCGTTGGGCATCAGTCATGCGGAGGAAAACCACGATTCCTCCACACCTTTTCTGAATCATCCCAGTCCACGCGAATAGGGCCAGGCGGGCCGCCCCATCCTCCATCGATATACCAAATTCCGCCTATATTTTCATTGCGGCTCAGAAAATCACCTACGGTACATCGCCGTGCTGTGTCACTGCCATCTCGCGGCATACGCCAAATGCAAACAAATCCGAAGCCTCCGCCTTTCTCACCAATTAATGTATCAGGCAGTAATCGGCAGTAGCCTAACAAGTCAGTCAACTCGGACTGGCCGACCGTTGCGTTGTTTGGCTCTTGTTGTTGTTCAGTCATTTGTGTCATCTCCAAGTTTTGTGTCCGGCCAGCCGGTTACTGTTGCGTTAGGCGCCTTCGAAAACATGACTTTCTGGCATAGTTATTCTTGCGAAAACCCTATGCACATCATCACTTAAAGGGAGTGATTCATGGATAAAGTGGTTATTCCCATAATAAACGGTGTTGCGCTTTAGCATAAACGGCTCGTCAAGACTGATTGTGCTACAATCCCCGCCGACTCCAGGCAACCCTTCAAATTCACCAATCCACCCTAAGCAAGATTCAAAGTTTGACGCCAAAATTATCCCGCCAGTGTCAGAGTTGTATAGCCGTTTATGGTCGTATGATGTAATGGCGTGGCCATTCTCGCCAACCTTCCATCCACCACCCCAACCAAAAACTTTCGAGTCATAACTGCCGTCTGTATGCGCTCCGCCCCGCCGTAGCGTCCCGCCTTTTTTAATCATCTTACCGTGGACGGTTAAAAAAGCATTTCCGCCATTATGTTTTATATTTGTGAGCAGTTTTTCTGCAATACCCTTAAAATCCGCGCTTAGCCCGTTTAGCGTAAGCAAATCAAATGGCATCATCGAAAATTCACCATCAATCATGGGCAATTCAATCTCGTTAGTAACGACTGCAATACTTTTCATCCTGTATATCCTCTATCAAAAAATAAGCCTAACAAGTCGTTCAAAGCGACGTGCCGACCGTTCAGCGGTTTAAGTTCAGTGTGCGCCGTAGTTCATGGCGCTATTAAAGTTTCGTGTCCGGCTTGCCTCTTACAGTCGCGTTATACCGCACTGTTTAATGTCTTAACTATCCACTCAGTAAGTTTCAAGTTTTCGGACTGTGCGGCTTTGACCCAACCAGCTTTATCTTGCGGTGTGCATCGAGCGTGGATGTAGCTCGTTGCGGCTTCCGTTCCGCGTTGGGCATTGGTGTTGCCAGGCTTTGCGCCTGGCTTTTTATTATCACTCATGAATAAGATCGCGCATTACGGAGATATTGTTTCCACCATTTTTTGGCTGTTGATTCTAATTGGTCAGATATTGAATAACAAACGTCGTCTTTTTGTTGTTTTGTTAAATGAATTGATATTGTCGATCCGGTTAATTTTCCACCATCACATATTTGACGATCATTGCACTTAACATAGCCGCCAAAAGTATTCACTGTAAATACTTGTTCTCCGTGATTTTTGCTGTTAATCGTGAACGTTGCCATTTTATTATCTCCAATCGGTTCTAAGTTCCGCTTAGTCGGTCACTTTCTTAAAAAGTTGGCTCATTATTTCATGATTTTAATTGTTTGTCAACGCAATTAATCAAGAGTATAACAAGTCGGTCAAAAGGACTGGCCGACCTGTGGCGGTTTTACAGTTCAGTGTGGTTTCACTCTTTTTTGCTTCGTTCGTCTTCGCAGACCGGCCAGCCCCTCACCGTTGCGTTAGGCACTAATTCTCTAAGCTCTAAATGCAAATGTGTTTTTGGAATCCTTGCCCTGCAATATTCAGCAAATCCACCAGTAAGCTCAACTAATAATATTTCGCCCATATCGGCTAAGTATTTGCAGTTATGCCAAGCTGTTCCGGTTTCCGAATTTGCATCATCAACTAAGCATTGCATGATAGCGCCGCTTTTTAATTTCCCTTCAAGAATGTTGTTATCTGGCCGCTTTTGTTCCCACGCCATCCTAAACCCAGCTTCAAATATTTTTTCACCGCACTCTGTCCTGTTCAACCAAGGTCGGCATGAAAAATATTCATTCATCGCATTGTTGCGTACGTGTTCAAATTCAGCAATTTCTATTTCTAAGTTGTCACTCATTTATCAGCCTAACAAGTAGTTGCAAGCGACCCGCCGACCGTTGCGCGGTTTGTCATTTGTGTTTATTAAAATTCACAGCGCCTTCAACGCGCTGTGTCAGGCGGTCGCCTGAACATTGCGTTAGGCGGCATGATTAAGAGTCATTCCATGATCGTTAATCAGGATCAGCGCCTCTTCACTTGCCGCTATCATCTGTAACACTTCATGCTGTAAAAGCGGTGTTCCACAAGCCCATTTCTGGTTATCTACTGACAGCCATCTTAGCCTGCTTTCGTGATGGTCTTTATCTGCCGCTCTTTGTGCTTCATTCAGCATTTTTGCTTTAGTCATTGCTATATCCTCACAGCCTAACAAGTCGGTCAAAGCGACCCGCCGACCGTTAAGCGTTGTAAAAGTTGTAGTTGTTTAAAGTTCTGTGCGTCGCTATAACTCATCGCCCGGCGGTCGCCTTACCGTTGCGTTGGGCACAAGTATTTTTAGGCGATCTATAAGAGCAATAATGTCTACAGTCTCCCATATCGCAAATAACTGATCATCGTCAAAAAGTCCATCGCGCCCCATGTAGTCAAAATCCATAGCAAAGCTATATCCTGTTTCCTGTGCGGAAAACAAGATGTCGGCAAATTCCCCGCTATCATCACATCGAATAGCATCGCAAATCTGCTGTGTTAAGAAGTCATTCGTTCCAACCGTTTCGCCTTTGATTTTCAAATCACCAAATACGCACGGTTCATATTTAGAAAATAAAGTTTCATCAGGTAATGATAAAAAAGTTTTCCTATCAACAATCCTCATATATTTCTCCGTTAAAAATCGCCCAACAAGTCGGTCAAGCTGGACGGTGCGCCACGGGCGCGGTTTAAAGTCAGTGTTGCGGTAAAGGCCAGTGCGCTAATAAGCTTTGTCGAGCGCACCGCCCCTCACCGTTGCGTTAGGCATCAATTACCATACTAGCTTTATTGCGCCATGTTTTCCAATTTCTAAGCCAAACAGTAGTTAATTTTTCACTGCCTGGTCTTTTCCATGTGACATCATAATCTTTGCAATGTCGGCCATAGAATTTTACATCGACTATTTCACGTTTCAATCCATCACGAATCCACACTTGTCCTATTTTAGGTATTTCAATCATAACTTTTCACCGAGTGTTATCAATATTCACGTAATTTTTTTCCTAATAATTTGGTAAACTGGACGCTGGTATTACCAGTGTGTGGTATTAGGAAGAAGACCGCAACCGCTGCAATAGCGCATCCAGCTCGATCGCATTTGCCCTGTTAAAGTTCAGTGCGTGGCAGTTTTACGTTTACCGTTGCGTTAGTCATATATCCGAGCAGTCGCATGCGTTCTATCGAATCGGTTATGATTTCGGCAATTTAATCTGTTGCCGGTTTAAAATCTGGGCAAAGCGCGACTAAATCAACAATTGCCCTGTCAAGATGTGTTTGTGCTGATCCTGGAGCATCATCAAATTTGCAACAAAACCATAATATATTGCTCAGTATAATACCCAACACAACATCCAATTCAGACACTCCGTTCTCTGCTGGATTCGTATACTGTTCACTACTCATAATTCCTCGCTTAGTTTTAGTTTCTCGCCCGTCGGGCTGGTTAATGTTGTGTTAGGCGTTAATTTTATAATAGCATCAAATTTAATTCGTTTCATTCCAACTAAATCTAGAATTCTGTTACTAGGCTTCTTAATCCCACTGAAAACAGCATACATAAATTGCTTTGAAACGCTGAAAAAATTTGCCGCTTCCTCTATCGTTTCAAATTCTTTATAGAAAAACTTATATTTTTTTATTATGCAAATATCTTTATCCATAACTACAAATAGTCTAGTTAGCCATCATGCCCGTATTACAAATGCGTTTTTATCATTTTGCGGTACGTGTTCGAATCCGTTTTTTGTCAAATACAAGTCGTACATTTTTGTTTGTCCACGGCACCGCATACAACTATTTGCATTGCGCCCAGCGCATGTAGGGCACCCGCGTTTTTTACTGCTGCTATATCTAGTCATTATTATTACCTCAATCCGGCCTAACGATTTGGTCAAATGGACTGGCCGACCGTTAGGCAGTTATGTAGTTTCGTGGTGGTTCAGTCTTTATGTCTTCGTTCATCGTCCGTGTCCGGCCAGACACTTACCGTCGCGTTAGCACTTGTTTCGTCGATCATATTGCGTATCCATTCTGCGCCACCCAAAGCCGATAACTTTTTACGTTGCTCAGATGTTAGTCTGAGCGTCATCGATTCTTTTTTATCAGGTTTAATTGTTCCAGTCGGCCTTCCTGCGCCTTCCCTGGCTCCACCTCTGTTTTCACGCATACAAATTAGGTGCCCATTTGTCAAATTTAATATGAGATTCTGACTCTGATGTGCCGATATAATCGGCTGAATACAGAGCTTCCACCATCGACATGGCGTCCACTTTCTTATCAAAGTGGATAGTCGCCAAAAGCGACCTTGTGTTTTTATTAAAGACGTATAATTTTTTCATTTTCTTGCTCCTATAGTGTTTCGAGGAATCTCAAAACTTGAAGCTATTATTTCATACTATTTGATTTAATGCAATACATTTATTCAAATAGCCTAACAAGTAATTCAAGCCGTCACAGGCGGCCTGTAAATTTTATTGTGCATCAAAGCGCATCCCAGTTTGGACTATCGCGGCATTGCTCGTTTAATGGATTGTGAGATACGCGCATGTTCTTTAAATTCACCATAGCGCGAACCGCGTTCTTTTAGTGTCGATTCAATATCCATCAACTAAACATATCCATACGTTCCTCGATCACTGCCCTATTCTCGAATATTTCGACATCGTCCATTTCGGCAATAACCGCGTCCAGTTCGGCCTTTGTTTTAGCGCTTTCCAGTCGGTCATCCCATGATTGTGAGGTGGGTACGGTTTCTGCTATATTTAATTTTGCGACGTAGAGCGCTCTGCTGCGCTCATCATAGAGTTTTCTTACAATATCTTTTTCTTCTTTTGTTAATGCGGACGTATCGACTTGCAGCAAGTGTTCTTTGGTTTCTGAGTTAGCGATATAGTCTATGACTACATCTAAAGCGGTTTTTACAGGCAACTCAATAATGCTATCGTCTTGCACAATTCCCGTCGATGTGGACTCAATCACATCGGTTTTATCGTCATAAGTGATTGCCGACATAACCCGCTCGTCGCCAATCGGTAAACGTTTACCAACGCGTTTAATGGCTTTTGCTATTGCCATTTCAATAAACCAGTCGTTCCAAATACCAACAGGCAGCCCAGCATCAAGCCGTAATTTATCAGCCGGTTTCGTGTATTGACCTACTTTTTGATTCGGTGAGTTGAGTCGTAATTTATTGATCACATTTTTGCTGACAAATTCTTGAGCGATATGGCCGGTGTCAATATGCCTCGCCTCGACGTAAATACCGCGCAGATTTTGGATAACCCACTCGTTATCGCCGTCATCCCTAGCGTCAATGTTTGGCACGATTTCTATCGTTTTTTTCCAGCCATCCGATGAACTATTGAACGTGTCGCACTTGTAAACCTCCTCATACTTTACCATCCACCCAGCCCGAAACATGAGCTGTATAAAGCCTTTGTAGCTTATCTGGAGCTGGCATATGGTTACCTTAGTTTTCCAGTCGTTGTACGCCAACAGGTAACAATGCCCGATATACTTGTCGATGTTTAGATCAAGATTAGCAACATCGATAAGCGATTTTATCACCGACTCTGGCGTACAAGCCAACAGCGCGGCGTCTGATCCAACAACTAGCGCGGCAGCCATGAATTTTTCGCTTTTCTTTGCATCTTGCAAAAGCGAGTCTATCTGGTTTTTTTGTGCAGATAAAAGCGATCCAATTTCTTTTTGTCTTAATGCAATTTTGTTCATTGATTTAGCCTTTTTATGATTAATTCGACTTCGTTGTTAAAAATTACTACTTCGTTTTCTATTTTTTGAATCGCGGCGTCATCGCGGTTTACCCGGATAATAAACTTTCGCAAGTGCATCGGTAATTCTTTGGCGTAAGACATAAAATCAAACCACTCGCGCCCGGCGCAGGCCATATGCCACTGCATCTGCAACCAGTATTCGCGTGTGACTTCGCGCTCAAGGCAATATTTTACATGCGTTTGCAAATTCGGGCATTTAATTTCAAGTCCGCCATCTGCGCCCACTAAAGCATCCGGCGACGCCCCAGCATTAGCGATTACCGGATGCCTGACAAATGTCACAAGCTCAGATTCAACGCCGCTCGTAAAGTCGTAAGATTCACGCGCAAGCGGTTCATCAGCGTTACCCTTCCGCATCGCTTCGCTTTTGTAGTTGTCGGGTAACGGTGACCCGGTAATGCGTTCGATCGCCACCTCGCGTGCATATTTTGCACGGGTTAGTTTTTCATTGCTATTCGCCATCACTAAGCGGATGCCGGTAGACGTTACATTGCCAGCCCTAAGCGCTTTCCACTCATCGCTACCCTGCGGTATTCCTCGTATGATTTCGCCGCACGGATAACCGGCCAAGTCCTCTGGTATATCAAACATCGGAAGCGCTCGCGCCTTTGAATCGTACTTTAAGCGATTCAGGCAACAATTTAAGCACTTCGCGCGTGTATACTTCTTCGACGGCTGCGTTTGACGACGTGTTTTTTACATCAGGAATGTCAAACATCAAAGTTACGCGCACAGTGCGTCTAGCGTCTATTGGCTTAGGCAGTACCGACGGATTGCGTGCGTCATATTTAGCGTCTTCGCTCTTACGGCGCATAGTGTCGATTTCCTGTTGAGTAATCGGCGATGGGTTAACCGATACCGTAACCACGCTTTCTAGTGCTTTATCGACTTTCTTAGCTTTCGCAGCCTCTTCGCGCGCTAGTTTTTCGGCAGCACGTGCGTCTGCATCAACTATGCGTTGACGCTCAACAACTATCAGCGCATCAAGTTTTGCGCGGAAAGTCTCGTCAGTGCCGTACAGTGCATCGCCAAGGTATTCGGGCGATAGTGGCGGGCTTCCCTGGAGCAGGCTTTCGTTAGAGATTACCAATTCACGGTTTTTAACCGTCATCATTTGCTGTAATTCACCGGCAACCAGTGTGTTGATAAAATCGCGTACTTTTTTAGTTAGCGCTCCTGTGTCGGTAACAGCTCCGGTTAATTTTACCAGCGGTATAATAGCATCATCAGCCGGTTTCATGAATTTTTGCGTTATGCCGGACTCCTCGCGCTTAGCAGTCAAAGCAGCAGTTATCGCATCTTTTATTTCGCGCAACCGCTGTGCCCATAACTCAGTAAACTGGTTTTTTATGTTGGCGCTGTTTGTTTCCAACGCTTTAACTTGGAGCTTGGTTTTGCTGCGATTTGCGTTAGCGGTGTCGGTATTGGCTTTATAAATTGCTGCGGCGATCTTATCGATACCTTTTGCATACCGGTTAATTGCTGAAACGTCCGAGTTCATCGCTTTTTCTCCGATAAAATCTAGCGGATATTTTAAATCCGACGATAGAGAAATCGCTTTTTCAATTTGCTCGGAAAACGCAGGATTGCTGTAAAAGTCGGATGGTACGGCTGCCGGCAACTGCATAGCATCCTGCACTAGAACTACATCAACTTCTTTAATTTCCTCGATGACGCAAGAACCTTTTTTTACAAAACCAGATATGGTTTTTTTTGCTACGGATAACGCGATGCGTTGAGCCTCCACCGAGTCAATAGCGATAATATCGTTAGCTAAATAATCCGGTCCGGTCATGGCCGGAACGATGATGTTATATTTTGGCATTGATAGACTCATTTATTAGTTTCTCTAAAAACTCGTGAATTGATATGCATTCACGAGCCGCTTTTTGCTTTAATAGGCTGTGCGTCTGTTTTGTTAGCCATACGCCTTTTAATTCTTGTTTTTTCATATTTGTTATCCTGTAAAATTTAACTTAGAGACAATATTAACACAAATGTGAAAAAATGCAAATATTAATTTCGTGCTCGACATGCTCACACTTCATCCCCGATAAAATCGGAGACGGAACAGGGATAGGGCAATGTAAATTATTTGCTGATTACTGCGCTAAAAATCCAAGTGAGAAAGCGAAGCGTCTAGCGTTGTATCAGCTTGGAGATAGCGCAGGAATTGGTATTTTTTGGGGCGGTTGTGGAACGAGAGAATGTAAGCGTTGGTCCAGTGTTTAGGTGTTTTTTAAACAAAATTAGGAAGCCATAAATCGCAATAACATCCTATAATTCATAGTAATTTTTATCTTTTAAATAAAATTGACGCAATGTTTTGCGTCAATTATGACGCCTAATTAGCGTTATACGCTACATATTTGATGAAAATATCCGTTCTGTTTTATAAACTGGGATAATAAAAAATAACCAAAATGTTTCTTCGATGATAATTTCAAGATGTTTTTGATCTTTATTTTTCCACGTTCTAGAGTAACGCTTAAATTGTCGTTGTGTTTTTCTTAGCATTTTTTGCTCCGTTGTTACGCCTATAACTATCCAGTCAAAAGGACTAGCCGCCCGTTGGCGGTTTCGTAGTTTCGGTTTTATCAAAGGTAAGGGGCTTCGCTTAGCCGCATTTAGCGGCTAGCCCCTTACCGGGGCGTTATAAGCTTCCGTGACCTGGTGCATAAGCTTCATGATCAAATCCATAGGCTGAATCAAATTCATATTGTTCGTAATCAAAAATCTCCCCGCTAACACCAAAACTCTCACAAATATTGGGCTTATAGTTAGTTACTAACTGTTTTTTCGCATTAGCGTCCCATAACTTATTGTGGTAATCACACCGCAAATCTATGGTAGGCGCATCCAAAACAGCGCGACAATCCCTGCAATAATGGTTAGTACATCTAGTAAATTCTTCGTCGGTCATGTATTTATAACTATCAGGTAAACGGGACGCGGGAAACTCCCGCGCATTTTCAATGTTCATAGTGCGCGCCCGTTACCAGGGCGTTAGGCGTCAGTTCTATTAATACCAGTTCGGCTATTTCTTCTTTTGCGAATATCTGATTTGCGCTGCACCCATACTTGCATGCAAGCATATCTGTTCTATGAATACCGTTGCTGTCTATACCATGTCCGCACGGCGTGTAGTATGCCTCGCCGCAGTTACATACCGTCCGCCCATTCGCATAACGATTTACCAACGCTTGCCAGTTATTTTTACTCATTTCATATCCTATCTAAAAATGTTGTTATAGCAGCCTAACAAGTTGCTCAAAAGGACGTTGCGCCCGTTGAGCGTTGTGATTATTTAAAGTTCGGTGTCGGGCGCAACGCCTCTTAGCATGGCGTTAGCCATCAATGTCGCGCAGTGCTCCAGCCAACCCGCTTTGTCACCTGCCTTTAGGTATGGCTCCGCCATTCGCTGCGTTCCAATCGCGTTTCTGTAGTAGTCGATTCCTTCGCCGCGCGATCCCCACAGGTTGGTTAGGCCGAAGCAATTGGCAAGCGCCTGAATGCTCGCGCCGTGTGGAGCCTTCAACACCGCTTCACCGTTGGGAAAAATCCAGTCAAGGTCGCTTTTCTGCTTGCGCTCGGCATCGGCCTCGTCTTCCCACGCTTGCAGCTTGTCCAACCTGCCGGACTCGATCAGCGTCAATTGGCTGCCGTAGTACCAAGAGCACTGCCCACGGCCTTTCAGGTGCAGCGTGTAATTTTCGTGGTCTTTGCCTCCGAACTGGTCGGCGTAGCTGCCAATCACAATCGCTTCGCAATCGCCCGTAAAGTGGCTCATGTGCGGACCGAGGTCTTTGGCAACGCGTACCCAGTCGCCTTTGTGAAACTTCTGCATTTCAATCTCCAGTTGTCGTAAAGATGGCTAACCCGTCAGTCAACGCGGACTGGCCGACCTGTGGCGGTTGTGTAGGTTCTTGGTTCCTCATAATTCCTCTCTTCGTTTAAGTTTCGTGCCCGGCCAGCCGGTTACTTTTGCGTTAGACACCTCACGCAATGATGACCCTAAAAGTTCTTTGCGCTTTAAGTAGTCCAGCGCTTTTGCTGGTAACTCTGCGTCTGGATTGGTATTGCGCAATCCACGGGCTAGTTGCTTCACCAATTGCGCTAAGTCGTCCACTACCTTTTCCAGCTCCTCGTAATCCTTGGCTGCTTCTTCGCAGCTTTGGCATTCCGGTATTTCATCCGGCTCACCCCATACTTCGTAGCTCATAAGGCATCAAAACGGTACGTCTTCTATCGCCTCATCGATGATGCTGTTACTGCGACAGAGCTGCAATAAACTGGCTTCTCGCTTGAAAATGCCACGCTCCCATACAGCAGCGGCGCTTTTTAAAATGTCATTCCTATCATCCACAGTGAACTTCGCGCCGTTTGTTTCTATTCCTCGTTCATTGCCACTCAAGGAAATTTTCCACCTCCCGTCTCTGCAAAGTTCAACGGTCATATAGCCTGCATTTGCTACGCGCAAGGCGAGATCAAATGGCGCTGCGAAGCAAACATAAAATCCTTTTGGATGCCCTTCGCAACTAAATTGCACATCGGCTCTGAGCTGCTCTAGCGCATCGATAAAGTAAGCAACTCCTGGTTCAATGATAATTTCATCGCCGGTAAGGGTGTCAAACCTCGTCAAGCGGCGATTAAGCCACGAGTACCACGTTGTATCTTTTTCAATTTCGGCAAATTTAATCATGTGAAATCGCCTAACAAGTCGGTCAAAGGGACGCTTTGCCCGTTGGCGGTTATCGCCGTTTGGTTTTCATCGGTCATTTGTGTTACTCCTATCTTCATCTACGGGCAAATCGCCCCTTACCGTAACGTTAGGCACCATCAGTCGGAAGATTTGATGGTTCATTATTGTACTCAAGTAACTTTCGCTTAAAGAATACCGAAAGTGCCAGCTCATCCATTCCGCCGTTCTCAATCTCTTTATATCCGCTACTACACATGTACGCCATACGCTTAGCTTGTCGTCCCTGACTGTCCCCAACTTTCATTAAATCTCTAGCTAATTTCTTGCTGATAATGTCAATATCAATATTCATATTTATACTCTCAAGCCTAACAAGTCGTTCAAAGCGACGTGCCGACCGTTGGCATTATTTAAGTTCAGTTAGTGCCACGAGTTGTGGCACGGTTAATGTTCATTACGGCTTGCCTCTTACCGTTGCGTTATACATCACTATCGCGTAGAAATTACAGCGCGTATCTCATGAATAATGCAGTTGTCGTAATCGATGACTTCATGCGTATCCTCGACCTCTTCAATATTTCCATCGTTGTCAAGCAACACAATAGCAATCTCTGTTACCGTGCGCGTTATTTTTGCTTTTACCCGTCTTGGTTTTTGATCACTCATAAATCACCTGTAAATGTATAACTATCCGGTTAAATGGGACGGTGCGCCATAGGCGCTGTTTAAAGTCAGTTTTTTGGTAAGGTCACGGTGCTTTCAAAGTTCATCAAGCGCACCGCCCCTTACCGTGGCGTTATACATCAACCAATCCGTAATCAACTATCGTATCGCAATCGGACGAAACGAATGTATCCTCATCCGTTCGTTGGCGATTAAGAGTTTCGATAGTCATTTGTTTCAATTCTCCCCAGCAAATTTTATCAACGCCATCAGACCAACCCTCTGATGCCTCCCCTCGCTCATAATCAAGCGCGTCTTCAGCTGCTTTTTTTGCTTCTTCAGCCGTTTTGTGTAATTCAAAGCCTTCTTCTGGTTCATAGCTAAAATATTTCATTGTAACCTCCAAGCCTAGCATTTAAGTCAAATGGACGCGGGGTAATCCCCAGCGTCGTTAAAGTTCACAGTGCGCCAATACCAGGGCGTTAGGCAGCGTTGGTATTAATATCGGTTTCCAGAATTTTATATCGTAGTCGTCATCAAATTCAGCATCGCCCCAAATGTTTCCGTATGCATTTGCCCAAAACCAACCCTCTCCCGGCTCTACAAACCAGGCAACGACAAGTATAGTTTTGCCATCCCATCCCCAAACATTAGCGGAATAGTTTTCATTTTTTACTAATTCTGGCTTCTGTTTTTCCGCGTCAATCCAGTCGCCTAACCCGTCAGTCAACCCGGACTGGCCGCTCGAGGCGGTCATGTGGTTTAGTGGTGGTTCAATCGTTCGGGCTTCGTTCGTCTTCACAGACCGGCCAGCCTCTTACCGTCGCGTTAGAGCGCTTGCGAATGAATGCCGCCGTTTCTCGACGCAGGGTGTCGTACAAACTCCCAGGCACCCACTTGCGGTCGTCGCGGTCGTCGGTGAACCCCTCTGCTGCTTTTGCGCACGCCTCTCGTTCTGCGAGAACGTTCGCGCGCAGCCACGCATTCATCAACTCGCCAACTTCATTCCAGTTGTTGGCGTGTCGGTCAATCAAATGCCATGCCGTGGCCCCGTCCATGCTAAGCCAGTTCTGCGCATTGTCAGCATCTTCCGATGTCATTGTTATCTCTCCGTATCAACCGCGGTCTAACAGTTCGGTTAAAAGGACAAGCCGACCGTTACGCCGTTTAGTTTCAGTGTGCGCCACAACTTGTGGCGCGGTTAAAGTTTCGTGTCCGGCTTGCCTCTTACCGTCGCGTTATACCTCACGTTCACTTAAAAAATACGTGGGGTGAGTTCCCGTTACCAGCTTAAAATATTCCAGCGTTGCAAAAGGTATTTCTGTTTTTCGCTTGGTCTGGCCCTCCCAAACTTGCCAAGTCACCATAGCCACGCCCACCAGTTTAGCGGCTTCCATTGCCGAGAGGCCGACCGCGATCCTTGCGGCCTTGGCTTTATTATCTGGCATATCCTGCTAAACAACTGTTAGAGCATACCCATGCTATTTTTAATGATTCGCTAAATGTAAGCCCTAGCGTTTTTACTAATTGATGCGCTCGTTTCATTACGAGCGATCTGTTTTTTGTTTTTTGTGGCTCATATTCCCCACCAAAAAACGTCCACGGGATAAGCATTCCATCGCTAAGGTATACGTTTTGATCATTTTCATCACCTGGGTTGGTAACTACTAAAATTTTATCGCTGAATAATTCCAGCAATTTATCCCCTTTTTTGATTGTAAAGGCTTTTCCGTGTGATTTAAATGTTATTGCTTTCATGATGTTCTCCGGTTGGGTTATCGGTTTGATGTACTTATTATATACATTGTATATAAATAATCAAGCAAATAATTACCGGGAATCAAAAATAAATGACAAAGGGCATAACAAGTAATTCAAGCCGACGCGGGAACCGTCGGCGCATTTTCAATCTACCGGGCCGCGCGGCTTAATAAAGCGTCAGCACCATCAGCAGCACGGCGAACCAATGCAACCGCAATACTTTTCCCATCCCCGCCCGAATGGAATCTCCAACCAGGAAACTCAGTAAACTCAATCTCCGTATCTCTGTCGCAGCCATCCAGAGATAGATAGATCACCGGACATCCAGACGCGCTTTCTGTGCTAGCGCTAATATATGCGCGGCCGATCGGGTCAATGTAAAAGCAAATTGCGTCGTCACCACCTGCCATCATATAGCCATTGCAGTGCGTCATCTGCACCTCGCCTTGTGTCAATATCGTGAATGTCGTCTCTCTCATTTTTTTATCAATAAGTAGCGTAAAACCCCGCCGTTCAGGGCGGGGATGTAAGCGGCTCAGCTCGCATAATAATCTATTTAGGCGTTCTTTGCTGTTCAATGTACTGGTGAATGATGGCTATAGGCGCACCACCGCAACTACCCGCAAAATAACTTGGCGACCATAATGCGCCTCCCCATAACTTCTTTTTGATTTCTAGATAATTCTTTTTGCGGATCATTCGGCTTGAAACGCCTTTTAAACTGTTTACCAGTGCAGACACCGCTACTTTGGGCGGGTAGTTAACCAACAGATGAACGTGGTCATCCTCACCGTCGAACTCTACCAGTTCGGCCTCGAAGTCAGTACACACCTCGGCGAAGATGTTTCGCAGGTCATCGATCACTTCTTTGGTGAAGACGCCACGACGGTATTTTGTCACAAAGACCAAGTGAATATGGAGATTAAAAACACAGTGCCTACCATGCCGAATGTCTTGATTATTTTTCATAGACCAATTAAAAATTATGCTAGTATAGCACCATGAAAAAGACAATACGCAAAGCCTTTAAGTTCAGGCTAAAAGTGACGCCAGAAATAGACCAGAAATTCTCCAATTTCGCTGGTGGTAGTCGCTTTGCCTGGAATAAAGCACTGGCGTTGAATCTCGACCGGCTGGAACAAAAAGCGCCGTTGATGTGGTATCAGGAGCTTAATTTTTGGTCTACTTTGTGGAAACAATCCGATGAATACGGCTTCTTAAAAGAACTGCCATCACAAGTCATCCAACAAAAACTCAGTGACTTGGAAAAAGCCTTTAAAGATGCGTTCGACAAAAACCAACCGTTAAAGCGCATCCCCGTGTTCAAGAAAAAAGGCCAGCGTGACAGCTTCCGCTACCCGCAAGGGTTCAAAATAAATGAGCAGAAAAACAAAGTATTTTTGCCCAAAATCGGCTGGGTCAGTTACCGCAATAGCCGCAAGATTGTCGGTGAAGCCAAGAATATTACTGTAAGCCGTAAAGGTAAGTATTGGTATATTTCAATTCAAACCGAATACGAAGCCGAACTGTTGCCGCACAAGTCAACGTCCATCGTTGGCATCGATATGGGTATCAAGCAGTTTGCCACGCTATCGGATGGAGCTGTCTATGCGCCAATAAACAGCTTCAAAGCAAAAGCTGATAAATTAGCCAAATTACAGCGGCAGCTTAAACACAAAAAGAAGTTTTCTAATAACTGGAAAAAAGTAAAAGCAAAAATTACCCAATGCCATGAGGATATTGGCAATGCGCGTAAAGATTACCTGCACAAAATCTCAACTGAAATCAGCGAAAGCCAAGCGGTTATAGTCATTGAGGATTTACGGGTAAAAAATATGAGCAAATCCGCTAAGGGAACCAGCGAAAAGCACGGCAAGAAAGTCGCGCAAAAGTCAGGCTTGAATAAGTCTATATTAGACCAAGGCTGGAGCATGTTTGCAACGATGCTGGACTACAAACAAAACTGGAACAATGGCATTGTGCTTAGAGTTCCCGCGCAGTACACCAGTCAGACCTGTCCGAGTTGCCGCCATGTCGCCAAAGAAAACCGGCTCACACAAGCCGAATTTGTTTGTGTAGAGTGTGGCTTTAGTGAGAACGCCGACCTTGTTGGCGCAATTAATGTACTGGCTAAAGGCCATGTGCTTTTAGCAGGAAACCAACCGTCGGGCTGACGGGGCTAGTCTGTAAAGTGAACGGTGCAGTAAGGCCGTCAGAAGCAGAAACCAGTGAGCAGTAGCGATACATACTCACTCTTAGGAAACCAGGAATCCCCTTCCTTCAGGTGGGGGAGGATGTCAAACACATGCACGCACTCAATCCCAAGTCGCCCAAGGTGGTTTAACATCCCAGCTATGTCCGCAACATGGACAGCGGTAACGAATATTTATGGAAAATGTATTCAACTTATAAACCTGAGGATGTCGGCATTCATTCCCACTAGTTATAAAACATCTGAATAATAAGCTCATAAATGTATATTATGTGTCACACTATACCCGCACTTTTCGCACTTCATGCAATCGATCAGTCGCCCAGCACCGCTAGGCGAGATCGTCACAACCTCCGTGCCGGGGAAGTCGGGAAGTCCGGTGAATGTATTTGAAATTGCCTTGCTCGGCTTCATTTCGCCGGCACATTTCCGGCAGACTTCGAAGGCATCGCATGTGTCTACCAACAGCTTCATACCGTCGCACCAATCATCCATTGTCGCACCATTTCGGGTGTTCGCCTGCCAGCCATTTTAACCTATCCTCGTGATGGGTTTATCAGCCGAGCGTTATGCATCATTCAGCATTTCTGATTTAGTCATTACAAATACTCCATCGGTCATCGACGGTCATGTTTTTTAGTGCGTCCGGGATGTCGCCGTATTCGTACCCGGCAGTTCCCTGTTTTATTTTAACTCCCGCTGACTGCAACAACTCGCGCAACTCATCAGATACCGCGTAATTTTTAGCCACACGGTGTTTTTGATGAAGCTTAACCAGTCCATTTTGGAATCCGCTTTCAAATGAACCGCCTCGCTCCAGGCGAAAGCTTTTCATTAAAGTGGTACGAGTTTCACGGCTATCCGAATCAAAGCTAAACATTTTCATGCCGCCTTATCCGGTTGGTACATAGCTCCACTCACTTGCCGTTCCCCGGCAGTTTTTATGTTGATCGCGGCGTTGTGATCCCTGTCAATAGAGACAGAGCAGCACTCGCAATCAAATACTCTTTGTGACAACTTCATCGGCTGTATATGGCCGCATGAACTACACTTCTTCGTCGTAGGCTCCCAACG
>Ga0172380_10001039_pt1 | contig 49467 bp, 47 predicted proteins | sample Leawe162metaG_FD_119747 | JGI IMG/M metagenome (GOLD analysis project Ga0172380, IMG submission 119747) | Leachate microbial communities from a municipal landfill in Southern Ontario, Canada - Leachate well 162 metaG | ecosystem: Engineered > Solid waste > Landfill > Unclassified | place... | reverse complement strand
TCTTGAGGAGATGGAGGTTCTCGACGAGGAGCTGATCGAGGAGATCGTGGCTGAAGATTCGGATGATACCGAACTCCTGGATGAAGAGATGGAAATCCTCGCTGCCGGTGAGTTGACGGCGGGCCCCAGAGAAGAGGCGGCCTCAGGCGATGGCCCGGGGGCAGAGGGAGGCGGCGGAGCGGCAGAGGCAGAACATCTTGAGGAGATGGAGGTTCTCGACGAGGAACTGATCGAGGAGATCGTAGCTGAAGATTCGGATGATACCGAACTCCTTGCCGAAGAGGTTGAGATTCTTGAAGAAGATGATCTGGAAGAAGTTGAAGAGTCAGCGGAGCCAATATCGGAAAAGCCCCATCAGCCGAGCCCCCTTGAGGTTCTCTCAAAATACCTCGAGGCGGAAGAAGCCCTGAATCAAGAGGAATTACTTCGGGAAACCCAGGATGAGTTTATCAATCAGATCCTTGAGCGTTTCATGCCGAAATTCATCAAGATCCCGGCCGGCGTCTATCTGGTGGGTAGCGCCAGCCCCAAGGGCCTGGAACAACCCCTGCGCAGGGTCAAACTCCATGATTTCTATCTTGGCCAAGCGCCTGTGACCAATGACCTGTTCGACATGTTTGTCCGGGAGACGGGGTATCTGACCGAGGCGGAGGAGACTGGTTACGGAGTTGTCTTCGAAGGCCGTTGCACCAGCAGAATAGACCCGGAAACCGGCCGGGGAATTTTCAGTCTGACCAGGGGAACCATCGCCCGCCATGTGAGCGGAGCAAACTGGCGTCATCCTTCCGGACCAGACAGTTCTCTGGAGGGAAAACACGATCACCCGGTGGTACAGGTCAGTCACCAAGACGCCACGGCCTTTGCCGCCTGGGCGGGGAAAAGATTACCCACGGAAGAGGAATGGGAAGCCGCGACCCGTGGCCCAAGCGGCCGGCTCTACCCCTGGGGCGACATCTGGCGGGCCGAGTTCGGTAATTTTGAGGGTGGCTGCCTGGGCGGCACAACCCCGGTCGAGCATTTCGGGCGCCAAGCCATGAGCCCCTTTGGCATCTTTGATCTTCTTGGCAACGTGGCCGAGTGGACCTCATCCATTCATGCCGGCCAGCCAGAGACACAATCAGGGAGATCAGCGGAAAAAATCTACCTCCTCAAAGGCGGGGCCTGGATAACCGGCGGCACCGTGACCGCAGCCTGGCGTCAGATCGAAACAGGAAAATACTGGGCAAACACCATCGGATTCCGCTGCGCGGTTTGAAAGCTGTCAGCTATAAGCTGTAAGCTGATCGCTGTTAGCTTAATACTGCATCAATCAGCTCCTCGCTCACCGCATCGGTAATAACAACCTTGCCAATCTCCGTGGGCAGGACAAAAAAAGGCCTGCCCCCCACGGTTTTCTTGTCCGTTTTCAGAAAAGATTTGATCTGGCCGGCCGAAAATTCCGGGGGGATTTCCGTGGGCAGGCCGTAATCGGCAATCAAGCGGCACACCGCCTCGGCCTGGTCTTGCGGGAAAATACCCTTCCCCGCCGCCAGCCGACAGGCCGCAACCATCCCCAGGCCAACCGCCAGACCATGGGCCATGGCATAATTGGAGGCGGCCTCCACCGCGTGCCCCAGGGTATGGCCGAAATTCAGGATCCGCCGCAGATCGGCCTCGCGCTCGTCCGCCGCCACCACCGCTCCCTTGATCTCGCAACAGCGGGCGATCACCTCTTCGAGCACGCCAAAATCCCTGGCCAGAATGGCCTGACGCTGCTCGGCAAGAAAGCGAAAAAAACCCGCATCATAAATCACCCCGTACTTGATCACCTCGGCCAGCCCGTTCAGCAGTTCGGCCACCGGCAATGACATGAGAACACTGCTGTCGATATACACACAACGGGGCTGATAAAAGGCGCCGACCAGATTCTTGCCCTCCGGGATATCGACCCCGGTCTTCCCCCCCACCGAGCTGTCCACCTGAGCCAAGAGAGTGGTGGGAATCTGGACAAAAGGAATACCCCGCATGTAAATGGCGGCCAGAAAACCGGTGATATCTCCGGTTACCCCGCCGCCAAGAGCGATGAGCGCGTCTTTGCGATCCAGGCCGAGTTGGGCCAGCCTGCTTGCCAGTTCGGCAACCGTGGCCAGATGCTTGCTTGCCTCACCCCGGGGAAAGGTAATGAGTTCCGCGGCAACCCCGGCCGCAGCCATGGAGGCCATGAGCCTACCGCCCAGCAGCTCCGCGACATGGGAATCCGCCACCACCACATAGCGCTTGGCAATGGCCCGCTGCTTGAGATCAGCGCCGATTGAGGGCATGATGCCATTTTCGATCAAAATATCATAGCCCCGGTCACCGAGGCCAACCCGAATTGTCCGCAATCTGTCCGCCTTTCGGAGTCTCGACTCCGCCTTGCATGTCTTGTGTATTTACTTGCCCTTGAAACATCGCAGATAGGGGCACACCTTGCCGTACTTCTACGTTTTCATTTATAAAGAATCGTGCAATATTGCAACCATCTTGACAACTTCCCCAATATCGCTAGACTGGATAATAGAGGCGCCCCACTAATGAACCCTAGATCACGCAGGAGAGAGCCATGGCAACCAAGAAAAACCAATCCGCCTTGAATGACGCCGGCCGTAAGGTGGGCAAGGCCTTGGCCCGTTCAGGCCACACGGTGGAGGAAACTGGCCAAAAGATGAAAAAAGCGGCGGAGAAAATCGTGAAGGACGCGGCAAAAAAAGCGGAGAAAACCGTGGAGTCCGCCATCGGCACGATTAAAGCTGAGTTGAGCAGCTTGTCTGCTCAAACGAAACTTATACCCTCTGGGTGCAAAAAAGAAGTTAGTGAACTAACCCATAAAAAACCAGCCGGCGCGGCGGAGACAAAAGCCCCTCTCTTCAAGCCGGGCAAAGGCATGACCGTGGAAGGCCAGATCGGTTTCCTGGCCGGAGACATCTTTGAGTACCTCTGCGAAAACGGCACAACCCCGGTGATGGAAATCGCCGGGGTGATGAAAAAACAGGGCAGTATGCCGCTTTTTGGCGCGGCGCTGGGCTGGCTGGCCCGGGAGGCTAAAATTTCTTTTTCCCCCTGCGGGACCAAGGTTTCGATCCTCTGAACATCTCGCAAAATATCCATAAAAAAAGGAGATGCCTTTCGGCATCTCCTTTTTTTTAACAAAAGCAGGGGTACGGCATGCCGTACCCTACTACTTACATTGCGGAGCCGGAAGCAGCGCCCTGCATCTTGACCTCAACCTTTTCGGTCAGAGTGGCATAGTAGGCGCGCAGGATAACCAGAACCTCTTCGCGGCCAAAGTGGTCAACAACCTCTTTGCCCTCGGAAAGAGCCTTACGCAGCTTGGTGCCGGAAAGGATAACACGATCCTCCTTGGTGTGCGGGCAGGTACGCAGGGAAGCCATACCATCGCACTTGTGGCAGTAGAAGGTCCAGTCAATCTTCAGCGGCATGCACTGCAGAGCCTTGCCCTCGGCCAGGTTGGCCGGGATACGGTCGAAAATTTCCTGCGCCTCAAAGAGGCCGTAGAAGTCGCCAACACCGGCATGGTCACGGCCGATGATCATCTTGGTGATGCCGTAGTTCTGACGGAAGGTTGCATGGAGCAGCGCCTCACGGGGACCGGCGTAACGCATATCCAGGGGGTAACCGGCCTGGATGACGTTGTCTTTCACGAAGTAGTTCTCAACCAGACAATCGATGGCCTTCACGCGAACCTCGGCAGGAATATCCCCGGCCTTCAGGTTGCCGATCAGGGAGTGAATCAGCACGCCGTCGCAAACCTCGATGGCGATCTTGGCCAGGAACTCATGGGAGCGATGCATGGGGTTACGCAGCTGAAGGGCAGCAACATCGGACCAGTTGCGCTCTTCGAACATGGCACGGGTCTCGGCCGGGGTCAGGTACACGCCCTTGTACTTGGCAGGGTACTCGCCTTCGGAAAGAACCTTGACCGGGCCGGCCAGGTTGACTTCTTTCTGCTTCATAACCATCTGCACGCCCGGATGATCCTTGAGGGCGATGTCCCAGAACTTGTCATCGGCGGACTCTTCGCCCTGGCCCTTGAAAACCTTCTCGCACTCCCACTTCTTGTCGGCGTCGGTCATCTCGAACTTCTCGGAGACCTTCATGGTGGCGTAAATCTCGCCATCCGCCTCAAGGGCGACCTCGTCGCCAACCTTGATTGCATCGGCATCAGCCTTGGAGACGTCCAGGGTGATGGGCAGGGGCCAGAAGGTGCCGTCAGCCATGGTGAAATTTTCAACAACGCCCTTCCAGTCGGCCTTGCCCATGAAGCCGTTCAGCGGAGAAAAACCGCCGATACCCATCATGATCAGATCGCCTTTGGCGCGGGCGCTGATGTTGATTTTCTTAAGGCCCTTGGCCTTTTCCTGCTCAGCGATACGCTCACTGCCGTGCAGCAGGCAGCATACCAGACCTTTTCCACCATGGGGAGCGACTAACTTTGACATGATCGATTCTCCTTTTGACAATTAATAAGAGGGGTTAAGATATTATGGTAAAGATGAACATACATTCATGTTTGCCGCTCAGGTATACGAGAGGCCCCAATAATTGTCAAGGAAAAAGTCTTGCCAAAAAAACAGCCCAGGCCAGGGAAATGGCTTGGGCTGTTTTTTTATTTTGCGGGGATATTTCAGCCAGGGCGAGGAAAGAAAGGGTTGGAGCAACAAGACGATCCACGGCCACAGGACGCACCTGCGGCGTCAACTGCCGGTCACTCTATTTTTGCGCCGGCAGCCCAATAACAAGAGGCAAAAACAACCAGGATCAGAGCAGCTTGTTACGCCTGTTCGTCAAAAAGCAGGCCGGTCAATTCCTGGAGCTTTACCCGGAGTTTGAGCGCCTCTTCCGAGGGAAACTGCCTCACCAGTTCGCCGCTCGTGCGGTCGGTGACCTGCACGACGAGCTCCTCGGGATTTTCCACCACCCGAAAATTCAGCTTGGTATTGCCAAGGGCATCGAGGCGTTTCTGCATCTCCTCCACCGCCTTGGCAACCTCTTTGGCATCGGCAGGCTTCTGCTCGCGGCGGTGGAGCTCCTTGTCGCCCAAGGCCGCCCCGGTTGAATCCGTGCTCCCCTGCACTGGGGCAACCTGGGGTTTCACCCGGTCTTCCCGCACCACGGCCGGCATTACCGTTGTTACGCCAATTCCCTTGACTTCAGTATTTACGCTGGCATCCATGACATACGTCCTCCTGTTTTTCCACTTTCCCCTACATCCTATTACTGAGGTATCTTGGCCGGGGAACCAGGCCCTTGTTAATATTATAACCCTGCAATGCCTCTTTTCCCTTGCGCATCGCAGGGAGCTGTCCCTGTATTTCCAACTGGCGGGCCAGGACGAGTTTTTGCAGCATATCCTCCTCCGCCAACAGTTTCACCATGATTTCCTGGACACGGATGACACTCTCTTTGTTGTCCTCTCCACAAGCAACCACCCTGTCAAGCATTCGGGCAAGCCCCCTGAAGGCCTGTTCCCTGCTCTGCCGCCAGGAGAAATGCTCTTTGCTATTACCGGCGAGAAACGCTGCCTGATGAGCCTGCTGCATGGCGAAAAAATCGTCCGCTGCCCGGGCAAAATCTTCAAACAGACCAAGGTTGGCTGAAACGTCCATTAATTCGGCAGGAACCGACATCTTCATCACGCGCCCTTTCCGCTGTACACTTCAAATGGAAAGCGAAAGCCCGCCCATCACCATCTGGGCAGGACAAGCTTCATAGTCTACCCGCTTATTGCCTCGCGGGCCGGCGAACTGACTAGCCACCGGGGGCGCTATCGCTGCCACGGCCTCGCTGCCGACGCTAACATGTTTAACGGGACCATGCTCCGCACCCTCCAGCATGGCGGTCTCCTCCCAGATTTCCTTGAGCCGCGTCAGATAAGCATGCGCCTGCCGCAAAATCTTCACATTCTGGGACACCGACACCTTGGGGAGTTCCACCAGGATTGCTGCATACATCCCCCGCAAAAGCTGGGCCGCTTCGGAATGATCCTCGGACTTGATGGCGGCCTGCAACTCGGTGATGATGGCAATAGCCTTGCCCAGATTCTCCCCGCGTTTCTTGGGAGCCTGCTCCCGGATCCCTTCCTCGGCCAGCTCCAGATGCACCAGCACTCGCTCATACAGCATATGGATCAGCTTCCCCGGCTGAATCTCCGCCTGCTTTTCCGTTGTCCGATAGGCATCCAACGCTTTTTGCCCGACCATGTACACTACCTCCTCATCAAGTTTAATTTGTTACGCACCAGCTCCCATCGTTTTATTTACCGGAGCTTCCCGACAGCATGCTGCTCAGGCTGTCAAACTGCCCGGTCAGGTAGCTGCCCATGGATTTCATCTGACTCATATAACTATCAAGCTCGACAAACTGCTTGGTCAGTACTTCGTATCTCCTGTCAAGCCGTTCGGTTTCCGCTTCGATCCGCAATTCCAGGTCATCAATCCTGGTCTGGGCCGCAGTTTTTTCCGCGGCCACCTGACCGGAGCCGCTGGTAAGCTCACGAAGATAGTCATTAACCTTATCGGCCATTCCGGTAATTTCCTGATCATCATCTCCAAGAAAAAATGCGGCCACACTGTCCGGAGCTTCGGAAATAGCTGCGGAAAGCACGGTTTCGTCAATGGTGATAGAGCCGTCCCGGTCAAACTCAAGCCCCAGGTCGAACAGGGTGGTTACCAGCCCTTCGCTGTCCGCAGTAACGTTGGAAGTCATCAGGTCCTGCAGAGCATAGGGCAGATCACGCATGGTGGTGCGAGCCAGAATGCCAAAATCCTTGGTTTCTTCATCGTAGGCGGTGTTCTTGGCAATTTCCTGCACTGCATCGTTATAGGCGGCGACAAAGCCCACGATCATTTCCTTGACGGAAGCATCGTTATTGACCACCGAAACAGTGGACATCCCCGTGCCCTTAAGATTCATGGTAATTCCGGAAAGCACATCGCTGATGGTGTTACTCTGCCGCTGATAACTCACCCCGTCGATGGTAACCTTAGCGTTCAAGGCTTCGCCGGTTGCCCCATGCTGCGCAATATCCATCCACGGGGTAGTAATGTCGATCTCCGACTCACTACCGGTGGCGTTCGCTTTCAAGACCAACTTGTACGGGTTGGGAGACGAACCGTCGTTGATGATCGACGCAGTCACCCCGGGGTTATTCGTGCCCTCATTGAGCAAATCCGCCAAACCCGCCAAGGTGGTTCCCGGAGGAACCGTAACCGTTACATCTTTCCCGTCCATGGTGTAGGCGACGGTAACATTTTCCTCGGTAGGATTGATAACGGTGGTATCCGAGGCATTGCCGCCGGTCATCCAGGTACTCTTGGCCGCGACCCGATCCACGGTTACCGAGGGACTCTGGGCCGTAACCCCATCCGCCACCGTCGCGGTAAGCACGCTCTCGCTGGAACTGGTAGAGCTTCGGGAAAGAAAGGAGGAAGAAAGAGAAAGATTAAGAGCACTGCTCTTCATGGTCAGCAGCTTGTTGTTGACCACGGTGAACTCGTTGAGTTGAACCGCCAGCGCATCAACCTCGCTTTCCTTACGAGTGATGACCTGCTGATCCACCTCTTTGAGCTGCTCAAGGATACTTTGCAGCTCAAGCCCGGAACCTACGCCCAGCGTTGAAATCGATCCTGTTGCCATGGGGAAAACCTTCCTTATTCAACGGTTAGGCCGGCGTCTGAAAACAGGGAGTGAATCCCGCCGGGCTGACGCAGTCATTCTTCGTCTGATATTCGTATCGGCACTTTCCCGTCGTTCTTGAATATTTTCACGAAAAAAGGGGCGACAGCCTGTTACGGCCATCGCCCCTGTTGAAGTTTTTCCTGTTGCCCCGAGATCGGTCCTCGGTGTCCGACCAGGGTAATTTATACCTTGGACCTTTCACCGACCCGTGCCCCAGACCTCCTCCATCAGGCGGCCGGCGCCCAAGTCGCGGTAAGCGGGGCGGCGAAGTGTACACTCAGGCTCTTACATCGATCAGCGAACCGCCCAGCTCATTGACCCTGGCATCGATCAGCTCCAGGGCCTTGGTCAAGGTCTGGTAACTGATTTCGGGCAGCTTTCCGCCCCAGGCCTGTTCCGCCTCTTGAAAACCTCTCAGGACACCCTCACGCCCGGCCTGCAATCTTTCCAGATTATCGCCGCCACCGGTCAACATAAAATCGGCGATGCGTCCGGCCGTCTTGGCCACGCCGAAGTAGCCGTCATCGGCAATCAGGGTTTGCGCCTCTTCGTGGCTCAATTCGGCCAGGGACTTGCCGTTGTACTGGAGCTTTTCCAGATCAACCCCCTTTCCCGCCCCCTGCTGCGCCACGCCGGACTGGGCGGCGAAACCACTCGCGGACTTGGCCTTTACTGCCAGCAGAAAATCGACAATTTTCGCCTTCATGGCAAGAGAAGCCTCCGCGACCGCCCCCTGTCCCGAGGCCTGTCCGCGCTTTTCCTCGGCTGGCTGGCCTCTGCCAATTTTCTCCTGCTCCGTCTTGAAAGGCTGCCCCGGCAATGCGGTTTTTCCAATCTCCGTCATGATCCACCTCCATAGGAAGAATTTACGTAACTATCCAGTAGCACCCCAGCTGCGTTGTTATCTGCTCGTCTACACAAAAAAAGGGGCGGCAGCTGTTGCCAGCCACCGCCCCGGTTGAGTTTTAGTTGTTATTTGCCTTCCCTCAGCACTCAGCACTCAACACTCAGTACTCGGCACTATCCCTTTACCCCTGCAGCAGACTCAAAACATTCTGACTGCTGGCGTTAGCCTGAGCCATGGCAAAAGAGCTGGCCTGAGTGAGGATCTGCATCTTGGAAAAGTTTGCAGCTTCCTCAGCAAAGTCAACGTCACGGATGTTGGATTCAGCAGAAGCGATGTTAACCTTGGTGGCACTCAGGTTGGAAATGGTAGAGGTCAACTGGTTCTGTACGGAACCGAGATCACCACGAATCTTGTCCAAGCCCTTCAACGCCGCATCGGCAACGCTGATTGCGACCTGAGCACCTGACTGGGTCAGAACGCTGATGCTTGACAAAGTATTCCGCGAGGCATCACCAAGGGAAGTATCGGCAAAAACGCCGCTGTCCGCATTGGACCCCAGGATACTGCCGGCCTTGAGAACGGAACCGCCCTGCAGGGTCATATCAGCACCCAGTACTGCATCGTTAGCTGTCACCACATCTTCGCTCAGCACGATACCGGCTGCATATACAGTACCGTCAGTTCCGGTTACGCTGCTGGTGAGGTAGGTGCCCTTGGCAATGGTACTGCCTGCGGCGATGGTCGAGCCCGTGACCACGTTCATTTCGGTGTCAGCGGCCACGGTTTCGTCGTTTTGCAGGGTAATGGAGCCCCCAAAGCTTGAACCGTTGGTAAGGACAGAGTCGGCGGCAATCGTCGAGCCGGAGGCCACGGTGAAGTCCCCACCGGTAACATTGATGGCGTTGGCCAGGGTTACGCTACCGCCCACGGTGGAACCCGCGTTGATCGCGAGGTTGACGCCACCGACCAGGGTGGAGCCAGCCTTGATACTCGCATCGTCGCCCAAGGTCATATCGGTCTGGGTGGTCACCTCGGCGCCGACATTGGACCCGGCCTTGAGAATACTACCGGAGAGGATCTTGGATCCGGTCTGCAGAGTCATCCCCTGGGTGAGCAGCATATCGTTAGTGGAGGTGATTTCGGCCCCCACATCGCTGCCGGCCTTGAGCACCGAGGTTGCGGTAAGCTTGGAACCTTCCAGCAAGGTCATATCCTGGGTGAGGGTGGTTACGTTTTTGGTCGTAACTTCCGCCGCCACATACGAGTTTTTGATCATGATACTGTCGGCGGTTAATTTGGAGCCCTCATTCATGGTCATGCTATCGGTTGTAACAACCAGGGCGTTGGCGGTGATGTTCGCGCCCAGATACGATTTGGCGGCTAGTGAGGAGGAGCCCGTCAGTTTAGAACCGGCAAGCAGGGTCATATCGTTGCCCGCCGCCATTCCTGCGGTAAGATCTGCCCCTACCTGTGAACCTGCGGTCAAAGTACTGGTAGTCCCGATGGTAGAACCAGTCTTCAAGGTCATGTCGTTGGTGACGGATGTAATAGCACCCGAGATATTAGCGTCCAAATAGGAGCCGACCGCCAAGGTACTGCCGCTTTTAACAATCGAAGCACCCTTGAGAGTCATGTCGTTGAGGAGGGTCACAGAAGCACCAGATCCGGTTACGAAATTCCCGCCGACAGATGAACCAATGGCAAAAGTAACGATCCCCGAGTTAGTGTCTCCAAAACTAGATCCGGCGACGGCCGTAATCGAACCATTGGTCAAGGTCAGACCATTGGCCAACGTCAGATCCGCGGTCAAGATCCCACTAAAGGTTGAGTATGTGTGATTGCCGAGGTTGGTCCCTGTCTTCAGTATCGTACCACTCGCCAGGACAGACCCTTGAGTAAGAATGCTGTCTGCAGTTGTAGTAATTGCTACCGCAGACTGTGCAGTGGCAGCCGCTCCGAGCACGGTACCGGCACCGATAGTAGATCCTGAGAGCAAAATACTGCCAGCCTTCAGCAAACTATCCTGAACGGTCGAAGCGGTCGTCCCACTGACATTGGTCGTCCCACCAAGAACCGTACCTTTGCCAATGATAGTGGCTGTAGCAAGCGCAGAACCGGCCTTGATGGTGCTGTCCGTGGTGGTGCTCACCGTGGTGGCGCCGAGAGTCGCTGTCCCCCCGAGAACGCTCCCTGCGGCAATAGTCGAACCGGCATTGAGGGTTGAACCGGCCTTAATAAGGCTGTCGCCGACGGTGGCTGTGGTTGTCACTGCGGCCTTTTGCACGAAGGTCCCACCCAAAACCGTGCCGGCGGCAAGGATAGAATCGGCATTAACCGAAGAGCCAACCGCAAGCATGCTCGCGCCGGTCGTGTTGGCAGTATCGGCATTGAGGGTCACCGTGCCGCCGACTACCGTACCAGCGGCCAGGGTGGAAAGGGTGGCCAGGGTTGAGGTGTCCTTGAGCAGGCTGTCGCCGACGGTGCTGGCGGTGGTAGTCTTGACGGTAGTCGTGGCACCAAGGGTGGTATTGGCCGCCAAAACCGTATCTGCCTTTAGGATACTGCCGGTGGCGATGGTGCTGGCGCTGGTGGTTGTGGCGGTGGTGCCGATGGTCACCTGGCCGGTGAGATCAGAACCCTCTGCCAGCTTGCTGTTGCTTACAATCTTGGACCCGGCAGTCAGAGTGGAATCCTGGGTGGTGACGATATTGGCATTGGTGAAATCAGCGCCGGTCAAAGCGTCATTGGTGGTCCATCCGGCTGCCAGGGTCGAATCCTGGGCCAGGATTGATCCGGCCTTCAGGTTGGAGGCTGCGGAAGTGATGGTGTTGCTATCCACTTCCAGATTACTGGTGAGCGAGATGGCCGCACCGCCGCCGATATCACGAACAACCACATCGGCAGAACCTTCCTGGTTGAGAAGAATCTTGCCAAGGGTGGAGAGATCGCTCCCGCCAAGAATCTTCTGAGTGGCAGCATCACCAGTAACCTTGATCGCCCGGCCATCATTGGCGGTAAGAGTGAGAAAGCCCTTGGTGTCGGTGCTGGCCACCACTCCGTGCTGGGTGCTTTTCTTGTTGATCGTGCCGACCAGCGATGCATTGCTGTCGTTATTATTGACCGTAATCGCACCGATCGTCACGCCATTGATCGCAAAATCAGAGCTGGTGGTGCCTGCGATTACCCGCCCGGTAGAAGTAGAAGAGACTATCGCCTTAGCGGTAATCCCGAGTTCGCTGCTCAACTGATTGATCTTGTCGGCCAGCCCGCCGAGACTGTTTGTCCGAGTATTGTCATAGGCAACGTCGGTCGGCGAGATAACGAAATCTTTATTCTGGAGGTTACTAAAAAGACTGATCTCGACTGTCCCTTCGCTGGCCACGTTCAAGGTGGATGCCGTCATATGTCCGAGCTTGGAAGACTCCGCCGAATCGATGGAGATATTGACCGTTTCCCCGGCGTAGGCGCCAACCTGGATTTGCTTGTTGGTAAAAGCACCCGACAACAGTTTCTGGCCGTTAAAGGCGGTGGTCTTGGCAATCGTGTCCAGCTCTTCGAGCAGCTTGTTGATGTCGGACTGGATCGCCTTACGCGAATCGGTGGTCTGACCGTCTTGAGCAGCCTGAATGGACTTGGTCTTGATGGTGTTGACAATCTTGATGGATTCGTCCAGGGCGCCATCCGCCGTCTGAACCATGGAAATACCATCACTGGCGTTTCTAATCGCTTGCCCAAGGCCCAGGTTCTGAGACTTCAGGGCGTCGGCAATAGCCATGCCGGCAGCGTCATCCGCCGACCGGTTGATCCGCAGGCCAGAAGACAGTTTCTCCAATGAAGCGCTCAAGCCGTTGTCGTTCTTGATCATGTTAGTATGAGCGGTCAATGCTGCGATGTTGGTGTTGATTCTTAATGACATGATTACTTCCTCCGTCCATGATTTGGTAGTTTGTCGGCATTAATGCCGACGGTTTGTAGAGGGAAATCCGTTTCCCCCCTAAAAAATTTGCCTGGATTACGCTTGATGCTGCCCTGCTCCTTGGTCTTTACTGTCGGCATTCACCTCCCTAAGAAGAAGTAAAAAAATGGTTCTGTGATGTTATAGAGCGTATCGGCTACCCTGGGCCTGGCTTGAGTGTTTTTTTATGAAACCCAGAGCTGGCACCATAAAAAAAGAAAAGCCGATTGGTTCAGGACTAATTTAATCCGGAACCAATCGGCCAAGTAGCCGCGATTATGTTAACTCGATCAGCCTACAACCAATCGTTCCTTGAGTTGTCGATATGCCTCGTAAGCTGCCTCCGGCTGATCGATGGCCAGGTAACAGTCGCCGATTTTTTTGAACAGGTGGAACCAAGCCGGCAGCAGTGTATAGCATTTTTCATAGGCAGCCAGAGCATCAGTCGGCTGGCCTGCGGCGAGAAGCAGATCGCCCAGTTCCTCCCAATGCCTGGCCAGAGAGTGGTCCAGCTCCACCGCCCGGTTCAGGGCGGCCAGCGCCTGGTCAAAATCTTGACCATTGAAGGCGGCCTCGAAAATCGCGACCCAGGTGGTGGCATCATCCGGACAGAGCTCGGCCGACTGCCGGAAGCAGGCCAGAGCCTCGGAGTAATCGGCCTGGCCGAAAAGCATCTGCCCCCGTGCCAGAAAAACAGCCGCCTTTTTCTCCGGCGCGACAATGGCTGCAAGAGAGGCGTTTTCGGTCAATTCTCGACTAAAGAATGCCAACGATTCGGCCAGATCAGCAGGCGTCTCCAGGCGGGACAGTACCCGGTCGATCTCAGCGTTAGCAGCCAAAGCCAGATCCGAATGATCACGGGTATACCGGAGCCCCTTCAGCAACATCCGCAGGGCGACCCACCGATCACTTTGCCGCCATTCCCGGTAAAATCCCAGATAACGGCCGGCAAGCTCCAACAGACAGGAGTTGATTCCTTCCGCCCATGCGGAATCAAGCTCCTCGGCCCTGACAAAATTGCTTTCCATTGCCTCAAACTGACAGCGGTGGGCCGCGATCACCCCCAGATAAAACAACAATTCTGCCGATTGGTCCGAATCGGGGCAATGAACTGCGATGGCTTTTTCCAACAGCACATGATCGCCGTTTTTGAAGTAAAGCCTAAGCAATTCCAGCACGCTTTCTCTGTCTTCGCCCTTCGATTTAGCGAGCTTTTTGAGTAAAAAATCCTCCCGTTGGAGATGGTGATGCAGATGTTTAATGCTTTGGGCAAAGGGCGCCAGCACTTGCCTTCGGAACCCGCCGATTGCGACAAAGCGGTCGATTGAGCTGCTCAACCATTCGAGATAACGATCTGGCCGGTCAGCCAGCTCTATGAGCTCATGGTTCAAACGCTCACTCAAACGTAAGCCTTCTCTAGTAGCCTCTTCCAGCAATGCCCAAACCTTGGCCTTATCCAGCCGGTGGCTTACGGCATCCAATGCAAGGAATTGTCGCTGCATGGTCACCGGGAGGGCTTCGAATTTTCGACAGATGGTCCCCTTCTCCCGCAACTCGTTAATTTGCGCGGTAAGCTTTACGGCAAAATCATCCTGACTGGACATATCTTTTTCGACCCCGGCAATGGCTTTGCTCATCCGAGCAAGTGCGTCGATCATCCGCTGTCGTCCGGGCATTCTGCCACTACCTTCTGCTTCCTTAATGAGCGTAGCGACATCAATTCCCCGGCCGCAATGAAGGCTCAGCACTTCGTGCAATGACAGTTCTTCCGCACCCTCCAAACGGACGCCACCCTCGGTGGCGTTGATGAATTGCCGGTCCTTGGCCGCCGTCATTGCCTGCTCGAAATGGTGCTTGAACTCGATAAAACTCCGAGAGGTTGGCACTTTACCACCGCCATAACCATCAACCCACAGGATTTCCTGCCTGTTAAAAAGTCCTTTCTCTTCATCATTTCTCGTCAGCGAAGTGTGCAGAGCATGACTCCCCTCCTCGCTGTAAGCCAGATCCTGGCCGACAAAAACAATAGGGGAACACCCCAGCAACAAAGCGGCTAGAAAGTTCATGTGAGCAACGGTCCCGGCACCGGTGGTGAGAATCTTCCCCCCCACAAGTTGATTGAGCCACTTTTCCATGTGTTGAGCCATGAAAGTCCAGCACACCTGCCGTGCCGGAAAGTTTTTCGCAACCAAAGGGGTCACCCATGCACCGCATACCAAAGTAGTGTCGGCCGCATCTGCGGCGACATCGACAATTTTCTCAAAAGTAATGTCGTCCATGTCAATGCAGGAAGTGAAGTCCGGGGTAACCCCGTGGGCAAGCAGGGCAGGTAGCACGGTATCCGCAGCGATGATCACCGCCCGGCCCTTGGCCTTGGGCAGTAGATGGATGTTTTTGTTCAGCGAAGGACCGCCTGCTACGATGATGGCCGGCACCCCGGCAAAGATGTCCTTGAGATGTTCGAGCAGCTGCTGGTGGTGAATAGCGCTCAGGTGCCGGAGTCGGTTGCCGATGAATTTCGCGCCGTATGCAGTGGTGGTATTCCCGCCGATATTATAGGCATTACCATGCTTGAATATCTCATCGTACATAGCGGTGTAAGTCTCCGGGGCAATCCGAAAACAGGGGGTGTGCTGGAGAATATAGAAGCTTTCCAATTGCAGGGCGCGGGCCATGGGAGCCAAGAGAGCAGGGACATCGATATCAAGGCCAATTGCGACGCTTACCCGACGATCAGTAAAAAGCGGGGCCAAATCTCGGGCATGGAGGGACTGGATAAAAATCCCGATTTCCGGTTCGACCACCACCAGATGGCGAAGCTGACTGCGACTTTGCAACATAGCCGGTGGGCTGTAGCCCAGGCCCATGCCGATAAAAATTGCCACCCCGGTGGCGTTTTCCGGCACCAATCGGTAATAGTCGGCCAACTCGGCAAGAGGAGCCCTGGTGTCGTGGAGAAAAATTTCCTCGCCGTCTTCCGTCCTGACCATCAGGTTTGGGCTGCCGTCTTCAGCGGACTGTATCACCCCCATGGGTGTACCGGTATAGTCCATCACTGTTTGCCATGCCTGGGGATGATGCTTTTTCAGCAGAGCCAGGTTCGCTTCGAGGTGATCTTGAGTCAGAGTCATAAATAATTTGCCAACAGATGTTTTCGGTTATTGATCTGGCGGTCAATTGCCATTGCCGGTACTCTCTTTTGAGGTGACAAAGGTAAAGGTCTTGACCAGTTGCTCATCGGAAAAACCGAGGTTCATTTTGTCATTTATTCGTTTAAGGTGACCGCGCACCGCTTCCTGGAGTTCGTCATCCGGAATATTGGTCATATTGAAACGCAGGTCCTGACGATCCCCCATCTTCATGAGATACTGTTCGAAATCATCAGCAAAGCCTTTTTCCTTGGCCACTTCAAACATGGGCGTCCCTGGCTGGGGCAGGAGATACCCGGTGCTTGGATAGATATCCAGATCGTAGCACACATCAAAGGTCTGCTTGAGGGTTTCCAAGGTTTCTTCCGGATAACCAAGCACGATACTGGTGAATGAGGCAATCCCCGCTTTGTCCAAGGCCCGTTTTTGTCGCGCAAAGTCCTCGACCTTAAGTTTCTTGTTCATAGTCTTAAGGATCTCGGGGCTACCTGATTCCAAGGAATAACCGAAACTGACACAACCGCATTTTTTCAAGTCGTAGAGTAGTTCCATATCTTCCTCGGTAAAGAGGTTGGAACGGATATCGGCATTCCAGTAAAATTTCATGCCGCTCTCCTTGGCAACCGCGACAAAATCCTCTACCTGTTTTTTATTGAAGAAGGTCAGTTCATCAAAAAAATTGACATAGTTGATCCCGTATCTTTTATGCAACTCTTTGACTTCAGAAAAAATTGAGGCGGCGGACCGATAGCGGTAATTGGTATATTGAAAAACGTGGTAGCAGAAAGTGCAACGGAACGGACATCCCCTAGCGGTGTTGACCACAAAAGGACTGATCTCATCCTTGGCGATGGGATAAGGTTCCGGAACATCCTGCATCGCCTTGCTCAAATACAGCTCCATGTCAAAGAGATCCCAATTCGGAAACGGGATAGCATCCACATCTCCGATGATCTCGTCATAGCCGGTATCGATAAATGTATCGCCCTCCTTAAAAACCAGCCCCTTGACACCACCTAAAGATTCTCCCCGTTCCAAAGCCCGGAGGATGTTGACCATGGTGATCTCGCCTTCTCCCTTTACCGCTACATCCACTTCGGTGTGAGAGAGCAGGAATTCGGAAATCGCCGAAGCAACGGAGTTGCCAGCGACAATGCAGGCTCCCGGGCTTGTCTTTCTGGCAATAGCAGCTATCTGTTTGACGTATTTATAGCCGGAGACCAGAGTGCCGGTGGCGATGACATCGTAAGTCTTTCTTAGGAGTAAAGCTTCCAGCTCTGCATCGGAATGCCGATGAGCTCCGATATCGATAATATCGAAAGCATATCCCGCTCTTTGCACGGCGGTCGCCACATAGGCAATGCCGGTCGGGAAATAGGCCTTGTCCAAATTTGGACGGATGCAGGGCACCACAAACACTATATTCATTGTTCTCTCCATACGGGTCTTCTATCCTCTGGGATTGAGACAGCCGGTCAGCAATCAAGTTCTGGGCGGACAGCCAGGTAGATCTTTGGATGTCGAATGACGTTACAGTCAGCGCAAAGTGGCAGGGGCTCCTGCTTCTGAATAGCCTGTCTCAGGCTGCGAAATCGTTCGCTATTCCAAATGGTCAACAAGTCAGCATCATCAATGTTCCCCAAAACAAGACTACTCTTCAGGTCAAAACAGCAGGGCACGATATCCCCATTCCATCGAATCGTAAGGGTATTGACCACATGATCACAATAAGGCTGGTAACTCACCGAGCTTTCTGAAGAAGGTACAATTATAAATCGTTCGGCCAGGACCTCTTGCAAAGGCCATCTCATCGCCCAGGTACACTTAAACTCGACTTCCCCCTGGTATGGTCCAGAAAACTCCGCCTTAAGATGCTCCGGCACCGATGGCGGCTCCAGCGTCTCGGAACTTCCTTGCGCGAACTGGGTTGAGGAAATATACACCTTGAGCCGACAGAGGGGCTGTGCTCTTCGTCGATCAAGTAATCTTTTGACATTACGAACCACAGTGAGATAGTCACTCTGGCGACGGAAAAAATTGTTCTCATCAGGACTCTTGCCGTCCAAGGAAAACTCTATGGCATCCAAACCAGAGTCGATTATCTGCTGGGTAAGTACCTCGTCCAACAACATCCCGTTGGAGACGGTCTTAATAAAGGGGATACCGAGCCCGCGAAGACAGCAGACCATTTCCGGAAAATGGCGATTCAATAACGGCTCGCCACCATGATACAAAACTGCGACCCTCACTCCCTGGGCATGCGGCTCAATGGCCCGCAGTACTTGGCCAAAGGTTTTTTCATCCATAATCCCACGTTGCATGGCCTCAGTCCCGCTGGGGCAATGCCTACAGGCAAGATTACAGGCACTTGAAGGCTCAATGCGAATAACCGATGGGAAGGGTAAGGCTTCAAAAGTAATGCTATCCATATACTCATCCTTGCCGTATTTACCAGTGTTATCGACAAATTATGCAACTCGACATGAGTGATATTTTATCACTGCTTTAATTACCATCAACCAACTACAACCGAACAGGAAGCCCTCTCTCACATAAATACTTTTTAGCTGCCAACGGAGTTTGTTCGGTAAAATGGAACATGCTGGCAGCGGCGACTGCGGCCGCCTTCCCTTCGGTCAATGCCTGATAAAAATTTTCGTAACTTCCGGCACCGCCCGAAGCAATCACCGGAATCGGCAACGCCTCACTTACCTGCCTCATCAGTTCAAGATCATAGCCTTCCATGGTGCCATCCCGCTCAATACTTGTAAGCAAGATTTCGCCCGCGCCCAGCTTGGCCATTTCCGTGGCAAAGGCCACCGGATCAACTCCGGTGGCCTTTGTGCCGGAGTGGGTGCATACCTCATTGCTCCTGCCCGTACGCTTAACATCAATCGATACAACAACGCATTGTGAGCCAAACTGCCGAGCAACGTCGTAGATCAATACCGGGTTGCGAATTGCCTCGCTGTTGATGGCTACCTTGTCTGCCCCGACATCAAGCAGGCGCCGAACATCATCCAGAGATCTGATGCCGCCGCCCACAGTAAGCGGCATGAAACACTCATCGGCCAAATCGTCAATAAGTTCAAAATCCGGCTCCCGCCCTTCCCGTGTGGCGGTGATATCGAGAAAAATCAACTCGTCAACCTCGCGCATGTTGTACACCCGAATGGCCTGCATGGCACTGCCAATCCCGCGCCAGCTGTCAAAACCGACCCCCTTGACCAACTCAAAATCTCTGTAGAGGAGGGTCGGCATAATCCGCACCTTGAGCATAGATTCTCCCTACAGGCTACAGGGCCAAAAAGTTACGCAACAGTTGAAAACCGACCCGCTGACTTTTCTCCGGATGAAACTGCACCCCAAAAATATTCTTTTCTCCAATCACCGAGGTAAAACCACCGCAATAGGGAGTTGTCGCTAATTGGTTCTCTTTCTTTGCGCAAATAAAATGATAGCTGTGGACAAAGTAGAAATCCTTTCCCAGTCGAATGCCCTGCAGAAGAGGCGAATCAAACTGAGGGTGTACCTCGTTCCATCCGACATGGGGAATAAGAACAGACAGATTGTCGGGGCACAAACGAACGACCTCTCCCCTGATCCAGCCTAACCCCCGATGCTCTCCAAACTCGTGACTCTTATCTGCCAAGAGCTGCATCCCAAGACAGATTCCTAAAAAGGGAATCCCGCGATCAAGGACTCGTTCCGCAACAATCTCATCCAACCGTCGTTCGCGGATTTTCTGGATGGCATCACCAAAAGCGCCAACTCCAGGCAAAATAATACAGTCGGCGTCTCTGATTTCTGCTGCGTCACATGTACGCACCGGATTCGCGCCGCATTCCTCCACTGCCCTGAATACCGAATCGATATTCCCCATGCCGTATTCAAGAATAGCGACCTTTTTCATGGGTTATCATCGTTAATCCGGCTGAGATTCCCGTGCTTGTCCTTGACCAAGCGGCCATTGGCGTCACGAATAAAAAGCTTCTTGTTGGTAAAACGATCACAGATTCGGATGAATTCCTCAACCGTCATGTCCAACGGGGCCAGAATCTCATCCAGGGATTTACCCAGATATTCCCAAGGGAACTTCCCGTCATGCTTTTGGACAAGCTTAATCCCCTGGCTGCGAGTCAAGCGACTACGGCGGATGTGGAGACAGGAAATATCCGTGGCCCGGCCAAAAGCAAATTTCAAGAATTTAAAATAATCATGGATCCCGGTCTGATAATTATCGAGATTTTCGTAGTTCACCACCGACCCTTCTACGGTTTTATGATAGGTGATGAAACCGTTGGCCTGAGCAAGAAGGGCATTGGCATAGCCATCCCATGGGATGAAATAGCCGAGAAATATCCCGGTCACTCCGACCCGTTGCAAATCCTCATCTGATGGATACGTGTATTGGATAAGGTGTTTCGGCTCAATTCCTTCCTCGAGCAATAAATCACTTACCCGCAGACCCAAAAGGCCGCCAAACTCCTCAAGCCAGCGCCTGGTAAGCACCTGATCCTTTCCGGCGGTAGCCGGCCCACCATATTCATTCTGAGGATTTTCCCCCCAAATAATCAGCGGAATGTTGAACTTTACCGCAAAATGAATGGGGATCGTAAAAATCGCGACATGTTCCGGCCAGGAAATGTCGCCAATCTGGGTAAGAGCCAGACGATTTATCTTTCTTCTGATGTTTGGATTAACCGACATTTCAACATAATCAACCCCGAGATTTTTGATGTTTTCGATGTTCTGGCGACCAATATCGGAAAGCATATCGGTGGTCGCGGTCACACAGAGAGGATTCATTCCAAGCTCAAGCATCCTGATCACCTGAACATGGCTGTCCTTCCCACCACTCACCGGGACGATGCAATCGTAATTGCTGCCATCCTTGGAGCGATAGCGACTCAAAACACTCTTCAGCTCCTGCTCACGATCATTCCAGTCAATTTCCTGACGATGTTCGAAATATCGACAAGCACTGCATACCCCTGTTTCATCCATCTGAAGGTCTGGTTTGGTTTCGGGCATCACGCACCGGGTACAATATCGAATGAGCTTTTCCATTTCTTCTCTCCTTTGCGCCAAACGACAGATAACTTAGGTGTTTCGACGATATCATGCCGTAACGGCGATGTCTTATTTTTTCTCCAGTAAAAACCAGGTAAGATCATCCAGCGGGAAATTCTCATCCCCGTGGTAAACAAAGCCATAATCGAGCAATCGCAGATCAGAAAAACGGCGCAGTATTTCTCCGGCAAAATCCCTCTTGAAGAGTTTGCCACTGTGGCCTCGGTAGGGAACTTCCACGGGCGATGGGTTGTAATATTCGATAACGCAGACATATCGCCGACTGGACTGATGCAACAAATCATACAGTTTAGGAAGTTTATCCGGATTGATGTGGATGAGAACCCCGGAAACGAAAGAGAGATCGTACTGCCGATCCGGCTTGAAATCGAGAAGGGAGTCGTGAAACACCCGCGCCTTGCCCCACTGCCGCAATTCATCCACCGCCTTCTCATTGATCTCTATGGCGGAAAGCTCCATTGACGGAAACAACTGATGCATGACTTTCAGATTGTTGCCGATGTTGGCGCCCAATTCAATAGCTGATTCCACCTCAAAAGTCCGGGCAATGATTTTGGCAAACAGGGCGAGACGCGCCCCCATCTCCTTGGCGCTCGGATTGCGGCCGATATACTGGTCGCCAAACTCCCCGGCCCAGAATGCTTCCTGTTCGGTTTGAAAATCAGCCATCAAGTCCTCCTTTATTTTATTTCAGGTGGTGATCAAGCTTGCCCAAAGCGCGAAGTGCCATATACATTGCTTCCGCCATCAGCCAATCTTCCGGGGTGTCGATATCCTGCACCAGATAGCGCGGCAGAATTAATGGTCGGGCATCATGGCTGTAGATCTTCTTGTCGGCAAAAAAACGCCGAGTATCAAGCCAATAAAATTGCCCGGCATCATGGTAGCATTCCGGCAGATCCTGAGAACGAGTCAACTCATATTCCGGCCAGACCATGGCCAGATGACCGTCTTCTTCAATTTTCAGCGCCCGATGGATCGGGGCCTGATAGCTGGTAACCGTAAAAACCGAGGCAGCCCCGCTTTGCAGAAGCAGGTCAAAACCCTGCCGGAGAAAGCTGGGGTGGACGAAAGGAGCGGTGGCATAGAGGCAGCAGGTATGGTCGGCCTCCCCTGCCCCATGCTCGCCAAGCCACTCGAGAGCATGGAGGATAACATCCGCAGTGGTAGTGAAATCATCGGCCAATTCGACCGGACGGACAAAAGGAGTTTCTGCACCAACCTGACGCGCAACTGCCGCAATTTGCTCGGAATCGGTGGAGACGATAATTCGATCGAACAGCCGGGACTGTAAAGCCGCCTCAATAGAATATACGATCATCGGTTTGCCGGCAAAGGGTTTGATGTTCTTTCCCGGTATCCGTTTGCTGCCGCCTCGGGCCGGGATAATTGCGACCTTCATGAGATGGTTCCCTCGCCAACATGCTGCCACTCCAAAGGTGTCCCTCGCTCGATATTTCTAGCAGCCCGTCGGCCAAGAATAATATCGAGGCATCGCGGCGCCAGACCATGCCCAGGCCGAATTGATCGGACATTCTCGGAGGTGAATAGTTCCCCCGTCCGGATATCCTTGACCACAAAAAGCGAACGTCGGAAGACCCGGCTGGCCTCCTCTTCTTTGCTCAGGGTGTAACGCACCTCACCCATGGCTTGTTCCACCTCACGCACCGCCGCAACCAACGCCACAAACTCATTCGGCTCCACGGAAAAGCCGCTGTCCGGCCCACCATCGGCACGGGAGAGGGTAAGATGCTTTTCGATGATTTTCGCCCCAAGTGCCACCGCCGCCATCGGCGCGGCAAGCCCCAGGGTATGATCAGACAGCCCGACTACCACGTCAAAAGCCTCGGCCAGATGGGGGATAGTTCGCAGGTTCATGGAGGAAGGCGAGGCCGGATAGGCACTGGTGCATTTGAGCAAAGCCAGGGCCGGACAACCCGCCTGCCGGAGGGTGATCACAGCCTCGTCGATTTCGGCCAGACTGGCCATGCCGGTGGACATGATCACCGGCTTGCCGGTGGCTCCGATCTTTTTGAGGAGCGACAGATCAACCAGCTCGAATGAAGCAACTTTATAAGCCGGCACCTTGATCGATTCGAGAAAATCAACGGCCGTGGCGTCAAAAGGGGTGGAAAAGCAGGCCAGCCCCATTTGGTTGGCAGCATCCAGCAAGCGCGGCTGCCATTCCCAAGGGGTGGCGGCTTCCTGGTAAAGATCGTACAAATTCCGCCCCTGCCAGGCCGTGCCCTTGATCCGGAACCATTCCTGGTCGCTGTTGATAGTCAATGTGTCGGCGGTATAGGTCTGGAGCTTGACCGCATCGGCGCCCGCTTCCTTGGCCGCCTCCAATATCCGAACTGCCTGATCGAAATTCTGACCGTGGTTGGCGCTCATCTCGGCTATAATGTAGCAAGGATGACCTGCACCGATCATTTTGCCATCTATTCGCAAACCTATCTCTTTTTCAGATATCATGATCGATAACCATCCAATATCCACCCCGGTCACTACCGATCCTTTCAATCCTGTCCTGGTCTTTAAGCTTTTTGATATAATATTTTACGGTGTTCGGGTATTTATCCAGTCTGACGGCCAATTCGTCACAAGTGAAAGCGGGCAGACCGTAGGAGGTAAAGGCATCGATTATTCTCTTGACCCCGGAGTCATACTTCTCAATGGTGCCGGATTCCTTAAAAATGGGGGCAATCTTTTTATTGCGGATGGTGAAAGAATAATTACCCCACACCAACTGTTCGGCGCTCAAACATCCCAACAGCCGACCATTGATTCTTTGCTGGGCGGTTTTCGGGGCAAGCGCAACTCCGACTATTCTTCTGCGATCATTGACCACCACCAGCACCGTCCCCCCTTTGAAGTTGGCAAAGGCGACCGGTAGTTCGATGACCTGGCGGTCAGAGGAACTTTTGACTTGCAAGTTCGCCGATTCACCGGCGACGATTAGGTCGGCTATTGTATCCCGTGGCACGGTTCGCATTTTTACTACGCTACCTCCATTATCAATTCAAAGGCTTCAGCGGCATCAAGCCCGGCCACGCTACCCCAGCGTTGGGCGGTAGCGCGCAGATTTTCAAGCGAACGTGGATGAGGGAACAGCCGGCTTTCTCCTTCGTAGCATTGCATGGCAGCCATTTTTAGCTCCAGGGTTTCCGTAATATCCCGAAAAACTGTGGGCCTGAATACCGGCGCAAAACGCTGGAACGACCATTCGGTGGAGGACGGCACCTCGTAGGCATATAGGGCGCGCAGCTTGCTGTGTTTTTGTGGTCTGGCAGCGGTTAGTGTTGCCCTAAAGGTAACTGCATGGTCAATATTCAGGTCTCCGCCATGCTGGGTGTAGATGATTTCCGGTTTGCAACGCATGATCAAGGCTTCAATATGTTTTACTAGCTCCAACAGTGGCACGGTATCGAAACGGTTGTCGGGAAAATCATAATGGAGTACTTCGACGCCCCCAAGGCGTTCAGCCGCAGCTAGAGAGCATTGACGCAAGTGGTGCAACTGGTTCTGGTCAGCTTCTTCCCGATTCCCCCCCCGCGAGGTGATCCCTTCTCCAAGGATGGCCACCATGACCTGGTGCCCTTCTCGCACCATCCTGGCGATGGTTCCGCCGCAACCCAGCACTTCATCGTCCGGGTGGGCCGCCACAACAAGAATATTCATGATTACTCCTATTTTTTATGGCTACCTGAGTAACAGGCAAATTCACATCCCACCAGAATTATTAATCTCTTACGACATGAATGTGCTAACACTCATGATATGTTTTCGGTTAACAAAATCGTCATTAGTCCGAAAATGATCATCTAGATGACTGGTGACAACGGCCTCCCTATCAGCCTCAAAAAATGTAGTATTACGCCAGTATGTAAGCACCTCCTGCGGATTTGGCCAAGAAACTGTATTAACCGCCATCCGTGCGATGGTCCGGGGAAATTTTTCAGCTATCAGCGGTAAAAACGTCAAAGTCATGAAATCACGGCTGGTGTAAATGACATACTCTGGGACTTTCACTCCAGATGCCGTCAGGAGTTCAAAAAGTTCGTGGTTGTTTCTACCGTAAGGGCCTACCACGGCCAACTCGCCACCAGGTGCAAGATATTCGCGAATTACGTCAATTAGTTTTTCCACGTTTTGAGCATAATAAAGACCATATGAGCAAAAACACAAATCAATACCATTAGTTTTAATTCTTGCCTGTTTCAACAGATCTGCCAGATCATCAAGCTCACCGCAAAGCGGAATGACTTCCCCCCCGATGCCGGTACAACGTGCCAGCGTTTTTGTTAATGCCTCTTCCGAAGCATCCACGGCAATAACACGTCCAGCAGAACCCACCTGCTTGGCCAAATAAGATGTCTGTGCTCCTGTTCCGGCGCATAACTCCAACACGGTTCCTCTACTCGGTGCCTTTACTTCTCGGAACACCCATTCATTCAAGTCAAGAGACTGACGATTTTTGTAGGAATGTATCCGTTGATCAAGACAATTATCTGCCTTGGCTCGAGTTAACACATTAATATTTTTTGCACTTTTGGTTGCTATCACAATAATCCTCTTTGTTCTATTTGCATTTATCAGATATGCAACCCATGAATTCAACCAAGTGTCTTGGTCAGACAAAACCGTAATTGAAAATGTTTCGTGTCCTTTTGCCGGGGGGGGACTTCCCTGAATCCCAACTCGGCAAAAATTCTGCTGGACACTTCATTAGTTATTTTTACATCTCCATACAGACTAATATCATACGTTTTGCGCCAAACCTCAATCGCCTTGGCTAACAACGGAACGCCAAGCCCACAACCACGAAATTGCCTGGCAATGGAATAATCAACCGTAACGTGTTGATCCTGTTTTTCAAAGCGAACTTGTCCAATTGGGCCAATATCACTATCTACAAGCAAAAGTAACGCATCGGGATCATCAATTTTGCCGCGAAACCACATGTTATGTTCTTCCCAAGGGATGAACTCGGATTTGAAAGCATTGCGGCGCACCACCGGATCATTGACCCAGTACCAATACAGTGCGCTATCGTCGGCATCGGCCTCACGAATGTGCCAACGCTCCAGGCGTACCCCCTGCCTGAGTAGTTCGGATACCTCGATCGTGCCATCGCCAGGGACTAATGCCATGCTCCGCAAGGATTGTTTGCTGCTTACATTCTGCCTGATTACCCTAAGCAACTCTTTTTTAATAGTATTCGTGTCAACAGTGTCCGCACCACCAAGCCAAGTCAAAAAACCTTCTCGGTGAAGATCTCTGGTAAAAGACTCCTGATTTGCCGCCACTGTTATCACCAAACTAGGCAGCCCCAAACAAAGCCTTTCCCAGGTTGTACAACCACCCGCACCCAGTGCCAAATCGGCTTGAGCCATAAGTTCCGCCATGTTGTCAACCTGCACATGCAAGCGACTGTGGGGACGAATCGCAATTTGTTGTTCTATTTCACTCAGATGAGGATTGCCCTTGCCCAATACCATGTCAAGTTCAAGGTGATGCAACTCGGGAGAGGACATGGCCGCTAAAACCCGTCCGCTAACATTATCCGGATCACTGCCGCCGCAAAAAACGAACACTCGATGAATTTCGCCGTTTTTCAGCGTTCTTTTCTTGCGGGCCTGAACAAACTCTGGTCTCAACAAGGCATATGTTGGACCGAGCAGGAGGGTACATGATGGTGGAACAAGCCCCTCATAACGAACCCCCTTCTTTTGAAAAAAATTCTGATCCAGCAGGATATCGCAGTCATGCGGACGATCAGCCAGATCGTCAATGACCATTATCTTGCGCACATGGGGGCGTAATTCCTCCTCCCAACGACGATCCAAGCCGTAATGGTCAACAATCAACCAATCCACTTCTTTCCCCGCCAGCGCCGCGATGGTTTCCGTGGCGTCTTGTTTCTGGGGAACCCCAAGCCAACTGGTATATTCGTTACACAAACCGTTTTCGGCAGCAGAGACGTTTGCCCCCTCAGTCTCCGCTAATTCATGAAGCATAAATCCCCTGTTGATAATCAGGTCATTCAGATTGCCGGGCCGAGAACGGCAGACAAATACCACCAAGGCACCAGATTCCCGCATCGCTTCGGCCAGCGTTAGACAGCGCATCACGTGCCCGGAACCGATGGTAACATCGGCATCGGCCCTTATGACCAAAAGATTTTTGCTCACCGCCACTCCTGTAATTCTCTAATTACCCGCTCAACTTGCACCTTATCCATCCCCGGCCATATCGGCAGGGAGATGATTCGTTCATAAGCCCCCTCGGCCACCGGACAAAGTTTTGGGCCGTAACCGAAACGATCGCGGTAAAATGAATGGAGATGAACAGGCAGATAGTGAACATTCACCCCGATTCCTCGGTCGCGCAATTTTTGAAATACTGTTGCTCTGGTCGCGGCGTCCGGCAGACTGACCACATAAAGATGGTAGGCATGCTCTACCTCGGTCAAGGTAGTAAGGGGCCGGATCGCAACCGAATCGGCAAACGCCTGATCATACTGGCGGGCGATTGCCCGGCGGCGAGCCAGAAAACCTGGTAACTTGCGCAACTGACTTACGCCCATGGCACTCTGCAAGTCGCTGATCCGGTAATTATAGCCCAACTCTGTCATTTCATAGTACCAGGTGCCTTGCTGCTCCCGTTGGCGATGATCGGTGGCGATCCCGTGGTTGCGGAAGCGGCGCATCCGTTCTGCCAGCTCCTGATCGTCGGCTACCACCATGCCGCCTTCGCCGGTGGTGATATGTTTGACCGGATGAAAGCTGAACACGGTAAGATCGGCCAGAGTGCCGACCTTGCTCTCTTTGTACGATCCGCCGATAGAATGGCAGGCATCGGCCACAAGAAAGAGGTTGTGCCGGTCGGTGATGGCTCGCAGGCTGTCGTAATCACAGGGCTGGCCAGCATAATCCACCGCAATGACGGCCCTGGTTCTGTTCGTGATCTTGCGGGCCACAGCCAGTGGTTCAATGAGCAGCGTATCAGGATTCACATCGGCAAAAACCGGGGTTCCGCCCTGATAGACCACACAGTTGGCCGTGGCCGCAAAAGTCATGGCCGGGACAATCACCTCGTCCCCAGGCCCGATACCAATGGCATTCATGGCCGCATGCAGAGCCGCAGTGCCGCTCGATACCGCCACAGCATATTGTGCACCAGTAAAGGCGCAAACCGCCGCTTCGAACTCGCCCACCTTGGGACCGGTAGTCAACCAGTCGGAACGGAGCGCCCCCACCACCGCCGCTATGTCATCCTCGTCAATCATCTGCCTGCCGTAAGGCAGAAAAGCGGTCGATGCCTCAGAGGGGAGAGGCATAAGCTTAGTAGCCAACCGTTGTTTCATCAGAAGCCCCGCAATCTTAATTTCACGCCACCGCCCGCACCGGGGCTTCGTGAGCAGCTATCGCGCCCTGTTGCTTCTTTCTCTCCGCATCACCGAACACGATGCGGCGCAGTTCATCCACCGTAAGCCACTTTTCATTGCCATCACTGGTGTAAACAAAACCTTCCGGCATTTTTACCGCCTCGACATAATTTTTCCGCTTCCACCATGAATGAGTGGGCATGACCACGTACATCCCCTTATACTTATAAGTATTGCGGCCTTCGTCCTCGCCGGTGAGCGCCTCGTGCAGTTTTTCCCCCTCTCGAATACCGATGTGCTTGACCTTGCATTCCGGGGCGATTGCCTCGGCCAGGTCCATGATCCGCATGCTGGGAATATTCGGTACAAAAATTTCGCCTCCCTCCATGTAGCGGAACCCTTGCAAAACCAGCTCCACCGCATGATCAAGGGTGATCCAGAAACGGGTCATCCGCTCATCGGTTATGGTGATTGTCCCGCTTTCCTTCTGTTGCAGGAAAAGGGGAATAACACTTCCCCGACTACCGATGACGTTGCCGTATCGCACACAGGCAAATCGCGTGCCGTCCACGCCGGCATAGGCATTGCCTTGCACAAAGAGCTTGTCGGAACAGAGCTTGGTGGCGCCGTAGAGATTCACCGGGTTTACCGCCTTGTCGGTGGACAGGGCAATTACCTTTTCGACCCCGGCATCGATGGCCGCGTTTATGACGTTCTGTGCTCCGTGAACGTTGGTCTTCACCGCTTCAAAGGGATTGTATTCGCAGGCCGGCACCTGCTTGAGCGCGGCGGCGTGAACCACCATGTCCACCCCGCGCATGGCGCGAAGCAACCGCTCCCCGTCACGGACATCGCCGATAAGGAAACGCAGCCGCTGGTCATCCTTGAACTCAATGCGCATCTCATGCTGCTTGAGTTCGTCGCGGCTATAAATACGGATCGCTTTAGGATTGAGCCGATCCAGCATATAATGACAAAAATGTTTTCCGAATGAGCCTGTGCCACCGGTGACCAGAATCGTCTTGTCCGACCAGTCGATGACCGAACGATCCAATCCCCCGCCCTTAAGGATTTCCTTGACTGAATCAATGCTTCGTTTCTGCTTATAAACATACTCCTTGATCCGCAGAAACTTCACAACATCTTCCTGTGAATAGCGCCGTTGCCCACCATCTGTTCTTCCCGGATTCACAAAATCCGCAAATTCCTTCTGCCAATATCTGATGGTGGAAACAGGAACATCCAGCTCCAGAGCGATCTCTTTGATTCGGTATTTCATAGCATGCCTCATTTATTTTCTAAAAACACATTCAATGGCCAACTGACATTATTTCCCTTGTGTTTATCTTATCGACCCACTTCAAAAAAAGCTAAACTAAAATCTACAGCAAACTTCATGTTTAGCCTCAGCAATAACTATGCCAATAAACACAGGAAAAAATTTCCCATGCGATCCTTTGACAACACAGACATCCTTCGTAATGACAAGTATTGCTTCCGCTCGAAGGTTTGACACTCGTAAGGGAAAAGTGTCAAGATCACGACGGATAGTCCCTACTTCACGGGGTATATACATGAAAATTTTTGACAGTAACCCTGTGCATACTGGACAAATGGTTATATGTATGAAATAGTATAAAAACAAAGCGTAATTCTGCGGAGTGAACAGCCAGCACATTTTCAGCATTGGGATGAGGAAGGGAGGAAAATATGGCGCCGGAAATCATCTCTGCGATACAGACAATTCCACCATCAGCCATTACCACGGGATTTTCCAAAACAAACACTTCGGAGAGTCAGCGAGCTTCACAGAATTTACGGCAGGCACAAAAAGAGCGCCAGAATGCGGCGCAAAGAACCCAGGATGCCAGGGCCGAGGAGCAACAGGCTCAGAACAACCTCCAGGCTGCCCAGGCGGAAGAACGACAGGCGGCAGATAAGGTTGCCGCCGCTCAGAGCGAACGGCAGCAGGCAATCCGCCCAGCGCCGTCACAAACCACCGGCAAGATAATCAACGTCCTTGTTTGATTTTTTCTTACTGCCCTTGGCGAGGGAAACCCTGCCTGGCAACCCCATTATCCGTCAACGGCCTGCGGATCCGTCAAAACCGCCGGGGACAAGAACCTTACTCGCCCGCCTCTCCCCCATTCTTCTGCCCGGCAAACCCAGCCAGTCTCTTTCTCCCCAGAAGCCAGACCGCCACGATGCTCACCTCATAAAGCACGATCAGGGGAAAAGCCATGAGACACTGGTTGATCACGTCCGGAGTGGGAGTGAGGATGGCGGCGATGACAAAGGCGAGCAGGATGGCGTATTTGCGGTGGCGGTTCAGAAAAGAGGCGTTCACCATGCCCATCTTCGCCAACAGCACCATGAAGACGGGCAGCTCGAAGATAACCCCGAAGGCGATGAGCAGCCGCAGGCAAAGGGAAAAATACTCCTTTACCGTGGGCATGGGACTTAAAAAATCGTTGGAGTAACCGAGCAGAAATTTGAAGGCCGGGGGAAAGACCACAAAATAGCCGAAGGCGGCGCCGCCAAAGAAGAACAGCGAGGAGAGCAGAGTGAAGGGCAGCATCACCCTTTTTTCATGCTGGTACAGACCTGGGGCGACAAAACGCCAGAGCTGATAAAAAATCACCGGGCTGGCCAAAAGAAGCCCGGAAACCAGGGAAAGCTTCAGATAAAAAAAAACCCTTCCTGGTACGAGGTAAAGATCAGGCTGGAGCCTGCCGGCATGACCTCATACAGGGGCTTGAAAAGCAGCCAGCCAATCTCCTTGCTCCAGGACCAGGACACCGTGAACCCTGCCACCGTGGCAAGTACCGAATAAATCAGGCAACTGCGCAACTCTCTTAAGTGTTCCGTAAGCCCCTGTTTTTGAAATTCATCCATACCCGATCCCGTTTTGTTTCCCAATAAACTGCAAACTTTTTAATCGGCAGCTGCCACGCCCATGGCATCCTTGATTTGCATGCTCAATTTCCATAAGGGGGTAATCTTGCGAATCCTTTGCGGCGGCAGCAGATCCCACAAAATCCTCGATCCGGCATGACCGCCTGGGTTATGCAGAGCAATCCCCGCTGTGGTTATAAAACCGTTCAGGCGGATATCCCAGGCTTCGCGCTCTATTTCCTGGGCAAGCATCTGCCCTTGCTCTCCCAGAGCATAGGCCTCGGCGTCCAGAGCAAGGCCATGCAGCTCTGCGAGGATGGCGACCGCCAGGTCAACAAAACCCTTGCCCTCGCCGACAAAATATCCAGCAGGATCCACGGCCAGGCAATCGGTGAGTAGCAGGCCGACCGGCACCCGGCATAGCTCCTCCGTCGCGACCTTCCGCCCATACTGAACCAGCCCCTTGTAACCCACGGCATAGCTCAGGTGCTTAAAGGGAATCTCATACGGCTTTAAGAGATAGAAACCATCCTTCAAGCCGGGCGCGGGAACCAACAGCTCCTTGCCGTCGGTCAGGGCGTTGATCCTTACCTGCTGCAATCTCGCAGTCGGACCGACAAATATCCTTTTGGCCTCCTGATACCCAGCAAGACGACGCACCAGCTCCGCGGCCTTACCAGACGCTTTTCCCTCCGCATCCGAAAAAGATGCCCGCACAGCTTCCTTGGTAATCATTGTCCCCCGCGCTGCTGTTTTCTACAAAAAAAAACCGACAGGCTGCTCCCGTCGGTTTTGTTCCTGTTATGACGATCACTCTTAGAGCTTGGCTTTCTTATCTTCCCTGGCCAACATGGCGTACTGTTGATGCTCTATAGCCATGTTCTCCTGATTAAGCCGCGAAACCCGCACACCATCGGTACCCTCGCCCGGCTGACGTGTGGCCATTTCCTGTCTGGCAAAGCCATGCTCGACCAGGGTGGCTACATCAGTCCACATGGAGGAGCTGCCCAGCAAGGAAACGATAATAACCTGACTGCCGCGCTGGAATTTGCCGACATACGTTTTTCCGGCGGCATCAGTATAGCCGGTTTTTCCGCCAACCGCCCCATCCAGGGTCCACAAGGCCCTGTTATGACTGCGCACCAGACTGCCGTCACTGTTGCGAAGCCTGGTGGCCGCCATGCGCTCAGCAAACTCGGGATTATGCATGGCCCGATTGAAAACCGTAGCCAGATCGCGGGCCGTGGTCTGCTGACCTGGCCTGGTCAAGCCATTGGCGCTTTTGCAGATAGTATTCCGCGCGCCAAGAGCCTCGGCTTTTTTGGTCATCAATCTGGCAAAGGCCTGCTCGGAACCGGCAAGTTTTTCCGCCAAAGCAACGCTGGCGTCATTTGCCGAAGCAAGCAACACGGCATTAATCAAATCGGCGGCCCGATAAAAAACGCCTTTTCTCAGATTAATCTTCGAAGCCGGCATGTTAGCCGCATAGGCGCTGGCTTTAACCATCTCCTCGCCATCAAGTTTTTCAATGGCAATAAGCCCGGTGATGACTTTAATGGTGCTGGCAGGCTGCCCAGGCCGGTCAGCATTGCGGTCGTACAATACCTGGCCGGTTTTGGCATCCATGATATAGGCGCTGCGGCAGGTAAGTTTCCCCTCCTTAAGCTTGGCGGGAGCCTCAGTTGCGACAGTGTATGGTGCAGGCTGCGATTTCGCCAGCTTTCGTTTCAACTCTTCCAGGGCGGCGCGTGTTTCTTTGCTGGTCCTTCCCTGCTTTTTCGTCATCTTTCCTTGAGCAGGCGAAAACTTGTGTACCGAACTCAAGGACACAGCTTTTACATTTTTCCCTTGTGTTTTCGCAACAGCCGGAGAAGCAAACAGGAAAACCAGCAAGGCAACAGAGAAAAGCCGGCGACAAAAAAAATGACTCATGGCATGTTCACCTTCAGGTTGAAAGGTTTACTCAAAAAAGGCATATGATTTCAAACTGTCAGAGAAATATATGGTTCGATAGGCAACTATATTTGATACTTGCCTGCAAAATCAAGCTTTTTCTGAGGTAATCTCTCTATCCTCTTGATCTATTGTTTCTTTAGACACAAAAAATACCAACCCAGGCTGTCCGGGCATCCCACCAGGCCCACCAGTCCATCGTTATAAACAACTACAACATCTTCATGACCTCAGCGGGAATGTCAAGCAATGGCACGATTTTATCCACTGCCCCGGTCGCAATGGCCTCCTTGGGCATCCCGAAAACAACGCTGGTTTTTTCATCCTGGGCGATGGTTTGCGCGCCAGCTTGTTTCATCTTCAACATGCCCTGAGCGCCATCCTTGCCCATCCCGGTGAGAATAACACCAACCGCGTTGGCTCCGCCGTAGACCGCGACCGAATTAAACAAAACATCCACCGCCGGCCGTTGATAACAGACCAGCGGTCCGCTTTTGATATTGACATAATACCGGGCGCCGCTCCGTCGCAGCACCATATGAAAATTCCCCGGCGCAAGCAAGGCGGTGCCAGGCACCACGGAATCCCCATCCTGCGCCTCTTTTACCCGAATCTGACAAAGGCTGTTCAGCCGTTCGGCAAAACTGGTGGTGAAATTGGCGGGCATGTGCTGCACAATCATGATCCCCGGCGTATTGGCCGGAAACTGGGTGAGTACATCTTTCAAGGCCTCGGTGCCTCCGGTGGAAGCGCCGATAGCGATCAATTTATTGGTCGTCTTGGTAAGGGAAAGTCTTGGCGCATCGGCGGGCCGAACCCTGGCAATATGCATGGCCCGTTGTGACATGTTCACTTGGGAGGCGGCGCGAATTTTTTCGGCAAGCTGGGCGCTCATGTCGCCGACCGAATATGCCTCGCCTGGTTTGCAGATAACATCAACCGCCCCGCTGTCCATGGCCTCCATGGCCAAAGCTCCGCCCGCCTCGGTAAGAGAGCTGACGATAATGACCGGCAAAGGAAAATAACGCATCAATTTTTTAAGAAAGGTAATGCCATCCATCCGCGGCATTTCCACATCAAGGGTGACCACGTCTGGTTTGAGGGCGACGATCTTATCCCTGGCTACATAGGGATCTGGCGCCGTGCCCACCACCTCGATATCCTTTTCGTGGGACAATTCCTCACTAAAAACCTTGCGGACCACCGCGGAATCATCTACCACAAGTACGCGTATTTTCTTCATAATCTCATCTTGTACCCAGAGGGTATAAGTTTCGTTTGAGCAGGCAGGCTGCTCAACTTAGCTTTGTCTTTTTGGGGGCCCCAGGGAAAAACCTCATTACCAGCAAATCTCCCCACTCTAAACATCTGTTCCAACAACCCAGAGAATCCCGAATTCGGTGCTGAACAAGCAAAGCCCAGTCGCGCCAACCAGGGTTCCCGGAGAAAAATCGTCAAGCACCCTGGTTTGCGGAATAGCCAGCGAGGCCGTGCCCTTGGGATCCAGCTTGCCCAGCAGGCTGCCGATGGCCATGTTTGCCGTTTCCGCCGCCGTGTCGCTGATCTGCCGGTCTATCACCGTATCCTCGTCAACCCCGAGAAAATTGACGGTGATATTCTTGCCGAGTTCCCAGGGGAAATAAAAAAGAAAACTGCCATTAACACCGCCGGAATAACTGATGTTAGCCTCAATGAACCTTCCGTTGGCAACTTCTTCCTTGCCGGGCACCTCTTCAAGCGGCTCCAGAAAGGTGAAAAACATGGTTTCAAAGACCTCGGAAAAGGTCTCAAGTATAACCATCCGCAAATTCTCATCCATTCAGCCATCCTCCCCAGCTCTTTTCCCGTAAACGATCACCGGACACAACATCTGCTTCGCAGCATCGCACTGCTCGCTCAACTGTTAATGGAAACGCGGTCCTAAAAATCACTCTCCCCGCCAGCTTCATCTTCCGGATTCTCTGCAAGTCTGTGCGCGTATGCCTTTTCCAGTACTTCATAGAGGACAGCCCTGATGGCTTCCGGCTGGAACGGTTTTTTCACATAGCCCGCGGCCCCAAGCTTTAACGCTTCTTCCTGGCGGGCTTCGCTGGCCTCGGTGGAAATGAAGATCAGAGGAATCTTTCTGAGCTCCTCATCTTCGCTGATCTTCCGCAACAGCTCCATCCCGCCCATCTCCGGCATGTTGATGTCCGACAAAATGACATCAATCCAGTTCTGCGCCAAAACCGCCAAAGCCTCTTTGCCATTGGCCGCCTCATGGAACTCTCCGACCGGCACTCCGGACATGCCCACGGTCCGTTTAATCACAGCCCGCATGGTTTCAGAATCATCTGCCACCAGAATATTGAAAGCCATCGCCCTATCTCCCGCTTCCTTAAATTATATGTAACTATTCAGCCACAACCTGGAACACTGCTGAATGGTTACGGGTTGGTGGTTATTGTCATTCCCGGCCTTGAGCTGGATAGTTACAATTATATATTGAAAAGATCCTGCGCCCGGTCGATCTCCGTAAGAAGATTGGCCATACACAGCTCAAGGTGCATCGGGGTAATGCCAAATCTTTTCAGCCCCCCCCCCTTGACCTTCACGGCCAGGCCATCAGCCCCGACCCCTATCCCCATGCTGATGACCAGGGCATTGGCCAGAGTCACGATCGCGGTAAGGGGATCCTTTTCCAGAGCATCAGGATCATGGTGCTGCAGAACAGCCAGCTCAATCTCCTTGGGGAAACCCCACTGGCTCATGATCATCCCGCCAAGTTCGGCATGGGATGCCCCCACCAGCTCCTTCTCAGCCTCGCCAAAAGAACAGCCTTCCTGAACAACCTTCATCATGATCTTCTTAAAATCATCAGCAACAAAACTGCTCAAAAACCGTTTGCCGATGTCATGCAGCAACCCTGCGGTGTAAGCGCTGCCCTGGTCCACATCCTTGATATACTTGCCCAGCTCCTTGGCCATTATGCCCACGGCAATGGAATGTTTCCACAACTCTCCCTGATCCAGCTTATACCCTTCCCCGGCAGCTCCTTTATAAAAACGGGCGCTGCTGCTGGTAATAATAATATCCTTGAGGATGTCATTACCAACAATAACCAGAGCCTCGTCCAGGGATGAAACCTTGCGGGGCAGGCCAAAGTATGCGGCATTGCAGATTTTCAGCACATTGGCCGTAATCACCTGATCGTATTGAATAACCTCAGCCAGAGCGGTGGCGCTTACCTCCGGATCGTTAAGCATCTCGGAAACCCGCTGAGCCACCTTGGGAAAAGGTGGGACATGTTTCACCAAGGCAAGTATCTCTTCCAGGCGGTTCATAATTCAAACTCCCCTCTTCCCGAAACCTTCAGATAAGTAACCCCTGTCCCGACGTCCAGACTAACCGTACGGTTGCCGGTGCCGCCGACATCTTCTTTGGCCAGCATAATCTGGTTCTTCCAGAACATTTTCCGCAAAACCGCCTGGTTTCGTTTCCCGATATTAAAGATCCCGGCGCTGTCCATAATTTGCGAGCCACCAACCGCCTTAACAATCAACCGATTTTTTAGGGCGCCAAACTTGTAGGTTTCCTTGAACAACCTGGGGATGCCGGTATCCGCAAACATGAAGGGCTTGACCTCCGCCTTTTCCTTGTCAAGGTTTGAATCCGGCAGCATATAATGCAACATCCCCCCAACCCTGGCCACCGGATCCCAGATCACCACCCCGATGCAGGAGCCGAGGGAATAGGTAATCAGGACATCGTCCGGCTTGTTGCTGACTTTCATGTCTGAAATGCCAACTATTATCTTCATGCGCTCCTTGTCCTGTAACCGTCATGCCCCCAGGCAATGGACTTTATCGTTTCTGATATGCGGTCGCATCAATCTGGACAAAATCATGCTTCAAACCGCTGATGCTTTCGGAATGACCGATAAAAAGATACCCGCCAGGGGTAAGTGCCTGGTAAAATTTGCGGACCAACTCCTGCTGGGTCTCCCGGTTGAAATATATCATGACATTGCGACAAAAAATGACATCAATGGCCGCATGCCAGGGAAAGTCACCCATGAGATTAAAGTGGTCAAAGTACACCATTCGGCGCAACTCTTCCTTCACCTTTACATAGCCTTCGGAGTTGCCGACCCCTTTCTGGAAATATTTTTTTAAAAATGGCTTGGGGACCTTGGCAATCCTTTCCTCCGCATACACCCCACTCTTCGCTTGCGCCAAGACCTTGCTGGAGATATCCGTGGCCATGATTCGATAACGCGTCCCAGGATGATGATTGACAAAATTTGCCACCACCATGGCCATAGTGTATGGCTCCTCCCCCGAGGAACTGGCGGAAGACCAGAGAATAATCTCCTTATTTTTTCCCCGCCCTTCCTTGACAAAAGCTGGCAAAACAAGGGAGTCCAATATCTCGAAATGGGAGTTTTCCCTGAAAAATGAAGTGAAATTGGTGGAAACGCTGTCAATGAACTGGACAAGCTCTGCTCCGGATCTATCGTTGACTAGATACTCATAGTACTCCTTAAACGAGTCTATCCCGGTGGCCCGCAATCTCTTGCCGAGACGGGCGTTCAACAATTCTTTTTTTTCCGGTTTGAGAAAGATCCCTGTTTTTTCATACACCAGATCGCTGAATTTTTGAAACAACCCATCGCTGAGCCGCTGATAGCTAACTCCGTTAAAATTTAATGCCACAAACCGCCCCCTTGTATCCAGACAAATAAAATCCCCCTGCTAGTACCTTGTAACTTTTCAATCGACATCAAATTAAGCCCTCCCCCCTTGCGGGAGAGGGCTAGGGAGAGGGGCGTTGCATTATATAGGCTGTACAGCTACCCCCCAACCCCTCCCGCAAGAGGAAGGGGGCTTACCATAACTACTGAGGATTATTAGGTATTAGGATAGCAAATGCTGCAGCCCTTCCCCAACCACCCTGTTCACATCAAGTAATATCTTGACCTCGCCTTTTACTTTTGCCATGCCCAGGATATTGTCGGTTTCAGTGGAAGAACCGAGGGAGGGAGGCGGCTCGATTTCACCGGCGGAAATATTCAGAACCTCAGAAACCGAATCAACAACCATGCCGACCTGCACCGGAGCGGTTTGCCCCTGGACCTCGACCACGATGACACAGGTTCTCTCATCATAATCCTTGCGGTCCATGTTGAATTTAAGCCGCAGGTCCAACACGGGAATAACCTTGCCCCGCAGGTTGATTACTCCCTTGATATAGTCAGGAGTGTGAGGCACGGCCGTAATTTCCATAACCCCGATGATCTCCCTGACACTGAGAATTCCGACGCCATACCCCTCATTCCCCAGGGAAAAGGTCAGGTATTTCCCTGCCAATTCGCTTACTTGACTTGAACTCTGCGTTGCGTTTGCTGCCTCCATCGACATCCTCCTTTTTCATGAAAATCCCACAGCACAGGCGGCTTAAAACTCAATCCGTATTGCCGGCAATAACCCCAGCCAGATCAAGAATAAGCCCAACCCTGCCATCCCCGAGAATGGTCCCTCCGGCAACGCCGGGCACATCAATACCACCAAGATTTTTGATGACGACCTCCTCCTTGCCCAGAAGTTCATCAACCATCAAAGCGCGACGCCGCCCCTCATTCTCCACCACCACGACAATGGCTTCACAAGGATCAGTATAGGTCGATGCTACGCCGAATTTTTCATATAGTCTGATAATGGGCACCAGTTCTCCGCGTACCATCAGGTTCCCCCCCCGGCCATGCACCGTACTGTAGTTTTTCGGCTCGGGATGTACGGATTCCTGAATGGCAATGGTCGGAATTATGTATCGTTCACTACCGACCCGGACGATAATGCCGTCAATGATCGCCAGGGTCAAGGGCAGACTGATCAGGAACAAGGAACCCTTGCCGGGCTGGCTTTGCACCTCCACCTTGCCCCGCAGTTTTTCCACCGCTTTTTTCACCACATCCATGCCCACTCCACGACCAGAAACATCGGTAATCTTGTCAGCCGTGGAGAACCCAGGAAGAAAAACGAGATTGTTCAATTCAAAATCAGACAGGCTGTCAGATTCGCCGATCAACCCGCGCTCAATGGCTTTTTTTCTGATTTTCCGGGTATTGAGCCCCTCGCCATCGTCCTCTATCTCGATCATCATGCTCCCGCCTTTCTGGTAGGCGCGGAGAAAAACGGTGCCGGTTTCCGGCTTGCCAAACTTCACCCGTTCGGCCGGGAGAGATATGCCATGATCCACCGAGTTTCGCATCATGTGTACGAGAGGGTCATAGATTGACTCCACCATGTTGCGATCAATCTCGGTATCGGCGCCCTCCATGATCAGGTCAACCTTTTTCCCGGATTTTTTAGAAAGATCACGGACCAGCCGAATCATTTTATCGAAGGTTTGCTTGATGGGAACCATGCGCATGGACATGGCCGTGCGCTGCAGCTCGGAGGTGATTCGAGTCAACTGGGAAAAATCCTTGGTGAGCTTGGCGTCGGCGATCCGGGAAACAAGCTTGTTCTGACGAACCAGCGATTGCATGATCACCAGTTCGCCCACCGCATTGACCAGGGCATCGAGTTTTTCCACATCAACCTTGATGGAGGCACCGATCTTTTTCGTGCCCGAATCGGCCGCCGGACGAGCCGCAGGAGTTGCCTGGGGCTGAGGTACTGGCAAGGAGCCGGCTCCCTGCGCCGCCTTGGCAAGGGGCGGCACTGCCAAGGCAACGGCGGCAACGTCTTCCTCTTCACAGGGTTCAGCCTCGTCACTCTCGGAAACTTCCGGGGCCAAATCAGGCTCTGGAGCAGAAGCAGCTTCACCCGGCGAGGCTCCGTCTCCCCCATCCTGCAACTGGGTAATACTTGCCAGAAAGCCGCGGATATCGGTATCCTGGTAATTGGCCGGCCCGTTCTGCAAAACATCCTTGATGTCGGCAACCATGGACTTCAGCGCATCACCAACCGTCAGGACGATATCAATAACTGCGGAATCCATGGCCCGCTTGCCATTGCGTACATCATCCAGCAGGTTTTCCGTGGCATGGGCAAGCCGGTTGATGGTTTTCAGATTGAGAAAGCCGGAAACCCCTTTGATCGTATGAAAAGGGCGAAAAATATTATTAATGATATCCATGTCATCAGGGCTCTGTTCCAGCTCAAGCACATTGACCTCGATGGATTCAAGGTGTTCAAAGGCCTCCTCTATAAAGCCGGCCAGCAGGTCCGTGTCCTGCAAGAAATCGGGAATTGCCCCTTGATCGGACTCAGCCGTTGCAGGGGCTTGCCCCTGGACCGCTGCCGCGCTTTCTTCCTCAACCATTGCCTTATCTTCGGCAATGGCGGGCTCTGCAGACGCCGCAGCGACAGTGCCCACCAGCGCCTCTGGCTCCAGTAACAATCCGATTTTTCTCATGTTAGCGCAGAATCTGGCAACGACTTCCGCGCCGGGATGCCCCTCTTTCCTAGCCGATTCCTGCATCTCGGTCACACACTGGCCAAGGAGATCATAATTTTCGGCGGAATCAGGCAGCTCTCCCATGATGAGTCTTTCAAGAACGCCCTTGAAAACGGCGGCCATTTGCTGAATCACCACCGGCGTATCCGCGGCGGCGCATCCAGGCAACAGCCTTTCGATCAGCTCAAGCAACTCTCCTACAATGGATAGATCACCCGGCTCAATCATCAGAATCTTCAATGCCACTTCATCGAGAAGATCGGATAATGGTTTATCAACAACGGCCATGCATACACCCCTTTAGAAAAACAAATACCCACCGGAAGACCTGAACACGGCCCGTATTATGCTTCCATCCTTCACAAACATCAATAAATATAGCAAGTATTTTCTTGCCCAGCCACCAATGATTTTCCGGGCAGCAAAGATACTGCGCCCCTGGCAAACGATTAAGAAAGGATTAGGGCGAGCCGCCAAGCATACCGTGCCTGTCTTTGCGCAATGACGGCTGGAGGAGCCTTCCTGAACTGGCCCTTAAGAACCGCCTATGTCGCTCACCAAAAGAAAATCTCATAACGCCCCTGAATATTTAGCAAAAATGCGATAATCCCTGCGCAATGTCTCGTTTTTTCATTGCAGGAAGGCGGGTTGTCCTGTAAAAGTTGCGAAGCATTATGCAGGGGCAGCATGATAGTTTCCCGAGCGATGGCCAAGCAAGTAGAGGTTATTTCGTAACCGCTCCAAAATTACGATTTTTTTGATCAACGGCTTACCGTAGCAGGGAAACACGGCTTGCATATTCTTCCAGAGTTTTTCAGGATTCCGCTTCCTTCCCTCCACAGGATTTTTCCGCTCCTGGCGGCTGTCGCTCTTACCGTGAGCGCATTAACCGCCTGCGCCCCGCTGGCAAGTACCGACTCGGACATGATCGCCACGGACAGCATCCCAAGGTCGACGGAGAAGGAAAAGGCCGCGCCCTACGCCTTGAAGCAAAAATACTCTTTCCCGCGAGAAGAAGAACCTGCCCCGGAAGAAGCAACCCTCCAAGCGCTCAATCTGGCGATAAGCCCGGAAATAAGCGAACTGGCGCAAGTCAACCCATGGGACGTACTCCCCTTGCTCAGCACGGGGGAAGAAATCGAGGCCTACGATTTCCCGGTCACCATGAACGAACAGGTGGAATACTACCTGGATTTTTTTACCAACCGCCACCGCAAAACCTTTGCCCGCTGGCTTGCCCGCTCCTCCCGCTATCTGCCCATGATCAAGGAAGAATTTGCCAGGGTGGGCCTTCCCCTGGACCTCGCCTATCTGCCCATGATCGAAAGCGGCTTCAACACCACCGCCATTTCCGGAGCCAGCGCGGTGGGAACCTGGCAGTTCATGCGCGCCACCGGCATAAACTACGGCCTGACGGTCAACAAGTATGTTGATGAGCGCCGCGATCCGGTAAAATCAACCAAGGCTGCGGCAGCGTATCTTTCCAAACTGTACAAGGATTTTGACTCGTGGCATCTGGCGGTAGCCGCCTACAATGCCGGGGAAGGAAGGATCAAGCGGGCCATGAAGCAATCCGAAAAAGATGATTTTTGGGAAATCGCCAAGAGCCAGTACATCCACTCGGAAACAAAGCTCTACGTCCCGCAACTCATTGCCGCGATCATGATCGCTAAGGATCCTGAAAAATACGGCTTTTACGATATCGAATATGAAAATCCGCTGGAATACGAAACCGTGCATGTCCCCGGGGGAACACCGCTCAAGGCTGTCGCCGTGGCCTGTAATCTCCCGGACGAGAAGATTGTCGCCCTTAACCGGCATCTGTCCAAGGCCATCACTCCGCCGTCCGAAGCGGATTATCCGTTGCGGGTGCCGCCCGGCAGCAAGGACCTGGTAATCAACAACCTCCCCAGAGTCCGTCAGGTCACGATCACCGAGTTTAACATTCATGAGGTGGGGCGCGGAGAAACCCTGACTACTATCAGGAAGAAATACAATCTCAGCAAAAGCACCCTGCTAAAGGCGAACAATCTCGAATATGAGCGTCTTTCCCTGGGGCAACGTTTGAGAATCCCCTTCCAGACCACCGCTTACAAACTGACCGACGAGCCTTTGCAACTGGAGCCGGCAGCGGCCAGAATCGCCTTGTTTTCCTTACGTCCAGAGCTGATCGACACCCCGGCCGACAAGAAAAAGAAAGCCGGCAGCGACAAAAAGAAAAAGACCCAGAAAACCGGCAAAAAAATAGTCCTTACCTCGCCGGCCAAGGGGAAAAAGCCGGCTTCTCCAGCCAAGACTTCTCCTGCCAAGAAAGAAAAAAGCAAAAAATCTCCAGAACCATCATTCAAAAAATCCGGCTCCGGCAAAAAAAAATAATCCCCCGCCCGCAGCCTGAGGTCTGAGCAACTGATGAAACTTCAAGGCAAAACAGCTCTTGTTCTAGGAGGAGCAAAAGGGATCGGCAAGGCCGTCGGCCTCGCCCTGGCCAGAGCCGGGGCCACGGTGATTCTCACCTATCATGACTGGCCAGAAGAAGCCGCGGCCATGCGGGAGGAGCTGGCCGCCATGGGCGGAGACCATCTGGCGATCAAGATCGATCTACGCGACCCGGCCGCCGTTCAGGAACTTTTCTCCACCCTCCAGGCGCGTTACGGCGCCCTCCACATCCTCATCAACAATATCGAGCGCGGCGGGATGCCCATTGTTCACGGGCACTATACCCCGGAGCAATGGGAGCTGGAGATGGCCACCACCCTGCGGGCCAAATGGTGGGTCATGCGTTTTGCCCTGCCGATTTTAAAGAAGAACCCAGAGGCTGCGGTAATCACCCTTTCTTCCATCGCCGGGATTGTCGGCCGCTCCGGGCCGGCGGGGCTGATCTTCAACGATGGCTACAGCGCTGCCAATCGCGCCATTTCCTCCTTTACGGAAACCTGGGCCAGGGAGGGGTCCCCCACCGTGCGGATAAACGAGTTGATGCTGGGATTTTTCGCAACCAGACATGCCGAACAAACCAGGGGGTGGGGCTTGCTCAGCGCGGCGCAGCAGGATGCCATCCGCAATCATATTCTGCTCAAACGGACCGGCAAGATCGAAGAAATCGTGGCTGCGGTTTTCTTCCTCTTGCAAGAGGCCACTTACATGACCGGAACGGTGCTGCGGCTGGACGGCGGTTATGTGCTGGGCGGCGAAGGCATCCCGCCCATGCCGACGGGGATGGAGTGAAGCGGGGCAAGCGGTCACAGGGCACCACATCTTGCGGCGATCGGCCCGGCTCACGTACTTGATGTACGCATCGCCGTCCCGCTTATAGCTGAGCTGGGCAGCTTGTCTGCCCTAGCGAAACTTATACCCGAAGGGTGATTCCATGGTTATTTGACCTTCGGGTGCCTACCCCGTGATTAGTTACAAATCAAACCTACTTCTTTTCCAGCCCCATTTTTCTGAGCAGATCTTCAACCGCCCATTTCGGGATCTGATGCAGAATCAGCTCCACGGCCTTGGCCTTCATGTCGTCGTCATTTTTGGGAATTCCGCCTTCGCTTTCCGCCATTTCGGCAAAAATATCTTCGGCGTCAAACCAGCAGATTTCCTGGTCGTTCGTGCCATATACGGTCAACACCCGCCGATTGGCCTCGTGCAGGTGCTCCTCTTCCATCACCGCGCCGACCAGCTTCTTGGCCACTTCATAGGGAATACATTGCATATCTTCCGCGTGCATCGATTTCTCCTCACTCATTTTTGATGGACAGCTGTACTCACTACCTTATTTTCCCGCATTTTTCAAGCACCCTTCCCGGCGACTTACCCCGCTTTCCGGCTTGACGGTTTTCGGGCAGGCTGGTAAGACAAATTAACCTCAAAATCAAAGGTTAGCGATGGATCACGAGACATTCATGCGCCTTGCCCTGCAACAGGCGCAACAAGCCTTGGCCAATCAAGAATTTCCAGTGGGCGCCGTCATTGTGGCCGGAGGAGAACCGGTGGCCGCAGGCCGGCGGGAAAACAGCCGGAGCGAAACAGCCAACGAGCTGGACCATGCCGAGATTGTCGCCCTGCGGGATCTGCTTGGCCGCCGGCCGGAGATAGCCCGGGGCACCCTGACGGTCTATTCAACCATGGAACCCTGCCTGATGTGCTACAGCGCCATGCTGCTCAACGGCTTCCGCAACTTTGTCTATGCTTACGAAGACGCGATGGGCGGCGGCACCGGCTTGCAGCTTGTGAACCTCACTCCCCTGTACCAGGCCATGGCGCCGGAGGTGCGCATCATGCCCCATATCCTGCGCCGGGAAAGCCTGGACCTTTTCAAGGCCTTTTTCACCAGCCCGGCAAACGACTACTGGCAGGGCAGCCTGCTGGCAGATTACACCCTGGCCCAACCCTGAACAGCCCGCGCCATGAACCAGCCTGTCGCCAAAACCCTGAATTTCAAACCGCACGAGCGCAATATTTTCTTTCACCTCCTGACTGCCTGCAACCTTTCCTGCAAACATTGCTACATCAACCCGGCCCAGCACGGCACCGGAACCGTTTCCCTCGAAACCATGGAGCAATGGCTCACCCTTTTTTATGATCCCGAAAAAGAAAGCAACGTCATCTTCCTGGGCGGCGAACCGACCCTGCACCCGGATCTTATCCACGGTATCCGCTATGCCCGGACTCTGGGCTACAAGACCATCACCGTGGACTCAAACGGCTTTCTGCACCACGACCTGCTCAACCGGCTCAAGCCAGAGGAGGCGGTGCTCAGCTTCAGTCTGGACGGGCCGACCCCGGAAGTCAACGATGCCCTGCGCGGGGAGGGGGTTTTCGCCGTCTGCACCGCCAATCTGCAAAAGGCCATTGCTCTGGGTTTTGAGGTGAGCGTGATCTACACGGTGAGCCAACTGAATATCGGTCATCTGACGGCAATGCCCGAGCTGCTTGAACGGTTGGACTGCAAGCGGTTTTTCATCCAGGTCATCGGCTTGCGCGGCAAGTCGGCCAGCGAACAGGAGGCAAGGTTGCAGGTCTCCCCGGAAGAGTGGCTGGCCGTAATCCCGGAGGTGGCCAAGGACGCGGCCCGCCGGGGGATCCATGTCATCTACCCCAAGGTTTTCCTGGAGCCTGGGGAAGAGTTTCTTTGCGCAGGCAATGTGGCGGAGAACTACTTCATCTTCCCCAATGGCCGGGTCTACCTCTGCCCGCTGTGCGAGGATTTTCCCCTGCACACCTTCCGCATTGAAGACAACTGTCTCGTTGCAAGCAGCGGGATCACCGAAAAAAACCTTTTTTCCCTAAATATCCCAGAGGGGTGTGTGATGAACAAACTCCTACAGCCGGGCAACCTCGAATATCTGCCGGACGGCAGCCCACGCCACCGGATCTCCTGCTGCCTGCTCAAGCAGGAAATCCGCCCGGAACCGCCAGGCCAATAAGAGTCGGCATACGCCGCCGCAAAAAAGGCGGCCGGGCATTACGCCGCGACCGCCTCTGAAATCACTCCCCTGGCAGAAGGACAGCTCAGCGGCTGCGGAGATACAGCTCCTCCACCTCTTTTCTGGCCCACGGAGTTTTTCGCAAAAAAGTCAGACTCGATTTGATGCTGGGCTCGGCAGTAAAACACCGGATTCTGATCTTTAAGCCCAGCGCCGCCCAGCCATACCTGGCAACCAGCTGCTCAAGGATCATCTCCAGGGTGATGCCGTGCAGTTGGTTGGCGGAGTGAGGGGACACAGTCTGCTCTGCCGCCACCTTGCGACACCCATGCCCCCAAGCTCCCTGCCGGTCATTGCGGGGTGAATTTGGTCTTTTCACTTTTCTTGGCCTGCTTGGCTGCCTTCTTTTCCTTCATGCTCTTAGCCGGTTCCTTCTTCACTGCTTTTTGGGTGTCCTTGGCTTTACTCATGATTGGCGCTCCTGATGGTTGAAGTTACGATCCCGCGCTCTCCCGGCAATCTCTGCAATGCCTGGGGTCGGCACGACCCATGCTGTTCATCATGCCTTTTTCCTTTTGTAATGGCAAGCTTTACGCGCAAAAAAAAGGGAAAAATCTCCATTGTCCACCCCTCGCTAATCGTCTAATATAACGCCTTTCCGCTTCGCTTTCTGGGACGCATCCCCTCTATTTTTTGGATACTGCTATGAACATAACACTTCTGGACTACGGGGCCGGCAATGTCCGCAGCGTCCGCAACGCCATCAAAAGGCTCGGCTTCACCGTTACCGACGCAAAAACCCCGGCGGATATTCTGGCCGCGGAAAAGCTGATCTTCCCCGGGGTCGGCAGCTTCGGCAGCGCCATGCAGCGGCTGCACCAATACGGCTATGTCGAGCCCCTGCTGGAATATCTCCGGGCCGACCGCCCCTTCCTGGGCATCTGCCTCGGGCTGCAAACCCTTTTCGAGGGCAGCGAGGAGGCCTTGGGCGTGGCCGGGCTGGGGATCATCAAGGGCCAGGTTCGACGATTTGCCGAAACAACCCTTTCGGTGCCGCAGATCGGCTGGAACGGCATCAATATCAGGAAACCCTCCCGGCTCCTGGCAGGTTTCTCGGCGGAAAAGCTCTACTTTGTCCACTCCTACCGGGCCGCGATCGAGGCCGGCAACGAGGATTGGGTGCTGACCACCACCAACTACGGCGAGGAGTTCATCAGCTCGGTGCAGAAGGGCAATGTGGCCGCCTGCCAGTTCCATCCGGAAAAAAGCGGCACAGCCGGGCTGGCGATTCTGAAAAACTTTTTGGAAGCCACGGATCTTTCCTCTGCCACACCCATGGAAATCGCCACCGCCCCTGCGGAAACAAGGCTCGCCAAGCGGATCATCGCCTGTCTCGATGTGCGCAGCAACGACAATGGCGACCTGGTGGTGACCAAGGGCGACCAGTACGATGTCCGCGAAGCCCAAGGTGAGGTGCGAAACCTCGGCAAGCCGGTGGAGCTGGCCCGCCGCTACTACGAAGAGGGCGCCGACGAGATCACCTTTTTGAACATCACCGGTTTCAGGGACTTCCCCATGAAGGACCAGCCCATGCTCGAGGTCTTGCAGCGCACCTCGGAACAGGTCTTTGTCCCGCTCACCATCGGCGGCGGCATCCGCGAGTTCACCGACTCCACCGGCAAGCACTACTCGGCCCTGGACGTGGCCGCGGAATACTTCCGCTCCGGAGCCGACAAGATCTCCATCGGCAGCGACGCGGTACTCATTGCCGAGGAATACCTGAAGTCCGGCAAAAAAACCGGGACCAGCTCCATCGAGCAGATCTCCCGTGTGTACGGCAATCAGGCCGTGGTGATCTCCGTTGATCCTCGCCGGGTATACGTAAAATCCCCGGCTGACACCCCGCGCCACACCATCAAAACAAAATTTCCTGGACCAGACGGCGAAGAATACTGTTGGTATCAGTGCACCATCAAGGGTGGCCGCGAAGGCCGCGAGGTGGACGCCCTGGAGCTGGCCACCTCCTGCGAGGCCTTGGGAGCCGGGGAAATACTGTTGAACTGCATAGACAAGGACGGCACCAATTCGGGCTTTGACCTGGAGCTGATCAACCAAGTACGCTCGGCGGTATCCATCCCGGTCATCGCCTCAAGCGGCGCAGGCAAGGTGGAGCATTTCTCCGAGGTGTTCGAGAAGACCGGCGCCGAGGCGGCTTTGGCGGCAGGAATATTCCACCGGCAGGAGGTGCCCATCAGCGCGGTGAAGGCGCATCTGCGCGAGAAAGGGATTGAGACGCGATAGCTCTCCTCTTGAATGGGCGATCGATAATTTGAATGGGAGGCCCTCTTATTTCTCTTATTTACGGAATAACTCAAGAAAGGAAGCAAGGGTGAATAGGGCCAGAGTTTTATTAACATTCTCGACAGAACTCTTGCGCCCCGTGCTTGATTGTAGTAATGTGTATACATTAAGGAGGTGCCGACTATGCCCACTACAACAATGTCAAGTCGCGAGTTTAATCAGGATACCAGCCGAGCAAAAAAAGCGGCCCAAAACGGACCGGTAGTAATTACAGATCGTGGCCGTCCGGCCCATGTCCTCATATCTATCGACGAGTATAAAAAAATGGCGGGCGAATCGGCCAATATCATCGAGTTGCTGGCCATGCCCGGTGCCGAAAATGTCGATTTCACCCCATCCCGTGCGGAGAACCTGATCCATCCGGCGGACCTCTCCTGATGTTTATTCTCGACACCAACGTGGTTTCCGAACTCCGCAAGGCAAAGGCAGGAAAAGCCGACAAGCAGGTAACCGCCTGGGCCGCCGGGGTGTTGCCGGGTAGTTTGTTTCTCTCGGCGATCACCATTCTGGAGCTGGAACTTGGCGTACTTCAAATCGAACGCCGCGATTCCGCCCAAGGTTTGATCCTCAGAAATTGGCTGGACGGGCATGTACTACCGGCATTTGCCGGGCGGGTGCTGTCCGTTGATACGGCCGTCGCTCAGTGTTGCGCCAAACTCCATATCCCGGATCCCCGCTCCGACCGTGATGCCATTATAGCAGCAACAGCCATTGTCCATGGCATGATCGTTGTCACCCGCAATGTGGCCGACTTTGCGCCGATCAAGGTTCAAATCCTCAACCCTTGGGAGTGCGAATGAACTATCGGCTCCTCTTGCCGGGCCTGATTAACTCATCAAAAACAACTTTCCCCAGGGGCAGCTGGGGTGTCATAGTTCTAAATACTGTCCCCCGAACTCCCCGATCTAAGCCGCAGGAGTGTATTACCGAGCTTAAAGTTAGAAAAATAGAAAACAACGTCCCTCGGATGTCCCCACGTATTTTTTCTGTATTGTGATCGGAGATCAGGTTTGATAGGGTGCTATAAACCTTTTTCTGGCAGGTGCTCCAGGTAGGAGAGGATGTGCAGTCATAACTGGAATTCAAGAATCAGGGGATAGGTTGGCTGGCAAATCAACAGAGGTGAGCTACCCCCGTTTTCACGGACAGTTGGTTAAGCAGCATTTGTCAAAAGTTCATATTGTTCCGGGCTGATATAGTTCAGCGTCTCATGAAGCCGTTTCCGGTTATAAAACACCTCGATG
>Ga0172380_10001038_pt1 | contig 49519 bp, 49 predicted proteins | sample Leawe162metaG_FD_119747 | JGI IMG/M metagenome (GOLD analysis project Ga0172380, IMG submission 119747) | Leachate microbial communities from a municipal landfill in Southern Ontario, Canada - Leachate well 162 metaG | ecosystem: Engineered > Solid waste > Landfill > Unclassified | place... | reverse complement strand
TGCCGCCACGACGTCCCGCGCCAACCTCCCCAAATCCCAGCTGACCCGTGCCCTTCACCGACATCGACAACCCTCCGCCTCAACAGCAGAGAATCACGATCAGCGAATTACGCAACGGTCCCCTTTATGGGGAGGGTGGTCCCGAAGGGACCGGGTGGGGCAGTGAGACGCCACGCCCATCTGACCAGCACGACATCCTGCTTCCCCACCCGTCCGGCCTTCGGCCGTCCACCCTCCCCATGAAGGGGAGGGAGGGGCTTGCACCGCCGCCCGCCGCACAGCATTGTCCCCGCTTCAAACAAACGTTCGGGAGCGGAACATGATCGGCGTAGTGGCGACTTTGACGGTGGCCGAGGGCAAGGGCCCCGACCTGGAAAAGGTGTTCGCGGACCTGGCGGCCAAGGTGAAGGCCAATGAATCCGGCTGCCTGATGTACCAGCTGACCAAGAGCCGCACCGAACCCAACGTCTACAAGGTGCTGGAGCTGTACGCCTCGCAGGACGCCCTGACGGCGCACGGCCAGACCGAGTATTTCAAGGCCGCCGGGCCGGGCATCGGCGCCTGCCTGGGCGGCCGTCCGTCGATCGAATACCTCGACGCGGTCTGACCCCATGGACCTCGCGTTTTCGGATGACGACAAGGCCTTCCAGCGCGAGGTCCGCGACTGGATCGCCGAGAACTACGACGACGACCTGCGCCGGATGATGAGCCAGTCGAAGAACGGCTATCTCAACAAGGCCGGCCAGGTGAAGTGGCAGAAGAAGCTGGCCGCCAAGGGCTGGGCGACGATCAACTGGCCGGTCGAGTACGGCGGGCCGGGGTTCACCCCCTCGCAGGCCTATATCTACAACATGGAGATGAGCCTGGCCGGCGTGCCGACGGCTTCGCCCATGGGGCTGAAGATGGTCGCCCCGGTGATCATGGCCTTCGGCACCGATGAGCAGAAAGCCCAGCACCTGCCGCCGATCATCAACTCCGACCTCTGGTGGTGCCAGGGCTATTCCGAGCCCGGGTCCGGATCGGACCTGGCCAGCCTGCAGATGAAGGCCGAGCGGGACGGCGACGACTATGTGCTGAACGGCTCGAAGATCTGGACCACCCAGGCGCAATGGGCCGACTGGATGTTCTGCCTGGTGCGCACCGACAACAGCGGCAAGCCGCAGAACGGCATCAGCTTCCTGCTGCTGCGGATGGATTCGCCCGGCATCGCGGTGAAGGCCTTGCCGACGCTGGATGGCCCCGCGGAGGGCGAGCAGGAGATCAACCAGGTCTTCTTCGACAATGTCCGCGTGCCGGTCGCCAACCGTATCGGCGAGGAGGGCAAGGGCTGGACCTACGCCAAGTATCTGCTCGAGTTCGAGCGCGGCAACGCCTACGCGCCGGGCCTGATGAACCAGCTGCACAAGGTGCGCAAGATCGCCTCGGCCGAGCTTGGCGACGGCGGCGAGCCGCTGATCCGCGACCGCGACTTCCAGCGCAAGCTGGCCGAGATGGAGATCCGCATCGAGTCGCTCAACGCCACGGAGATGCAGATCTTCTCGGCCATGGGCTCGGGCAAGCCGGTCGGGCCGGCCTCCTCGATGCTCAAATGCGCGGGCTCCGAGGCGCAGCAGGCGATTACCGAACTGGCTCTGGAGGCGGTCGGCGGCTACGCCGCGCCGTTCGTGCAGGACACCTGGTCGGCGACCAACGAATTCCGCGCCGGCCCCGACTACGCCGCGCCGGTCGCGCCCAGCTATTTCAACTACCGCAAGGCCTCGATCTACGCCGGCTCGAACGAGATCCAGCGCAACATCATGGCCAAGCTGGTTCTGGGGCTCTAGCAACCCTCTCCCAGCGGGAGAGGGAGGGACCCGCGCGCAGCGTGGGAGGGTGAGGGGTTACGGCGCTTGCCGCAGTCCTCACCGCTCCGAACCCCCTCAACCTCCCATCCCCCTTCGCCTTTGGCTTCGGAGGATGGGCCCCTCCTTCTCCCGACCGGGAGAAGGAAGATTTCTACCGCGCCGTCACGAAGGCCGAGGACACCCAGCCGCGGTTGCCGTGTTCGTCGTCCACTTCCATCCAGACGCCGTTGCGGCCGCCGGTCGGGTAGAGGATCGCCCCGGTGGGGACATTCAGCACCATGGAGGCCGTCGGGCTCGGGCCGGAGCGCATCGGCATCGACTGGGTCGCCACCATGGCCGCCGGGCCGGCGTTGGCCGAAGCGTCCGCGCCCGTCGGCATCGAGCCGGACTGGGCGTAGTGGATCAGGTCGATGAAGGCGTTGAAATAGGCCGCCGTGATGACCTTGCCAATCTCTGTGTTGCTGTAGCCGCCGCCGGCCAGGGCGCCGAAGCCCGTGCTGCCGAAACCGCCGACGCCGCCGCCGAAGCCGATGTCGGTCTTCTTGGCCGTGCCTTCGGCGACATAGAGCTGCTCGGTGGTGCGCGCATCGACCACGGTGATGATCACCTGGGCCTCGGACTTCTTGGTCCGGATGCTGCCAGCCAGGGCGCCGAAGCCGCCGGGTAGCACGCTGCCGGCGACCGCGCCGATGGCGTTGCCGCCGCTGTTGGAGTTGGAATTGGCGATATCCGGCACGAGGAAGAAGTCGGCGGCGATCACCTGGCCGCGACCGATGTTGGCGCCGCGCTGGAGGTCGCCCGACCCGGCCAGATCACGCTCCTGCCCGCGCATCGCCAGACCGGCGTTGCGATCGACCACGCGGAAACAGCCGGAGCGGGAGGCGAACAGCTTGATCAGGGTCTCGGGGCTCGACAGCCCCAGTTCGGTCCACCACTGTTTCTCCGGCTCCTGGATGGCGATGACGCCCAGCGGCCGGTCGCAACGCGGCATCTCCGGCGTGGCGGCGTTGGCCGGCTTCTTCTTGTCCATGCCGTACTGGGCCCAGGCGGGGCCGGCCGGCGCCATGACCAGGGCGGCCAGCGCGAGGGCGACAGCCCCATCGACGATCTTTCGCATTTTTCCCTCCAAGAACTTGGCTCTGTGTCGCCCGGTCGGCCGGGCCTTCGTCGTTACATAGCGGAGTTCGCGATCACGCGCTTTGATCTGGTCCCGGTCCGCGGGCGCCCGCCGGATCAGGTCTCCCGCGGTCGTTAGAGAGGGTGCCGTCGCCTCCGATGCCTGACGCCCCCCATTGGGGGGGACCCGTCAGGCATCGGCGACAAGGTCGGCGACCACGGCCGGGTGGGTGAAATAGACCAGAAAGCCCGCCTCCCCGAGCGCCTTGAACCGTATGTTGGGCAGCCTGTTCCAGATGGCCGCGGCCTCGGGCAGGGCCATCTGATCGCCCGTGGCCAGGGTCCAGCGCTCCCCGCCCACGATTTCGGGAATCTCCCAGCCCTCGACGAAGGCCAGGTTCTCGGAGGCGAAACCCGCGCTCGACCGGGCGAACATGCCCTGGGCGTCATGCACCAGGGCGTCCATCACGGCCGGAATGCCCAGCGCGACCTGGTCGCAGGGCACGTGGGCCAGGGACTGGCGTATGACCTTTTCCAGCAGGTCGGTGCGTGTCTGACGCCGCAGAATCTCTCCGACCAGCGCGATCAGATGGGGATTGGCGGCCAGACCCGTGGACAGGGCCTCCATCATCGAACGGGGCTGGCGGGCGGCCGGCCGCAGGGCCGACAGCGGCCATTTCGGGTTCACGATGACGCCCGCCAGCACGCGCTCGGGATGCCGGCTCGCGAACAGCAGGCCGGTCGGCGTGCCGGAATCGCGGATCAGCACCTTGGCCCGGTCGATGTGCAGCGCATCCATGATCCGGGCCATGTCGTCGGCCGACTGCTCCAGATAGGGGCCGTCGGCGATGTCGGTCAGGCCGTAGCCGGGCCGCTGCGGCACAAGGGGGCGACACCCGCGCGCGTGCAGGGCGGTAACCAGCGCCGGCGGCAGCCGCCGGCCCGTGGTCGCCCCGTGCATGACGATCACCGGCCTGCCGCTGCGGGGTCCGTAGTCGGTGACGGCGATGCGCCGGTCGCCCGAGGCCACGACCCGCAGCCGGCCGTTCGGATCGGCCGGTTCGAGCACCGTCTCGGCCGCGCCCGACAGGGCCGCGAGGGTGCTGGTCTCGGCGGCCAGCCGGACCAGGTCCCTGGCCTTGTTGACGCCGGTCTTGGCGAACACGGCCTTGAGCTGGCCGCGCACCGTGGCGTCCTTGACCCCCAACGCCTCGGCCACCTCGCGGGCGGTCATCCCCTGGGCGAAGCGGGCGGCGGCGCGGGCCTCGGCGGCCGTGGCGCCAAAAGCCCCGGCTAGCACCGCCTCGATGCAGGGCGGCGCTGGATGGTCGCCGCACATCAGGTCCATCATCCGACGGATCAGGTCGGGTGACCGGCGGGCCCCGGCCTTCTTCATGGCCTTCTTGAGGGCTTCGCGAGCCGTTTCGCGGCCCACCCCGATGCGCCGGGCGGCGGCCTCCAGGTTTGGCGCGTCCAGCAGGGCCTCGGCCAGCCGGGCCTCAAGCGGGGTGAGGCCGAACGCCTCGGCGGCGCGTGCCGCCAGGTCGCTGGCCCGCGAGGGGGCGAAACAGAGCAGGGCGACCCGCCGGACCGGGCCGGCCAGGGCGGCGCGGCAGGCCTCGGGCAATGGCCAGCCGGTGGTTGATTCCCGGACTCCGGCGCAGACGGCCAGGGCGCCGCCGTCGCCCCCCTCGACCAGGCCGGACGCCTGGCCGTCGCGCAGGGCCAGCCGGACCAGCGGGCGGAAGTCCGCCAGGTCGGACTGACCGCCGAACCAACGGGAGAAGACCTCGTCGGCCATGGCCAGTTCGCCGTTGGCCTCGACCACCGCCGCGCCGAACGCGGATCGCGGCGCGACCGTGGCCGATCCCCGGGCGGTGGCGACCTGGGCGGCTTCCTGGAGGGCGGCGGTCAGGGCTTCGGGGTCGCGGTCGAGCGACCGGGCGAGCGCGACCCAGTCCTCGACGATCGCAAGCGACGGCCGGCCCTCGGCCAGCCGTTCCCGCATGATCTCCGGGAAGCCGTACTCAAGACTCTTCAGCACATCGTCGCCCCCATCCGGGTCCCCCGACCGGATGTCGCATCAGCATACCCCGCTTCGGCTCCCCGGAGAACAGGACTCGCCGGACAGGATAGCGTTGTCCCGCTTGAAGAATTTCTCCGTGGCGACGGGCGTCAAACAAGCGTTTAACCGACGGCGACCTTTCAGCCGGAGCCCGCCGTGTCAGCCGAAATTCTCTTCCAGCCCTTCCAGCTCAAGTCCCTGACGCTGAAGAACCGCATCGTCATGGCGCCCATGACCCGTTCCTTCTCGCCCGACGGGGTGCCGACCGACGATGTCGCGGCCTATTACGCCCGCCGCGCGGCCAACGCCGTCGGCCTGATCGTCTCCGAGGGCACGGGCGTGGCTCGGCCAGCCTCGCTGAACGACCGCAATGTGCCCCGCTTCCATGGCGAGGCCGAGTTGGCGGCGTGGAAGAAGGTCATCAACGACGTGCATGTCCACGGCGGCCTGATGGCGCCGCAGCTGTGGCACGTGGGGGCGGTGCGCTCGCGCGATCCCGAGTGGAACCCGGCCGGCGGCTACGACAGCCCGTCGGGCTTCTCCAGCCCGGGCAAGTCGTTCGGCGAGGCGATGAGTGATGAGGACGTGGCCGACGCGGTCGATGCCTTCGCCCGGGCCGCCGGCGCGGCCAAGGCCCTGGGCTTCGATTCCATCGAACTGCACGGGGCCCACGGCTATCTGATCGATCAGTTCTTCTGGGACGGGGTCAACCTGCGCACCGACCGCTGGGGCGGCGCGACCCTGCCCGAGCGCTCGCGCTTCGCGGCCGAGATCCTCAAGGCCGTCCGCGTCGAGGTCGGCGAGGACTATCCGGTGATCATCCGCCTGTCGCAGTGGAAGCAGCAGGACTTCACCGCCAAGCTGGCGGCCACGCCGGCCGAGATGGAGGCCTGGCTGCAGCCGCTGGCCGACGCCGGCGCCGACGTGTTCCACTGCTCGCAACGCCGCTTCTGGGAGCCCGAGTTCGAGGGTAGCGACCTGAACTTCGCCGGCTGGGCCAAGAAGCTGACCGGCAAGCCGACCATCACCGTCGGCTCGGTGGGGCTGACCGGCGAGTTCATCGCGGGCATGGGCGGAGAGGCCAGCCAGCCGGCGTCTCTGGACCAGCTGCTGGAACGTCTGGATCGGGGCGAGTTCGACCTGGTCGCCGTCGGCCGCGCCCTGCTGCAGGATCCCGAATGGGCCGTAAAGGTCCGCGACGGCCGCACCGGCGAACTGCAGAGCTTCGAACGCTCGGCGATGGGCGTGTTGTATTAGTGGGCCGCTGAAGAAGCCCGTCGGCGGGCGGCGAGGTTTATCTCGTCGTCCCCACCGAAAACCTGGCCGATGATGCAGCCGAAGGTCAACTCCCCCGAGCCGTTGGCCTCGACGAGGATATGGGCGGGCCCTGCGCCCGGGTCCGCCCGGTGGCGAGGGGCGACCCGTCCCGAAGGCCGTACATGTTCCCGTGGGAACAACGCCCCTTCCCATCGCGCGCGGCTTTTGCTACCCCCCGCGCCTCACCATGAGCGGTCGTGGCGGAATTGGTAGACGCGCAGCGTTGAGGTCGCTGTTCCCTAACCGGAGTGGAAGTTCGAGTCTTCTCGACCGCACCAGTGAATCAGAGGCAAGAAGCGCTGCAGGATTGATCTCTTCGTTCAGGAGGCCCCGACATGACCCGGGATAAAGCCGACCTGTTCGAGGAGGACATCCGCTCCCTTCCCGCCGCCCCCGAAAACGCCGCCCCGCCCGAGGATCTCGAAGATCTCGCGCTGGGCGACGACTACGCCCTCAACCCCGCCTATGTGGACATGGTCATCGACGCCGCCGACCGCGGCGACGCCGAGCGGCTGCGCGAGCTGGTCGCGGCCCTGCGGTCGGAGGACGTGGCCGACCTGATGGGCTTTCTCACCGCGGACTACCGCGAGGAGATCATCCCCTGTCTCGATTCGGAAACCCTGGCCGAGGTCCTGTCCGAACTGGACGACAACCTGCGCGAGGAGGTGCTCGACACCGTCCATCCGACCGCCCTGGCCAAGGCGCTGGAGGAACTCGATTCCGACGACGCCGCCGACGTCGTCGATGACCTGGAGGGCGAGAAGCGCGCCCAGGTGCTGGCGGCGATGGACGAGACCGACCGGGCGGCCGTCGAGGCCTCGCTGGCCTATGACGACGAGACCGCCGGCCGCCTGATGCAGCGTGAGGTGCTGGCCGCGCCGCAGTTCTGGACCGTGGGCCAGACCATCGACCACGTCCGGTCGGCCGGTGACGAGCTGCCCGAGCTGTTCTTCGACATCTATATCGTCGATCCGGCCTACCGCCCGATCGGCGCGGCGCCGATCAGCCAGCTGCTGCGGGCGAAACGCGCGACCACCCTGGCCGAGATCATGGAGCCGGTGACCGAGATCACCGTCGATATGGACCAGGAAGAGGTCGCCTACATCTTCGACAAGTACCATCTGATCAGCGCCCCGGTGATCGACGCGGGCGGGCGGCTGGTCGGCCAGATCACCGTCGATGACATCGTCGGGGTCATCCAGGAGGAGTCCGAGGAGGATATCCTGGCCCTGGCCGGCGTCAGCGACGCCGGCCGCGACGCCGGCGTCTGGGACGTGGCCCGCTCGCGCCTGCCCTGGCTGGTGGTCAACACCCTGACCGCCGCCCTGGCCGCCAGCGTCATCGGCGCCTTCCAGGCCGAAATCGGCAAGCTGCTGACCCTGGCCATCCTGATGCCGGTGGTCGCCTCGCTAGGCGGCAACGCCGGCACCCAGACCCTGGCCGTGGCGGTGCGGGCCCTGGCCAGCCGCGAGCTGAACGCGTCCAACACCGTGCGCATCGTGCTGCGCGAGATGACCGTGGGCCTGGTCAACGGCGGGGTGCTGGCGGCGATCATGGGCGTGGCGACCTACATCTTTTTCCGCGACCCGATGCTGTGCCTGACCATCGCGCTGGCGCTGGTGATCAACCTGTTCGTCGCCTCGCTGGCCGGAATCCTCGTGCCGCTGGCGCTGGACAGGCTGGAGCGCGACCCGGCGGTGTCGTCCTCGGTGTTCGTCACCTTTGTGACCGATTTCACGGGCTTCCTGTCGTTCCTCGGGCTGGCGGCGCTCATTCTCCTCTGACGAGCGCGCGCGAGCGCGGCCGCGGAATCCGCGATAGGGTCGGCGCGTCCGCCAAATTCACAGCCTGACCCGCCCGCCATTCCCTTCGAACGGGAATGTCGGGCGAAATCGGCATCCCTCTTGCGGGAGTGGGGTGGAACGCAGCCGCGTCTGTCTCATTTCGGATCAAGAAGGCCGATGAAACCCCGCCACCAGGTCTCCCGAGCCGCCATTGAACTGATCAAAAAGTTCGAGGGCTATCGACAAAAGGCCGCCCAGCTTCCCGACGGGCGCTGGACGATCGGCTACGGCCACACCCTGACCGCTCGCCAGGGCGCCGAGGTCAGCGAGGCCGACGCCGAGGCCCTGCTGATGTACGACCTGATCGCGGTGGCCCACGCGGTCAACGAGCACAGCTACACGCCGCTGACCCAGAACCAGTTCGACGCCCTGTGCTGCTTCGCCTTCAACGTCGGGGCCGACAACTTCCGCCGCTCCTCGGTGCTGCGCCGGATCAACGAAGGTCAGATGCTGCAGGCCGCCTGCGCCATGGAGATGTGGCGCAAGGCCGACTTCGAGGGCGAGCGTATCGTCATCGATGCCCTGGTCCGCCGCCGCGCGGCCGAGAAGACCCTGTTCCTGACCCCGGCCAACGGCTGGATCCCGGCCCCGTCGCCGGTGCTGGCCCCCAAGGTCGACTATGACGCGGTCAACGCCGTGCCGCGCCAGACTCCGACGGCCGTGAAGGCCTCGCTGACCGGCGAGCGCACCAGCGTGAGCCGTGACGAGACGCCCCAGCCGCGGCCCGAGCCGCCGCCGCAGGCCCCGCTGGCCAGCGAGATCGCCGCGGCCGACGTCGGCGCGCGGCTGGAACAACTGCTGCCCGACTCGGAACCGGCCGCGCCGGAACCGGCCCCCGAGTCGGCTCCGACCATGACGGTCATCGAGATCGCGCCGGAGGCCGAGGCCGCCGCCGAACCGGTGTTCGGGGCCGACCTTCCGGAAGAGACAGCCGCCGAGGTCGCGCCCGAACCGGAATGGATGCTCGGGTCCGACGAGTCCTACCCCCGGCCCGCGCCGATCGTTGTCGGCTCCAGCCTGGCCTACGCCAGCGCGCCGGACGCCGACTTCACCCTGACCCCGGCGCCGGAGGTCGCGATCGAACGCGCCCCGGCCGACGCCCTGCGCGTCGATCTGCCGGAGCCGACCAGCGAATCGGGCCCGGGCCTGTTCGACGTGGCCATGTCGGACATGGTGCTGGACGGCGCCCCGGCCCGGCCGCTGGTCAACGAGGACTACGTCCGCCGCCTGGTCCGCGAGGACGAGATGGCGGCCATGGGCGAGTTCGACCCCGCCTTCGCCGACGCGCCTGTCGAGCCGGCCCGCATCGAGGGGCTGCCGCTGATGGGCATGGCGTTCGGCGGCATCGTCCTGTTCGCCGGCGGCATCGCCTGGGCTCTATCGACGGCCGACGGAGGCGGGCTGATGAGCGCGCGGAGTCTCGGCTACGTCCTGGCCCTGGTCGGCGCCGGCCTGTTCGGCGGCGCCACCTACATTTTTCTGAACAAGATCCTCGGCGCCCCGCTGGACGACGAGGAGGAGGAAGTGACCGAGGCGGAGTCGGAGCCTCAAGCGTAACCCGCGTACAGTAAGGGGATAGCGTTGGCGCCTCGCGGGCTCGCTCGCGGGGCGTCGTGCTGTCTGGTGCGTGGTTCGAGACGCTCGGCTGGGGCCTCGCTCCTCACCATGACGAACACCCTTGAAGCCCACCCCTTCGCGTCATCCTGAGGAGCGATCCTTCAGGATCGCGTCTCGAAGGACGCACGCTCGTTTCCCGGCGCGCACGGACGGCGGCCAACTATCCTGACGTGGCGCGCCGGCGGCATCGTGCTATTTCCCCGGCCATGACCCAAACCGGACCCGCCATGGATTTCGGCCTCGGCGAAACCGCCGACGCCATCCGCGAAACCACCGCCCGCTTCGCCGCCGACCACATCGCGCCGATCGCCGCCGCCATCGACCGCGACAACGCCTTCCCCCGCGACCTCTGGCCCCAAATGGGCGACCTCGGCCTGCACGGCATCACGGTGGAGGAGGAGTTCGGCGGTCTGGGCCTCGGCTACCTCGAGCACGTGGTGGCGATGGAGGAGATCAGCCGCGCCTCGGCCTCGGTCGGCCTTTCCTACGGCGCCCACTCCAACCTCTGCGTCAACCAGATCCGCCGTTGGGCCACGCCGGAGCAGAAGCGCCGTTACCTGCCCAGACTGATCAGCGGCGAGCATGTCGGCGCCCTGGCCATGAGCGAGGCCGGCTCGGGCTCGGACGTGGTCTCGATGAAGCTGCGCGCCGACCGCCACGGCGACCGGTTCGTGCTCAATGGCACGAAGTTCTGGATCACCAACGCCCCGCACGCCGATACCCTGGTGGTCTACGCCAAGTCGGCGCCGGAGGAGGGCAGCCGCGGCATCACCGCCTTCCTGATCGAGAAGGGCATGAAGGGCTTCAGCGTCAGCAAGAAGCTCGACAAGATGGGCATGCGCGGCAGCGACACGGCCGAGCTGGTGTTCGAGGACTGCGAAGTCCCGGAAGAGAACATCATGGGCCCGTTCAACGGCGGCGTCGGCGTGCTGATGAGCGGCCTCGACTACGAGCGGGCCGTCCTGGCCGCGGGGCCCCTGGGCATCATGCAGGCCTGTCTCGACGTGGTGCTGCCCTACGTCCGCGACCGCAAGCAGTTCGGCAAGGCGATCGGTTCGTTCCAGCTGATGCAGGGCAAGGTGGCGGACATGTATGTCGCGCTCAATTCCGCCCGGGCCTACGTCTATGCGGTGGCGAGGGCCTGCGACGCCGGCAAGACCACGCGGTTCGACGCCGCCGGCGCCATCCTGATGGCCAGCGAGAACGCCGTGAAGGTCGCCAATGAGGCGGTCCAGGCGCTGGGCGGGGCGGGTTACACCCGCGAATGGCCGGTGGAACGCTACGTCCGCGACGCCAAACTCTACGACATCGGCGCGGGGACCAACGAGATCAGGCGGTTCCTGATCGGGCGGGAGCTGGTGGGGGGGTAGGGGATGCGCATTGCCCTCGTCATCGCCCTGTTTCTGCCGCTCGCCGGCTGCATGAGCCTCAACGTGGTCGCGGATGCCGACGGGTGTCCGGAAGGTCTCAAGCCCGCGATGACGGCTGAACTGTTCTTCGGCCGCAACATCGGGTCCGCGCCGGGCGTCAGCGATGCTGACTGGCAGGCCTTCATCGACACCGAGGTCACGCCGCGCTTTCCCGACGGCCTGACGGTCGCCGACGCGGCCGGCCAGTGGCGCGGGGTCAATGGCGTGGTGGTCGCCGAGCCGTCGAAAACCCTTCTGCTGGTGCTCAAGGGCGATCCTGACGAGCGGGCGAGGATCGACGCGGTGAGGGCGGCCTACAAGGCGCGCTTCCGGCAGGAGTCCGTCCTCCTCATCGAACGCCCGGCCTGCGTCGGATTCTGAGCTTCTCCACCGTCGTCATGGCCCGGCTTGTCCGGGCCACCCAAGCACACGGTCTTTCCTGGGAGGGGGTTGGTGGTCATGGCGCTGCCATTCACTCGATACGGCGCGCTTGGGTGGCCCGGACAAGCCGGGCCATGACGGATTGGGGTTGGAACGAGATCAGTATCGGCCCCGTTTTCTCCTGCACGAAAGGAGAGCCGCCATGCCCGCCAAATCCGCCGCGCAGCAGAACGCCGCCGGCGCCGCCCTGTCCGCCAAGCGCGGCGACACCCCCAAGAGCGAGCTGAAGGGCGCCAGCGCGTCGATGATGTCGATGAGCGAAAAGGAACTCGAAAAGTTCGCCCACACCAAGCGCAAGGGCAAGCCCGAGCACGTGAAGCACTGACCGGTCCAGCCTGACCCGCCATACATGCAAAAGGCCGCCGGGTCGCCCCGACGGCCTTTCCATCGTCTGCCGCGATCGCGGCTCAACGCTAGGCGCTGATCAGGCGCTGACCTCCGCCGAAACGGATTTCAGGGTCACGCACTGCGACCGCGGGTTCATACGATGAGACACCGGATCACCTCCTTTCAGCTGTTGAAACAGGACTCACACTATGTGGGGCCTCTTAACGAGTCGCCAACCCTCCGCACGCGGGGCGCGACAATTTGATCAGCCCTTGATCTTCACCGGCTTGCCCAGGCAGGTGTCGCCGATCCGCCTGGCGCTGGAGCTCATGGTCGCCGCCAGCGGGATGCCGCCGTACTTGCCCGACAGGTCGGCGGACAGGGTGAAGGCGGTGGGGGAGTAGGTCCCGCGGGCCGTGACATTGACCTGGCGGCCGCGCTTATCGACGCAAGTCCCCTGGAAATACATCTTGCCGTCGCCGACCCGCTTGACCGGGTAGGTGCAGGTGTAGTGCCGATTGATCCGGCCCGAGAGGATCTTGTCCACATCAGCCGGGGTGATGCAGCGGCGCTCGACCTCGGTCTTGCTGATGACCATGGTCGCCTTGTTGGTGCTCTCCCACCAGCCGGGGATGATGGTCGCGGCCTCCTCGCGCGCCAGGGCGGGCGCGGCGGCCAGGCCGAGCAGGCCGATGAGAGCCAGGATGCGGATCGTCTTCATGGGTCCAGTCCCGTAACAGTGCCTAGCGTCTTTCTGCCCTAACGCGAATGAACGGCCGATGACCACCGCGTGCAACCGGTGTAGGGCATGGTCATGCCGAGTTGGGACCCCGACATCTACGAGCGCTACAAGGCCTACCGCGACCGGCCGGCGCTGGACCTGATGGTGCAGATCCCGGACCGCCGCTTCGGCGAGATCTGGGACCTGGGCTGCGGAACCGGCGAGCACGCGGCCCTGCTGGCCCTGCGCCACCCCGGGGCCCGGGTGCACGGCCTCGATTCCAGCCCCGACATGCTGCGCCAGGCCCGCAATCGCCAGGCCGAGGTGGACTGGGTGCTGGCCGGGGTCGAGGATTTCGCGCCGGTCGTCCCGCCGGACCTGATCTTCACCAACGCCGCCCTGCAATGGTTGCCCGACCACGCGGCCCTGTTCCCACGCCTGGCGGCCCTGCTGGCGCCGGGCGGCGTGTTCGCCTGCCAGATGCCGATGGCTTATGAGACCGAACACCACCGCATCCTGCGCGAGACGGCCGAGGCGGGCCCCTGGGCCCCGCTGACCCGTGACGCGCGGCGGATCAACCCGACCCCGCCGCTGGCCGACTACCACGACTGGCTGACCGGCGTTTGCGGTCAGGTCGATCTGTGGACCACGACCTATCTGCATGCGCTGGAGGGCGACGATCCGGTGGTCGACTGGATGCGCGGCACGGCCCTGCGGCCCTATCTCGACGCCCTGGCCGGGGACGAGGCGCTGCTCGAGGCCTTTCTGGACGCCTTCCGCGCCCGCATCGCCGCGGCCTTCCCGCCGCGCGCGGACGGGGTGACCCTGTTCCCGTTCCCACGCCTGTTCATGGTGGCCGTGCGGCGTTAGCGCAAACGCGCCCCCTTCCTCCTCGATGGAGGAAGGGCCTTCATGACCTCACCCCTTCGCCCGCGCCTTGCGCAGCTCCGTCACCGGTCGGTCCAGCGCGTCCAGGGCGGCGATGGCCGCGCGATGGCCGGCGCTGACGGCGGGTTCGTAAGCCTTCCAGTCGCGGATATCGACGCCATCGACCTTGGGCAGCACCAGCAGGTCGGTGGCCTCGCGGGCGGCGATCAGGTCGCGGCCGGTGGAGACGGTGGCCGCCCGCATCAGCAGGGCGACGATCGGCGGCCCCTTGCGCCACTCGCCGGAGAAGATCCAGCGCCAGACCGACGAGGGCCGCGCCACGTCGTCGGCCGTGATGCTGCGGCCGCGCGTGACATCGACCCCGACGATCGGCCCCAGCTGCATCGCGCGCATGACGTCGGACGGGAAGTTCTTCATCACCGCCCCATCGACCAGCACATTGTTGTTGTCGATCGCCGGCGGCATCACTCCGGGCAGGGCGATCGAGGCCCGCAGGGCGTGCCGCAGCGTGCCGCGCCGGTGCAGGTGATAGGCGCCGGTGGTCAGGTTCGAGGAGACGCAGAAGAACGGCAGCCACAGGTCGGCGATCTGGCAGTCGCCGAAATGCTCGCGCAACCGGCCGCGCACCTTGTCGCCGTGGGTCATGGCGATCAGCGGGAAGGCGATGTCGTCGAGCGGGCTGGAGTCGACGAAGGCGTCCTTGATGCGGACGTCCATTTCCGCCTCGTCCCAGCCCATGGCCACGCCGGCCGCGACGATGGCCCCCATCGAAGCCCCGCCGACGAAGTCGATCGGCACGCCCCGCTCGCGCAGGGCCTGGATCGCGCCGATATGGGCGTAGGCCCGCGCGCCGCCGCCCGACAGCACCAGTCCCACGGACCGGCCCGTCAGCACCCGCGCCATGCGCGCGGCGTCCTGGACGCTGCCGTCGCGCACCTGGAACAGCCGCGCCGCGCCCGTGGCGTCCAGCCAGGCCTCCGATCCCACCGGATGGCGGGCCTCGGCGCGCTGGATCAGGATCAGATCGACCAGTTGCTGCTGCTGCAGCGTTTCGGAGGCATAGCCGGGGAGAGCGGCGGGCGGGGTCTTGTAGCCGCAGCCGACGCGGAACAGCCGGTCCACCTGGCGGCCGACAATCACCTTCCAGGCGGTCTCGGCATGCTCGGCGGCATAGAGCACATAGTCGTGTTCGGCCTCGACGTTGGAGAACCATTCGGTCGGCGCGTGGGTCGCCTCGACCCCCGTCACGGTCACCGAATAGCCGGAGCGGGCGATCTCCAGCGCGATCTTGTCGACCAGCGGCCGGACCTTGCGGCCGGCGTCGGCGGCGATGAAGCCGAACACCGACGGCTCGCCGATCGAGGCGTGGGTCGCCGCCTGACGGGTGCGCAGGATCATCAGCCGGGCCAGCTCGGTCATCACGGCCGGGTCGCGGTCGGCCGCGTCGAAGAAGTCCTCGCGCGACATGGCCAGCACTTCGGAATCGCGCAGGGCCACGACCTGGGCCGAATGCGGCGTGCCGGCGATCAGGGCCATCTCGCCGGCCGGTTCGCCGGGCCGGATCACGCCGAGAAAATGCCGCTCCTGGCCCTCCTCGCGGCGAAAGGCCCCCAGCCGCCCGGCGCGCAGGAAATACAGCTCCTGGGCCGGTTCGCCCGGGCCGTACAGCGTCGCGCCGCCGGGCAGCGAGAACCAGCGCGCATCACCGCTCTGCCGCGCCTCGTCGAACAGGCGTTCCAGGGCCGTCTCGTGCAAAGGGTCGATGAGGCTACCCACGGGGGGACGCTAGCAAGGGATGTGAGTCGTTGCGATGGGGCAGGGCGGTGCGTCCTTCGAGACGCGATCCTGGGGGATCGCTCCTCAGGATGACGAACAGCAGTGCCCGTCATGGTGAGGAGCGAGGCTTCAGCCGAGCGTCTCGAACCACGCGCGGCCCCCACCCGGGGATGACGCCGCGATCGCTTCCGGCTATGCCTCGCTCATGCCCAGGCTGACCTCGGACCTCGATCCCCATTCCGACGCCTTCCGCGCCAATGTCGCGGTCAACGCGGCCCTGGCGGCGGAGCTGCGCGAGCGGGCGGCGAAGGCCGCGCTGGGCGGCAACGAGGCCTCGCGCAAACGCCACGCCAGCCGCGGCAAGCTGCTGCCGCGCGAGCGGGTCGAGCGGCTGCTCGATCCCGGCTCGCCCTTCCTCGAGATCGGCCAGCTGGCCGCCTTCGACCTGTACGACGGCGAAATCCCGGGGGCGGGCATCATCACCGGCATCGGCCGGGTCAGCGGCCGCGAGGTGATGATCGTGGCCAACGACGCCACGGTGAAGGGCGGCACCTACTACCCGATGACGGTCAAGAAGCACCTGCGGGCGCAGGAGATCGCGCTGCAGAACCGGCTGCCCTGCGTCTATCTGGTCGACAGCGGCGGGGCCAACCTGCCGCACCAGTCCGAGGTGTTCCCCGACCGCGACCACTTCGGCCGCATCTTCTACAACCAGGCCCGGATGAGCGCCGAGGGCATCGCCCAGATCGCCTGCGTCATGGGCAGCTGCACGGCCGGCGGCGCCTATGTCCCGGCCATGAGCGACGAGACGGTCATCGTCCGCGGCGCGGGCGAGGAGAGCCAGGGCACCATCTTCCTCGCCGGTCCGCCGCTGGTGAAGGCCGCCACGGGCGAGGTGATCAGCGCCACGGACCTCGGCGGCGCCGACGTGCACGGCCGCCGCAGCGGCGTGGTCGATCATGTCGCGGCCAACGACGAACACGCGCTGGAGATCGTCCGTTCGATCATCGGCAACCTGAACACCGTCAAGCGCGTCGATATGGACGTGCGCGAGCCGAAGCCGCCGGCCTTCGACCCGGCCGAGCTCTATGGCGTCGTCCCGGCCGACGTCCGCGCGCCCTACGACGTGCACGAGGTCATCGCCCGCATCGTCGATGGCAGCGAGTTCGACGAGTTCAAGCCGCTCTACGGAACCACCCTGGTCACCGGCTTCGCGCGGATCTGGGGCTATCCGGTGGCCATCCTGGCCAACAACGGCGTGCTGTTCAGCGAGGCGGCGCTGAAGGCGGCCCATTTCATCGAGCTGGCCTGCAAGCGCAAGATCCCGCTGGTCTTCCTGCAGAACATCTCCGGCTTCATGGTCGGCGGAAAGTACGAGGCCGGCGGCATCGCCAAGGACGGGGCCAAGATGGTCACCGCCGTCGCCAGCGCCAACGTGCCCAAGTTCACCGTCCTAATCGGCGGCAGCTTCGGGGCCGGCAACTACGGCATGTGCGGCCGGGCCTATTCGCCCCGCTTCCTGTTCAGCTGGCCCAACAGCCGCATCAGCGTCATGGGCGGCGAACAGGCCGCCAGCGTGCTGGCCACCGTCCACCGCGACGCCGACAAATGGACGAAGGAGCAGGAAGAGGCCTTCAAGGCTCCCGTCCGTCAGAAATACGAAGACGAAGGCAACCCCTACCACGCCACCGCGCGCCTGTGGGACGACGGCATCATCGACCCGGCCCAGACCCGCGACGTGCTGGGCCTGGCCATCTCCGCTTCGCTGAACGCTCCCGTGCCGGAGACCACCTTCGGCGTGTTCAGGATGTGACCATGACGCCGTTCGCGCACATTGACCCCTCTCCCGGAGGGAGAGGGAGGGGCCCGACGCAACGCGGCGGGAGGGTGAGGGGTTACGGCCTTACCGAACGCCCGCCGGCCCCGTACACCCTCATCCTCCCACGCCCTTCGGGCGCGGGCCCCTCCTTCTCCCCCTGGGAGAAGGGACTTCAGGACAGACCCGCATGACCAACCCCATCGCCGATCCCCTCGTCGAAGTGCCCGACACCGACGCCCTCAGCGCGCTGGTCGAGCTGGACGCCAGCCCGTCGGGCGTGGCCGTCGTCACGATCAACCGGCCCGACCGCAAGAACGCCTTCAACGCCGAGGTGATCGCGGCCCTGGCGCAGCATTTCGAGACCCTGCGCGACGCCGACGGCGTGCGCATCGTCTTCCTGCGCGGGGCGGGCGGGGCGTTCAGCGCCGGCGCCGATCTGGACTGGATGCGCGCGGCGGCCGGCTTCACGCGCGACGAGAACCGCGACGACGCCATGGCCCTGGCTGAGATGCTGCTGGCCCTGCGCGAGCTGCCGCAGCTGACCGTGGCGCTGGTCGATGGGCCGGCCTTTGGCGGCGGCGCCGGCCTGGTCGCGGCCTGCGACTATGCCGTGGCCACGAAAGGCGCGAAATTCGCCTTCTCCGAGGTCAAGCTGGGCCTGGTCGCGGCGACCATCAGCCCGCATGTGGTCGATGCCATCGGCCCGCGCCGGGCCAAGAGCCTGTTCGCTACGGGCCGGATGTTCGACGCCGCCTTCGCCGAGAAGATCGGCCTGGTCGATGAGCTGGTCGCCGCGGCCGCCGACCTGGACGACGTGATGGAGCGCATGGCCGAGGAGATCATGGCCTGCGCGCCGGGCGCGGTGGCGAAGTCCAAGGCCCTGGTCGATGACGTCGCCGGCGTGCCGATCGACGAGGAGCTGCTTGACCTGACGGCCCGGCTGATCGCTGACCAGCGCACAAGCGACGAGGGCCAGGAGGGCGTCGCCGCCTTCCTCGAGAAGCGCAAGCCCGGCTGGGCGCTCTGAGCGCATGATCGAAAGCCTGCTGATCGCCAACCGGGGCGAGATCGCCCGCCGCGTCATCCGCACCGCCCGGCGGATGGGCGTGCGGACGATCGCGGTCTATTCCGAGGCCGACGCCAACGCGCCGCATGTCGCCGAGGCCGACGAGGCCGTGCTGATCGGCCCGGCCCCGGCGCGCGAGAGCTATCTGGTGGCCGAGAATATCCTCGCCGCCGCCAGACAGACGGGCGCCCAGGCGATCCATCCCGGCTACGGCTTCCTGTCGGAGAACGCCGGCTTCGCCCGGGCGGTGCGGGACGCGGGCCTGATCTGGGTCGGCCCGCCGCCGGCCGCGATCGACGCCATGGGCCTGAAGGACGCGGCCAAGGCCCTGATGATCGCCGCCGGCGTGCCCTGCACGCCCGGTTACTTCGGCGACGACCAGAGCGAGGTGCGGCTGGAGGAAGAGGCCAAGGCCATCGGTTACCCCGTGCTGATCAAGGCCGTGGCCGGCGGCGGCGGCAAGGGCATGCGCAAGGTCGAGGCCGCCCGCGACTTCCAGGACGCCCTGGCCAGCTGCCGCCGCGAGGCCGCCGCCAGCTTCGGCGACGACCGGGTGCTGATCGAGAAGTACGCCGCCCGCCCGCGCCACATCGAGGTGCAGGTGTTTGGCGACAGCCACGGCAATGTCGTCCACCTGTTCGAGCGCGACTGCTCGCTGCAGCGCCGCCACCAGAAGGTCATCGAGGAGGCTCCGGCCCCCGGCATGGACGCCGCTGCGCGCGCCTTCGTCTGCGACGCGGCGGTCAAGGCGGCGAGGGCCGTGAACTACGAGGGCGCCGGCACGGTCGAGTTCATCGCCGACGCCAGCGAAGGCCTGCGCGCCGACCGCATCTGGTTCATGGAAATGAACACCCGGCTGCAGGTCGAGCACCCGGTCACCGAGATGATCACCGGGCTGGACCTGGTCGAATGGCAGCTGCGCGTGGCCAGCGGCGAGCCGCTGCCGCTGACCCAGGACCAGATCGAGATGACCGGCTGGGCCATGGAGGCGCGCCTTTATGCCGAGAACCCGGCGACGGGCTTCCTGCCGAGCACGGGGCCGCTGACGCATTTCCGTCTCCCCGCCGAAACCCTCTCCCAAAGGGAGAGGGAGGGGCCCGACGGCGAAGCCGGCGGGAGGGTGAGGGGTTACGGCGCCGGCGCCTTACCCCCTCAACCTCCCACGCCCTCCGGTCGCGGGCCCCTCCTTCTCCCCATGGGAGAAGGGGTCAGGGTCGATAGCGCGGTCGAGGAGGGCGGCGAGGTCACGCCCTTCTACGACCCGATGATCGCCAAACTGATCGTCCATGCCGACACCCGCGAGGCCGCCGCCGAGGCGCTGGCCGACGCCTGCGCCGCCGTCGAGGTCTGGCCGGTCAAGACCAACGCCGCCTTTCTGGCGAAGTGCGCCGGCCATCCGGATTTCGTGGCCGGCGATGTGGACACCGGGTTCATCGAGCGGCGGCTGGAAACCCTGCTGGGCGAAGGACAGCCGTCGGCGGTGGCGGCCGGCGTCGCCGCCACGGCCCTGGTCGAGCTGCAGTCCCGTGACGAGGCGCCGACGCCCTGGTCGGCGCTGGACCTGGCCGGCGGCTTCCGCCTGAACGGCCCCCCGCGCCGGCGCATGACGCTGATGTGCGGCGCAACGGAGCTTGAGGGCGAATTGCTGGACGTCGATCTCCATCCCGAAGACCTTCTCGTCCTCGACGAGGACGAGGTCGTGGTGTTCGAGTCCGGCGAGGCCTTCGCCTTCCGCCGCCCCACGACTGACGCGGCCGCCCATGGCGGCGAGTCCGACGGCGCCGTCATCTCCCCCATGCCCGGCAAGGTGGTCTCCGTCTCGGTCAAGGCCGGCGACACGGTGACCAAGGGGCAGACCCTGCTGGTGCTTGAGGCGATGAAGATGGAACACGCCCTGGCTGCGCCATTCGACGGCGTGGTGGCCGAGCTCGCCGCTGTCGCCGGTGGGCAGGTGAGCGAGGGGGTGGTGCTGGTGCGGTTGGAGGCCGAGGGACTAGGGACTAGGGGCAAGCAAATTCACAGCGCGATCGACGCCGGGGCCGGGCTCGACTAATCCCTAGCCCCTAATCCCTAGCCCCTGCTCTCCATGCCCCTCCACCTGATCAAACTCTGTGTCGGCATCGACAGCGTCGAGGACCTGCGCGCCTGGCGGGCGCATCGCGCGGCCCAGGGCCATCGCTCGGTCTGCCCGACGCGCCAGACGCCCAAACGGGCGGCGGAACTGCTGCAGGGCGGTTCGCTCTACTGGGTGATCAAGGGCCAGGTGCTGGTGCGCCAGGCGATCGACGAGATCGTCACGCAGGACAGCGGTCCCCAGCCCTGCCGCATCTATCTCCACCCCGAACTGATCGAGACGGCGCCCCAGCCGCGCCGGGCCTTCCAGGGCTGGCGCTACCTGACCCCCGCCGACGCCCCGCCGGACCTGCCGACGGCCGCGGGCGAGGCGATCGAACCCGAGCTGGCGAAGCAGTTGAGGGCGCTGGGGGCGTGGTAGAAATTCTCCTTCTCCCGGAGGGAGAAGGTGGCCTGCGGAGCAGGCCGGATGAGGGATTAGGGACGTGTCCGGCAAGTCAGCCGGCGCCGTAACGCCCTCACCCTCCCAGCGCTTCGCGCCGGGCCCCTCCCTCTCCCGCTGGGAGAGGGCCTACACCGCCCAGTTGTCGATCAGCCTCGTCCGGCCCAGCCATGCCGCCACGAACACCCGCGCGCCGGGCGAGACCGGCCCCGGGCCCAGCCGCGCCAGGGTCGCGCCGTCGCGGATCTCGACATAGTCGATCTGCCTGAACCCGGCGCCGATCAGGCTGGCCCTGACCGCGCCCTCGACATCGGCCGCCTCGCCGCCGTCGCGCAGGGCCGCCACCGCGTAGCGCATGGCGGCGGGCAGGGCGGTCGCGGCCTTGCGGTCCTCGGCCGTCAGGTAGGCATTGCGTGAGGACAGGGCCAGGCCGTCCGCCTCGCGGGTGGTCGGGCCGCCGACGATCTCCACCGGCAGGTCCAGGTCCCGGGCCATGCGCCGGATGACCAGCAGCTGCTGGTAGTCCTTCTCGCCGAAGATCGCCACGTCGGGCCCGCACTGGATCAGCAGCTTGGCCACCACCGTCGCCACCCCGCCGAAGAAGTGCGGCCGCGACACGCCCTCCAGCGGCTCGGACACGCCCGTGGCCACATTGACCGCGGTGGCGAAGCCCTCCGGATACATTTCCCGCGCGCCGGGCGCGAACAGCAGGTCGCAGCCGGCGTCTGCCAGCTTCGCCGCGTCCTCCGCCTCGCCACGCGGATAGGCGTCGAAGTCCTCGTGCGGGGCGAACTGGGCCGGGTTGACGAAGATCGAGGCCACCGTCCGGTCGGCCTTCTGGCGACCCAGCGCGATCAGCGACAGGTGGCCGGCGTGCAGCGCGCCCATGGTCGGAATCATCGCCACCCGCTCGCCGGCGGCGCGCCAGCCGGCGACCACGGCGCGCAGTTCGGCGACGGTGCGGGCGACGGGAAGGGGGCCGTTGGTCATGGCGCGCGGCATATCCCGCGCCGGGACGGGGGTCCAGCCGTGACATCGGGCCTGTGGACAACTTGCGCGCCACGATTGCTCCGACTCACCCACCCGGTGTCTCGTCACCTGAAAACCCCGCCGAACGTGGCGGGCGGACGGAACTGGGGCGACCTATGGCGACGCAGCCGCATGTCATCGTGGTGGGCAACGAGAAGGGCGGGGCGGGCAAGTCGACCATCGCCGTGCACCTGACCGCGGCCCTGCTGCACGGCGGGGCCAATGTGGCGGTGATGGACCTGGACCTGCGCCAGTCGTCGATGGCCCGCTTCTTCGCCAACCGCCGGGCCTGGCTGGCCTCGCAGGGCGCGGTGCTGCCCGAGCCGCTGCTGCGCCATGCGTCCGATGATGGCGTGGCCCTGGCCCGGGCCGGCGAGACCGAGCAGCTGGCCCGCTTCGAGGAAGCCTTCGCCCGCGCCCACCAGGACGCCGACTTCGTGATCATCGACACGCCCGGCGGCGACTCGGCCCTGTCGCGCGTCGCCCATGCCCGCGCCGACCTGATCGTCACCCCGATGAACGACAGCTTCGTCGACTTCGATGTGCTGGGCCATGTCGATCCGGTGACGCTGGAGCTGCAGAAGCCGAGCATCTATTCCGAGACCGTCTGGGAGGCGCGCAAGGCCCGCGCCCTGACCGGCCAGCGCCAGGCGCTCGACTGGATCGTGCTGCGCAACCGCCTGGCCAGCGTCGAGGCGCGCAATCGCAAGCGGGTCGATGAGCGGCTGACGGCCCTGGCCAAACGGGTCGGCTTCCGCATCGGCTCGGGCCTGCGCGACCGGGTCATCTATCGCGAGCTGTTCCCGTTCGGCCTGACCATCGCCGACCTGTCGGCCAAGGTGCGGCCGGTGCCGGTGTCGCTGGTGCACGTCTCGGCGCGGCAGGAACTGCGCGCCCTGCTGCATTCGGTTGGACTTTCGCGGTTCTCGGGCGAAGAGTTGCTCGCCGCCGAGTAGGCGGGGAGTGACGCGTCCATGATCTATCTTCTGCTCGGTCTGGCGGCCTTCGCCCTGCTCGTCTGGGCGGGACGGCGCGCGCGGCCCGTGCTGGCCAGGCCCGAGTGGCGAATCGCCGCCGGAACCCTGTCGGCCCTGGCGCTGATCGCTGGCGGCCTGCTGGGCGTCACGGGCAGGGTGCTGCCGGGCGTGGTGCTGGCCGGGGCGGGCCTGGTGCTGGCGATGACCGCGCGGCGGGCCGGCCTGCCGCCGCCCGCCAAGGCGGATAACGCCGATCTGGCCGAGGCGCGCGAAATCCTCGGCGTCGCCGTGGGCGCCACCCGCGAGGAGATCCAGACCGCCTACGGCCGGCTGATCCGCGCCGTGCATCCGGATGCGGGCGGCACCAGCGGCCTGGCGGCGAGGCTCAACGCGGCGCGGGATCGATTGCTGAAGAAGTGAACGGGGACATGCACTTCAGTGCGTGTCCCCTTCGGCAGACAAGGGACACGCACTGAAGTGCATGTCCCTGCGCGTCCCTACGGCGCCACCACCATGCAGGCCTGCTTCTTGGCCTTGAGGGCCTTGCAGGCGGCCCTGGCGGCGTCGGCGGTCATGCCTTCGAAGCGCACGCGGAAATAGCCGCCGACCGCGCCGCCGATCTGGGCCTCGCCGTCGTCGAGCACCTGGCGGAAGCGACGCTGCAGCTCGGTCAGCTGCGCGCGGGCCTGGGACTTGGACTTGAAGGCGCCGGCCTGGATGGCCCATTGGCCGCGGGGTTTCTTCGGCGCGGCGGTCTTCTTCGGCGGAGTCGAGGCGCGCACCGGCGTGGCGACCGGATTGGGCACCGGGTCCATGCTGCGCTGGATGGTGATCGGGCCGGAGGCCGGACCTTCCGTCAGGACCACGCGCAGGCCCTGCTGGCTGGAATCGCCCTGTTCGGTCGAGGGCCGGTCGATCGCGCCGTCGGGCGCCGGCTCGAACATCGACTGGGCCACGGTGATCGTTTCGCCCAGCGACCGGCGCTTGAGCACGTCGAAGCCGGTCAGCAGCAGGTCCTCGACATGGTCGTCGCGGGTGGCAGTCGAGCGGCCGCCCAGAACCACGGCGATCAGCCGGCGACCGTCGCGCACCGCCGAGGCGGCGAGGTTGAAGCCGGAGGCGTTGGTGTAGCCGGTCTTCAGCCCGTCCACGCCCCACATCTGGTTCAGCAGATGGTTGTGGTTGTTCATCGTCACCCCGCGGAAGGTGAACGAGCGCAGGCTGAAGCAGCTGTAGTACTGCGGATAGTCGCGCATCACCGCGCGCGACAGGATGGCGATGTCGCGGGCGGTGGAGATCTGGCGGCTGTCGGGCAGGCCCGAGGCGTTGACGAAGCGCGTGTTGCCCATGCCCAGCTCCTGGCCCCGCAGGGTCATCAGGGCGGCGAAGCGCTGCTCGGTGCCGCCCATGTGCTCGGCGAGGGCCACGGCCATGTCGTTGGCCGACTTCACCGCGATCGCCCGCATGGCGTCGTCGATGCTGATCCGGTCGCCGGCGGCCAGACCCAGCTTGGTCGGCGGCTGCGACGCGGCCTTGGCCGAGACGGTGATCATGTCGGTTGGCTTGAGCCGGCCTTCCGAGATCGCCTCGAAGGCCAGATAGAGCGTCATCACCTTGGTGATCGAGGCGGGATAGCGCGGGCTGTCGGCGCGCTTGGCGTAAAGCACCTCGCCCGAGTTCGCGTCCACCACGATGGCCGCGTATTTCGTCTCGGTCGCCGGAATGGCGAGATAGGGAACCTGGGCCGCCGCGATCGTCGGCGTGACAAGGCCGGCCGCCACCGAGGCGATCAGGGCCAGTGCGAGGAAAACGCGGCGGGCGAGCTCGTACATACGGCGTCCGTCGAAAAAAGTCACAGAATACAGGGCCGTCTCAAGGCGGCGCTGCGGCATTCAAGTAGCATGCATTGTTTCGCCTTTCGCCAAAGTAAACACCTGTTGAGCGAATCCGCCGCAGGGGCGCCCACGGTTTGTGCGTCGCAAACATGTCATGCTGCAGTGCACAAAAGTTCGTTGACTGCTGCACTGCAGCATGAGACAAGGAAATCGTCAGCAGCGACCTCAGTCGCCGCCGAACCCCTATCCAGGTCCTCCCCGACCACACAGGAGATTTCCGATGGCCACTGGCGCCGAAACCCTCAAGACCACGGTCGAGCAGTTCGCCACCGCTGGCAATCAAGCGTTCAAGGACAACGTCGAGAAGTCGCTGGCGACGCTCAACGAAGTGAACGCCTACTCGAAGAAGAACCTCGAAGCGGTCGTCGCTTCGGTCACCGCCGCCACCAAGGGCGCGGAAGTCCTGGGCGCCCAGGCGATGGCCTTCTCCAAGAAGAACATCGAAGACCAGGTTTCGGCCGCCAAGGCCCTGGCCGGCGCCAAGAGCGTGCAGGAAGCCGTCGAGCTGCAGACCGCCTGGATGAAGTCCTCGCTGGAAGGCTACATGGCCGAGTTCGCCAAGTGGGGCGAAACCGTCTCCGCCTCCGTCAAGGACTCGGTCAAGCCGCTGAACGAGCGCGTCACCGCGACCGTCGAGAAGCTGCAAGCCGCGAAGTAAGAACCTGAACGCCGGGCGGGCGTCCTCCCCCCAGTAAGGCCCCCTCGGGGTTCAAGTTCGCGTGAAGGCCCGGGTCGGCGACGACCCGGGCCTTTTTCCGTTCCGTCGTCGCTTCCGCCGGCCGCCCCGGCGCGCTAGCTTCGCGGCATGTCTCAAGTCGCACACCGTCTGACCGCCGCGGGCATCGTCCTGCCCGACCCCGTCGCCCCGATCGCCAACTATGTGCCGTTCGTCAGGGCAGGGGACCTCGTCCACATCTCCGGCCAGGTGTCGCTCGATGCTTCCGGCGGGATCACCGGCATTGTCGGCTTCGATGTCGACATGGCGACCGCCGTCCGCGCCGCGCGCCTGTGCGGGATCAACCTGCTGGCCCAGATGCGCGCCGCCTGCGACGGCGACCTCGACCGCGTCGCGCGGGTGGTCAAGCTGGGCGGCTTCGTCCAGGCCGGGCCGGACTTCTACGAGATTCCCACCGTGATCAACGGCTGTTCCGACCTGATGGTCGAGGCCTTCGGCGAGGCCGGCCGCCATGCCCGGTCGGCGGTCGGAGTCTATCGTCTGCCGCGCAACTTCTCCGTCGAGGTCGACGCCATCGTGGAGATCGCCCGATGAAGCCGAAAACCAGACCCGAGCCCGGCGCCTTCGGCGAAGCCTGGGAGCTGCTGTTCAGCCCCCCCGTGGCGCACCGGGGCCTGTGGTCGCCGGGCGGCGCGCCGGAGAATTCCCTGGCCGCCTTCCAGGCCGCCTGTTCGGCGGGCTACGGCATCGAGCTGGACGTCCAGCTGACCGCCGACGGCGAGGCGGTGGTGTTCCACGACTACAGCCTGGACCGCATGACCGGGGCCGAGGGCAAGCTGGCCGACCGCTCGCTGCAGGACCTGCGCGACCTGCGGCTGGCCGGACGCGACGAGATCATCCCGACCCTGGCCGAGGTGCTGGTCGAGGTCGGCCACCGCGCGCTGGTGCATATCGAGCTGAAGACGAAGTTCGGCGAGGTCGGGCCGCTGGAAAAGCGGGTCAGCGAGGTGCTGCTCGACCACAACGGCCCGACCTGCGTGATCGGCTTCAACCCCTACAGCCACGCCTGGTTCGCCGACCACCATCCGCAGATCCTGCGCGGCCTGGACAGCTACGACTGGAAGGACGGAGCGGCGACCAAGCTGACGCCGGAAATCCGCCAGTCGTTCGCCAACCTCGAGCATGTGGACATTGCCCGGCCCGACTTCCTGGCGCTGGACGCGAAGATGCTGCCCTCGCCGCGGGCGGACGTTTTCCGGGGGCGGGGGATGCCGATCATCGCCTGGACGGTACGTTCCGCCGAGGAGTGGGACCGGCTCGGCGACCACTGCGACAACCTGATCTTCGAGGGTTTCGAGGCGTGAGCCGTCCCTCCTTCCACCGTCATGGCCCGCCTCGTGCGGGCCACCTATGAGCACGAAGGCTTGGCGAGGATTCACAGGCGGCTCCACCCGCTCCGCTCCACGCATGGGTGGCCCGAACAAGTCGGGCCATGACGGGAGGGAAGAACGAAGAACGGTGCGTAGACGAGCGCGAGTCCGAGCCACTATCCTGACCCCGTCGTGAGCCCAATCCTCAAGCCCGCCGTCGCAATTCACCGCCGCATCAGCGAGATCGGCCGCGCGGCCTGGGACGCCTGCGCCGGCCCGGATAACCCGTTCGTCGCCTTCGACTTCCTCGACGCGCTGGAGGAGTCGGGTTCGGTCGATGACCGCACGGGCTGGGCGCCGCATCACCTGACGGTGGCGGACGAAGCGGGCCGGGTGGCGGCGGCCATGCCGCTCTATCTGAAGACCCACAGCCAGGGCGAATACGTGTTCGACTGGTCCTGGGCCGACGCCTACGAAAAGGCCGGCGGCCGCTATTACCCCAAGCTCCAGTGCGCCGCGCCGTTCTCGCCGGTGACCGGGCCCCGGCTGCTGGTGCGGCCGGACGTCGATCCGGACGAGGGCCGGCGCATGCTGCTCGGCGGCGCGCTGACGCTGTGCGAGAAGCTCGGCGCCTCGAGCCTGCACGTGACCTTTCCCAACGAGACCGACTGGACCTTTCTCGGCGCCGCCGGGCTGCTGCAACGGCAGGACCAGCAGTACCACTGGTTCAACCGCGGCTACGCCGACTTCGACGCCTTCCTGACCGACCTGTCGTCGGGCCGGCGCAAGACGGTCAGGCGCGAGCGGCGGCTGGCCCAGGAGGCTGTCGACGAGATCGTCGCCCTGACCGGGGCGGACCTCGCCGAGGAGCACTGGGACGCCTTCTACGGCTTCTACATGGATACCGGCGGCCGCAAATGGGGCCGGCCCTACCTGAACCGGGCCTTCTTCTCGCTGCTGGGCGAGCGGATGGCCGACAAGGTCCTGCTGATCATGGCCCGGCGCGGCGGGCGCTGGGTCGCCGGGGCGCTGAACCTGATCGGCGGCGACTGCCTGATCGGCCGCAATTGGGGCTGTGTCGAGGACATCCCCTTCCTGCATTTCGAGCTCTGCTACTATCAGGCCATCGAACACGCCATCCGTCTGGGCCTGCCGCGCGTCGAGGCCGGGGCCCAGGGCCAGCACAAGATCGCCCGCGGCTACCTGCCAGCGCCGGTCTACTCCGCCCACTGGATCGCCGACCCGGCCCTGCGCGAGCCCGTGCGCCGCTACCTCGACCAGGAGCGGTCGGCCATCCGCCAGGAGATGGACTGGCTGGCCGAGGAGTTTTCGCCGTTCAGGCAGACTCCTCCAGCCTGAGGCAAGAGGCCGGGGCCGAGCGGTTTGACCCAGGCGTCTGGCCGCCGAGGCCGGAGCGGGCCGAACCCGTCACGCCGACGCAGGAAACACCGGCCACGTCCGGCTGATCGCCCTTCCGTCCCACACCGCCAGGTCGCCGAACTGCAGCAGCACCGCCTCGCTCTGGGTCGGGCGCAGGAAAACGGTGTCGTCGGGCGCCAGCGAGACCTTCTCCGAGCCGGTCAGCAGCTCCTGGTTCGAGGAACGGCCAAACAGCGCCGAGTACCGCAGCCCCGGCGGAGACACCGGCGCGGCCAGCCAGTGGCCGCCGTGGATGAAGACGGCTCGCGCCGTGTTGCGGTCCCACAGGCGAAACAGCGGCGTCAGGGCCTCGGCGGTGGGCAGGTCTGTGCGCGGCAGGGCCTTGAGCACCGGCGTGGCGATGAAGGCGGCCGGGACGTGGGCTGTCAGGGTATCGACGTCGAAGTCCAGCGGCTTGACGAAGGCCGAGCCGACCGAGATGTCGTTGGCGTAGGGGCTGTCGTGGTGCAGCCGGTAGGTCGGCGAGCCGGCGGTGTTCAGCGTCAGGGTCGCCGGATTGAACACCGCGCCCTGGGCCTGGCGCACCTGGTCGAGGAAGCCCTGGTAGAGGGCGCGGCTGCGGGCCAGGGCCTTGTCGCGGCCATGGCCGGCCTTCACGTGGCTCAGGTGCGGGTCGTAACCCATCAGGCCGCCCAGACTGACGGCTGGATCGGCGGCGATGCGCTGCAGGACGGCGGCGAAGGCGGCCGGGTCGCTGAACCCGCCGCGATGCAGGCCGATATCGATCTCCAGGCTGACCCGCATGGTGGTTCCGGCGGCGCGGGCGATGGCGGCGTACTGGTCCAGCCGCGCCGGCGTGTCGATCAGCCATTGCAGCTGTCGGGCGGGATCGAAGCCGGCGGTCCTGCCGGGGCCGGCGGCATAGAAGGCGTGGGCTTCGGCGGCGGCCAGCGGCTTGCCCATCAGGTAGTCGCCGTCCGGCCGGGCCGCCGCCATGGTCGCCAGCATCGGGGCGTTGAAGACCATGAACCGGCTCGTGCCGACGCCCTTGGCCACGGCCTCGAGCAGGCCCAGCGACGGCAGCGACTTGACCACCACCCGCAGCCCCTGCCGGGCCGGCAGGAAGCCCTTCACCGCCGCGATGTTGGCCTCCAGCCGCCGTTGGTCGATGACCAGCGTCGGCCGCGCCAGCCCGGCCGCCTTCAGCGCCGATTGCAGGCCCAGGAAATAGGGCGAATGGACCCCGCCATGGTCGCCGGGCCGCAGGGCCAGGGTGGCGGCCGCGCCAACGGCCACGGCCCCGCCTCCGGCCAACATCACGCGGCGGCGATCGATCCTGACGGTCATGGCGCGGTCTCCGGCGGGTGAGTCCCTGTCGGACGGCAGCCTGCCCTGTTCGCGGGCGGCTGTGGAGGGGCGACGGCGAGGTCGGCAAGCGGGACATTCCCGCCAGCGTCGCGCCGGTCTAGGAAGAGCCGATGACCCGTCCCACCGTCCATATCGTCGGCGCCGGCCCGGCTGGCCTGATGGCGGCCGAACGGCTGGCCGCCGCCGGCCTCGCGGTGGTGGCGCACGAGGCCATGCCCTCGCCGTCGCGCAAGCTGCTGATGGCCGGGCGCGGCGGGCTGAACCTGAGCCATGCCGAGCCGATGCCGGCCTTCCTGGGCCGCTATGGCGAGGCCGAGGCGGTCGTCGGCCCATGGCTGGCGCGGTTCACGCCGACCGACCTGGTTGGCTGGGTCGAGGGTCTGGGCCAGCCGACCTTCGTCGGCTCGTCGGGCCGCATCTTTCCCAGGGCGATGAAGGCGTCCCCGTTGCTGCGCGCCTGGCTGGCCCGGCTGGCGGCGGCCGGCGTCGAGCTTCGCACCCGGTCGCGCTGGGTCGGTTTCGACGACGGGGGGCTGGTGTTCGAGACCGCCGACGGCCGCCGCACCGAGCGGCCGGACGCCGTCGTCCTGGCGCTGGGCGGGGCCAGCTGGCCGCGGCTCGGCTCGGACGGCGCCTGGCGGCCGTGGCTGGAGGCCAGGGGCGTGATTGTGTCGCCGTTCCGGCCGTCGAATGTCGGCTTTGACCTGGCCTGGTCGGCGGTCTTCGCCGAACGGTTCGCGGGCCAGCCGCTGAAACCGGTCGCCCTGTCGCACGGGGCGGCGGCCGTGCGGGGCGAGGCCATGGTGACCGGCTACGGGATCGAGGGCGGCGCGGTCTACGCCCTGTCGGCGGGCCTGCGCGACGCCATCGCCCGCGACGGCGCGGCCACCCTGACCGTGGACCTGCGCCCCGACCTTTCCATCGAGGCCCTGGCCAGCCGGCTGGCCAGGCCGCGCGGCAAGGACAGCGTGACCAACTGGCTGCGCAAGACCGCCGGCCTGTCGCCCGTGGGCGTCGGCCTGCTGCGGGAGATCCCCGGCGACCTGCCCATGGGGGCCGACCGGCTGGCCCGGCGCATCAAGGCCGTCCGCCTGACCCTGACCGGCGTCCAGGGCCTGGAGCGGGCGATCTCCTCGGCCGGCGGCGTCGCCCTGGACCAGGTCGACGAGGGGCTGATGCTCAAGGCCCTGCCCGGCGTCTTCGTGGCCGGAGAGATGCTCGACTGGGAGGCCCCGACCGGCGGCTATCTGTTGCAGGCGTCGATGGCCTCGGGCGTTACGGCGGCGGCCGGCGTGATCGACTGGCTGGCGCGCCGCCCGCCGGTCAGGCGTTGAAGTTCAGCTTCAGGCCCGGCCGCGGCCATTTGGCCTTGTAGAGCTTGCCGGTGCCAGACGCCGTGATCCAGGCGGTGGTCATGTCCGGCCCGCCGAAACAGATGTTGGTGCACAGCAGATCCGGGAACGGATAGTGCTCGGTCGTCCCGTCCGGGTCGAAGGCGGTGATGCCGCCGTTGATGATCGTGGCCACGCAGACCTTGCCGCCGGCCTCGACCGCCAGGCTGTCGAGCAGCTGGAAGCCGGGCAGGTTGCACACCACCCGGCCGGGCTGGAACGGCGGCGGCTCGGCCAGCACCCCCGGCTCGGTGATGTCGAAGGCCCACAGCCGGCCAAGGTTGGTGTCGGCCATGTAGACGGTCTTTTCGTCCGGCGAGAGGCCCACGCCGTTGGGCGAGACGAAGTGATCCCGCTGGCGGCTGATGTGCGACCCGTCCGTCTTGGCATAGTAGAGCGCGCCGAACTTGCGGCCGTCCGGCGTGGTGCAGCCGTGGTCGGTGAACCACATGCCGCCCTGCTTGTCGAAGACCAGATCGTTGGGGCCGACCAGGCGCTTGCCGTCGCAGGAGTCGTAGACCGTCTCGACCTTGCCGGTCTTGAGGTCGATCCGCTGGATCATGCCGCCGACGTGGCTGGCCGGGGTCGGGCCGGGGATCAGCAGGCCCTGTACATCCAGCCATTCGAAGCTGCCGCCGTTGTTGGTCACGTACATCGCGCCGTCGGGGCCGATGGCCGCGCCGTTCGGTCCGCCGCCGGTCTCGGCCACGGTCGAGGTCTTGCCGTCGGGCGTGACGCGCGTCAGCCGCTGGCCGGCGATCTCGGTGAAGATCACCGATCCGTCGTTCATGGCGACGGGGCCCTCGGGAAAACGAAGTCCCTCGGCGACGAGTTCGATATCCATGCGGCGCACTCCCTGCTTTTCTGGTTGCGGGGATTGAACCGCGTGACGCCGCGTCAGCGCAAGACGCGACCGGTCAGCGCCGCTCGAGAACCCGGAAGACGAAAGCGTGGTCATCGCCCTCGCCAGCCGGATGGGCCTCGCGCCGCACTTCGGTCCATGCCGACTCATCGAAGGCCGGCATGGTCACGTCGCCCTCGGGCTCGGCATCGACCTCGGTGATGTAGATCCGTTTGGCCCGAGGCAGGGCCAGGGCGTAGAGCGCCGCCCCGCCGATGACGCAGACCTCCTCGGCGCCATCCTCGGCCGCCTGTTCGCGGGCGATCTCCAGCGCCTCGCCGAAGCTCTCGCAGACCACCGCGCCGTTGGGCTCGAACGAGCCGTCCTTCGACAGGACCAGGTTCAGCCGGCCCGGCAGGGGCTTGAACGGCAGGCTGTCCCAGGTTTTGCGACCCATGATCACCGGCTTGAACATGGTCACCTGCTTGAACAGGGCCAGGTCCGACTTTAGCCGCCAGGGCAGCTTGCCGTCCTTGCCGATGACGCCGTTGCGGGCGCGGGCGACGGGGCCGAGGGCGATGGGAATGGTCATGGGGCGGGGGTCCAGCCGACGAACAGGGTCGTGCGGGCCGGCTGGTCGGGTCTGCCGGTGTCCGGATAGGAGGCCAGCACCACGGCGCGGGCCTGGTCGGGGGTGGCGTAGCGGGCCGCCTGGCCGCCGCCGGGCGTCGCCCCCCTGATGGCGGGCGAGAAGCCCTCCTTGAGCGCCCAGGCGTCGAGGCGCTTGCCGAAGCCCTCGTGGTCGGCCAGCGGTCCGCGCGCGACCACCACGCAGGCGCGGGCGCCCGGGGGCGACGGCGGGGTCGCCAGCTCGAGGGTCAGGGTCCGTTCGCCGATCTCGGCGACCCAGCCCTGCTGGTCCTTGAGAAAGCCGGCCTGGGCCGCGGCGGTGTCGAGAGGCGCGCCGCGGCTGATGGCCAGGCAGGCCTGAAAGGCCCGCCAGGCGAGGGCTTCGGCCGGGCCGGCGGCGGTCGGGGTCTGGGCGGAGGCCGGCCAGGCCGCGAGGACGGCGCACAGCAGGGCGAGACGGGCGGCGGTCTTCAGCATAGCGCCAGACCCGAATCCTCGCCTTCGTGGCCAGGGCGGACCACGATCACCACCGATGACGCGTTTCGGCGCAAGCGACGACGCCAACGATGGCCCACCCTATGCAGATAGACGGTAGATCAAGGCATCTTCCAGATAGACACCATTGATCCGGTTCTTGCTGAACCGGACACGACCATTTCCTTCGACCTGAATCGCGCCCTTCAGGGCAGTGAAAATCGATCGATTGGGATCGACGACGTCAACGCGCGACAGATCCAGAATGTCCTTTTGGCCCGCCCGGTTAATCGCCTTGGCCATATCAAGGTAGAAACTGGTCACGTCTTTTCGATCTTCGCGAAACGCGATGACAAACCGCCAACGTTCGGCGTCGCCATCATACAGCCAAAGCGCACTTCTTACCGGGAGGTCCTGTTCATCCAGGAACGCTACGAGCCGGCCAGCGGCCTCAATTTCGTCGTCTACCAGCGCGTCTTCAGCCATTGGAGCACTCCAGCCTCCGCATCACCGACAGCAGCCAGCATGCGATTGGCCGTGAACGGGTCAATCCTCTCATATCTGGACGTCTCTTTCCATCCATTCGCGAACGCCCAGTTCGCCGACAGTTGCACGTCCGCCGCCGTGGCCACGTCCAAATCCCGCTTCAAGCCGGCCAGCGTTAGCAACGCGACGAGGTCGTGCGTGTGAATGTCCCTGACAAATCGAAACGAGGGGAAAACGTTCGCTCGAAAAGACAGAGCAATCACAGCCTTAATTCCGCATTCGACGGCATAACCGGCAAGATAGTATGCCGCGCTGTGACGCCCAGCCCTTAACAGCGCCTCTGCATCTCCGAGGCGCATTTCGGCCAAAGCCTTGAGGTCGTCCGAGCTCGGATCCGCCATTTCCTACACCGCTATCGGCGCCTTGATGCCCGGATGGGCCTGGTAACCCTCGAGGACGAAGTCTTCGTACTCGAACGCGAACAGGTCCCGCCTCGGTGCGATGCGCATGGTCGGGAAGGGCAGGGGCTCGCGGCGCAGCTGTTCTTTGGCCTGGTCGAGGTGGTTCAGATACAGGTGCGCGTCGCCGAAGCTGTGCACGAACTCGCCCGGCCGCAGCCCGACGACCTGGGCCATCATCTGGGTCAGCAGGGCGTAGCTGGCGATGTTGAACGGCACGCCCAGGAACACATCGGCGCTGCGCTGGTAGAGCTGACAGGAAAGCTTGCCGTCAGCGACGAAGAACTGGAACAGGCAGTGGCAGGGCGGCAGGGCCATGTCCTCGACATCGGCCGGGTTCCAGGCGCTGACGATATGGCGGCGGCTGTTGGGATTGGTCTTCAGGCTTTCGACGACGGCGGCGATCTGGTCGATCACGCGCCCGTCCGGCGCGGACCAGCTGCGCCATTGGCGGCCGTAAACCGGGCCCAGGTCGCCGGACTCGTCGGCCCATTCGTCCCAGATCTTGACGCCGCGCTCCTGCAGCCAGCGCACGTTGGTGTCGCCGCGCAGGAACCACAGCAGTTCCAGGACGATCGACTTCAGGTGCAGCTTCTTGGTCGTCAGCAGTGGAAAGCCCTGGGCCAGGTCGAAGCGCATCTGCCGGCCAAAGACGCCGAGCGTGCCCGTGCCCGTGCGGTCGCCGCGCTCGACGCCGTTGGTCATGATGTCGGCCAGCAGGCCGAGATACTGCCGCTCCGGGTGGTCGGCCGGGGCCGTTTGCTGGGCGGCGATGACGGGCGCGAGAGCGTTCATGATGAGTCAGAAGGTCGGACCGAATCAGTCGCCCGCCAAGTCACGATCGCGAATCGTCCACAGGCGGCTCACCCCGCGAAACCGCCTTCGTCGAGGAAGACCTGCTCCTCGGCGGTGGTCTCCCGGCCCATCACGCGGTTGCGGTGGGGGAAGCGGCCGAAGCGGGCGACGATGTCGCGGTGGACGACGGCGTAGCGCAGCGTGCCCTCGTCGCCGGTGGCGTCGCGCAGGGCCTCGCACAGCCGCACGGCGAGGTCCTGGTCCGCGAGGTCCTCGGAATGTTCGAACGGCAGGTAGCAGAACGGACGCAGCGCCGGTTCGATCTCCTGGTCGAAGTCGGCCAGCACCATGTGCCGCGCCACGCGCCGCGCCATGGCGTCGCTGGCGAAAGCGTGCGGCGAATTGCGCCACAGATTGCGGGGAAACTGGTCGAGCAGCAGCAGCAGGGCCAGGCAGCCGTCCGGCGACTCCATCCAGCGGTCGTATTCGCCCCGGGCCGCGGCGAAATGCACCGGCTCGAACCGCAGGCGGATGGCCTCGTCGAACCGGTAGTCCTTGCGGAACCACTTGCCGGGCCCGGCATGCCGCCAGAAGCCGATCACGTCGATGGGTAGGGCGCTCATGCGGCCAAGCTGGCGCCGCGCGCGTTTTCGTTCAACCACGGTTCAGGTTCGCGCGCGCATCCGTGGTTAAAAGGGACAGATACGGGCCGGCTCATGCCGGACCAACGGAGCTTCGGATGAAGAAGACCATCACCACCGCGCTCGTGCTGACGCTCCTGGCCAGCACGGCCGCCTACGCCGAGCCGGACTACGGACGCCGCGGCGCGGCGCGCCAGAACGGCGGCGAAGAAACCCGCACGCCCGACACCCCGCCCCCGCCGCGCGCGCGCGCGCCTCGCCAGGGCCGGCCGCAAGGTCAGCCCCAGGGTCAGCCGCCTCAGGGTCAGCCGCCGCAAGGCCAGGCCCCTCAGGGCCAGCCGCGGGGTCGGCCCCAGGGGCAGCCGCAAGGCGGCGCGCAGCTGCAGTGGCAGAGACAGGGCGGTCGGCCGCGCGGCCCCGGGGCCGTCGGCGGCCAGGGCGGCGCCCAGGGTCAGGACGGCTGGGATCGCGATCGTGATGGACGCCCCGACGGTCGTCCGTCCGGCCGCCCCGGCGGCCAGGGCCAGGGCCAGGGCCAGGGCCAAGGCGGCTGGAACCGTGATCGCGACGGACGCCCGGGCGGTCGCCCTGGCGGCCAGGGTCAAGGCCAGGGTCAGGGCGGCTGGGACCGCGATCGTGATGGACGCCCCGACGGTCGTCCGGCCGGTCGCCCCGGCGGCCAGGGCCAGGGCGGCTGGGATCGTGATCGCGATGGCCGACCCGATGGCCGCCCCGGCGCGGGTCGCCCCGGCGGGTCCGGCCAGGGTGGCTGGGACCGCGACGGACGCCGCGACGGGCAGCGCTGGGACGGTCGTCGTCCGGGTGAGGGCCGCGGCCTGCGCAACCGCGACCACGGCCGGCGCTGGTACGACTCCCGGTCCTGGCAGCGCGCCTACCACGCCCGGCACCGCTATCGCGCGGCCCCCTACCGCTATCCCGGCGGCTGGTACGCGCGCAGCTGGAGCTACGGCGACTTCCTGCCGTACGGCTGGTTCAACGGCTACTACTACCTGAACGCGGCCGCCTACGGCCTTCCGTACCCGCCGATCGGCTGCGAATGGGTCCGGGTCGGCCAGGACGCCCTGCTGGTCGATGTCTGGACCGGCCGCGTCGTGGCCGCCTACTACGGCCTGTTCTGGTAGGCCCACGCCAACGCAACGACGAAGCCCCGGAGGCGACTCCGGGGCTTTTTCGTTGACGACTGGACGTGGTTACTGGAACAATCATAGAACATTCGGCGAATATTTATCAATGCAGCCTCCAGAGGGGTCTCTAGGATAGGGGCATCGAATGGACGGCGAGTCGCGCGAGGGGAGCTAGAAAGTGGCCAGCTTTATCTCCCTGTTCTCCGGAGCCGGTGGCCTTGACCTCGGCCTTGAGCGGGCCGGCTGGGATTGTCTGTTCGCGACAGACTTCGACGAAGCGGCCATCCGCACGCTCGAAGCCAACCGGGGCTGGACGATCGGCGCGGATCGTCGCGCCCTGACGGACGCCGTTATCGAGCGCGCGGACGTTCGCGCTCTGACCGGCGCCGGAATTCTCGCCAAGGTTGGCATGGGCCGAGGGTCGGTTCCCCTGTTGGCTGGCGGGCCGCCCTGCCAGTCATGGAGCAGCGGCGGCCGCCAGCAGGGGTTCGACGATCCTCGCGGCCGCCTGGTCGATGAATATCTACGCATCGCCTCGGAGGTTGATGCGCGTTGGCTGGTGTTTGAGAACGTCCGGGGGCTCTTGACCGCGCGCGGGCGCGACGGCGTTCCCGGTAGCGCTTTGGCTCATGTCCGGCAGCGCCTTCTGAAGCATGGCTGGCAAACTCGGGTCGAACTCCTGAACGCCGCCGACTACGGCGTGCCGCAGCGGCGTGTTCGTCTGATCTTGCTAGGCTACCGGGCCGGAGATGCTCCGATGATTCCGGAGCCGAGCCACGGCGACGCCGGCCGCCGGCCGTGGTTGACCCTTGGCGACTGCCTCGCGTCCATCGCCGCGCCCTCCGACGACGAGATCATCCGCCCGACCGGAAAGATGGAGATCGAGTTGAGGCATCTCCCCCCGGGCACCGGGGCCAAGAGCCCGGGCAAATGTGAATCGACCCGGCCCGGCGGCCACTGGGGCTACAAACAGGGCGCCTTTATCGCCGACCTTCGCCTGCCTGCGCGGACGGTTACCGCGAGCGCCCAACAGGACTGGATTCGCGACCCCGACAGGGGATTGCGTCGGCTCTGCCCGCGCGAGTGCGCGGCTATCCAGACCTTTCCGGAAGACTGGCGTTTCGAGGGAAAGCGAACCGACCAGTATCGGCTCATCGGCAACGCCGTGCCGCCGATGCTGGCAACGAGGATCGGGGCGGCTCTCCTCAGCCACACCGACAATGCCGCCACGGCCGCGCCTCGCGGGTGGGATGTCCTCCAACCCTTGCCCGAGCGACTTCAATCCGCGATTCACTACACGGAACGCGAAGAGAGGCGGAACGGCGCGTCCCGGCGCATGCCCGGGGAGAAGGCAGCCGGCCGGCGGCTCACCGCTTGATCGTCCCGCCCGCCCTCGTTGCCTATCACCAGAACGAGGCTGCCGTCGCGGCGGCGCTGTATGTCGCCGGCCTGACCAATCTGGAGGCGGCTACAGACTGGCATCTGGCGAACGTGCGGGCCCGTCGCGACGTAGTGTCGGCGCTCCGGGCATCCGCCTGCCTGACCGACATTCCGGCGGCCCTGCGGCAAAGCGGTTCCCATGTCCGGGTCTTCCGGCACATGTTGGCGCCGCCCATCAGCCAGGACCAGTTCAGCCTCCTTTGCCCGTCCTACTCCAAGAGCAGCGAGAACCATGGAACGCCGGTGAAGGCGAGCAGCGTGCCGGCCGTCGCAGCCGCCATCGAGACGGCTCGGAACCGCCGCCTTACCCGTTGGCTGGATCGCGGCGGTCCGCCACATCCGCTTGAGCTTCGCGTCCTCCTGCATGCGGTGGCGCCACTGCTGAGTCAGCAGATTATCGCGACGGTTCGCCGCAACCGGCTCTCGGCGAAACAGGAGGGCGAGGTCACGGCCTTGCTTGAGCGCAAGGGATGGTCCCGCATGAACAGCGGCCTGATCGAGACGCTCTCCGACGTCCCGGCGCGGCACTACATGCACAAGACGCGGTTCGCGACGGACACCCTGCCTCAAGAGGTCGATGTCGCCTGCGGTCTGGGGCAGACCATCGTGCTCGCCATGGAATGCAAGGTCACCAACGACCTGACCAACTCCGTCAAGCGCGTCAACGACGTGCTGAAAAAGGCCGCGGCCTGGCAGAAGCACTGGGGTTCGTTTGTTCGGACCGCCGCGCTCCTGCAAGGCGTGATTGGCTACAAGGACGTCCACCGTCTGCTTGAAGGCAAGGTCGAGGTCTTCTGGTCGCACAAGCTGGGCGACCTCAGCCAATGGATCGACGCCAACACCAGGCCGTGAACCGCGTTTCCGAATGACATTTGAGCGCCTTCGTGAGGGGTCGAGCCTTGACCTTTGGGCAAAATTCCGCTCGATAGCCCGGCCTTTGCTGCACTGCCGTTGCGCGGGTGCGGCGCAAACGTCCGACCTGGAGAAAAATCATGCGCGTCTACTATGACCGCGACGCCGATCTGGCCCGCATCCTGGACCGGAAGATCGCGATCGTAGGCTATGGCAGCCAGGGCCACGCCCACGCGCTCAACCTGCGGGACTCGGGCCTCAAGAACGTCGCCGTGGCCCTGCGTCCCGGCTCCGCCTCGGCGAAGAAGGCCCAGGACGAGGGCCTGAAGGTGATGACGGTGGCCGAGGCCGCCGCCTGGGCCGACGGCATCATGATCCTGGCGCCGGACGAACTGCAGCGCGGCATCTATGAGAACGAGATCGCGCCCCACATCCGCGACGGCGCGGCCCTGCTGTTCGCCCACGGCCTGAATGTGCACTTCGGCCTGATCGAGCCCAAGGCCAGCGTCGATGTGCTGATGGTCGCGCCCAAGGGGCCCGGCCACACGGTGCGCGGCGAATACCTCAAGGGCGGCGGCGTGCCCTGCCTGATCGCGGTGCATCAAAACGCCACGGGCAACGCCATGGACCTGGGCCTGGCCTACGCCAGCGCCATCGGCGGCGGCCGCTCGGGCATCATCGAGACCAACTTCCGCGAGGAATGCGAGACCGACCTGTTCGGCGAGCAGGCCGTGCTCTGCGGCGGCCTGGTCGAGCTGATCCGGGCGGGCTTCGAAACCCTGGTCGAGGCCGGCTATGCGCCGGAAATGGCCTATTTCGAATGCCTGCACGAGGTGAAGCTGATCGTCGACCTGATCTACGAGGGCGGCATCGCCAACATGAGCTACTCGATCAGCAACACGGCCGAGTACGGCGCCTATGTCAGCGGCCCGCGGGTGGTGACGCCCGACACCAAGGCCGAGATGAAGCGCATCCTCGAGGACATCCAGTCGGGCCGTTTCGTGCGCGACTTCATGCTTGAGAACCAGGTCGGCCAGCCCAGCTTCAAGGCCACCCGCCGTCGCGCCTCCGAGCACCAGATCGAGGAGGTCGGCGGCCGCCTGCGGGCGATGATGCCGTGGATCACGAAGAACAAGCTGGTGGACAAGGCGAAGAACTAGGCTCCGGTCTCGTCTCCGCCCTGGCCCGGACCGGTGCGCCGGCGGCGACCGCGCCTTGGGAACGCACAATTCCGCTCGTCCCTGCGAATGCCGGGACCCGGATGCGGGCGCGCCGGGGTATGACTATGCGCAGTAGAGCCCTTTGACCCTGGCCCCGGCATCCGCCGGGGTGAGCGGTGTGAAGTGTCGTTGACGCGAGAGCTCTGGATCAGGCACGGACCACCTCATGCGACGCATCGAAACCCTCTATCTGGCCGGACCCGAGGTCTGGTTCCCCAATGTCGGCGCCCATTTCGCGCTGCGCCAGGCCATGTGCGAGGCCGTCGGCTTCGCCATGCTGCAGGCTGACACCAGCGAGTTCCGCGAGCTGGAGCCGGGCGAGGTCATGGCCCGGGAGATCTACGCCGAGCGGGTGGCGCGCATGCGCCGGGCCGACGCCGCGATCATCAACCTGACGCCCTGGCGCGGGCCGACGGCGGACCCCGGCACGGCCTTCGAGGCCGGCTTCCTTTCGGGTCTGGGCAAGCCGGTGATGGCCTACATGAACGTGGCCTACGAGCACGAGGCCGAGTTCCGCGACCGCATCGACGCCCACATCGGCGCCCAGCTGGACGAGGACGGCGTCTGGCGCGACGGCGAGGGCTGCCTGATCGAGGACTTCGGCCTGCCCGAGACGATCATGCTGTGGGCCGAGGCGCGGCGGCTGTTCGTGATCGTGACGCCCGACGTGCTGGGCGACGTGACGGGGCTGCAGCTGTGCCTCGACGCGCTGCGGGAATACGCGGATGATTAGGGGATAGGGGACATGTACCGCAGGTACGTGTCCCCGACATCAGCGCCCGACGGGGACACGTACCTGCGGTACATGTCCCCTCACGCCCACCCCAGCGCCGCCTCCCCTCGCAGGATCGCTTCAGCTTCGGCGCTATGCTTCCCCCCCTCCCGCTCATGCAGGACCAGCGCCGGCAGCAGGACCAGCGGGGCCTTGCCGGTCTTGATCGCCCGGACCAGCACCCGTTTGGCCGGGGCGTCGGCGAAGGGGTGGATCGGGCGCAGGCGGAACGAGCCGGCCTTGCCGCCGAGCAGCGCCAGCAGATCGCCCAGCCGGTCGGCGCGGTGGATCACCGTGATCGTTCCGCCCTCGCGCACGGCCTTGAGCAGAAACGCCGTCCAGGCCGCCAGGCCGCCGTCGGCCATCCAGGCGCCGGTCTTCTCCGCCGCCGGGGCCAGCAGGGCGTCGGGGTCGTCGAAGAAGGGGGGATTGGCCATCGCCGCGTCGAACACCGGCAGGCCGAGCGCGCGGAAGCCCGCCTGCACATCACCCTCGACGATCGCCACCCGCCCGTCGAGGCCGTTCAGGACCACGTTTTCGCGCGCCAGGGCCGCCGCCGCCCGGTCGCGCTCCAGCCCCGTGAACACCGCTTCCGGTCGCCGCGCCGCCGCCGCCAGCAGGGCCGCGCCGGGGCCGCAACCAGCCTCCAGCACCCGCGCGCCGGGCGCCGCGTCGCAGGCGGCGGCCAACAGCGCGGCGTCCATGCCGGCCCGGTATCCGCGCGCGCTCTGGCGCAGCGAAATCCGTCCGTTCAACAGCCGATCCTCGGTCACGTCGCCCTGGTCCGCCATCTCGGCCTTGCCCTTGTCCGCTCCCTGACCTATCCCGCCCGGGATGCATCCCGCAACGGCGCTGGGCCGATGCGTAAGGATGAAGGAGCGCAGGTGTTGGACGCAGCGAATGCGGCCGTAGCCCGTCCGACGGGCTCAGTCGATGGACTGGTGGCGCTGGCGTCTCCCGACATGCGGGGCGTGAACGCCATCATATCCGCGCGGATGCAGAGTCCGGTGTCGGTCATTCCAGCCCTGGCCGACCATCTGATCAACGCCGGCGGCAAGCGGTTGCGTCCGCTGCTGACCGTGGCCAGCGCGCGGCTGGTCGGGGCGGTCGATGATTCCTGCCTCAAGCTGGCGGCGGCGGTGGAGTTCATCCACACCGCGACCCTGCTGCATGACGACGTGATCGATTCCTCCCAGCTGCGACGCGGCAAGGTGGCCGCCCACCTGATCTGGGGCGCGCCGTCCAGCGTTCTGGTCGGCGACTATCTGTTCGCGCGGGCGTTCGAGCTGATGGTCGAGGCCGGCTCCCTGACCGCGCTGGACATCCTGGCCAAGGCGGCCGGGGTGATCAGCGAGGGCGAGGTGCTGCAGCTGACGCGCGCCCACGACCTGAACCTGTCGCAGGACGTCTATCTCGAGATCATCCGCGCCAAGACGGCCGAACTGTTCGCCGCCGCCGCCGAGGCCGGCGCGGTCAGCGCCGGGGCGTCGGACGACCTGCGCCGGGCGATGCGCGCCTATGGCCTGAACCTGGGCCTGGCCTTCCAGCTGGTCGATGACGCCCTCGACTACGGCGGGACCACCGAGGCGCTGGGCAAGAACGCCGGCGACGACTTCCGGGAGGGCAAGGCGACCCTGCCGCTGCTGCTGGCCATCGCCCGCGCCGGCGAGGCCGAGGCCGGGTTCTGGGAGCGGACCATCGGCCGCCGCGAGCAGACCGACGACGACTTCCGCCGCGCGCGTGATCTGATCGATCGCACCGGCGCGGTGGAGGCGACGCTCGACCTGGCCCACCGCTTCGCCGAGGAGGCCAAGGCCGCCCTGGCGCGAACGGACGCCAACGCCTGGCGCGCCGCGCTGGAGGATCTGGCCGACTTCGCCGTCAGCCGGCGGACCTGAGCGGCCGCGCCGTGACGCGCGAGCGGATCCTGGTCATCAAGCTGTCGGCGCTCGGCGATTTCGTCCAGGCCACCGGGCCGATGAAGGCCATCCGCAAGGCCCATCCGGAAGCCGATATCACCCTGCTGACGACGCGGCCCTATCGCGGCATGGGCGAGGCGACCGGCTGGTTCGACGCGGTGTGGGACGGGGGGCGGCCGGACTGGACGGACCTGGCGGCGGTGTGGCGGCTGATCCGCCGACTGCGGGCGGCGCGGTTCGACCGGGTCTATGATCTGCAGACCCAGAGCCGCACGATCCGCTATTTCCAGCTGCTGTGGCCGCGGCGGCCGGCCTGGTCGGGCAACGCGCCCGGCGCGGCGTTCGCCTATGCTGGCGCCGAGCGGGACCGGCTGCATATCCAGGATTCCCAGCGCGAGCAGCTGCGCATCGCCGGCATCGCCGAGGTCGGGCCGCCGGACGTCGGCTGGCTGACGGGGGATGCGGGCAAGTTCGGCCTGACGGCGCCCTACGCCCTGCTGGCGCCGGGTGGCGCGCCGCATCGTCCGGCCAAGCGCTGGCCGGCGGCGCGGTTCGGCGACCTGGCGGCCCGGCTGCTGGGGCAGGGGATCACGCCGGTGGTGCTGGGCCACGGCGCGGAGGAGCAGGCCCTGGCCGAGACCATCCTGGCCGCCGCGCCGGGCGCGGTCAGCCTGGTCGGCCAGACCAGCATCGCCGACATCGCCGGCGTCGCCCGCGGCGCGGCCCTGGCCGTGGGCAACGACACCGGGCCCGTGCATGTGATGGTGGCGACCGGCTGCCCGGCGGTGGTGCTGTTCTCGCGCGACAGCAACCCCGACCTCAGCGCCCCGCGCCCGATCCGCGCCAGCCAGCCGGTGACCATCCTGCGCGAGCCGGATCTGGCGGACCTGGACGTCGATCGGGTGTGGACGGCGGTGCGGCCGATCCTTGCCCCCTGATCAACCGGTTGGGGGCCGGGGGGCCAGACGCAGGGTCACCGGTTCAAGCGTCCGCCAGGCCGCCGCCCTGGCCCGTTCGGCCGGCACGCCGAGCATGCGCAGCTGAAGCTCGGCGACCCGCGCCCCGGCATCGGCCCCGGAGTCCCCGGCGAGACGCGCGAACAGCCCGCCCATGACCATTGAGGCGAAGGTGTCGATGAGCATGTCATCGATCTCGACGTCGAACACGCCCTGGTCCACGCCGCGCTGCAGGTCCGACCGAAGGGGGCCGACGATCGACTCGCGCAGCCCGCGGAAGGTCCACAAGGCCCGCAACAGGGCATGGCCCCAGTCGGGTTCACTGCAGGCCAGGTCGATGAAGCGCCGCGTGGCCATGCTGGTCCGATCGACGGCGTCGTCCACGCCGGCCATGGCCTCGTCGAGCTGACGGGTGACGTTCCGGGCGATGGCCAGCGCCACCTCTGAACCGATCGCGTCCTTGTCGCGGAAGTGGACGTAGAAGGTGCCGTTGGCGACGTCCGCGAGGCGGGCGATTTCGTTGACCGAGGCGGCCTCGAAACCATCCCGCGCGAAAAGCCTGACCGCGGCGTCCATGAGCCGCGCGCGGGTCCGGGCGCTCTTGCCCAGGTGGGCGGCGCCGCCGCCAAACAGGCCTCCGCTGTTCATACTGAAGTTTACGACGTCGGACCGCCTTCGGCCACAAGAATTGACAAACATCCCAAAAATGGGAGATATCCCAATTATCGAACCTGAAACACGGCCGGAGCCTGTCATGCGTCCCGTACCGGAATCCGACCTCTATCTCGGCTACAGTGACGCCGATCTCGCGGTCAGCCCCTGCGCCCCGTTCTTCCGCCCCGCGATGGCGCCGTTGTCGGCGCAGGTGCGCGAGGCGCTCGCCGTGGGGCCGGTCGCCGCGGCCTTGATGCCTCCGGTGGAGCGGGCCCGCGATCTGCTCGCGCCAGGCTACCAGGCCGTGGAAACCGGCTATACAACCTGCCCCGATCGCTCGGCCCGGGTGGCGGTGCTGACTCCCATGCCCGGCGTGACGCCCGCCATGTGGGACTGGTGGTTCGCCTGGCACGGCAGCCACGCCGAACGCTACAAGCTCTGGCACCCCCGCGCCCATGTGCACGTGGCCTGGTCCGATGGCCGCGATGATCTGGACCACTACGTCGGCCGCACCTCTAACGTGGTCGAGTACGTCGGGGCCGGGCGGATGAGCCTGACCATCCGCTTTGTGCCGCCATCCAGCCTGGGTCTGGACGAGACGCGATTGGCGACAGCCGGGGAGACGGCCATCTGCGCCAGGGGCAGCCTCGCCGGGACGCCGATGGAGACCGGCTGGTTGATCCACCATGTGCGGCCCGCGCCGGGCGGCGCGGAGATGCGGTCGCGCTTCTGGCTGGGCGGAAACAACGTCCGCCCCCGGGGCCTCGAGGGTCCGCTGGGTCGCGCCCTGGGACGGACCGCGGCCCGACTGGCCCCGATCGCGGCCGTGCAGGCGGCGGACCTGCTGGTCCACTGCGCGCAGGAGATGGCCCACCTGGCGGCCATCCTGCCCGATATCCACGCGACCTTCGGGCCCGGCGGCAAAGGGAGACCATGATGGGCAAGGCGACGGGCAGGGGCGTGACCCTGCGGCGCGGGGAGGCCGGCTTCGACGCGGCCGTGCTGGGCACCAGTTTCAATGCCAGGGATCCCGGCCGCCGACCGGCCGTCGTGGTGCAGGCCAACACGGTCGATGACGTGGTCGCCGCCGTGAAACGGGCCCGCGCCGAGGGCCTGAAGGTCAGCGTCTGCTCCGGCGGGCACAGCTGGGCGCAGAACCACATCCGCGAGGCCAGCCTGCTGATCGACATGGGCCGCATGACCCGCATGGCGGTCGATGTCGGGGCGCGGACCGCCACGGTCGAGCCGGGCCGTCACTGTGGCGACGTCAACGCCGTCCTGGCCCGGGCCGGCCTGTTCTTTCCGGTGGCCCACGCCTGGACCGTCGGCATCGGCGGCTTCCTGCTGCAAGGCGGGTTCGGCTGGAACAGCCGGGTCGTCGGGTTGGGCTGCGAGAATGTTATCGGCCTGGATGTGGTGCTGGCCGATGGATCGAGGGTTCACGCCAGCGCGACCGAGAACCCCGACCTGTTCTGGGCGGCGCGGGGAAGCGGGCCCGGCTTCTTCGGCGTTGTGGTGCGGTTCCACCTGCGTCTGCACGACAGGCCCAAGGTCGTGGGGCTCCAGCTGCAGGTTTTCAGGATGACGCACCTGGAAGCGGTGTTCGCCTGGGCCGACGCGGTCGGTCCTTCAGTCTCCCGGACGGTCGAGTTCCAGATGGTCATGAACCGCAAGGCGATGGGCATCGGCGCGCCGGGGATCGAGGTGCTGGCGCCGGTGATGGCGGACAGCTGGCGCGAGGCGCGCGAGGCGACGCGCTTCATCCGGAATAGCCCCCTTCGCCGCAAGGCCAGCCTGACCCTGCCGCTCATGCCCCTTTCCATGGCCTTCATGATGCGCACCGGCGAGAAGACGCTGTTTCTGCCGAACACCCGCTGGCGGGCCGACAACATGTGGATGGACGGCCCGATCGCGCCGCTGCTGCCGCATCTGCGCGCCATCGCCGACACCCAGCCGCCGGCGCCCAGTCACGTGCTGTGGCTGAACTGGAACCCGCCGCCGACGCGGCCCGACATGGCCTTCTCGGTCGAGGGGCGGACCTATCTGGCGCTCTATGGCGGCGTGCGGACCGAGGCGGACGACGACGCCCACGCCGGCTGGGCGACCAGCCACATGCGGACGATGGAGAGGTTCGGAAAGGGAATCCAGCTCGCCGACGAGAACCTGGCCAACCGTCCGGCGCGATTCCTGTCGGACGACCACATGGCGCGACTGGACCGGATTCGGGCGGCCCATGACCCGGACGGCCTGTTCAACCCCTGGATGGGTCGTCAGCCTGGAGCCTGAGGGCTTGCGTCAGGCCCGGCCCGTCCACGCGCCCCAAAACCCACCGCTTCGGTGGCGGCCTCGGCGCGGATGACGTCGAATCCATGCGGCGGGCCCTCGAAAAGCCTTACGATGCTCACCACGTCAGACATCACGTCGTTTCCGGGGACCGGTCCATGCGTCTGCTGCTCAACATCCTGTGGTTCATCTTCGGCGGCTTCGTCAGCGGCATGCTGTGGCTGCTCGGCGGGCTGGTGCTGGCCGTGACCATCGTCGGCCTGCCGTACACGGCGGCGGCCTGGCGCATCGCCGGCTTCGCCTTCTGGCCGTTCGGCAAGGAGATCGCCTCGCGGGAGATCGTCACCGGCGAGCACGACCTGGGCGCCGGCCCGCTGGGCTTCGTACTGAACGTGATCTGGTTCCTGTTCGCCGGTTGGTACATCGCCCTGTCGCACATCGTGGCGGCCTTCTTCGAGGCGATCACCATCATCGGCCTGCCGTTCGCGTTCAAGGACCTGCAGTTGGCGGGGATCGCCATGGCCCCGATCGGCAAGATCGTGGTGGAGAAGCGGTAGCGGCCGAGTTCGGTGACAGTTTACGAATTGCCGTCCGGGGAGCGGCCGTGAGCGCGACTGCAATTCGTAAACTGTCACCGAACTCCCCGGTCAGCGCGGCGCCGGCCCCTCGTCCTCTTCCAGCAGGATCTTCAGGAAGGTCTCGCGGCGATTGAGGAAGTTGCGGGTCACGCTGTAGTGCTCGGTGTCCTCGTACGCGACCCGCTCCAGCCCGTGCTCGGAGGCCTGGTAGATCCAGGCGTCGGGGTAACCCAGGATGATCGGCGAGTGGGTGGCGATGATCAGCTGTGACCGCGCCAGCACCAGCTGGTGCAGCTTGGCGATGAAGGCCAGCTGACGCTGCGGCGACAGGGCCGCTTCCGGCTCGTCCATGATGTACAGGCCGTCGCCCATCAGACGGTTCTCGAACAGGGCGAAGAAGGCTTCCCCGTGCGACTGCTCGTGCAGCGGCCGGTCGCCATAGCGGCTGCCGGCGTTCTGTTCCAGGTAGGTGGCGACGTTGAAGAAGCTCTCGGCGCGCAGGAAGAAGCCGTCGTGGGCGTAGGCCTTGCCGTCCCGGATCGGCCGGATGAACTGGTGCAGGACCGAGTGGTTGGCGTGGGTGGCGAACCGGTGGTCCTTCGATCCGCCCTCGGCGTTGAACCCCCAGGCCACCGCCAGCGCCTCGATCAGGGTCGATTTTCCCGAGCCGTTCTCGCCGACCAGGAAGGTCACGCGCGGGTGGAACTTCAAGCTGTGCAGGCTGCGGACGACCGGCAGGTTGAACGGATAGACGGCCTCGTCCCAGCCCTCGCGCCGGATGAACCGGGCTTCGATCCAGTAGGGGGTGGTGAGGCCGGCCATTCGCCGTCAGACTGCGGGGCGTTGGTCAATTGTGGCTAGTCGCGAGTTCCAAAGCCGCGAATGAACGTCCGCCTCAAGGTCTCCGATCATCGACGACCAATTGGCGCGGAACGCGTCACGAGCATTGGAACTACCCTCCCCTGTGAACGTGGGATCATTCAGCATGTTCCCGTACTCGCCGACAGCATCGGCAGTAAGCTTGCCAATGGCCTTGAGTTTTTTCAGTAAATCCTTTTGGATAAAAATCCCGTGTGACAACAAATAGTTATAATACTCGGCGTGATCTCGGTGTGCGATGTTCCATCGATGATTTTTCTCCGCCTTATCGAAGGCGACTTGCCTTTCTTCGTTGCTTAACGTTCGGATGTGCCGGCTATATATATCCTCGATCCCGAGGTCATCTAGAAGTGAAGAAAGTTGTTTGTCAGAAAGGGATTCGACAAAAATCTGATGGATATCTCGTCGAGTGGCCGCATGGCAGGAGCCGCCCGCGACATGCAGACGCCTCCAAGCCTCAGGTAAGACCTCGAATTCAAACTGATGGAGTTTCGCTGTTCGATCCAATGAGGCGCTAATGTCGAACCGCAACTGCTCCAGGGACCTCGCTTGCTCGGCTCTCACGCCTTCGAGACTCTTGTTGAACTGGTGCTCGATCAGCTTCTCGCCGCCGAACTTCAGGACGGCGAACACCACGCCACCAGCGACAGCCAAGAATCCGACAAGGCGAGCGATTTCCCCGATCAGCCAATCTACGTCCATCGGTCGTCCTCAACAGCCGCCCCACTCTATCGCGATCCTCATGATCGAGAAATGCCGCCCCACCGTGGGATCAGTCGGGGCCGCAAAGGTCCCTCTCACCCCGGCGAGATCATCTTCTCCGGCCGCACCGCCTCGTCGAACTCTGCGTCGGTCAGGTAGCCGCCGCCGACGGCTTCCTCGCGCAGGGTCGTGCCGTTCTTGTGGGCCGTCTTGGCGATCTTCGCGCAGGCGTCGTAGCCCAGCTTGCCGTTGAGAGCCGTGACCAGCATGAGCGAGTTGTCCAGCCCGCGCTTGATGTTGTCTTCGCGCGGCTCGATGCCGACGACGCAGTTGTCGGTGAAGCTGACCGCCGCATCGGCCACCAGGCGGACCGACTGCAGGAAGTTGTAGGCCATCACCGGGTTGAACACATTCAGCTCGAAATGGCCGCTGGCGCCGGCGAAGGTGATGGCCGCGTGATTGCCGAACACCTGGGTGCAGACCATGGTCAGGGCCTCGCACTGGGTCGGGTTGACCTTGCCCGGCATGATCGAGCTGCCCGGCTCGTTTTCCGGCAGGCTCAGTTCGCCCAGGCCCGAGCGCGGGCCCGAGCCCAGGAAGCGGATGTCGTTGGCGATCTTGAACAGGCTGGCGGCGACCGTGTTGATGGCCCCGTGGCTGAACACCATGGCGTCGTGGGCGGCCAGGGCCTCGAACTTGTTCGGCGCGGTGGTGAAGGGCAGGCCCGTGATGGCGGCGATGCGCTCGGCGACCTTCTCGGCGAAGCCGACGGGGGCGTTGAGGCCCGTGCCGACCGCCGTGCCGCCCTGGGCCAGTTCCATCAGCAGCGGCAGGGTCTGTTCGATGCGGTGGATGCCGTTGGCCACCTGCTGCGCATAGCCGCCGAACTCCTGGCCCAGGGTCAGGGGGGTGGCGTCCTGGGTGTGGGTGCGGCCGATCTTGA